>Ga0070730_10000212_pt1 | contig 73710 bp, 86 predicted proteins | sample Coa_R1_3_FD_66447 | JGI IMG/M metagenome (GOLD analysis project Ga0070730, IMG submission 66447) | Surface soil microbial communities from Centralia Pennsylvania, which are recovering from an underground coalmine fire - Coalmine... | ecosystem: Environmental > Terrestrial > Soil > Unclassified ... | reverse complement strand
GGAAGTCGCTCCGGCGATGTTCACGCCGTTTTTCTGCCACTGGTAGCTCAAAGGAGCCGTGCCGGTGGCCGCCACCGTGAACGCGGCTGTCTGTCCTGTGGTCACCGTCTGGCTCGTCGGCTGCGTGGTGATGGCCGGAGCCACGGCGGCTGTGCTCGCAGAGAAATTAACCGCGGTGACGTTCGCCGTGCTTACATTGATATTCTGACTTGCCGGACTAAAGCTGTAACCCGGACCGCTCGGCGTTACCCCATAGGACCCGCTCGACAAACCACTGAATGCGTACGCCCCCGTGCTATCTACGGTCGTTGTGGCGCTTTGGGCTCCGCTTAGTGTCAACGTCGTCCCGCTGCCTGCTGTTGCAGGACTAATTGATCCGGAAATACCCAAGCCAGTCGTCTTAAACGTGCTCTTACCGTGACCGTGGTTGCCCTTCGAATCTGTCGAATTAACCTGGTAGTAGTAGGTCACTCCGGCGGCCAGACCAGTTAGCGTTATCTGATGACTCGTAACCATTGCTGTATTTGCAGGCGTCGTATTTCCGTAGGCAGGAGTAGTTCCATAGTCGACCGAGGAGTCAGCAGGGGCGTCTGTGGTCCAAGAGACCTGCGAGCTGGATGTTGTGATTGCCGCGGCTTGCACATTCGCGACGGCCAAGGCCTGGGGCGTTGACGAGGTGTTGTTGGCGCCACTGACCAAGCCGGCGCAACCGCTCATGAGAATTACCAAGCAGCTCAGAATCGCGGAGCCCACCGCGCACACTAATCCCTTTACGATCGTCTTCACTTTTGTCACTTTCTTTGGGGTCGGCGTCAGCTCGTTAGCTGGGGCGGGGGGTGGGGGCCCACGAAAATGGCTGTTGGTCTTTGCCCGATCTCCGCGTGAAAGATAAAGAGAAACGGGTACCATTACTACTGGCTTGACGAACAGATTTGGAGCAGGGTTCGGAGACTAGGCGCGCGAGGCGTTCGCACAGGCTTAAGGCCAGGGCTCGTATTTGTCCGACAGGACAATTGAGAAAGGGAGACCATTACACGCAAATTATGTAAGGGGTAGATTTCTGGGAATTGAGGTAAGCGATCCTTGCACGTTCCTAGGAGATATATCGGACCGGGAATTCGGGCGAAGAACCTCGCGCTCCGATGGAGTCTTCATCGGAATTGAGTCCAATGTAGCTACCGAACCTGGCAAGAAAAGACTCTTGCAGGGAAGTCGGCAGAGTGCTGTTCCTTGCACTTTGTGGGCGCAGCCAGTAAACTCTTTCTCTTGCTTTTGCGCAAAGGACTCACTCTGGGATGCTGATCGCACGGGACTACGTAGGATACATGGCCACGGAAGTGGTGAAGCGGCTGGTGGAAGGGAAGTTGATCGAAACGAAGGCGGCGGCGGCCGTGGCGCAGCGATTGCGGCAGCGCATGATGGAAGAAGTGACGGTGGAGGACCGGCTGAACGAAGAGGTGAGAAATATCCTCATCGAGCACCAGGACGAGATGCGCCGGACGAGCGTTTCGTACCAGGAAATGTACAAAAAGGTGAAAGCGCAACTGGCGCGCGACCGCAAGCTGGTTTTGAGGTAAGCGTGGTTTCAGCAGTGGCACAGCCGATCCCGGCCGTGCGGATCTGATTTTTATCCGCCGACGCAGATCAGAATAGCGACCGATGAACGAGAGACTCGAGGGTAAGCGACTGGAATGCGACTGAGCCGCGAAAAAATTGTCCGAATGTCCCATCAAATTACGGACGTGCTGGTTTCGAGCGATGACGTGGAATTCATCGAAGACCGGGACACGATCCGGCAGCAAGTAGTCCAAATCCTGACAGCCACGCTGCACGAAGAAGAAAAAGCCGACCTGGAAGTCCGCAAGAAAATCACCTCGCAGAAAAAGGAAATTCTCGAAGACAGCGAGGAGTGGAACGTCCTCTACCGCAAGTATTACGCAGACGAGCTGCGGCGGATGGGAATTGCCGCCGCGCCCGACGATCGTGACCGCCGCCGGTAGCGAGCCGAGTTCCAAATCTGGAATTAGACCTCCCGAGCTAGCCCCTTCCTGCTTATGCATTTCGTGGGATTTGGATTCGATAGGAGTTAATCGGCCCAGGTGTGCGAGAAATCGGACTCCATAGAGGAGTTTGAAGGCGGCGAGATTAGGAATGTCTGGAGGTTCTGAGGTTTGAGAATTGGAAGATCCAGGCATACCCCACCCCGGGTGTTTTGTGGAAAGAGTGCGCAGATGATTGAGAATACGGGAGTTAGTGTTTTGCGCGTGGCAAAAGAGTTCGTAAGAGTATGAAAACAAAGGACGGTTAAGTGGCGCGGAATGACACTGATGTGGACAGGTGCGAAAAGAGCAGTTCCGAGTCGAAAGTTCAAAATCGAAAGTGGACACAGAGGCACACCCCCATAGGTGACGGAAAGCGTGTGGATATGATTGATAGCAAAGAGGTTGCGGTGGCACCGGCGTGTCGAGTTGTGACGGCTGTGTCGAGTTCGGGGAAGTGAGGAGGGGAGAGAGGCAGAGGATAGGCCGATAAGTGTAGGAGAAGGGCGACAGCGTGAGGTTTCGCGGAGAGGGTGAGGTTGCCGGGCGGGGTTGGGGGCTTCGGATCATATTACATGGTAGCATGAATCTTACTACATGTCAATAGCCTTCTTGTGTGTACGTACTGGTTATTCGAATAGGGATGATTGGTTCGAATGATGGCTTCGCAAGGCGCTGAACTGGAAAGGATTGGCCCTTCGAAGCTCAGGATAAACAGGGAAGCTTGTGGTTTGCTACGGCTGTGGAAAAGTGTGGAAGGGTCAAAACCCGCACGCCTCCTCCGGCGGGACTCACGAAGACGAAATTGGAAAAAGGAATTCGAAATTAGGAAATCCGAAACGCAAGTCCGAATGACGGAAAAGAGTGACCCACCCTTTCAAGAAGAAGCTGTGAAATAACCTCAACTCGGAAACGGGCTCAAAAACTTTTCTCCATTAGCGATCCGAGGAGCGATTATTTGGGCCTCGGCATAGATTTTGTATCACCCGAAAAACCCTCGAAAACATTGGCAAATGGGTTTCTTCACAGGTTCAGAACCAAAGTCGAAAGGGTGGGACACCCGCGGCAAGGAAAAGACAAATTCAAAACCGTTTCGGCGAGTTTAGCGTGTGCCTCCCGCCTTCCCTTGCCATCTCGGCTAAATCTAGATATTATCTAGACATGCTACGGTTCGATTGGGACGAGCGGAAGAATAAGCGCAATCGGACCAAGCATGGAGTGTGGTTTGAGGAAGCCCAGAGCGTTTTCAACGATCCGTATGGGCGCCTGTTCCATGATCCAGAGCATTCAGAGGAAGAAGACCGGTTCATCCTCCTAGGAATGAGTTCGGCGACGAGGCCGCTGGTCGTCGTTCACTGTTATAGGGACTCCGAATCCATGGTTCGAATCATTTCCGCGCGGAAGGGACGAAGAAGGAGGTTCGATTTTATGAAAAAGGAAAATGATTTTTCCAAACTGAAAGAGAGGAAGAACCCGTATGCCGGGAAGAAAAAGGCGGTGGGGATCAACTTGAGTCCGGAAGTGGTGGACTATTTCAAAGGACTGGCGGAGGAGACGGGACTTCCTTACCAGAAGTTGATCGATTTTTATCTTCTGGACTGCGCGAAGAAGCGCAAGAAACTGACAATGAACTGGGTGGCGTAGGGGAAGATGAAGTGAACCTGGGCGCCACCCCCCAATACATTTCCGAATCCTATTTCGCTTCCGAATTTTCCCAAAGAGAGCCGTTGTCCCGGACGACCTCGGGCGTTGTACCCTCCCTCAACGTGAGGCGGGAGTGCATGGTACGGGGCAACTTCTCGCGTGACTGCCTTCGTTAGGATACCCGGCGCTTACTCCTGGTCCGCTGGATTCTGCCCACAGGATTCGAATTTAGTCTTCTCCGATTGGGCTTCGTCCCGCGACAGACAGAACCTGTCCAGATCCATCGGCGCCAGAACGGGTCCGTGAAAATACTTCTTCGCGGCGGCGACGAGAGCCTGCTGCTCCGCTTTGTTTTGCGGGTCATAGTGATAGAAGAGAACCGATTGTACTTGGGCCTTCAAGGCAAGTTCTCCGAGGCTGTCCACGGTGAGATGTTCCTTCTCCATGTGCGCGGCAAACTCCTGTTTGCGTGCAGGCGGCCAGTGGTTCTGGGCAGCCATGTGATCAATGAACCCGCGCAGCTCGTCCAAACTCTCCTCCACTTCGGCAACGAGAACGTCGGCGCCCGTCGCAAGTTTCACGACGGCATCACTGGGTCCGGTGTCTCCGGTGAATACCACCACACCATGGGACGTCTGGATACGGTACGAATATGACTTGAAATGCGCGCGGAACTGCTCCGGCATGAGCGCGTAATGCGAATTCTCGGCGGCCGTGATCTGAATTTTGTCGTCGCGGTAAACAACTCCCTCGCTATCGACTTCGTGGGCGACAAAGGGAGTGGTCAGGCCATGGTTCGGTCGGCCAAGCTGGAACCCGGGCTTTTCCGCGGCAAACACTTCAAAGGGAATGCTGAGGTAGTGAAAGGCGGCTTCGACCAATTCGCTCGTTTGCGGCGGCCCGTAGATATTGATCTTCCGCGCGTCGGAGGCGAGATCAAGGTGGAAGTAATCGTTGGCCATCACGTCGACGAGGCCGAGATCATGGTCCGGGTGCAAGTGGGTAAAGAAGATCGTTCCAATCGTTTCCGATGGAATTCCAACCTCGACGAGGCGCCGGATTGTTCCAATGCCACAGTCGATTAGATACGGCCTCCCATCGACGATGAGCAATGTGGCCGGTTCGGAGCGATCCTTGCGCAAAGGCGGACCGGCCGCAGTACCGAGCATCAGTAGTTCGGTATCGTTTGCACGAAGCGCCGCAGTCTGCCGTTGAGACGCAATGGGAACGCTGAAGAAAGTCAGCCCAAGCGCGAAAGCTGGAATGAACATTTTTCCACAGCGCGATTTATTCATGCGTGGACACCTTTGCGCGGAAAATGACTCGCCGCAGCGAATCACGACGCGGCAAGTGCGGAAAGAATGAGGCCTGTGGCGGGCACAGGCCTCGACGGATTGACAAAGCTACGACTTCTTAGCCGGGGCTGGGGCGGTCACTTTGTGACCTGTCATTTCTTCGACGACGGAAAAGTCGCCGCCATTCTTGGACATTTCGAGCTTGAAAGTGTATTCCGTCGGTGAGACGCGCTTGATGGTAACGCGCACGTTGTACTTGTCGTCGCCCATCTTGGAATCGGCGGTCCAGTTCCAAGTGTCGCCGTTCACCGTGCCTTTCGCATCGATGACGTCGCCAGAGCTGCCGAACTCATGGTAGGTGTAAACCTTCTGGTCGGCGTCATAACCCATGAAGGAGACGCCTTTCGCGGGGCCCATGGGGCCGGTCGAATCCGAGTGGCAGGTGACGAAGAAGCCGCCCGAATACCAGGAGCACTTTTCCGTGCTGGAGATCTTGCCTCCCGGCATGGGGCCGAACGCCTTGGACTCGCCCTCGATATTCCACGTGCCTAGGTTGTAGGCGAGTTTCTTGACTTCTGGACCGGGCTTCGGCGGGCCTTGAGGCGCCTGCGCCTGAATGGAAATTGCGAGAGACATCGCACAAACGGGAAGCAGTACGGCCAGTTTTTTCATCATTATCCTCCGTTCGACTTGCGCGCGCGGGGAGTGCAAGTGGAATTGAGAGAGCGGTTCCGAGCGCTGCGTCGTTCGCAAGGATGATACACCAGAGAGGCCGAGGCGCAATGCCCAACGTCCATAACCGGAATTATTTTTCATGGTGCAGATGGAAAGAGTTGGCTTTACAGGTGGTTAGACGAGGGAGGAGGGGTGGCAAAACGGACAGTGCCGCTTAAGTACGAACTGTCCCTTCGTCCATCTGACGGGGATGTGGTTGCGCCCGGTACGCTAGGTTGGGGCTCGGGGTGTGGGTGAGCCGAGGAGGGGCGATGTTGCGCAATCGAATCCTGGTACTGGCGGGGGCGTGTTTGCTGGCAGGTTCAGCCGCGATGGCTGATGAAGTGGGGTACGTGGACTGCACGAGCCATTCTGAGGGCGCGCAGGTATTCGGCAAGCCGCGGAGAACGCAGGACACCGTGGCGTCACTGGCTTGCGGGGAACGATTCACGATCTTGGTGTATGGGTTCTACTTCTCGCGGATACAGACGAGCGCGGGGCAGGTGGGCTACATCTATTCGAGCTTGATTGCTGTGGACCGAGCGGCGACTTCGGTGCAGCCAAAGACGCAAGCCGCGGGTCAACAGACGGCGCAACAGGGGCAAGCGGCGGCATCGTTGCAAGTGGCGTCGGAGAAGACGAAGATTCCGCGGACTCCGCCGATTGACGCACAGCCGAAAGCTAGTGCGGCGGCTCCGCAACCAGCGGTGGCAGGGGGGAATGCGGCGAATTCGAGCGCAGCAGTGGCGCAGAGTGTGCCAAACGTGAGTTCGCAGGCAACGACGACGGATGCGGCTCCAGTACAACCAGCGGCAGCGCAGCCAGCGCCTGCGGCGGCTACAGCGACTCCAGCGGCGGAAACCAAGACGAATGTGACGGATACGGCTACTCCAGCAGCACAGCCGGCGCCCAGCGCGCCTGCGCAACCCGAGGCTGCTGTGACTCAGCCGACGGCGGTAGCAACGGCGGCTGTAGAGACGTCTGCTCCCAGCTCAACTGGTACAGAAGCGGCGACTACGGCTGAACCAGCAGCAGCGCAGCCAGAAGCCGCGCAGCCTGCGGCTCCGGCGATCCGTCCGGCAGACACGAGAGAAACGTGGGAAAAGCCGCGGCCGAGCCTTCGAGGCCCTACGCTGATCGAATTGTACGGCGGCTACGCGTTCGCACGAATCGACGGCGGAGGCGGAACAGGAAGCAACCTGAACGGCGCACTGGGCGCGTTTGGTTGGAACGTGAAACCGTGGTTGCAGATCGTCGGGGACACCAGCTACAGCTTTCAGACGGTGGGCACGACGAAGAATATAATTTATGGAAATCACTACGGGGTGCGCTATTTCCACCGCAGGGCTAACCGTTGGGGAATTACGCCGTTTGTTGAAGGGCTGGTGGGAGGTTCGCGAGCAGACACGAAGATAAGCGGAGTGGGCGGCTACACCACTTCCGTGAACTGCATATCGTATAAGGTAGGCGGGGGGCTGGATATTCACCCATCGCGGCGCTGGGAGATTCGGCTGCTGGATGCGGACTATTACAGGACATCCTTCGGGACAAATACCCAGCAGAACAACTACTGGATCTCGACCGGAGTCGTTTTGAGGCTATTTGGCGGCCCGGCTGATTAATTTTATTGAGAGGGAAGCCTCCGAGGGATAGGGGGTCATTGCGGGATGCGTGCTACAACCGATGGATACGACCGGGGCGCGCTCTGAGAACGAAGGCGTGAGAGCAGAGCTTTGAGGCGGGAACGGTCAGCCTCAGCAACAGAGAGGAACTTCAGGCCGAGGCCGTCGCCGCGCTTAATGTGGCGAATCAGGGCGTCGGCATTGATGCGGCCCTCCTGAACAAGAAAATCCAACTTTGCGGACATGCCTTCCTTGACAGTGAGATGCTGAGTCTGGATAAACAGGCCCGCTGGTGAAATGTCCAGGACACGCGAGACGTCGTCGCGGCCATTGCATCGCCAGCAAACCCAGATGTCGTCCGGGGCGGGGAGCCGGAGCAACGCACGGCGGGAAAAGGAAGGCTTGTGGACCACGATAATCCTCCGAAGCGGCGACCTAGTGCCGAAAGTGAAAGACATCGAAAACCGGCATTTACGTCTGCTCTGCCGCTCTTCGACTCGAAGTAAAAAACAACCAAGAACGCTCGATCGCTACTCCTCCCTCCTTTCCGCAAGTGACTCCGAACGCGTCAATCTGGACAGGTCCATGCAATGTGTAGTGCTGGCGACCGCCGAATCGTTTCACACGAAAGCTGGATATCGAGCTAGGCGGCCTTCCGGTTTTCGCGGGCGACAGTGGCCATGTTGCCGACTGCGGCCATGCCGATGACTGGCTGACGCAGAGCTGCCAGGCGCGCAAAGGCCAGTTCCAATGATTTAAGAAGCATGTAGAACGCCACGAGCATGAAGGCGATGGCCACGAACAGGATCGCGAAGAGGACGAACGCGGCGACAAGCTCGCGAACGAAATAGAGTTGAGATAAAACCAGGACGACGAGAAAGGTCCAAAGCCAGACGCGGCGGTTGTCCTCTGAACTTGTTTGCATTGCGATGTTCGCTTCCACGGCTGCCCCCCGATTGGTTCGTTTTAGGCGATTCGGTCGCCGGCCTTTGCGCTGCAACCACTGGAATATTTAACGACGGCGCCATTTTCTCGCGTTGGCCTGCGAGGGACAATGCACAGGGTGTGAACTGAAGCTGGACTAGAGGTGAACCGGGCGGGCGCGAGGGTGGGATGGAAGGCCGGTGATAGAATCCGCGCATCGAGACGGGAGGAAACATGGAAGTACTACGAGTGAAAACAGAGCGGAGAACCCAGCTGGTAGACGTGACGCGAGAGGTGGAGCGAGCGGTGGAAAAAGCGGTCGTTTCCGCGGGGATTTGCTGCATTTATGTGCCGCACACAACGGCTGGGGTGATGATCAACGAGCATTTCGACCCGGACGTGGCGACGGACCTCGAGGGAGTGTTCGAGCGGATGGTGCCTAAGTCCGGGCCTTACAGGCACAGCGAAGGCAATTCGGACTCGCACGCGAAGGCGGCGCTAACCGGGACGAGCCAAATGATATTTGTGGAGGATGGGAAGCTGGCGCTGGGAAGATGGCAGGGGGTGTTTTTTTGTGAGTTCGACGGACCGAGAGAGAGGAAACTGTGGGTCAAAGTCCTAGCGTAGCGGAAGGAGCAGGGCAAAGGCGGATCCGACGCTATAGCGCGGAAGGGGTCGCGAAACCCGTGTGAGGAACGGTGGTCTGAATTCCATAGCTGGGCCAAGACCAGCGACAGGCTGGATGCTGACCGGCCAAGCGCTGCGGGGGTGTGTTAGAGTTTTTGGTGATGACACGGCTGGGAATTTACATTCAGGTTCCGTTTTGCCAGACGAAATGCACGTACTGCAATTTCCACACAGGAGTGGTGTCCGCGGGACGATTTTCACCCTATGCGGACGCAGTGGTGCAAGAAATTCAGCGGCATGGGGAATTGTACCGAGGGGCGGGAGTGGCGTTGCCGGACGGGTTTGCGCGCGCAGCGGTGGATACGGTTTATATTGGCGGCGGGACGCCGAGTTTGCTGGAGCCCAGGCTGCTAGGGCAAATGATGGATGCGATTCGGGAAACATTCCCACTGGAGTTAAGCGAGGTAACACTGGAAGCCGATCCGGAAACCGTAGAGGCGGGGAAAGCGGCGGGGTGGGCCGGTGCCGGGATTAACCGAGTGAGTTTCGGGGTGCAGTCGTTTGTGGATCGCGAGTTGACGGCGGCGGGCCGGATGCACCGGCGTGCCGATATTTACCGGGCGGTGCCAATTTTACGGGAAGCTGGTATTGGGAACATTAGTTTCGATTTGATCGCGGGCTTGCCGTATCAGACAAGGCAAAGCTGGAGAGAATCGCTCGAGGAGCTGGAGAAGTTGGGACCGGAACATGTGTCGGTGTATTTGCTGGAAGTGGACGAAGGGAGCCGGCTCGGAAAAGAATTGTTATCGGGTGGGGCACGGTATAGCGCCAGTGCCGTGCCGAGCGATGATGAGATGGCGGATTTTTATGATGCGGCGTGCGAGTTTTTGGGCGCGACCGGTTATCACCACTATGAGATTTCGAACTGGGCGAAGCCTGGGTACGAATCGAAGCACAATTTGAAGTATTGGCGGCGTGCACCGTATTTGGGATTTGGCGCGGGAGCGCATTCGTTTTCAGGGACGCAGCGGTGGGCGAACGCGCATGATGCGGCTGAGTATGCAGCGGCGATACAGGCGGGCCGTCTTCCTGCCGAGCAGTTGGAACCGGTGACGCGTGAGAGCGCCTTGGAAGAGGAGTTGTTTTTGGGATTACGACAATTGGACGGGATTGATGTCGGGAAGATTGAGAGGGAGTACGGAGTGGCGCTGGAGGGGCGATTCAGGCCATTGGAATCGGCGGGGTTGGTGGAAAGAGACGGTGATGTGGTGAAGCTGGCGGCGGGGAAGTTGAGTATTTCCAATGAAGTGTTTGTGGAATTGATGAGATAAAGAAGCAAGTTCGGAAAGAAGTAATGAAAGAAAGAAGCAGGAGAAAAGACAACGCAGAGGCGCAGAGTACACGGAGACGCACGGACTGAAGAGTGAGTGAGGGAAGAACGAAGACTTAAGGCGGAAGGACGAGGAGCGAACAAGGTGAGCGGGACAATAGCGAAGAGCGGGATGCGGAGTGATCCGGACGAGGTGACGCCGCTGGAAAACATCGTGGATTTGCGGAGCGACACGGTCACGCGGCCGACGGCGGAGATGCGGCGGGCGATGGCGGAGGCGGAGGTCGGGGACGACGTCTATGGCGAAGACCCGACGGTGAACCGGCTGGAGCAACGCGCGGCGGAGATTTTTGGGAAAGAGGCTGCGCTGTTCGTGCCGACGGGATGCATGGGGAATTTGATTGCGATCAAGGGTTGGACGCATCACGGCGATGAAGTGATTTGTGACGAGAAGAGTCACGTCAATCTGTATGAGCTGGCGTCCATGGCGGCGATCGCAGGGTGCATGCCGCGGGTGGCGCGGGGCGCGGACGGGCTTTTGACCTGGAAGCAGATTGAAGAAGTGATTCGGCCAAAGATTTATTACGATTCGCAGACGGCGCTGGTTTGTATTGAAAACACGCATAATATGTGGGGCGGGACGGTGTATCCAACGGCGCGAGTAGATGAGGTTTGCGAGGGTGCGCACGCGGCGGGATTAAAAGTGCACATGGACGGGGCGAGGATTTTCAATGCGGCGACGACGCTGGGGGAAGACGTTGCGCAGATGACGAAGAAGGTTGACTCCGTGATGTTTTGCCTGTCAAAAGGGCTGGGTGCGCCGGTCGGCTCGATGGTGGTTGGTTCCGAGGCGTTCATTGAAAAGGCGAGGATATCCCGGAAGATGTTCGGGGGCGGGATGAGGCAGGCCGGCGTGATCGCGGCTGCGGGGTTGTTGGCGCTGGAAAAGTCACCAGAGAGATTGCACATCGACCACGAAAATGCACGGCTCCTGGCCAACGGAATTGCGCGCGTACCCGGATTGAAAATTGATCCCGGGAAAGTGGCGAGCAACATCGTGATCTTCGACTGCGAAGAGACCGGAAGAACGGCAGTGGAACTCTGCGATTTGCTGCGCGAGAAAGAGATCTGGGCGCTGGATACGGAAAAATATTCGGTGCGGTTTGTGACGCATTGCGATGTAGACAAGGCGGGATGCGAGAGGGCCCTTGTGGCACTGAAGGAGATTGTAGGAAGGCCACACAGCGCCATTGCCTGAAGACGCAGTCATTCTGAGAACCCGGCGGTTTCCCAAGCTTCGTTTGGCGCGCCTAGATTCGACAGGCCTAGTCCGTACACAGCCATTCGCGGGGAGACGTGCCGGTCCCGGAACGCCCTGAGCGCAACGGCGACGCGGGCGGAAGCCATACAGAAAGTGCCGCCAACTCTTAGCTGGCGCGCTTGATAGTAACGAAGTTGCGACCAATATAGAGCCGGTAGGCGCCAGAATCGGGTGCAGCGAGCACCTGAAGGGGCATCGGACGCTTTAGTTCCGCATCGCGCTGACCTTTGGCCTCAATGATCGTGTTGTTGCCCAGGTCGCTGACGACGAACTTTGCTGCCGCCACGAAGCCAATGCCGTAGGCGCCGGGCTTCAGAGAATTTCCGTTGATTTCGATGGGGACTTCGGTGAGGAAGTAGCCCTGATATTTTTCCCTGACGTCGCTGGCATAGCCAGACGTATCCACCAAGCCCGCCAAAACGTAGAACTGCCCGGCAAAATGAATGCCGCCGGTGTTTCGCATTTGCACAGCAGCGACATGACCGCGGTAAAAAACCTTTTCGGGAAAGATCATCGGTGTAATTTCTGAAGCTTTCAGAATTACGTCCCTCTTCGGTTCGCTTTGTGGGGAGAACTTTGCGGTAAGAGCTTGTTGAAGCGGGATGACCAGAAGCGCCACCGCGAACAACACCATCGAGATCCTGCGCATGAGCATGTAGCCTCCGTATTCTTAGAGACGTGAATGGACAAATCCAGGCGAAGCGGCCCAGATGTGTGCCGCTTTTAACACTTCGGGAATGCTCTTTGCAGTGCGTTGGGTCACATCGCCGTGACGCAGAGCACCGAAAGGGCAGTCATTGGGACTCTACGAGACATTCGGAGCGTCTTGAGACACGCCTCGGCTACGGTTGGGGAGGCCCAATCTCGGGGGCTGGTCGGGGTTGCAGAATCAGGATGTCCAGCTTAGCGATTCACTTGGAAGGCGCGGGGTTGTGTAAAATGGACTATAAGCGGAACTTTGATTGTCTATGGGATGCGCGAATAGACGCGGGAGCCAGGACAGAAGATCGCAATAGATTAACGCTGGCAGGAGACAACGGTGGATTTTAGCTTTACTGACGAGCAGCAGCAGTTGCGGCGGAGCGTGCGGGAATTTGCGGAAGGGGAGATCGCGCCGCACGTGATGGAGTGGGACGAGGCGTCGCACTTTCCGATTGAAATCATGCCGAAACTCGGGGAGATGGGACTGCTGGGAGTGATTTTTCCGGAGGAGTACGGCGGGGCGGGGCTGGGATACATCGAGTATGTGATTTCGATCGAGGAGTTGTCCCGGGTGGACGGGTCAGTGGGAATTATCGTAGCGGCGCACAATTCGCTCTGCAGCAATCATATTTTCAAGTTTGGGACCGAGGCGCAGAAGAAGAAGTATCTGACGCCGCTAGCGAAGGGGAAGAAGATTGGAGCGTGGTCGTTGACGGAGCCGGAAGCGGGGTCGGATGCGGGAGGGACGCGGTCTACGGCGCGACGCGAGGCGAACTCCTGGGTATTGAACGGGGCAAAGACGTTTACGACGAACGGGCACTACGCGGACGTCTGCGTGGCGATGGCGGTGACGGATAAGTCGAAGGGATCGCACGGAATCAGCGCGTTTATTTTGGAAAAGGGGATGACGGGATTCAAGCCGGGGAAAAAAGAAAACAAGCTGGGGCTGCGCGCCAGCGATACGTCGGAGGTGACGTTTTCGGACTGCCGAGTTCCGGCGGAAAATTTGTTGGGGCCGGAAGGGGAAGGATTCACGGGAAGTTTGAAGATTCTGGATGGCGGGAGAATTTCAATCGCGGCGCTGGCGCTGGGAATGGCGCAGGGCGCTTTGGAAGCCGCGACGAGTTATGCGAAACAGAGGAAGCAGTTTGGACAGACGATCAGCGAGTTTCAGGCGATCCAGTTCAAGCTGGCGGACATGGCGACGGAAGTCGAAGCGGCACGGCTGCTGGTGTATCGCGCGGCTTGGCTGGCGGATCAGAAGGATGTAAGGTTCACGCGGGAATCGAGCATGGCGAAATTGTTTGCCAGCGAGGTGGCGGTAAGAGTGGCGAATGAGTGCGTGCAGGTGCACGGCGGGTATGGATTCATCAAGGACTATCCGGCGGAGAAATATTATCGGGACGTAAAGCTCTGCACGATTGGGGAAGGGACGAGCGAGATACAGAGATTGGTGATTGCGCGGCAATTATTGGGCAAGAAATGATGGCTGGTTCAGAGTGAATAGTGGGTAGGGGGTAGTGAGTAGTGAAGAGCCGCCGTTCCAGTTAAACTCCTGCTGAAGATGTCCTTGTGCATCGGGCTGCATGAAAAAAGCAAAAAATCGGGATAATGGGTGGATGCGTTTGGCCTCATTGAAAGACCGACTGGAAAAATATGCCACTGCTTGTTGAGGAGTGGGCGGAATTGGTGCGCGCGGGTGATGTCCGAGCGATTTCGCGCGCGATTACGGCGATTGAGAATCACCAACCGGAAGCGGAAGAGCTGCTGAGGAGACTTTTTGCGCAGACGGGGCGGGCTTATCTCGCGGGAGTGACGGGCGCGCCGGGAACCGGGAAGAGCACACTGGTGGATCGGCTGGCGGCTTACTACCGGAAGCATGAGGAGCAAGTTGGCGTGATTGCGGTGGACCCGACGAGCCCGTACACGGGCGGAGCGATTCTCGGCGACCGGATTCGAATGCAAAGCCATGCGAGCGATGCTGGAATGTTTATACGATCGATGGCGACGCGCGGATTCATGGGAGGCCTGGCGAGAGCGACGGCGGAAGTGGCGCTGCTACTGGACGCAGCCGGGAAACAGCGCGTCCTGATTGAGACTGTTGGCGTCGGCCAGGACGAGATTGATATTGTGCGGCTGGCGGATTGTGTTCTTGTGGTGATGGTGCCCGGGCTTGGAGATGACATCCAGAATATGAAAGCCGGCCTGATGGAGATCGGGGACATATTTGTGTTGAACAAAGCGGATAGGGAAGGTGCGGACCGGCTGGAACAACAATTGTTGGCGATGCTCTCATTGGTGATGCCGCGAGATGGCTGGCATCCGCCGGTGGTAAGGACGGTGGCGAGCGAAAACAAAGGGATTGATGCACTGGCAGTGACGATTGCAAAGTTTCAGAAGCATTTCGAGACAAGCGGAGAGCGGGAACGGAAGCATGTGGAGCATTGGAAGCGGCGGCTGCTTGGATTGATTGAATCGCGGCTGGTAGAGCGAGTGCTTGGCGGGGCAGGCGGAGAAGCGCGGCTGAGCGAGATTGCGAAGGAGGTCGCTCAGCGAAGGAAGGATCCGTTCACGGCGGTAAATGAACTGCTCGCAAAGAGCGGCGTCGAAGGCCGAGGCGATTAGGGATGCACTTCGGGGAAATCGAGGTTCGGCACATTCATGGCGGGATTTTCTGGCTGGATGGCGGGTCGATGTTTGGAGTCGTGCCGAAGCCGCTATGGGAGAAGAAAATGCCGGCCGACGCGCGGAACCGGATTCCGCTGGCGGCGAATTCGCTGCTGGTGAGAGCGGGCAGGCAGAATATTTTAGTCGAAACGGGAAACGGCACGAAGTGGGATGCGAAGCTGAGAAATATTTATGGATTTGCGGACGGCGATCCGCATGGGGAAGCGTTGACGCGGGCGGGTGTGAACCCGGACGACATCGATCTCGTGATCAACACGCACTTACATTTTGACCACGCGGGCGGAAATACGAAGCTCGTAAGCGGCAAGGTGGTCCCAACATTTCCGAAAGCAAAGTATCTTGTGCAGCGGGCCGAGCTGGAGCATGCGATGCGGCCGACGGAGCGCGACCGTGCGAGCTATTACGCTCACGATTTTGTGGCGATCACGGAGGCCGGGAAGTGGCAGCTTGTTGAGGGAGACTGCGAGATCCTGCCGGGAATTTCGGTGGTCGAAATCCCGGGGCACAACTTGCAGATTCAAGGGGTTCAGATTCGTGGGGGCGGAAAGACACTGATGCTCGTGGCGGACCTGATTCCGACGCGGCACCATTTGCCGTTGCCGTGGATCATTGCATACGATCTATATCCGCTGACGACACTAGAGACAAAACGAAAATGGATTGGGGAAATTGTGCGGAACGGCTGGATCGTTGCGTTCGGACATGACCCTGATTTTCCTGCGGGGACCTTGCGGGAGCAAGACGGGAAAGTAGAGTTCGAGCCGGTGGACTTGAACAGTTGACCTCACGGAGAAAAACGAATGGCGGGAGTTAAAGAGGGGAAGTCGAAGCGCGCGAACACTGAAGCTGAGATTGGGATTATAGGCGGCAGCGGGCTGTACTCGATGGCCGGATTGACGAAGACGCGGGAAATCACTGTGAAAACGCCATTTGGAGAGCCGTCCGACGCGATCGTGCTGGGATTGCTGGAGGGGAAGCGGGTGGCGTTTCTGGCGCGGCATGCGCGCGGGCACCGGATTCTGCCGGGCGAGATTAACTTCCGGGCGAATGTGTATGCGATGAAGTTGCTGGGGGTTGAGAGGATCATTTCCGTGAGCGCGGTGGGTTCGTTGAAGGAAGAGCTCCGGCCGGGGGAGTTTCTGGTTGTCGACCAATTCGTGGATCGGACCAAGAATCGCGTGTCGACGTTTTTTGGAGAGGGGCTCGTGGCACACGTGGGATTTGACAAGCCTACGTGCGTACAGGTGTCCGGCGTGCTGGCCGACGCAAGCGTGCACTGCGGAGTGAAGGTGCACAGGCGAGGCACCTATGTGTGCATCGAGGGGCCGCAGTTTTCGACGCTGGCGGAGGCGAACATGCACCGGCAGTTGGGACTTGAAGTGATCGGCATGACGAACGTGACGGAAGCAAAGTTGGCGCGTGAAGCGGAGATTTGCTACGCAACGATCGCGATGATCACGGACTTTGATTGCTGGCACCCAGAGCATGAGTCGGTGACCGCGTCACAGATTATCGCGACGTTGGTGCAGAACGCGGAAAATGCGCAGCGCGTATTGCGCGAAGCGGTGCGGGCGATGCCGGACGAAAGAAGCTGCAAGTGCGGCGCGGCGCTGAAGCACGCGCTGGTGACGGACATGAAGCTAGTGCCCAAGGCCACGAAGAAGAAACTGGAAGCGATTATAGGCAAATACATTTCCTAGGAGAGACCTGTGTCCTTACTCGTGGTGGGGTCAGTGGCGTTCGACGCGCTTGAAAGCCCTTATGGAAAAGTTGAACGGACGGTGGGAGGCGCGGCGACCTATTTCGCGGTGGCCGCAAGTTTCTTTGCGCCGGTGAGCCTCGTGGCGATCGTCGGCGAAGACTTTACGGAAAAAGATGAGGAGATTTTTCGCGGACGGCATATTGACACCGACGGCCTGGAGCGAACCACAGGGAAAACATTTTTTTGGGCAGGGCGGTACTCGGAGAATCTGAATGAGAGAGTGACGCTGGCGACGGACTTGAACGTGTTCGCGGGCTTCAAGCCGCGCCTTCCGGAGAAGTACAAAACGTCGAAGTACGTTTTCCTCGCCAATATAGCGCCGGATCTTCAGCGGGACGTCCTACACCAGGTGAAGGGTAAGCCGAAGCTTGCAGCACTGGACACGATGAATTACTGGATCGAGCGGACGCCAAGCGAGCTGCGGGAGACGCTGAAGCACGTTGATATTCTGATGATCAATGATTCCGAGACCCGGCAACTCTCGAACGAGCACAATTTGCTGCGGGCGGCGAAGCATATTTTCAAGATGGGGCCATCGACACTGGTCGTCAAGCGCGGCGAGTACGGGGCGATGATGGTGGACAAACGAGGGGTGTTCTGCGTGCCGGCCTTTCCGCTGGAGGAGCCGCATGACCCCACTGGCGCTGGGGACAGCTTTGCGGGCGGGTTCATGGGATACCTGGCTGGCGCTAAAAATTTGAGCGATGCGACACTCCGCAAAGCGATGGTTTATGGGTCGGTGCTGGGGAGTTTTTCGGTAGAGCGTTTCGGCCTGGACCGCCTACGAACGCTGAAAAGCAGCGAGATACACGCCAGGGCACGGCACTTCGCGAAATTGACGCAATTCAAATTGTAGTGTGTAGAATCCAGCCATAGCCTCGAATTGCAGGAGAACATGTTCCCTCTAAGCACGATTATCGCGCGGTTGGCATGGGCGGCCTTGCTAGGCGCGATCATCGGAATCGAACGCAACCTCCGCAAGCGGCCGTCGGGGATGCGGACCGGATTTTGCATATCGCTGGGAGCCGCACTTTTTACCATCGTATCGGTGGAGATTGCGAGGAGAACAGGGGACAGCGGCCCCACTCGAATAGCGTCGAATATTGTCCAGGGAATCGGATTTCTGGGCGCGGGTGTGATTCTCCGGGAACGCGGGAGCGTGGTGGGACTGACTACAGCGGCAACAATATTTGCGACGGCGGCAATCGGGATGGCCGCAGGCGGCGGACTATACGCGATTTCCGGAATCTCATGCGCGCTCGTTTTGTTTGCGCTGGTCGTCCTGGTCTATGTCGAAAACTGGTTCAAGCTGAAGTCGCGGTACATGTTGTTCCGGATTATTGTCGATCAATCGGAAACTATGGTTGCAGACGTTCACCGGCTCTTCCGGGATCTCAGCGTGGGAATGGATAATTTTCAGGTATCGCCGGCGGGGGACAAGAACCTGATTCAGTTCGATGCCGATGTAAGCGTGCGCCAGCAGGAGAAGATACTGTCAGAGCTGTGCAAGCCGGGAGTCAAGTGCGAGATGATGCCGGTGGAGCGACAACACGAATGAGCGCGCAGGTGAGCGAGCTGACTGCTTCGGGGATGAGCGTGGAGATAAAGAAGCCGCATGCATTAGGGCCTCAAAGTGTACTGATGCCATTCGCTCCGGGATCGCCTGCGGAATTCGCGAAGGTCCTTGCAGGCGCGGAAGAATTGCGACGACTGGGATTTGGGGTGGCGGACGCAACACCGTTGCGCGCGGACAGCTATTTTGCCGGACCGGCGGTGGGCAGACGCGACGAGCTCCTGAGCGGATTGGAGAGCAGGGACGTAAGCGGTCTGGTCGCAATTCGCGGCGGATACGGATCGAATTACTTGCTGGACGGTCTGGAGGTAAAGCGGTCCTCGGAACCCAAGGTGATCCTCGGCCACAGCGATCTGACTTCGCTGCAAGCGTATCTCTGGAAGCGTTATGCGTGGGTTGGGTTTTATGCGCCGATGCTGGCGGCGGGACTGGACGCGGGCAGCGGCGCGGCAAGGGGTTATGACAAACAGTCGTTTCTGGCCGCAGTTGGAAAAGCAGCCGGCGGATGGACACTGAAGTTATCGGGCGAGGCGCTGGCCGGTGGTACCGGGGAAGGCCGAATCCTTGGGGGTTGCATGACCCTGGTGGAGACGACGCTAGGGACGCCGTGGGAGTTGGACACGCGAGATTCGATCCTATTGCTAGAGGATCGCGGAATGAAACCGTGGCAAGTTGATCGAGCGCTCATGCATCTGAAACAGGCGGGAAAATTTGAGAGCGTGCGAGGAATCGTGCTCGGGGAATTTCCAGAGTGCGACGCGCCTGCAACCGGCAGCGCGACCGTTCGCGAGGTGTGTGCACGGATTCTGGGTGCGCTCAGAGTTCCGGTAGTGTATGGAGCGGCTGTCGGGCATACGCCGCGGCCGATGCTTACCGTGCCTCTGGGAGTGAAAGCGAGGCTGAAGGCGCAAGGGGAAGGCGAGCTGGAGATACTAGAACCGGCGGTTCTGCCATGAGCAGCCCGAAACATGTGCACGTGATTGGAATTGGAGGGTCGGCCATGGCTCCGCTGGCGGGGATGTTGCGCGAGCATGGGTATCGCGTGACAGGATCGGATTCAGGAGTATATCCGCCTGCCTCCACTCTGCTGGAGAAGCTGGGAATTTCTTTTTTTCATACGTTCGATGCAGCACACCTCGAGCCCGCGCCAGACCTGGCGGTTATCGCGAATATCATCGCGCGGGGAAACCCCGAGCTCGAAGAAGTCTTGGACCGCAAGATTCCTTATCGCTCGATGCCGGAAATTCTTGAGGAAGTGTTCTTGCCGGGAAGGCACTCGATTGTGGTGAGTGGCACGCACGGCAAGACAACTACGACGGCGATGCTTGCATGGATTTTTCATACAGCGGGCAAGCGGCCGAATTTTCTGGTGGGCGGCGTGGCTGAGAATTTTGGGAAAAGTTATGGGCTGGGCGGCGGCGAAGAATTCATCCTGGAAGGGGATGAATACGAAACGGCATTCTGGGATCGCGGGCCGAAGTTTTTCCATTATCACCCAGACGATCTGATCATCACATCGCTAGAGTACGACCATGCGGATATTTATCGTGATTTCGAAACATACGAGCTGGCATTTCGCCGGCTGGTGAATCTGGTGCCGCGGCGCGGCCACGTCGTGATTTGGGGAGACACAGAACAATCTGGGCCGGCTCTGAGGCGGGCTGCGGAGAAAGCATTTTGTCCGGTGGAAACCTATGGATTCTCGATTGGAAACGACTGGGTGGCGAGTGAGTTGACGGTCGAGGGTGGTGGAATGCGTTTTCGCGTTACACACAAAGGCAAACCGTTTGGGGAATTCGTGCTTGCGGCGAGCGGGCGGCACAACGTTTTGAATGCGATGGCGGCGATGGTAGTAGCTCAGGGAAGAGGCATTGGTACGGGCGATTTGGCGAAGGCGCTGGCTACCTTTCAGAGCGTGAAGCGGCGGATGGACGTGAAAGGGGAAGTTGGCGGGATTCTCGTCGTGGATGATTTTGCGCATCACCCCACGGCGGTCACGGCCACGGTTGAGGCGGCGCGGGCGCGCTGGCCGGGACGCCGTCTGTGGGCAATCCTCGAACCGCGTTCGAATTCCATGCGGCGCCGCGTGTTTCAGGAATCGTTGCCGCGAGCGCTGGCCCTGGCGGACCGAGTCGTGCTGGGTGGCGTCTTCCGGGCGCAGCAACTCGGGGATGAAAATCGGCTCGACCCCGAATCGGTGGCGGAGAGTGTGCGGGCGCTCGGCAAGGACGCGCAGGTGCTCGCCGGTTCGGATGCAATTTCAGATCATTTGGTGCGCGTGGCCAAGCCGGGCGATTTGCTGCTCATCATGTCCAACGGCAGTTTCGACGGGCTCTGCGAAAAGCTCTTGAAGAAACTGAAAACCTCGGAATCGGTTCGCGAGGCAAACGTCAGGTGACCGTATCATCGTTTGGACGCCGCTTGGCGTTTCGCCCTTTGGCGCTTCTGGGCTTCTTCTCGCTGTTCTGTTCCTGCTCCCGTGCGGAAATTGGCTATCTAATCTCGCTCGAACATCCCGAGCAACACCGGTTTCACGTGACAATCACGATTCCCGACGTCCGGGAGACCGTGACGGTGCAGATGGCCGCGTGGAACGCCCTCTACCAGATACGTGATTTCAGCAGCCACGTTGGGCAGGTTCAGGCGTTTGTGGGAGCGGCGGCAGTGCCAGTCGAGCAGCTTGACAAGCAAACGTGGCGGATCAGAGCGGATGGAACCGTGACCGTGAAATATGCGGCTTATTGGGACGATCCCGGGCCATTTGCTTCGCAACTCAACTTGGAGCACGCATTCATCAATCCCGCGATGATTCTCATGTACGTTCCGGAGCGACGTTCTGAAACGGCTAGCCTGTTTGTTTCCGAATTGCCGGGAGATTGGAACGTTACGAGTTCTACTTTCATTTCGACGCAGGGAGTTGGCGGCAGCAACGCGCGGACCAACTTGTTTCGGGCACAGAGCTATGACGCGCTGGCGGATGCACCGATCGAGGCAGGGAAGTTCGAGAAATTCGATTTGCCGGGAATTGTGCCGCAGGTGTCGGTGGTGGTGCACGGAGAGAACTGGTCGAAGAAGCGAGTCGAAGAAGAATTGACGAAAATTTGCCAGTCCGAATTGAAGTTGATGGATGGCGCGCCATACGAGCATTACACCTTCATCCTGCACATCGGAAAGGGAGCAGGGGGAGGCGGGATGGAGCATGCCAATTCGACGGCGATCGGGCTTCCGTCGGATGAATATCTTGCGGGAGTGGCAGCGCACGAGTTTTTTCATTTATGGAACGTGAAGAGGATTCGACCAGCAACGCTTGAGCCCGTGGATTATACGAAGGAGCAGTACACGCGGGCCCTGTGGTTTGCGGAGGGTGTGACGAGCACGTACGGAGCGTACACGCTGGTGCGTACGGGGATATGGAGCAAAGAGCGGTTTTACGAAGACCTGGGCGAGCAGATCAGTGAACTGGAGTCGCGGCCGGCCAACCACTGGCAGAGCGCGGAGGAATCGAGCCTGGATGCATGGCTCGAGAAATACCCGCTCTACAACGGACCGGACTACAGCGTTTCGTACTACACCAAGGGACAAGTGCTGGGAGATCTGCTGGATATTCTGATTAGAGACCGCACGGACAATCGCAGGAGTTTGGACGATGTTCTGCGTGGGATGAATGGGGACTTCGCAAAGCAGGGGAAAACCTACCGGGACAGTCTAGACATCCGGCTAGAGGCGGAAAAGATAGCAGGCGGGTCATTCGAAGAATTCTTTCACAGGTATGTTGCCGCGGCAGAGCCATTGCCGTACCAGCAAGTACTCGCGCTGGCGGCTCTCAGCCTGGTTACAGTGGAGCAAAAAAGAGGGGTCCTTGGGTTTACGCCGATGCGCGAGTCGGGCGGCGCTGTGACGGTGCGCGCGGTTGATGACGGCAGTCCCGCCGCAGACGCGGGCTTGCGGCCTGGGGACGTCATTCTGAATTGGAACGGCGGGGACATGCCGCGCTATTTGGGGCGATGGATTCGGGAGAGGCAACCGGGGGAAATCTTGAAACTCCGGATCCGCCGAGACGAGAAGGAGCAGACACTCCAATTCAAGCTGGGAGAAACGACGGAGCTGATTTATCAGGTCAAGGAAGACGCACACGCCGGCGAGAAGGCGCGACGCATTCGCGAGGGATTGCTACGGGGTTTGACCCAGCAGACGACCGTGCCTTGAGTTGGGAAGCAGTTGGAAGTACCGCTTGACCGGCAGACCCGGATTCGAGAAAGTTCTGCAACCGCCATGCTCCGCATGCTCTTCATTTCGGTATTCCTTTCGCTCTATATTCTGATACTCGGGCCGCCGCTCCTGCTGTACACCCTGGTCACACGCCACATCGATCCACTCTATTGGGCAGGAGTGAAAGGCGTGATGTTTTTTGTGAAAGCGGTTGGGATAAGAGTGCGCGTGGTCGGAAGAGAGAAAATCCCCGCAGGGGTTTGCCTCTTCGCGGCGAATCACACTAGTTCCGCGGATGCTCCGGCGGTGGTTGGAGCAATTCCGCGGCGGATTGCGGTGCTGCTAAAGGAGTCGCTGTACAGGTGGCCGATCGTGGGGCAGGCATTCACCCTCGCACGGTTTGTGCCGGTCAATCGCAACGACCGAGATTCCGCGATAGCCAGCGTGGAAAAGGCGGTGGAGGCCATGCGTGCGGGCCAGTCGTTCTTGATTTATCCGGAAGGGACGCGCAGCCCGGACGGGCGGCTGCAGGAATTCAAGAAAGGAGCGGTGGCGCTGGCGATCAAGGCAGGAGTTCCAATCATACCGGTGCTGTGTTCGGGTGCGCAGCGGGTGATGGCAAAACGCTCGTTGATGGTCCATCCCGGAGAAATTCTGGTGGAGTTTCTGGAGCCAATCGACGCCGCGAAGTATACGTGGGAAGAACGCGACGAATTGAGGCAGCGCGTGCACGACGTGATGGCCGCGGGATTGCCGCCGGACCAACGACCCGTGGGTTTTCCTGGAGCAGAGTAACAATCAGTGATTGTCGGATGAGCGCGGACGGCCGCCAAGTCGTTCAAGTTCGGCTTCCAATTCGCGCACGCGCTTCTGAAGCTCCGGCAAGCGATTGAGGGCCGCTACGGTTTTGAGCCACTGGCGGTTGTCCACCGCCGGATAGCCGGAGAACATCGAGCGAGGCGGAACGTCGTTGGGGACACCGCTTTTTGCGGTGATGACGGAGCCATCACCGATGGAAAGATGGCCAGCCGTGCCAACCTGTCCGGCGAGAATGCAGCCATCGCCGACCTTTGTCGAGCCGGCGAGACCCACCTGTCCGCACAGCATTGTATTGGCGCCCACGCGCGAGGCGTGGCCAACTATGACGAGGTCGTCGAGTTTGGTGCCGCGGCCGATGCGGGTTTCTCCAACGGTGGCGCGGTCGACACAGGCGTTTGCCTGGACCTCGACGTCATCTTCAAGAACCGCGGGGCCCGACTGCTGCATCTTGTACCAGGTTCCGTCCTTCTGCTTGGCGAAGCCCAGGCCATCACCCCCGATGACGGCGCCATTCTGTAAAATCACGCGATTGCCAATGCGGCAGAATTCGCGAACTACCGCGTGTGAATGTGCGAAGAAATCATCGCCGATGCGCGCGCCCTGATAGATGGTAACGAAGCTGTGGAGAACCGCGTTGCGGCCGATGTGGGCATCTTCGCCAATAAAGCAGTAAGGCCCGATGTGAGCGCCGGCGCCGATTGTGGAGGATTTCGAGATGAGCGCTGTCGGATGGAAACCAGGCTCGTAGCGCGGAGGCTGGTAAAAGAGTTCGATGGCGTGAGCGAAGGCGAGGTAAGGATTGGCAGTACGCAAGGCAGCGAGCCGGGGCAAGCTGGAGTCGCGTTCGATGTGGATGCCTTCTTCGAGAAGAACTGCCGAGGCGCGTGTGGTTTTCAGGAGAGGAAAGTAGCGCCGGTTGGCGAGAAAAGTGATTTGGCCTGCCTCGGCATGTTCGATGCCGGAGATGCCGTGTATGGAAGTCTCGCCAGGGCCTTCGAGACGACAGCCAAGTTTCTGCGCAATTTCAGAAAGCTTCATGGGCATAAAAACAGCTCCTTACCACTGGGTGCGAGTCTCGCATAGCGGCAAGAGGGAAGTACAGCCGCGCCAGGCTACTCGTTGAACAGACGTGGTTGAGATGCGGCGACAGCGGCGGCGGGTTTTCGGCGGGCGATGCCGACGACCCCGAGGACGAGTAACTCGGTGAGGGCCGCGCGGGGAATGAAGATGCGATCGGTTGTGGAGTTAAGATCGGGCGGAGTGATCTGGATGCCGTTGTCGAGGAGGGACAGCAAGTCGTTGGGGACAACGCCTTCGATGGTTTCCCCGTCGATGTAGCGCAATCGGACCCAAAGGCCGTCCAGCTTGGGCCGGCTCAGAAACGCCTTACGCTCCGGTTCGAAGTCATCGGAGAACTCGCGAACAAAGTAAATCGACCGAACCTTGGCAAGCGGAAGCTCCTCATGCTCGCCTTCCGTGGTAAGTAGGTCGATGGGATCGGCCTGGCCAAGATGGGTGGGATTCAGATAGCCGCGAAGAGGCTTCTTGTCCGCAAGGACGAGGATTACTTTCTTGTGAGTGGAGGCTGGGGCGCGGTTTCTCAAAGAAATAAGTCAGTAAGTGTCAGAAATGAGCGAAATTTGCGAATAATCAAGATGTATGTTATGTTAAGCGCGATTTTCCTGTCAACCTATTGTTTTCATTAGGGTTAGGCCCCGGAGCGCCGGCCGTTGACCGATAAAAAGCATATCCTCAAATCGGCCTCGATCATCTCCCTGATAACCGTCGTAAGTCGCGTTCTTGGCTATGTGCGCGACCAACGCATCACCCTGCTTCTGGGAACTTCTCCCGCAGCCGATGCCTACGTACTAGCTTACCGCATCCCTAACCTGTTTCGCCGTCTCGTCGCGGAAGGCTCGATGACCGCCTCGTTCATCCCCGTGTTTACAACCTACATGAGCGAAAAGTCCAGGGAAGAGGTCTGGGAGTTTGCCAACCGTCTTTTCTGGACGCTTGCGCTTGTGGTAGCCGGAATCACCGTTCTGGGAATGGTTTTCTCTCCAGCGGTTGTTCATCTCTTTGCAGGGAAGAACATTGCGGGCGTGCAGGCGATCGAATTGAACCGGATCGTGTTTCCGTATCTGTTCTTCATCTCGCTGGCGGCGCTGGCGATGGGGATTCTGAACTGCTTCCACATCTTTGGGCTCCCGGCGGCGACCCCGGTCATTCTGAACGTAGCGACGATCCTGTTTACGATTGCAGCGGTTCGAAAGCACTTTAAGGACCCTGCTACTGCGATCGTCGTGGGAATCTTAGTGGGCGGCGTACTGCAATTCCTAATGCAAGTTCCGCAGCTCGTGCGGAAGGGAATGAAATTCAAGTTCGGAATTTCTTTATCACACCCAGGAATCAAGAACGTTGCGCGGCTGATGATACCCCGCCTTTTCGGGATTGGCATCGGTCAGATCAATTTGTTCATTGATACGCGATTCGCGACCGCGAGCATTATGCCGGAAGGGAGCCTGGCCGCCTTGTACGTTGCAGACCGGGTGATGGAGTTGGTGCTGGGAGGATACGCGATCGCCGTGGCGACGGCGATCCTGCCGATGATGTCCCACCAGGCTGCGGCGAAGGATTATGAATCGCTCAAGAAGACGCTGGCGTTTTCCGTGCGTATCGTAGCTTTCATCACCGTGCCCGCCGCTCTTGGCCTGATGATTCTGCGCGAGCCGATCATTCGCGTACTTTTCCAACATGGTCTGTTCGTGGCGGCGTCTACGCGCCTGACGGCCAGAGCGCTGCTGTACTATGCGATCGGGTTGCCCGCCCTGGCCACGGTGAAACTGGTGGTTCCGGCGTTCTATTCGACATCGGACACCAAGACTCCGGTCATGGTCGCCTCCATCTCATTGATGATCAACATCGTCTTGAACATTCTATTTCTGGAGTTTTTCTTCAAGCGCGTGCAGAACGGCGGCCCGGCGCTGGCGACGGCGATCGCCAGTTTTTTCGATTTCTTCGCGCTCTTCATTATCTTCCGGCTACGGTACGGGGCCATGGGAACGATGGAAGTGCTGCGCTCCTTCGCAAAGATCTCGCTCTGCGCGAGCATTATGGGGGTAGCGTGCTGGTTTGGAAATCGCTACACGCAATTTACGATGCACTCGCGATTCCTCATTCAACTTCTCGTGTTTTCGGGGCTTATCGCAGGGGCGACGGCGCTTTATTTGGGCCTTGCCTGGCTCTTTCGCTGTCATGAGATTCAGGAAGTCTATGGCATCGCCACCCGGCGGCGGACGGGCGGCGGAGATAATTACGCGGAGACCTGATGGAAATCGCACCGGCCATAACGCTTTTTTTGACGCACGTGAAGGTGGAAAAGGGGCTTTCCTCCAATACCGTGGCCGCTTACCAGCGCGACTTGGCGAAGTTCAACGTGTTCGCCCAGAAGCGCAAGCTTTCGCTGGAGGGTGTGAGCCGGGACGATTTGGTGGATTTTCTGGCCAGCCTGTACCGGGACAAGCTGGAAAGCAGGACGGTTGCGCGGGAGTTGGTTACCTTGCGGAACTTCTTCCGCTTCGCGCAAATTCAAGAGCTTATAGCTACGGACCCGTCGCTGAATCTGGAGTCTCCCAAGATCCGGCGGACCTTGCCCGGCTATCTGAGGCTTGAAGAAGTAGAGCGCCTGCTGGAGCAGCCGGATTCCAAAACGCCGCTTGGCGTGCGCGACCGGGCCATGCTGGAAGTGCTCTACTCGACGGGCTTGCGCGTCTCCGAGCTGATTGGGCTTCGTGTCAACGACCTCGACTCGAAAGTGGGATGCATCCGGTGCATAGGCAAAGGGGACAAGGAAAGAATCGTCCCGGCTGGACGCAAAGCGTTGGGACTGGTGGAAAAATATCTTCGTGACGCGCGGCCGAAACTCCTGGGGAAGCGCGTCTCCACACAGGCGCTATTTGTGAACAACCGCGGCGGATCGATTACCCGAGTAGGGGTGTGGAAAATCCTTTCGGCGTACGGAAGGCGGGCCGGGTTGCGGGTCGCTCTGGCTCCGCACATGCTTCGACACAGCTTTGCGACGCATCTGCTGGAGCGAGGTGCTGACTTGCGCTCGGTGCAGCTCATGTTGGGCCACGCGGACATCTCGACGACTCAGATTTACACGCATGTGGTGGAAGAGCGGTTGAAGCAGATTTACAAGGCGCATCACCCGCGCGCTTGATGCGCGGCAGCCCCGGGCCCCTATTGCGGTTGCCTCCGCGGCGGTCAGCGCGGGCATCCAGAATGTGAAGGAGTGCGATGCCAGATTACATGTTTTTATTGGAAAGCCGTCTTTCTCCCGAGCAGCGTGCGGCGATGATGCGCGTGCAAGAACTTTCCGCGGCTCTCGGCTTTAACGTTTATCTAACTGGCGGAACAGTGCGCGACCTCGTGACGGGGGCTTCGCTTCGCGACCTTGATTTCACGGTGGAAGGAAACCCTTCCAAGATCGCGCGCGAACTGGAAAAGGGCGGCGCAAAAATCCTTTCCGAGGATGAAAAGCTCCGTCAGGTGGAAATTCTTTTTGCCGGAGATTGCGACGGCAGCATTTCGGCGGCGCGCGACGATCACTATGTGCGGCCTGGGACACGGCCGGAAATCCGGTGGTCGACGATCATGGAGGATTTGCGGCGACGAGATTTTTCGCTCAACGCGATTGCCATCTCGCTGAATCCGGCGTCGCGCGGGCTGCTTCTGGACCCCACAAACGGTTTATCGGATATCGAACGGGCAGAAGTGCGCGCGCTAACCATTCACAGCTTCACCAACCAGCCCGTAAGGCTTTTGCGGGTGCTCCGCTTTACGGCACGAATGGGCTTTAAGATCGAGGCGCGCACGCAGGAATGGTTTGAGCTGGCCATGGAACGTGAATTACAGCACACCATTCTTCCTGAAGACGCTGGAGCGGAGTTGAGGGCAGTAGCTCGCGAAGAGCGTCCAGCGGTAGTGCTCAAGGAATGGGAAGAGCACGACCTGCTCGAAGCGGTTCATCCAGGGCTCGCGAAGAGGCACCCCGATTACGACGCGATCGCCCGTCTGATGAAAGTTCGCGAGGATTTGTTCACGGCGGGGGTTCGCCCAAAGCTGGCCACGCCGATGATGCTGGCGATCCTCGGACGGCTGAAGGATCGGGAACAGGGAAACGTGCTATCGAAGGCAGGGTTCCGCTCGGCCGAAGCGGATACCATCTTGAGCTTTGAGGAAGAAGTGCTAGCCGACCAGAAGGAATTGATCGGGCGCAAACTGAACGCGCCCGCGGATTCCTACAAGTTCCTGGAAAAACTTCCCGTGGACCGGCTTGCCTACTTGCTTGCGGAGTCGAATAACTCCGCGGCGCTCTCGAAGATTCGCGCCTATCTCCACAAATGGCGGCCTATCCGAGCCGCACTTCCGACGGTTGCGAATGAATTGGAGGCATTAGGCTATGCCCGCGGACAGAAGTTTGACGCTATTGTCGAACAGGTCTTCGGCATGCAACTCACAGGGCGCGGCAAAACGCCGGAAGAACGGGAGAAGATCCTCCGTAAACTATCCGGGATAAAGGAACAGCCAAAGAAAAAAGAAAAGGAAAAGAAGGCAGCGAAAGGCGGCGAAAAGCATACCGCGACATCAGGGGCTGCAGCCTCTACCGACAAGGGCGCTTCTGCAAAGGGCGCCCACGGAGGATCCCACAAAAACCATCCGGTAATTTTGAAGCAAGCTGCCAAGCACAATGCGGCCCGAGAGCAGGCGAAGCACGCCGCGGCGGGCAAGAAGAGCCACCGGAAATAATCGTGGTGTCCGGGGAAAATATATTTCCTACGATCGCGAGAATGCCGGTCGCAATTCTCTCGGCAGAGTTCTAGAATCGATGTCTATGGATCAGCCCCAGTTTGTTCACCTCCACGTTCATACGGATTTCAGTCTGCTCGATGGGGCCTGCGAAACCTCCGAATTGCTCGACGAGGCCTCCCGGCAGAAAATGCCCGCGGTGGCCATTACGGACCATGGAAATCTCTTTGCCGCAGCCAATTTTTTCAACGAGGCCAGCAAACGGGACGTCAAACCAATCATCGGCTGCGAAGTGTATGTGGCCAAGGGCAGCCGCCACGACCGCGGCGAGAAAACGAATGGAACGAACGGCCCGGATCGTGGAGAGGCGGAGCCGGGGATGCGCGGGAGCAACCACCTGGTGCTGCTTTGCGAAACGCTGGAAGGCTACCACAACCTCATCAAGTTGGTTTCTTCAGGCTTTCTTGAAGGTTTTTACTACAAGCCCAGAATCGATTACGACCTGTTGGCCAAGCATCATCAAGGCTTGATCGCCTTGTCCGCCTGTTTGCGTGGCGCGGTAACCGAAGCGGTCGTCGATGAAAAGTACGACCAAGCTCGGGAAAACGCGTACCGGCTCCGCGACATCTTCGGGAAAGGCAATTTCTTTCTGGAGATTCAGGATCAAGGGCTGGAGATCGAGCAGGGCGTGAACCGGGAGCTGGTCCGGCTCTCCAAAGAGACCGGCATTCCTCTTGTCGCTACAAACGACTGTCATTACCTGCATCACGGCGATGCCCATGCGCAGGAAGTCTTGCTGTGTATCCAGACCGGAAAAACGATGAGCGACACTCATCGGATGAAGTTCGCGACGGACCAGTTTTACTTCAAGACTGCCGCGGAAATGGCAAAAGTATTTGGCGAACTGCCAGATGCGTTGCGCCGCACGGTCGACATCGCGGCGCGATGCAACGTGAAAATCGAGCGCATTCCAAATCCATTTCCCGAGTTTCAGGTTCCCGATGGGCACACTGCAGGAAGTTATTTCGAAAAGGTAGTGCGTGAAGGCTTTGCTACCCGGGTTCCCCATCTGGAGCGACTGGCGCAGCATGGCCAACTGCACAATCCGCTGGCCGAGTACGAGAAGCGGCTGACCTCGGAAATCGAGATGATCAAGAAGATGCGCTACGAAGGCTACTTTCTGATCGTCTGGGACTTTATTCATTACGCCCGCGCGCAGGATGTGCCCGTCGGACCCGGACGTGGGTCGGCTGCGGGAAGCCTGGTCAGCTATGCGATGCGCATTACCGATGTGGACCCCTTGCAATACAACTTGCTTTTTGAACGCTTCCTGAACCCCGAGCGAGTTTCTTTGCCCGATATCGACATCGATTTCTGCATGCGGCGGCGGGGAGAAGTGATCGAGTACGTCACGCAGAAATACGGGCGCGAAAATGTGGCCCAGATCATCACCTTTGGCACCATGGCTGCAAAGGCGGCGGTCAAGGACGTCGGACGGGCCATGGATATTCCCTACGGAGAAGTCGACCGGCTGGCGAAACTGATCCCCACGACGCTTGGCATCACGCTGGACACAGCGCTTGCGGAGTCGCCTCAGCTGAAAGCGGCGATCAACAGCGACGAGAGGCTGAAGGACCTGATGAGCGTGGCGCTTCGCCTGGAAGGGCTGGCGCGGCACGCTTCGACGCACGCCGCGGGAGTGGTTATTTCGCCCAGGCCGCTGACGGATGTGGTGCCGGTATACAAGACGAACCGGGATGAAATCACGACGCAGTACGACATGAATGCGCTTGAACGCGTCGGCCTGCTGAAAATGGACTTCCTCGGTCTCACGACTCTTACGGTCCTGCAAGACACGGCACGTATGATTGAAAAGAACCGGGGCGTGAAGGTTGACGTTGACAGTCTGACTCTGGACGACGCGGACACTTACAAGCTTTTTGCACGCGGCGATACGACCGCCATCTTTCAATTCGAGTCCCACGGCATGCGTGACATCTTGCGCCGCTACCAGCCTTCGCGGATCGAGGATCTCACCGCTCTGAACGCACTTTATCGTCCTGGACCGATTCAGGGCGGCATGATCGACGACTTCATCAGCCGGAAACAAGGGAAAACAAAGGTCAGTTACGAACTGCCGCAACTGAAGGGCATCCTCGATGAAACGTACGGCGTAATTCTGTACCAGGAGCAGGTCATGCAAATTGCCAACCTGCTGGCGAGCTTTTCCCTGGGCGAAGCCGACATCTTGCGCCGCGCCATGGGCAAGAAGAAGAAAGAGGAGATGGCCGCGCAGCGGGCAAAATTCATCGCCGGATGCCTGGCAAACAAAGTTCCCGAAAAGAAAGCCGAGAGAATTTTCAATCTGATGGAGGAGTTCGCGGGGTACGGCTTCAACAAGTCGCACTCATGCGCTTACGCGCTACTGGCCTACCAGACGGCCTACTTGAAGACGCATTACCCCGTGGAGTTCATGGCGGCGCTGCTGACGTCTGAAACGGGAAACGCGGAAAAAGCGGTGAAGTACATCAACGAAGCCCGGGGCATGAATATTTCCATTCTGCCGCCGGACGTGAACGAGAGCGATTTGTATTTTACTCCGGTCGGGGAATCAATTCGCTTTGGACTTGCTGCGATCAAGAACGTGGGTGAAAACACGGCCAAAGCGATCCGCGATTCGCGTTTGAGCGCGGGCGAATTCACCTCGTTGTACGACCTATGTGAGCGGATCGAAGCGCGATTCCTGAATAAGCGAGTCTTCGAGAGTTTGATCAAATCCGGCGCGTTGGACTCTTTGGGGCCGCGGGAGTCCATGCTGGCGTCCGTTGACGAGGCACTGGCAGCCGTGCAGCGCGCGTCGAGGACGCGAGAATCGGGTCAGCATGGTTTGTTCGGCACGGCCGCAGCTCCCGCGCCGACGCCTTTCGAGCTGCACGAGGCTGAGCCGTGGAGCGAGGTCGAACGGCTTGCGAGTGAATACGCCATGCTCGGCTTCTATGTTTCAGGACACCCTCTTGCCAAATATGCGTCGCGCTTGCAGGAATTGAAATGCATCTCCATTGATCAAGTCGAAGGCCAGCGGAACGGCAAGGAGATCACGGTGGCGGCTCTCATTGTCGGAACGCGTCCCATGCGTTCCAAGAAGGGCGCGCGTTGGGCCATCTACACGATCCAGGATATGACCGGCGTTCAGGAATTGCTCGCCTTTCCCGAATGCTTTGCGCGCCTGGAGCCAATCCTGAAAGCGGGAACGCCGCTTCTCATGAAGGCGCGCGTGCAAATCGAGGAGGCCGGCACACGGCTCTCCTTGCAGGAAGCGGCGCGCCTGGGCGACCTCGCTGAACGGTCAAGCACGGGGCTGCGTATTCGTCTCAGTCTCGAAGACTTGAACGAAGAATTGCTCCACCGTCTTGCTGAGATATTCGCTTCCTATCGCGGCTCGAGCCAAGTGTCGCTGGAGCTTACTTCACCGGATGGAGCTCTTGCGACGATGCAGGTGGAGCAGCGCGTCAGGGTGTGTCCGGAATTAACCGCCGCGATTCGGGATTGTATGGGCGAGCAAGCGATCGATCTGGTGATGCGATGAAACCCAAGGACAAAGCCAAGCACAGAGTTGCGCAAATCGATCATCGGAGCGAGATAGAACGTCTGGAAAAGGATGTCGAGGAGTTGCGGCATCTCGCCGGCGACGAAGAAGCAGACGCGGAGCTGGAACGCCTCCGCCAGCAAGTGGCGGAGTTGCGCAAGGAGTTTTACAGCCACCTTGGACCCTGGCAGCGTGCGCAGATTGCCAGACACACTCAGCGGCCATATCCCCTGGACTACTTTGGAATGCTTTTTACGGACTTTATCGAACTGCACGGCGACCGCGGCTTTGGCGACGACAAAGCGCTGATCGCGGGACTCGCGAAATTCAACGGCCGGCCGATTGCAGTTATCGGGCACCAGAAAGGCCGCGACACGAAGCAGCGGCTTTTGCGTAACTTTGGACAGCCCAAGCCGGAGGGCTACCGCAAGGCGCTCCGCGTCATGCAACTGGCCGCCAAGTTCGGACGACCGATATTTACGTTTATCGACACTCCGGGTGCCTATCCCGGTATCGGCGCCGAAGAGCGCGGACAAGCGGAAGCGATCGCCCGAAACCTTCGCGAAATGGCGCGCCTTCCGGTTCCTATCGTTGTTACGGTCACAGGTGAAGGGGGTTCTGGGGGAGCGCTCGCGATTGCCGTGGGGGATCGGGTAAACATCCTCGAAAACAGCTTTTACTCGGTGATTTCTCCCGAGGGCTGCGCAGCCATTATGTGGCGCGACGCAGCGAAAGCGGAGACGGCCGCGGCGGCTCTGAAAATAACGGCGAAAGACCTGATGGAGATGGGAATTGTCGACGAAATCATTGCTGAACCCGAAGGCGGCGCCCATGTCGATCCCGAGGGCGCGGGGCAGCTACTAGGAGAAGTGTTGGATCGCGAACTGGTGGCTCTAACCCATCAATCGACGAAGGACCTGCTCGCCGCGCGCTATGAAAAGTTCCGAAAAATGGGACAATTCTTTGATTTCGGGAACTAGAAGCCGCTACTCATCGGGCCATGGAGTCCTGGGCCCACCCCTTAGCATTTTCGCAACGATGGCGAGACCAGGCATTGTCGCCTCCCCGTGCGCAGTTTACTCTGGTTAAGCATTCATAAGCTTCATCCGTCTCGGGGAATTTCCGCTCCTAGCCGGCCGTCGGTCCACGGAGGACAGGACTCACTATGTCGGAACCCTTTCGACCATACGAAAAGCTTGTGGAGATCACCGTCTTGGGCAAGAAGTTCCAGGTCCCGGAGCGGAACTCACTTCTCCGATGCTTCCAGTTCATCAGCCCGGAAACGATTCCCTACGGACGGTTCTGCTGGAATCAGGACTGCCAGTATTGCCGTGTTTCCTGCCAACTGCCCGACGACGACGAGCCACGGGAAATGTTGAGCTGCAAATTCATCGTCATGGCGGGAATGGAGGTCACCGAGTTGAGTCAGGAGCTGAAGTGGTGCCTCAGGTCCAAATTGCCGGCGGACGCAGCGGTGTCCTCGTAAATCCCTCAATCCTGGTGCAATAAGACTCCAGTTCGTGCAACTTTTACCCAAGCGAAGTGTTTGAAAACGCAGTCATACGCAGTGTCGAGCGACGGCGGCTGTGCGACGCCAAAACCCAAGTAATCATCCCCGGCGCACCACCGTCGTCGTCGAATTCCATTTGATTATGACACTGCCGCATCAATCGCTGACGTAGCGGAAGAGCCGTTCGCTGTTCAGTTTGCACTCTGTCTCTCACTGGACTACGATTCTCTCTTACATACGATACCTATGGCTTCCCTTGCTTGCGACGGATGCGGACAATCCGCCTCTTCGGAACACATTGCACGGCGGCTTCAACGTCTGGAATGTACGACGCGCTTCCGTGCCGTGCATATAGGCACCCTGCTCCTTGGCGGTGCTTCGCCCCGGGCCGACGAGGATTTCTTGTACGCGGGAAAATTTGAGGGCGAAGCCGGCCGGCTGCTTGACGCCGCGGGAATCTCCCCGAAAGGGAAGTCGCCGGAAGCAGTATTGAGCGAATTCCAGCGAGGCGGATTCTTCCTTGCGTATGTCCTCGAATGCCCTCTTGAACCCAGCCAGTCCGGAATTCCTGCACTGGAACCGGCGCTTTCGCGACATCTTTCACAAACTATCGTTCGTATTCGGAGGTCGCTCAGGCCGAAGCGAGTCGTTTTGATCTCGGAATTACCAGCGTCAATTGCGGCCTCGCTTTCGACCGCAGAATTAGGGTGTCCGGTGCTCTTGGATGGAGGAAAGCCGTTCGATTTGCCCTTGGATGTCGATCCGCAGATTGGAAAATCTTTGCGCGGGCTTCTCGCTGGTGAAATTGCGTCGAAGTGACGCAGGTCACAGCGTTGCGCGTCCCATCCGGGTAATCCTAGATTCGAGCTGGATTATTCTGCAGCTCTGACAGCTGTGATAGAATTGCCAAGTCAGGGCGCGGGCGGCATCAGCAGGAGTAACGTGTGAAGAAGCAAGCAAAATTCGGCATCGGGATTGGAGTGATCCTGGTCTCGCTGGCGTTTCTGGCCTGGCTAGGATACGGGGAAAGCAAGACTTACTATCACACTATCGCGGAACTCCAGACACTTCATGGTTCAGCGCTCTCTCATCGAATTCGCGTGGCCGGAACCGTAGCGCCGGGTAGTATTCGCCGCATGACAGGCCGCGTGGATTTCGTGCTGGAGGGAGAAGGGAAGTCGCTTCCAGTCAGCTATGTCGGCAATGACCCGCTCCCGGACACGTTTGTAGACAAAGCACAGGCGCTGGTGGAAGGACGACCGGCTTCGGACGGGCGTTTTGTCGCCGAAGTGGTGCAGGCGAAATGTGCGTCCAAGTACGAAGCAGCTCCGGGGGGAACCGCCGCCAGCACTTCCAGTGCGGCACAGAAGAGCAACATGTAACGGGCCCGGCTCGGTCGGGGGACAGGCGGACTTGGCGTGGATGTATTCGGTTCTTTTGCTCTAATCCTGGCTTTCATTTGTGCGGTGTACGCATTTGGAGGCGGGATTGCTGCGATTATCACGCGCCATCCGCTCCTGGTAAAGAGCACGAGGCAAGCGGGTATCGCCACATGCTGCCTTATTTTTATCGCCACCTTCAGTCTTGAGTATCTTTTCTTCAGTGACAATTTCTCCTCAGCATATGTTGTGGCTCATAGCAATCGCGCGCTATCCACGTTCTACAAGATCGCCGCGCTGTGGGCCGGGCAGGAAGGTTCCTTGCTTTTCTGGAGCTTCCTGCTTGCGATCTATGTCTTCTCGGTCCTGATCGCCTACCGGAACAAGAACGGCGAGTTGATGCCCTACGTTGGCGTGATTTTGGCGGGCGTTCAGATATTTTTCCTGACGCTCAACAATTTCGTGGCCAGTCCTTTTAAGTCGCTCGCTGTGCCCGGAGTAAACGGGGCGATGGATCTCGTGGCCCGCAGCGACGGCAACGGACTGACTCCGCTGTTGCAGTATCCGGAGATGGTGATCCACCCGCCGAACCTTTATTCCGGCTACACAGGTTTCACGATTCCTTTCGCGTTCGCCCTGGCAGCTCTCCTGGCGCGATATCCCGGGGAGAAGTGGATTCACTTGACGCGCAAGTGGACGATGATCGCGTGGTGCTTCCAGACCGCGGGCATTCTTCTTGGCGCGCACTGGGCCTACGCGGTACTGGGATGGGGCGGTTACTGGGGCTGGGATCCCGTGGAAAATGCTTCTCTGCTTCCGTGGCTTACGGGAACGGCATTCCTCCATTCGGTGATGATGCAAGAGAAGCGCGGCATGATGAAGGTGTGGAACGTCTGGCTGGTTTTCGCGACCTTTTTGTTGTGCATTCTGGGAACTTTTTTGACGCGGAGCGGCGTCGTCAGCTCCGTCCACGCCTTCGCGCAATCGAGCATCGGAAGCTGGTTCGTGGGATTCCTCGCGATCATCTTCGCGGTCTGTCTTCTGGCCTATCTCAAGAACCGGGACTATCTGAAGAGTGAAAACCAGCTTGACGCCATCGTTTCGCGCGAATCCAGTTTTCTTTTTAACAATTTGATTCTTCTGGTTTCGTGCGTCGCCGTGCTCTCCGGCACGCTTTTCCCAGTCCTGTCGGAAGCGCTCTCAGGTTCCAGGATCAGCGTGGGCGCGCCGTTCTTCAACAAGGTCAATATCCCCATCGGGCTTCTGCTGCTTTTCCTGACCGGTGTCGGGCCCCTTCTTGCTTGGAGGAAGACTTCGGTGGAGAGCCTGAAACGGAATTTTGCCTGGCCTTTGATTGTCGGAGTCGTGGGCGGCGTGATTATTTTTGCGCTTGGGTATCGTGAGATTTACTCGCTCATCTGTTTCAGCCTATGCATCTTCGTGGCGGCGACGATTCTCATGGAGTTCTATCGCGGCGCCAAGGTGATAAAGACTCGCTCCGGCGCGACCTATCTGACGTCGGCCATCGAACTAACCATGCGCAATACGCGGCGTTATGGCGGCTATATCGTGCACATGGGGATGGTCCTTGTATTTATCGGGTTAGCGGGTGCGGCCTTCAACCAAAACGTGCAGAAGGAAATGCCGCCGGGATCCTCCATGCAAATAGGGAAGTACACGCTGGTGATGCAAAATTTCGATACCAAGCCGGAAGCCAACTACACCGGATACCGGCTGATCGTCGAAGTCTTGGCCGGTGGCAAGCCGCTGATGATGTTGTTTCCCGAGAAGCGCGTATTCGACACCAACGGAGAGACTGGAACGATGGTGGCGATCTATTCGACGCTGCGGGAAGACTTGTACGTAGTCTATGCCGGGCAAAGCCCGGACACGAAGCTGCCGGTCATTCACGCTTACTTGAACCCCCTGGTGAAGTGGATCTGGTTCGGGGGAGTCATCGTCGTGTTTGGCACGCTCGTAGCGCTGATGCCGAATCGGCGCGCGGTGCTGGTTTTGTCGGGAGCTAAACAACCTGCGGCGGAACCATTGGTCCATGGTTTGGCGCCATCCGTAAACCTTCGGGAGGGCCGTGATCCAAATCGTTGAAATGATTAAAATTCGGCGACGCGGCGTACTACTTTTGCCTGTCCTCCTATGTTTTGGGGGCGTGGTTCCGCTGCTGCCGGCGTTCGGAACCGGGCAGCCGGCTGATCACACACACGTGGTCGGCATGAAAGTGCGATGCATGTGCGGCGGCTGCAACGATTCCGCCGGGGGCTGTTATCACACCGGCGGCGCGTTCTCCGGCCCTTGCGATACCGCCTTGGGCATGCTGAAAAAAATCGATGAGCGGATTGCCAAGGGCGATTCGGACGATCTGATCGTTCAGTCGTTCGTGCAGGAATACGGCCAGGCGGTGCTCACCGAACCGCCGCACAGCGGCTTTGGCCGCGTGGCGTGGTGGATTCCCGCGTTGGCCCTCGTTGGCGGATTCGCACTGGTTTTGAGCGTCATTTCGCGTTGGCGGAAGCGCGTATCACCTGAGCCGGTTCTCGCCAGCGGCGGCAACGCTCGTCCGATATCCGCCGAGTTGCTTGAGCGTGCGCGCGCGCAAGCGGCTCGAGACACCGAGGATTGAATTTGACCGTTTTCTCAGACTTCGCTACGTTGCTTGTTTCATCGGCGGATTGGGCCGTTCTTGGGGCGTGCCTGGCGCTAGCTCTGGCCACAGGTCTCTTCATTTTCTACATTCAGCCAGATGCTTCGGACCTAGCTCCGCACCGCTCAAAGCTCGATCAATTGCTGGAGCGCCGTGACACTCTTTATGACAATTTGCGCGATCTGCGATTCGAATTTCGCTCGGGGAAATATGCCGAAAACGATTACGAAGCCATGAAAACGTCGCTCGAAAACGATGCCGCGCTTGTTCTGGCGGAAATAGACGAGATTACGGAGTCGCAGATCCGGCGCCCACGCGCGCCCAAGCCCGCCGCCTCTGATCGAGGTGCTCAATGAAGGCGTGGCGGTTGTGGTTGCTGGCGATGCTCCTGACACCTTGTTCCGCTCTGTATGGCGCCACGATGCACGGTACGGTGAAAAATGGCACCACGGGTAAGCCTGCCGCCGCGGTCGAGGTCATCCTGATCCAGCTTCAAGGTGGAATGCAGCCTGTCCTGAACACTAAAACGGACGCACAGGGCCAATTTACGTTTGATTTTCCGGGGATCGGGACGCAGCCCATGCTGCTGCGAGCCGTCTATCGGGGTGTCAACTTTCACCAGCCGTTGCCTCCGGGACAGAACGAGGCCCAGGTGGAGGTCTTCGAGCCGTCGCGCGATCCGAAGACAATCGACGTGGAATCACATTTTGTAATCTTTCAGCCGAACGGCGCAACCCTCGAAGTTGGCGAAGAATATTCGATAAAAAATGCGTCGCAACCGCCCGAGGCATATTTTCGGGCTGACGGGAACTTTGACTTCGCGCTTCCGGCTGGCGCGACCTTGAAACAGATTGCGGCGCAAGGGCCCTCCGGAATGCCTGTTGTGCAGGCGCCCATTGATCGCGGCAAAGACAGATACAGCGTGGCGTATGCCTTCCGCCCGGGCGAGAACGGCGTGCGCTTCTCCTACGAATTGCCTTATCCCGGGAACGCCGCTTCCGTGAAGTTGCCCACAGTTTACCCCGGCGCCCGCTTGGTGATTGTTGCGCCGCCCAGCGTGCAGGTTTCGGGCGACGCGTTGCAGTCGGGCGGCCAAGAACAGGGCATGAACCTTTACACGCGGGAAAAACTCGCTCCGAATTCGACGACCACCGTAAGTCTCTCCGGCACAGCGCCCCCCCCAACCGCCGGCGATTCGGATGCGGGAGCACAGAATCGCGACGCGCAACAGGGAGGCGACCCAGCTTCAGGGGTGGCGATTCAGGCGGTCCCTGGCCGTCTTGATGTCTTGAAGTGGCCTATTGTGGGAGGCTTTCTGTGCATGTTCGCTCTGCTGGCTTTTTTGCTCGCGCGTAAGCCTGTGGTGGCGATTGCTGGAGGCCCAACCGGCGGGGTTGATGCGGAGCGCGGTAAGATATCCAAGAAGGTGGCGCCTGCTTCGGTGGTGGCGCCGGAGACTCGCAGTCCAAGACTAGCCGACGTCGACGCGGCCGTTGGCACGAGTCTCGATGCGTTGAAGGACACCCTTTTCCGGCTGGAACTGCGCCGCCAGGCGGGAACGATTACCGAAGCGGAGTACAACCAGGAAAGGGCGCGCGCAGAGAAAGTCTTGCGCGATCTAGTGCGGGGCTGAGGCGTGGCGCCGCGCGCTGGTTTGAACCCCCGCGAGGTTCGCTCTTGACTCCACCGGCATTTTCCCCCGCTGGCCTCCGGTTCGAAAACATCGAAAAGCGGTATGGCGCACTCCACGCGTTGCGCCGGCTGTCGTTCGCGATTGCTGCGGGTGAATGCGTGGTTTTCGCGGGCCGAAACGGCTCGGGAAAGACAACGCTCTTACGGGTTGCCGCCCGGCTGGTGCGGCCGTCGGGCGGAGTGCTCATCTTTCCGGGCGAATCCGGAGCGGCGGATATCGCCCCGATCCGGCCGGGTTTTGTTGCTCACGCAACCATGGTCTACGACGAACTGACCGCGGAAGAGAACCTAATGCTCTTTGCGCGGCTCCAGGGAATGGCCCAAGCCGAAAATCGGGTGAACGACTTGCTCAAGGAAGTGGGCTTGTCCGACCGTGGCGCTTCGCTGGTGAGGACTTTCTCCCGCGGAATGCGCCAGCGCGTGGCTATCGCCCGGGCCTTGCTGCATGAACCTTCCGTATTGTTGCTCGACGAGCCGGCCACTGGTCTTGATCCACAGGGCGTCGCCTGGCTGGCCACGACGATTCGCAGGCTTCGCGATTCCGGGCGCACCATTCTGATGAGTCTCCATGGCGAATCGGAAATCTCTTCTCTCGGCACGCGCGCCATTCGCCTGGACGCGGGTTCAATCGTTGCGGATACACGAACCGGCGCAACCTTCCGTCACATTCTCACCTTCGCCGGCGCCTGAATGAGCCTGCTCCCCAACGCGGCAGTTTTGCTCGGCAAAGAGCTTCGCACGGAGTTTCGTTCGCGGGAATTGCTGACCACCACGGTTGTGTTCATCCTGATTGTGCTCGTGCTCTTCAGCTTTACTTTTACTCCGACTTCGGACGAATCCCGCAGGTTTGGCCCGGGTCTCCTCTGGCTGGCATTTCTATTTGCGGCTTCTCTGATGTTGCAACCTTGTTTTCTCCGGGAACAGCAAAACGATACGTTAAGCGCGCTCCGGCTTTCGGTGAGCGATCCTTTCGCCATTTTCCTGGCCAAACTCGCGGCCAACACACTTTTCCTTTTGCTCACCGAGCTGTTGTTGCTTCCATTTTTCGCGCTGATGTATAACGTGCCGGTCGTCCCGGTGCTTCATTGGATTATTATGGTGCTTTTTCTGGGCAGCCTGGGCATCTCGATTGTCGGGACGGCGCTCTCCGCAATCTCCGCGCAAGCACGCATGCGAGAACTATTATTGCCTTTGCTGATGCTCCCCCTTCTGACTCCTGTTCTCGCGGCGAGCATGGAAGTGACGAAGGGCCTTTTTGACCGCGCACCCTTCGTGCAATGGAAGGGAGTCGGTTTTCTCGCGGTATTTGACCTGGTTTTTTTGACGGCACTATGGCTTTTCGGAGAATATCTTCTGGAGGAGTGACCCTGATGGGGAAGAATATCGTGGCGGCCGTCTGTGTTTTTGTGCTCCTGGGGGCGGCGGCGTATGCGTCGTTTTTCATTGCTCCAACTGACGCGAAACAAGGCCTGATTTACCGCATTTTGTTTCTCCACGTCGCGAGCGCATGGACTGGCCTCACGGCGTTCTTTATCTGCTTTGTGGCGAACTTGCTTTATGTTTGGCGGCGTCAACCTCGCTGGGATTGGCTTGGCGTTTCTGGCGGCGAAGTGGGCCTTGCTTTTACTACCGTGGTCCTTGTAACCGGGCCCATTTGGGCGCACCCGGTGTGGGGAATCTGGTGGACCTGGGACGCGCGGCTCACCTCTACATTCGTGCTGTGGTTGCTGTACGCTTCCTATCTTCTCCTGCGCACTCTGATCGAGGAGCCGGACCGTCGCGCACTGCTGAGCGCGCTCTTCGGGATATTCGCGTTTCTCGACGTTCCGCTCGTGTTTGGTTCTATCCGTTGGTGGAGGACGCAGCATCCGCAGCCTGTGGTTATGGGTGGCCCGGGTTCGGGGCTTGACCCGACCATGTACAAGGTTCTGTTTTTCTCCTGGTTTGCCATGTTGGCCCTGATGACGCTTCTTCTGCGCCAGCGCTACCGTCTGGAAGCCATGAGAGGCGAATTTGAGACAGCCCAGCAGGAAATGGAGACAGCATGAAAAATCTGGATAGCGTCTTCGCCGCGTACATGGCGGCTTGGGCCATCTTTTTCGTTTACTACGTTACGATTGCCCGGCGGGCCGCTGCGCTCCGGCAGGATATTGAGCGCCTGAAGAATTCCGTCACGCGAGGGAAATAGTTGGCCACCAGGAAAAGAGTCGGAATTGTCCTCTTCCAACTCGGCGGGCCAGACTCGCTGGAGGCCGTCCAGCCATTTCTCCTGAATCTGTTTCTTGACCCGGACATTATCCCAATGGGGCGGCTGGGCTTTTTGCGGCGCCCGTTGGCAAAGCTGATTTCGTCTCGGAGATCCGTTCCGGTCCGCGGGCGGTACGCGGAAATCGGCGGCCGCTCCCCAATTGGAGCATTGACCGAACGGCAGCGCGGCGCTCTGATCGAAGCGCTGTCGCGTGACATCGATCCCGTAGCTGTCATCGCCATGCGCTACTGGCATCCGCTCACTGAACAAGCGGTTGAAGCATTGCGCAAAGCGGGGCCGCTCGAGGAGATTGTCTTGCTGCCGCTCTATCCTCATTTCTCTTACGCCACGACCTTGAGCAGCCTGAAAGAATGGCGCCGCGTCTATGGACCGCCCGAGAGTGGCCCGCCGCAGCGAACCATTGGCCAGTTTTACGATCACCCTCTCTATATTCAAGCCCTCGCGCAGCGGATCGGCACCGCACTGCGGCAATTCGAGGACAGCTCGCGCATCCATCTGATCTTCAGTGCGCACGGGCTGCCGATGAGCCTGGTCGAAAAAGGAGACCCGTATCCCACCCAGATCGAGGCCACTGTCCGCATGGTCTGCGAGGAGGGAAGAAAGGAGTTTCCGCGTTGGCCGCAAACGCACTTGCTTTGCTATCAGAGCAGGGTCGGGCCGGCAAAGTGGCTCCAGCCCCCTCTAACCAGCACCATCGAGCGGCTCGGCAAGGAAGGCGTCAAGGAGATGCTCGTGGTGCCAATATCGTTTGTCACCGAGCACATCGAGACTCTGCACGAAATCAACATAGAAGCTCGCGCCGAAGCAAAAAAGTTCGGCGTGGAAGTCTTTCGGATGATGCCCGCGGTCGGTGATTCTCCTCTTTTCATTTCGGCGCTGAAGGATATTGTGCTGCGAGCGGTCGGCCTCGCGGGAGACGCGCAGAGTTTGTCAGTTCGTTCGACAGCCTCATCGTGAAGTGCCGCTATTCGCAACCAGCCGTAGTCATAGGGACCGGCGCCCGGCAAAATAAGCTGAATGAACTTGCACAGCGAGCATGGATTTCATCGGTGCGGTATAATTCCGCCTCGTGACAACGGCAACGAAGGCTTCCTATCACCGGCATGTCCACCGTCTCGCGGTTTTCACCGTGTGCTGGACGGTCCTCCTTTTGATTGCGGGAGCATTGGTCACTTCCAATCAGGCGGCCCTTTCCGTGACGGACTGGCCAAAATCACACGGGGCCTGGATTCCCGCAACGTTCGCCGGCGGGGACGTATACGAGTATTCGCACCGCGTTGTTGCGGGAGTGCTGGGGGTTTTGACTCTTATCCTGGCCGCCGCGCTTTGGATTAAAGAGGAACGGCGCTGGGTGCGCTGGTTCGCCGTGATTGCCCTCGGCGGAATTATCGCGCAGGCAATTCTTGGCGGCCAGGTGGTTATCCAGCTCCTGCATTATTGGCTGCCGGTGTGGCACGCGTGTTTCGCGCAAATCATGTTCGGAGCGATTCTGAGCATCGCCGTGTTCACCAGCCCTTGGTGGGTAGCAGAGCGGCCGCAACTCGAGGACCGCGGCTCTCCGGCAGTTCATTCCATCGCGCTCCTGAATGCGATCGTGATCTTTCTGCAGGTTTTCCTGGGGGCGGGGTTCCGGCATAACGATATTCCCATCTGGCCGCATGCCGGGGGCTCGCTAGTTGTGCTCGCCGCGGTTATCTGGACCGCCGTGGTTCTCCGAAAACGTTTTGGCAATTCCCGTGAGTTCTCGACACTGCGGATACTGCTGCATTCCGTCTTCGGCGTGCAGTTCCTGCTGGGCCTCGGCGCCTACTGGTCGCGGATCAGCACGGCGGATGCTCCGCAACCCATGCGCGTCATGGTCATACTTACCGTCACGCACACCGTCGTTGGAGCTCTTTTGTTCGCCGTTTCGATTCTTACAATTTTAGTGTGCTATCGTTTGGTACCTCGCGCGCGAGAAGCGGCGGTATCCTCGCAGGATCGGGTGACGGTCTAATGAGCACGGTGCGCACAGCGGAAATAACCCTCTCGATGAAGGCCAGCGCCTACGTCGCGCTCACGAAGCCGGACGTCTCTTTTCTGGTGTTGATGACTACCGCTGCCGGATATTGCATGGGAACGCGCGGCGCCCTCGATTGGCTGCATTTGACGCAAACTGTTTTCGCTACTTTGCTGATTGCCGCGGGAACCGCGGCCCTCAACCATTACATTGAGCGCGACTCGGATCGCTTTATGAGGCGCACGGCGTCGCGTCCCTTGCCTAGCGGCCAATTGCAACCGGGCAAGGCATTGTGGTTTGGCGTGGGGCTTTCCGTGGCGGGCGCTATCGACCTTTATCTCACCGCAGGCTTTCTCGCTTCCGCACTCGGCGTCCTCACTTGTGTGAGCTATTTACTGGCCTACACGCCTCTGAAAAAGCGCACCGTATGGGCGACTTTTGTCGGAGCATTTCCTGGCGCGATTCCTCCGATGATCGGGTGGGCGGCTGCCACAGGTAGTTTGGACCGGGGGGCCTGGCTGCTCTTCGGAATAGTATTTTTGTGGCAATTTCCGCATTTTTATTCTATCGCGTGGATGTACAGGGAAGATTATGCGCGAGCGGGGATCCTGATGCTGCCGGTTGTTGACAGGTCAGGGACGCGCACTTTCCGCCAGATTATTTCGTTTGCGATTGCCCTCGTGGGTGTCAGCCTGCTGCCCGCGTTGATGGGATTGGCAGGGAGCCGCTATTTCTTTGGTGCCTTGGTTGTCAGTACGGCCCTCGTACAAGTTTGCTTGTGGGCAGCGAGCTCGAAAACCAATGTGCGCGCCAAGTGGCTTATGCATGCCACTGTTCTGCATATTCCTATCCTGCTCGGTTTGATGATTTACGATAAGATTCCCCACTGACCGGTTCCTGCCGGGAAGGACTGTTTCGACTAATGTTTTCCCAGGCAGCCCTCAACGCCTCCCTGAACGGCACGAGCGCGCTCTTGCTGGCCTGCGGCTATACGGCCATCCGAATGGGCAAGATGAAGGTTCACAAGGCCTTCATGATTTCGGCGTTTGCGGTCTCGACAGCATTTCTGATTTCCTATTTGATTTATCACTACCGCGTTGGACATGTCGTTTTCCAGGGGCAGGGCTGGATTCGCCCTGTCTACTTCGCCTTGCTCCTGTCGCATACGGTGTTGGCGGTCGTGATTGTGCCGCTGATATTGATTACACTTCGCCGCGCTTGGATGGAGAAATTTGACGAGCACCGGATGATCGCCCGGTGGACACTCCCTCTCTGGTTCTACGTTTCCATTACCGGTGTCATTGTGTATCTCCTGCTGTATCAGGTGTATGCACCACACCTGAACTAGAGTGACGGGTCGGAGACTGGCCCGATCCCTTGAAGTCCGCTACAGCATGAGAAGTGGATTGCGGAAGCGCGCCTCAGAGGCGAACTGATTCTTAAACTTGCGGAGGGGTATTCAACTTTCTTTGCGGTGAAACGAGTGACCCGGTTTGAGAGGAACGCACGGCCTGGCGTGTACCTGCCTTCGGAAACACGACATGCCAGAAATCATCCCTGGGGGCTGCGAAGCCGACCCCAACGAACCGCCGCTCCCGCTTCTCGCGGACGGAAGTCACAAAACATTCGACCGATTCCGAGGTCATTTCATTGAAAACGCGAATCAGCTGGCCGGGTAACAGGGGCGCGTCCATTACGATGAGGGCGCCATGGGCACTCACAAACTGCGTGAAAGCCTTCAAATCGATGGCTTCGCCTTCCGGCATCTGACATCGAACCTTTAACGGAATTTGAAGAGTAATTCTGACTGTGCGACGACGCTCAGGGTGTCTGGACCGATGCATGAATCCGCCTTGGAAGGGGACCTAGGCATCAAAGCTTGCCACGGATAGTCTGGAATAACAAGCCTCGGCAGCGTCGCGAGTGTGTTCAGAACAGCGGGTACGCCAGCCCGTTTAATCAAGTCCGACAGGGAACTAGCTTGGGCGAAGGGCTGAAATCACTGCGTCGGTGAATTCCGCAGTGCCAGCCTGGCCACCCACGTCTTGAGTGACGTGCTTTCGCTCCCGGTGCACGCTTTCGAGAGCGCTTTGGATGCAGCGAGCCGACGACGATTCACCCAGGTGATCCAGCATCATGATACTGCTGAGAATAAGAGCCGTCGGATTGGCCAATCCCTTCCCGGCGATGTCGGGGGCCGTCCCGTGGACGGCTTCGAACATGGCAGCTTCATCCCCGATATTGGCGCTGCCGACCACGCCAAGCCCGCCAACGAGTCCCGCAGCGAGATCGCTCATTACGTCCCCGTAAAGATTTGGCAGCAGGAGCATGTCAAATTGCTGCGGATTCAGCACCATTTGCATGCAGGCGTTATCCACGATGAGCTCTTTGTACTCGATTTCGGAATATTGCGGCGCCACATTGCGAATGGACTTCAGAAAAAGCCCATCCGAAAGCTTCATGATGTTGGCTTTATGAATGGCGTGAATTTTCTTGCGTCCCTGTCGCCGCGCGTGTTTGAACGCGAAGTGCGCAATTTGCGTGGATGCTTTTTCGGTAATGATTTTCAGACTCTCCACGACCCCGGGAACGACTTCATGTTCCAACCCGGAATAGAGATCTTCGGTATTCTCCCGGATTAAGAGGACATCCACATTTTCAAAGCGAGATTTCACTCCGGGAATATTTTTGACCGGACGTACGTTGGCATAGAGATCGAGCGTTTTCCTTAGTGCCACATTCACGCTGGGGGCTCCGCCGGCAATGGCTGTCCCCATCGGCCCCTTAAGCGCCACTCGGTTACGCCGGACCGACTCCACGGCGCTTTCCGTGACAAACTGTCCCGCTTCAGATGCTGTTTCAGACCGAGCCTGCACCTCTTCCCAGTCAATCTTCACGCCGGCTGCTTCCAGGATGGCGCGGGTGGCTGCGGCGACTTCAGGACCTATGCCCTCGCCCGGGATCAACGTAACTCGGTGTCTCATGGATGCATCTAATTGTATGCGAAGCGTTTCCAGTTGTCGAAAGGCCCCCAAGTTCGAAGTTTCCACTTTGGAAAACGAGGCACGAGCAGTGATGTGCAGTTGTCTCGAAGGTTTGGTATAATGAGCATGTGAAGAGCCTGGCAGGCAGACCTGCAGGCGGAGGCCAAACGAAACTATGATTAGTCTGACTCCAGTAGCCACCACAAAGGTCAAGGAAATCATGAACATGCAGAACCCCGTTCCGGTGGCGTTGCGCGTTGCCGTCGTCGGCGGAGGCTGCTCTGGGTTTCAGTACCATATGGCATTTGAAAATCAGACGAATGAGACCGATCAGGTGGTCGATTTTAACGGGCTTAAAGTTGCCGTAGACCAGATGAGCTCGATGTACCTGGATGGCGTTGAGATCGATTACATCGAGACCCTCGAAGGTGCGGGATTCAAGTTCAATAACCCGAATGTGAAGAGCACTTGCGGCTGCGGCAGCTCTTTCAGCGTTTAGCCGGCAGTCGTTGAATGAAGAAGACTCGGGCGCTAAACGCGCTGGATTGCAACAGTTCAAGGCTCTTGGACATCTCGTTCAAGAGCCTTTTTTATGCCCGCTAACGCAATCGAGTGGGACGCCCGTCACCGCGAGGCGGCGCAACGCCAGCCTGAGGAACCCGCCAGCATTCTTTTGGAATGGCTTCCAATGCTCCCCAAGGGACCTGTTCTGGACATAGCCTGCGGAACGGGGCGGAACACGCTCCTGCTGGCTGCGCGAGGCGCGGCTGTCACGGCGGTCGATTGGTCCGGGACAGGGCTGGATATTCTCGAGACTCGTGCACGCAAGGCGAGACTTGCACTTCGCCGTGCTGACTGTTCCGCGATCGCGGTGCCCCAACCAAGCGGTATACGCCTGATTCAGGCAAATCTCGAGGAGTTGCGCTTGCCGGAGGCTTTCTTTTCCCTGATTCTTTGCTTCTGCTACTTGCAGCGCGCGCTATTCCCGCAGATCGCGCGTGCGCTGCGGCCCGGCGGCTTATTGTTCTTTGAAACCTATACGCGCGCCCAACTCGATTGTCCGGGCGGCCCTCGCAACCCCGCGTTTCTGCTTGAATCTGGAGAGTTGCGAAATGCATTTCCCGAACTGCGCACGCTTTTTTATCGCGAGCTTCACGCCGGGCAGGGAATTGCCAGTTTGGTTGCTGAAAAGCCGCGACAAGATGTCGAGCGAGCCAGCCGATGAACAAGACAAGTTCCAGGGCGCGGCAGTTTGCAATCTGGCGGTTGCCTCCGTATTCTAAAGTGCCGGCATGAAGATAGCGCTTGCGCAGTTCAATCCCACGGTAGGCGATTTTTCAGGAAATTCGGCTCGCATCTTGAGCCTGGCGGAAAAGGCCAGGCAGCGAGGGGCCGACCTTGCCGTCTTTTCGGAACTATGCCTGTGCGGCTACCTGCCTCAAGACCTTCTCGAACGCCCCTCCTTTATCGATCGCAACCATAAAGAAATGAAGGAACTCGCGACCAAACTCCCGCTGCCCGCCATCGTCGGATATGCCGGACGCGTGAAAAACGGCACGGGAAGATCCATCGCGAACAAGGCGGCGCTGGTTTGCAGCGGACGCGTGGTATTCGAGCAAAGCAAGATGCTTTTGCCGACGTACGATGTGTTTGATGAGTCTCGCTATTTTCAGCCCGCAACCAAACAGTTCGCGTATGGATTCGGAAAAGAACAGTTGGGGATTACAATTTGCGAAGACGTCTGGAACGACAAAACTTTTTGGGCCGAGTGCCGTTATGACCGCGATCCTGTCACGGAACTGATCGGGCAGGGAATTACCGTCCTTCTGAATATTTCCGCTTCTCCTTATACGATCGACAAGCGCGCCTTGCGCCTGGAGATGCTGCAGTCCATCGCCAGGAATCAACACCGGCCCGTGGTTTACGTCAACCAGGTTGGCGGAGACGATAGCCTGATTTTCGACGGCGCCAGCATGGCGTTGACAGCCGAGGGGAAAGTTGCGGCGCAGGCGATGGCATTTGAGGAGGACTTGGTCCTCTTCGATACCGTTACCGGAGAAGGAGAGATACACGCTCAGCCGCAGGAAGAAATTGCCTACGCATATCGGGCCATCGTCACTGGCACGCAAGATTACGTCCGCAAATGCGGGTTCAAGAAAGTCCTGGTTGGCCTGAGCGGAGGAATTGATTCAGCGGTAGTGGCCGCAATTGCCGTGGAAGCGCTTGGCTCCGCGAATGTCCTTGGCGTTTCCATGCCCGGGCCATTCTCCTCAGAGGGAAGCAAATCCGATGCGATGGCGCTGGCGAGGAATCTTGGCATAGAATTCAAGACTCTGCCGATTGGCGAGGTGTTCGACGCCTATCAAAAGGCGCTTGCGCCCGCGTTCAACGCGCGCCCCATGGACGTTGCCGAGGAAAATATTCAGGCGCGCATTCGCGGGAATTATCTGATGGCTCTTTCCAATAAATTCGGGTCCATGGTTTTGAGCACCGGCAACAAGTCGGAGATGGCGGTTGGTTACTGCACGCTCTACGGCGACATGGCCGGCGGACTCGCAGTCATTTCCGATGTTCCCAAACTCATGGTTTATGAACTCGCCCGCTGGATCAATCGGGAAAGGGAACTCATCCCTGTTTCGACCATCGACAAAGTCCCCTCCGCGGAGCTAAGGCCCAATCAGAAGGATGAAGACAGTCTTCCGCCCTACGACGTGCTGGACCGAATTCTGAAGGCTTATATCGAGGATCTGCACAGCCCTCAGGAGATCGCGGATCATTACGGATTCGACCTCCAACTTGTACGGGACATTGCCCTGCTGGTGGACCGGAACGAATACAAGCGCAAGCAGGCTCCGCCGGGACTAAAGATTACCTCGCGCGCTTTTGGATTTGGCAGGCCGTTTCCAATCGCACAGAAGTTTATCCCTTAGAAAATGGGGTCCAGCGTGAAGAGAACACTCGGCAGGACAGCGATAGTTTGTTTGTGGCTGGTGTTCCCCGCAGTCGGAGCCCAGCAGAAGCCAGCAGTCTCCGCGGCTTCTGGACAGTCTTCGATCCAGAGGACTGTCGAGGATTATCTCCGCAATCTCTACGCATTCGGTCCTGAAACGAGCGTAAAAGTGGCCGCTCCGAAAGATATCGGTGTCGAAGGTCTGCTGGAAGTTGACGTCGAGATTAAGTTCGGAGAAAACCGGCAGACGGGCAAGGTCTATATCACAAAAGACGGCAAGTACATGTTCCGGGGGGAAATATCTGATCTCTCGAAAGACCCCACGGCCGAGGCCAGGGCAAAGCTGCAGACAAAAGACAGCCCTTCACTGGGCCCCGCTAATGCCCCGGTTACACTGGTTGAGTTTTCGGACTTCGAGTGCCCGATCTGCCGCAGCCTCCATGACGCCTTGCGCGGACTCCTGCCGAACTATCCGCAAGTGCGGGTGATCTTCAAGGATTTTCCGCTTGAGCAGATCCATCCCTGGGCGCGGACGGCAGCTCTTGCCGGGCGCTGTGCCTACCAGCAAGACCCCAAGGTTTTCTGGAAGTTGTATGACCTCATTTACGATAATCAGGACATCATTTCCGCCGAAAATGCCTGGAGCAAACTGACGGACTTCGCCAACGAGGCTGGATTGAATCCGGACACCTTCAAGGCGTGCATGGCCAGCCCCGAGGCGGGAGCCGCCGTTGATGCGAGCCGCGCCAACGGTGTTTTGCTCGAAGTCAGCAGCACCCCGACAATTTTCATAAATGGGCGGCGGCTCGTGGGCGCCGATCCACATCTGCTCGAACAATACATCAAGTACGAATTGGACCAGCGCAAAGCCCAAAAATCCACAAGCAAGAATTAGCTGAACAAAAACGGGAAGAGGGCAGAAGGATGGGCCGGGGGAGCCCAAAGATACGCCCCTAGAGCGAGGATAGCTGTTTCAGGTTTCGAAGTTAACATAATATAACTACCACGGACGCGGGAGAAAAATCGCGGGGCTTTCCGAATTTGAGTGTGCGCAGCCTGCACGGTCACCGTTGTACCCCCATAGATACGCTTTGTCAATAGGCCTTCAAGTCCTAGGCCTTTTGGACAGCAAAAAGATCACTAGGCCCAATTCCACTACCACAATCACGGCCCACACCGCTACAGCCTTCGCGGCTTGCACGGCTGTATCCTCTGCCGCGCTTATCTGCGAATTGATCCCGCCCGCAAGAGCCGTGCCGAAAGAATCGAGAATGCTCATACCCGAGCCTCACTTGTAAATTTGCGAAAAATGCTTCCCCACATAGGCCGATGCCGCGCCCGCAATCAATCCGAAAGAAGGCCAGAAGCCGTGCACGCCCTTCCACACAGTCAGCCCGAAAACGGCCACGCCCGCGACTTGCAACACAACCGGAAGCTTGATCCAAGACATTTTTAATTCTCCTTTTGCGAGATGCCCCGCACTAATTGAGTGAGCCACAAAACAAAAAGCACGCCCCAAAAAAAGCCGTTGAGGAAGAGTCGCTGCCTCTGCCTTTCCTCAGCCAGAGCCGCAGTGATTTTTTCTTCGACCTTATCCGTTTTCGGCTTTTCCAGTTCCACAATTTTGCTCATTTCAGCTTGTCCACGTTTTGCACGCCTTGCACTCTTTCATACGTGTGCAACCCTCCCAAACCAAGCATCCCTAGCAGGATCGTGGAAAGCGAACTGTAATCGAGAGAAGGGAATTGCACCGGATGCCTGAGCACGGCAGAGCCCCAAGTAAAAAGAGGGCCGACAATAAACTGGCAGGCCAAAGCCGATCCGCAAATCCAGCCAATGAATGGCCGCCACCCTGCGACAAAAACACTCTTGCTCGAAGCCTCGGCCTTATTCACTTCCACTTGCGCTGTTACTTGCGCGACTAATTGACTTTCGAGCCCAAGCCGGATTTTTTCCAACTCCGTGTTGGCCGCGAGAACCTGTTCCGGGGGCACCTTAAAGACGCCCGCTATCTTAGCGAAAGCATCCCCGACCGATCCCCCGATGAAACTGGAAATGTCAAAGCCCACAGGTCACTTTTTCTCGAAAGTTTTCTTGATTGATGAGCCGTACTTCTGGGAAAAATAAAACAGCCCGATCAAAGCACCGACCGCGATAGTCCCATAAACAAGCTTTTCCAACTTCGCTAAAAACTCGACAGAACCGATTTGACCAAAAAAGGGAATGCGAGGACCCGCTGTGCTTTGGTCCGGGTGAGCATTAATGGACTTCAAATAGCTATCTACTCCGTTCGCAGCTTGGGCAGCCGCTACCGCTTTTTCCGCGTCAGTAGCATCAGGCCCCAAAGCGTTTACATTTGAGACCGAAGCCTCATCCCTCAATTGCTGCAAGGTCCAAGGATCAACATTCCCGGTATATGACCTATAAGCAACACCAAGCGTATTACTCAGAACAGTGTCATACCAAGCCATTAAACTATCCTCACAGGAGACAAAAACAAACCATGAAAAACTTGATAATCACCTTCGTCGCGCTCATAGCGGGCCTTCTTATCGGGACAGGAACGACGTATCAAATTACAAAAACCAACGCGCAGAAAATCACGGAAAAAGACAACGCGCAAATGAAAGAACTTGAAGATAAAATAGCAATCCTGAAAACAGGAACACAGCAAACGGAGGGGACTGAACAAACACACATCGCAGAACTTGAAAAACAACTGATAAGCCTTCAACAGCAAGCGAAAGAAATGGACGTTGAAAGAAACACCTGCCTCGCAAAATTCGATAGAGACACGATCCTTTACGATGGCATCCTTGGCGACAAAAAATGGCTCATCCACGCAGACATTGAACCGATCACTTTTGGGGTTATACCAACAGCCCGGTATTCCCACTACGACCCAAAAACCCAAATTGAAACTGTGAAAATTCCAGCCAAGCATCAGTAACCTTTCACTTGCCGATCACTTTTGAAAGCAATTCCACCAAGTCCCTAGCCCGTGCATCGTACTCAGCCCGAGTGATGTAATGCTGCGCTTTGAAATCGTCGAAACTCGCAACCAAATGGGCAAATCCGGCTTTCATTTCTCCGAACGTGCGGCCCGACTTCCACAGCCAAGCCCCGAGCAAAATCAGATGCAGAAAAATCCCGCCCGCGAGTGTAAAAATAATCGCCCATGCTTCAGGCCCCATGACTCCTATCAAGAAAGAAGGCCCACAACCTCAACACGTTCGATGCCTTGCACCTGAGCCGGATCGAACGGGAAAGAATGCGCCAAGGCCACGCCGTCATACTCGCCGGAATGCCCATTCTTGAAATGCACGCGATACGTGCCGGGCTCAAAATCGAAATCGGCAGGATCAAAAGAATCGGCAGGCACAAAGACGACCGGCGCACCGGCAGGGGCTTCCTGTGAAGCTTGCAACTCGCTTTCAAACCGCGCGGCAGTGGGACTCAGCGAAGGATCGGCCCCCGCTTTCACTTCGCGCATTACCGGCCCGACAGTCGCCGGAATCGCAGAGGCCGCCTCTTTGGCCTTGCCTTCAAGAGCCGCCTTGCCCGCTTCCCAAATCTCTTTTGCTGTGAACATTTTTCCTCCAAAATTTAGCAAAGACACTCATCGAGCCCGACTCGAATCAGGCCGACTGACAAAGTCAAAAAACCCGTTGAAGCAGTGGGAGAACTCATAGTGCCAAGCAACCCCCAACCGGGCGGAAGAAAGAAAGAGCGCCAACTTCTCGGAAAAACCCTGACGCTGTTGGCAATCCCCGATACTTCCTGAATCTCATTACTCGCGGGCGTACCGCCCACCGACAATTGAACAGCGCCCCGAGTCGGAAGATAAAACTTAAAAGTCCCAATCTTCGAGAAAAAATCCGCGAGAGGATATCCAAACACCCAAGGGGGCACCGCGTAAAGCCAGATCGCCACATTCCCATTAGTGTTTCCAAAAATAGAAGCTTGCACCAACTTCCAAGCCTCGCCTCTTGGCACTGCATCGGAAAGCACAAAAAGATCATCCCCGTTAACAGCCGCTTGAGGCCCAATCCACTGCCGATTTTGCAGCCTTCTGACAAGCTCGCCTCTCATAGTTCAGGAACGCATTCCGACTGGTCTAAATCAATGAGCCCTGCATCAATCGTGATCCCGTCAGCAGAAGGGGTAGAAACAGCTTCCCCGCTATCAATACAGGCGAGAATTTTCCATCTTTCCGGCAGGTAGATAGGATTGACTAACCCGCACACAGAGGATTGAGACTGGCTTTGCATATCAGCCAAGTTCCCCCCGCCAATCGAAAGCAAAACGCCCGACTTCAAAGGGGGATTGTTGGTCGCGCCTTGAAACTGTGGCGAAGTCGTGTCGCTTGTGACATTGAGCAAGTTATCCGCATCGCCGGGGGGAATCGCAAAAAAATGGATCGTGCGAAGCGTAATGAACAGATGGAAAGCGGAAAGCGCGAGAATCAGCCAGAGATGCCCCGCAGGCACCGGATCGCTAACGGCGAAGGCCTTATTATTTTTGAAATTTTGAAAGCCTGTCCAACGGACGTACTGCATCCGATTGAAGAAAGAAGCACAGAAGCCCGCTGTCACATCGCCAGGCGCACCAGGCAAAGCCACAAGGGCAGTTTGCGCAGGGGAAGAGGGCCGCGTGTTGATTACTTCCTGAAAGTTTCCCACTGTTAGAAGTCTCCCGCGAATCGAGAATAGAAATCAGCTACCTTTTGCTGATAGGCCGCATTTCTCACGCCACGAAACCAATTCAGGCCCGCGCCCACATTGTACTTATCGGCAGTTTCAACCGTAGTACCATCGCTTGAAATCAGGAAAGCCGCGGCTTCAAGGCACACCTTGGGATCGAACAAATCCCAAGCATCGAGCCCCTGTATAAATTTCTTCGCATTCCCCACTCGCACTTGGGCGATCCCGCAAGAAGGATTAAGGCCAATAGAAGCCGGATCGTTTCCATCTTTGATCCATTGGACAAGCAAAGCCTGCCCCTCAGAGTCGTACTGCGCATAGGTAACACCGTTTAGCGTGAAATCCTTTTCGGGATTGATCGCATCAACCCTGAAGCCCGTTTCCGTCGCACAGACCGCTTTCAACAAAACGGGATCAATCTGCGCCTCATGCGCTGCATTGAGGATGAGGGGATCGTACTGCGAAGCAACCCCACTCGGGGCAGGCTTTGCCGCATCCGATCCGCCAGAGCCAGCCGAAAACTCGCCAGTTCCGCCCGATCCCGCGTCGCCGGATGCAGCAAAGGCCGAAGTCGGATTAAGCAACTTGTAAAGCGCGTAGGCCGCCGCGACTGCGACAAGCCCATAGGCCGCCGATAGACTCAAATTCATTTTGCCCCCTTCAGGCTAAATTCCGACAGAAGGAAAGAGAGGCTTTTTCACGACATAGTGCCGATAGGCCACATACGCCAAGAATGCGCCCAAGCCGATGTAAACGTAGTGTTTCGTTTTCACAGTTATTTTCCTCCAAAAAGTTTTGCAAACACAAAAGCCGAAACCCCAAGCCCCGCAATCACAAGAAAGATCGCCATGCTCGATTGCCGCGCGGGCGTCAATCCAGCCTGAGCAAGCGAAGGCTGAGACGATCCGGTTAAACTAGAGGCTATGGAAGTGAAAGCATTCTCGACAGCGTTCACTACCCCACCAACTACCCCTTGCGCCCCTGAAGCCGCGCTGTTCTGAATCAGCGCATAATTCTGTTTCCGCATTTCGATGGCCGCGCGAAAGGCCTTCGCATACACGCAAGCCGCATTACAATTCTTGCCCGCGCCTGTCTTATAAATCGGCTTCACTTCCACTAGCCAATTCTGGTAACCCTGTTCCAAAGCCTGTGCCGCCGTCGCTACGTCCAACTGGCCTTGGGATACCGCCGCATCAATCTGCCTGAGAAAATTATTCGCCTCGGGCACAGCCCGGCAGAGCGTAGCCTGTTCCGTCTTGACGGCTGCCGCGTGATGCGCGAGAGGATTGATTACGTTGAAAAGTTTCGAGAGAAGAGGCCCGGCAATCGGGATAGCACCGATGCCGGAAGAAATTCCGACACTCGCCAACTGTGCGCCGGAAGATTCTCCGGTATTGATCCCGCCGCAACTCGGCTCATTGTAAGAAAAGAAGCCGGTACTCGCGGCCCCAAAAATCAGATCATGCTCAGGCTGATTGAAAAAAGGCCCGAGAGAATTTGCTATCGTTTCCGCGTTTCCGGGGGGAAGAGGGGCGGAAGGATTAAGGGAAGAAACACTCCCTTGCGAAATGAGGCTGAGAGGGGGCACCTATTGACTCTTTCGCTTTTGGCTTTCCGCGTACCACGCGATCCCAAGCACGACTACAACCGCGATCCAAAACGCGCCCGATGAAAGTTTCCCGAAGCCAGAAAATACATCGGCTTGCTGCGATGGAAGGCCGGAAGGGCCAGCGCCGGAAGTATCCGCGTAAGCCGGATCGAGCGTACCTGTCAAGATCGGCCCCGCACTAGAGCCGCTATCGGTTCCCCCGCAAGAGCAACTCATGCCTCACCCGCCCGCCCGACCGCGCCCACGCAAAGCGATCCAAACCAAGAGGCCCGCCAGTACAAGGCCGCCCAAAACAATCGTGTTATTGCTCACCGGGGGCACCATCGGAGCAAATGTTCCGGGCGTTCGCGTGATATTATACGGAGTCAAACCGTAGGGGGCTTGCACGCCCGCCGATTTACTGATAGCGCCCAAGCCGACAGTGGCCGCACCGGCTGCAAAATTCACGCCGACATTTTCAAGCGCGGAAATTATTCCGGTATTCCCGCTTGAGTCGGGGCTGTCACCGCCCCCGCTGAAATCCATCGAATCTTGGAAACCGAAAGGCATACTTTCCTCACTTTGAAAGATAGGGCCGGATGCCTTCTACAAGGCTTACCCTTCACCCGGCCCGTTTCGCCTGTTAGAGAATGACTAGGCCGCAGCCGCAGCCGCAGGCTGTACCTGCAAAGCCTGTTGCTGAATCCGCCGACCGCGCACGATCACATTGGACGGCCCGCCCCCGAGAGTCACATCAAGCTTGACCTCGACGCGATCCTGCATCGCATCAATTCCGCGAGAGGCCATGCCGTCGCGCAAAGCCGGAATGAAGTACGTTCCAACCAAGCTTTCCGCCGCATTGTTGACGTGCGTTTCCCTGTTCCAGTCGTGGATCATCTGAGCGTTTTTGTCGCCTTGGGGAGTCCACACGCGGCCCGCACTTTGCACCGTGATACCGTTGATAACGGTATCGTCTTTGGCGTTCGCCGTGTTGGCGATAAAGAGCAAGTGAGTGTAAGTGAATCCACGTTCCAAGACGATTTGCAAATCCGTCTGCGTCTGAACGACAGGAATCACCTTTTCAAACTCCTCAACCAGATGGAAAGAGCCCGCAACACCCGCATCGAAGTCGGCCCAAATTTCAATGACCAGACCAGTCGGGTCCCAAGTGTTTGTGCCGCCAGTGAACAACTGTTCGCGCCCGCCGACAGTCAAAACAAGCTGATAGGAAGAGAACAGCGCGAGAGGCAGGCCCCACTCAATCGGATTGACGCTGCCCGGCATCTTAAAATTCAGGGGCAGCCAATAGTCAACCTGTGTCGTGCCCGCCGCGTCCGTAATCGCCGTGCCGTGAATCGCGTATCCGCGATCAAAAATGCCTTGCTGAATAATCCCGCGTGGCGTGAGGGAATCCTTGCTCACCACGCCAAGAGCCGGGGCGTGCCGTGCCGTGATATTCACGACAAGGCTTTCTGGATTATCCCTGCCAGTGGCAACACCCGCGCCCGCGCCCGCGATCACGACAGAGCCGCGAATGCGAACGAGCAAGCGCGAGATCGTTTCCTTTTGGAGAAAGTCTTTTAGGTCAATCGTCGCTTGACCTTGCGGGCTCACAGATGCCGCACCCGCTACCGGCCACGGCTTGGAAGTCAACTTTCGCAGGCCCCACAAATTTGGTTTTGCCACGGCTCATTTCTCCTTACCAGTTAAGAACTGGAAACAGTCGTTTTCCCGAACAGCTTCATAACGAAAGCTTTGACTTGCGTGGTCACTGCGCCGACAGCTTGACGAGCGGGCGCACCGATCCCCGTCCCTTCCAAAATCACGTAAGCAAGGCCCGCTACAAGCGCGATGCCTACAGCCTTTTTGATCGGCGGAATTTCAATAAACTTCATAGGCCGAAAGCCCCCACGAAAAGACAATCGGGGGCCGCAGTTTTTCCTTGTGCGTGGCTGCGCTTTGGGGAAGGAATGCGCCCCCCGATCAGGGGCAAGAAGGGGCCGGAAAGTGTGGTGCGTTTCACGGCGCAGACTATACACCCGGCCTAAAAACCGGTTTTTCCCCACGCGCGCGCGCGCGTGGAACTTCCTCTTGACAAGGTTTTCAGGCTTTGAGGATTTTGATTTTTCCGACTAGGCTTTCATCCCTGAAGGGGGGCTTGGCGTCTGAAGTCTCTATACACACGTAGTCAGGGAGAGAGGGAAGGGAATCGGCTAGAACCTTGGGCATGTAGGAAAGCGCGGGGCGCAGATCGTTCAATTCCGTGATCCTGAACCAGTGAATCCTTTCCGCGTTCGCGCGGGCCGTAGTATGTACAAGCACCGGCCTTTGAGCCGTGCCGCAAAACTTCAACCCTTCATGCCTTCCCGAGATCATCGCTTGCGTGATCGCCGGGGGAAGCGATCCAGGCGCACCTGAAGGAATGAAGAGACCCAATTCATCCACGGCCAAAGTCAGGTCACCAACACCCCGCAGCAAAAGACAAAGCATTTCCAATTGCTCTTGAAAATGCGTGCGAATATGAATCACCACGCGAAAGGGCTGAGACTCAAGCCTTTTGCGAAAATAATCAGCGGGATTTTGCGCTTTCCATCCGGCCTTAACTTTTGGGCCTTTGGGAAGATATTCCGGCCACAAATGATCGAAGCCCTTCAACTCCACCAACTGCGCACACTTTGGGTCAACTAGCACTAAACGGTTAACGGCCCGAATCTCATGCAGCATTCGAGCCGTTTTCCCTGTGAAAGATTTTCCGAAAAACAATTCGAGATAGCCGATCATATTCCCGCTTAGATCGCCGGGCCTTCAAGCGAAGAAGAGGCAGACTCGGGGCGTGGCATTTCAGGAGACGGGGCCGGATCGGCTTGTGCATCAATCGGCCTTTCCCCCGGCTGAGAAGCTTCCGCTTTCTTTTGCGCTTCCCAAGCAACAATCTTTTGGACGTACCGCCATTTTTGATAGTGAAGGACTGAGACAGCCCCGAGAAGATCAAAAAACTCGGGGTACTTTCCCATGAGCCTAGCAACTAGCGGGGGAGCCCACTTGTCGCAAACAGCTTGCAAGAAAGCTTGCATCTTTGGGCCAATATCCTCAGCTTCCGCATCCGTCAATTTGAAAGCCGGATGAATCAGACGAGACGCGGGCACAAAACAAAGCTTTGCCGCGCCCTCTGCCCACTCTTCCAAAATAATAAACTGAGTTTCGACTTCCACGCGCGGGCCATTTTCCGCTTGAGAATCTTCCGGGGGCAAAGTTTCCTCCTGAGCCGTAACACTTCTCGCGGCATCCTCGAAACTACCACCAGCTTGAGCCGGGCTTCTCGCTTCCTGATTTTTGTTTCGGTTCCACATTGACCTTTTTCTCCCTTTCGTTTTTCAATTCAGCTTCCAATTCCACGATCCGTTTTTTCGCCTCTTCATACTTCGCTTCGAGAAGATCGGCTGCCTTCTCGACTTCACCGATGCTATCGGCAGTTTGTTGCAAGTTGCCTAGAACCTTAGATTTTTCGTAAAGCGTACTGCCGTCCGAACTAATCCGGCTTTGGCAAGCCGGGCACTGAATTGAAGCCGGAAGGGGCGCAGTTTGCGCCCCCGTTTTCTTGACATACTTTCGCGGCATGATCCCTCCTAGGCGCGAGTCAGCTTGAGATTAAAATTCGGACGCGGAGAATATCCCTCTTTTGTCGGGGCCTTCACGTCCTCGCATTCCAATTCGAGAACATCCCGCACTCGAAGCCTTTCAATCTTCGCGGCGGAAAGAGCCATCACAAAGCCCGCCAAGTTTCCCAAAGAGACGCGATCCCATTCTGCGCCATCAATTTCGACGGGCTTTTCCAAGTCAAGCACGTAACACATGCGCTTTTCCTTGTCCTCAAACAATTTGCTAACCGTGCCTTTCACACTTATTCCCGGCTTCCAAAACGCCCCACTAAGAAACGGGGCCTCTGCATCAGCCGTCCTACCAACAAACACTTGCGTCATTTTCTTTCCCCCTGTTTTGAAGTAACTGCTAAAAAAGCTTTTGCTTATTCAGATACTCAAGCGCGGCCTTGTAAGCCGATCCGTCAAACGTATTCCACAAAGCCCGCTGCATTTCTCGCGGAAGCGAGAAATAGCAGGTTTTGCAAAACAGGTATTGCGGAAACTTTTTCTTTCCGCAGACGGCGCACCTATCGCGCTTGCATGTATAACTTGAGCGTTCATACGGCATGAGAGAGGCCATCGAAAAGAGGCCCGGCAAAAAGGCCCGGCTGCATTCTCTTGACTTCCTCGACTTGAAACTGTTTTTCCGAAATCCAATCTTTCACCGGCAAATAATCCGGGGGGCCTTCCCCTGAATCGAAAAGTTTCAACTGCCGTGTGCCATCGGCTAATAAAAACGTTTCCGTGATGTGAACCTTACAAATATATTTCCCGTCACTCCACTTGCAGAGGCCACATGAACAGCCAACCGGCTCTTTGGTGTGCTCTTCATTCGCTTCCTTCTCCGCGTCCTTCGCCACTCCAAGGAAAGAACCAAAAGACTGCATCCGCCGCACTCCCTTAAAAGCGCGGAAAAATTCTAGAACGCGATCCGGCTTTCTTGAAAAGTCCGCGCTCTTCGTCGCGTACTTAACCAACTCACGTAAAGCTGAACGATTGATCCGCTTAGTTTTCCCGCCTTTTCGAGTCTTTCCGTACATTTTTTTAAGGTTGATGTAACGACTGTCTCCAGTGATTTTGAGCCAGCGTTCCTTAAATCGTTCAACGTGATGCAGTCCCAAAGCTCCCTTTTTGGTTTCGATGAGAATATGTAAATGCGGATGCCAGCCCGCGTGCGTGAAAGTCGATTCGATTGAATAGACCCCACCACTAATTCCAGCGTCTCTCCATTCATCAGACTCTCGAAGCTCCCGAAACATTCGCACGAGCCGATCAATTGCCTCACGTGTTAGTTCCTCCCAACTCTTGACGGTAACAGTCAAAAAAAAGTAGTCATTCTCTTCCTGATTCATCCGAGCAAGAATTTTGTCTTGCAGAGGTTTCGAACGACGAGCCGCACAATCGGGACAAAAAACAGAATCACAAGGGAAGGGAACCAAGCGATAGGTTCCACAGGGGAAATTGATCCGCTGAAAGTACCGGCCACACGATAAAAGGGCCTTCCCGGCATCCTGTTCGCCCCCGTATAGAAGCGCGAAGGCACACGCCGCTATGTGCTTGAATCTTTCGCGTTTACGCTTTTTCTCGATGCCATCTACTGTGCGTCCAACAAACACTTGCGGGGGAGATGTTCCTATAGGGGTATGAACATACGGCCCCCCTTCCGCCTCGATCCCCCCGCGCAAACCCCGCGCGGGGGGTCGGGCGGGAGTTTTCGGCTCTGGGGTTGCAAGGGGCACGCCAAATCCTCGGCGGAAAGGCAACCCCGTCGCACCGGGTTGCTCTCCAGCAGAGCCACGGTTATGTGCCACCTCTCCGCCGAAGTTTTTCAAGAAGGCCACCAATCTGCGTGAATCAAAAGCCTTTCCTCAGTAGAAAGCACGGCGCGTTGCCCTTTTTTGTGTGTTCTACCGTGAGCCTTTGCGAAATTAGCGTTTCTCGTGCTGATTTGTCCGTGATGCTGTCGGCAAAGCTTTACAATTTGCGGAGGGTCATAGGTGACATGGTGGCGTTCCTTCGCCATGCGCAAGCATCCCGGAAACTCGCACCTGCCAGTCACCGCCATCCCGATTAACCCCCCTAAATACCTGTGCACAGGCCCTTTCGGGCTGTGTACAGGGGTCAAAAAAATTTCAACGCACTAGCAGACTCACAAACCCACACAAGGCAGCAAACAAGAGCAACCCACCCACCCCTAAAAGCCTGAATCTAAGACGTTTACGCCTTGATTCAGCCCGAAATACGATATCGCTTTCCGTCAAGAGGGGATTCATTGGATCGGCAGAGCCTCTTGTTTTTCAATACTTTGCAGCCTTTGCCCCTGAGACTGTTCTAGCGAAAGGATCATCAAACGCTCAATTTTTGCGGCCTCGACGGAATGGGAACAAAAAAAGTACGTGCTGCCTTCCTCGCATTCGCTATAGAGCAAAGCCGCGCTGAGGCCGATCCCTGTTTCGCGCCTCACCCGCCGCGAGAAGGCCTTCAGAGCCCTTTCAAACCTTGCGTGTTTTTCTTCAGGAGTCACTTTTTGCCCCCCTCAAGGACCGAGATCCGCGGCCAGGTCCGCCGGCCGTCGACCTGGAGCCGGCACCCGAAAGAGGGGCAAGGATTTTCACGCGCCCCATGTAGAAAGAGAATTGTTTGCCCTCATGCTTCCAAACGAGATAGCGGTACAACTTACGTTTCAGCTTGATTTGACACTTCGCATATAACGTGCCCCCATAGGGCGTCTTTCCGACAGCGACATAAATATCGGGATAAGAGACTTCACGATCCGGCAGGACATGCCCCCCCGCCCGCACGATCGCTTTACCGTTGCGTTTTTGAACACTTGGCGATCGGCGAGCCTTGGGGGGTAAGACCATCTTCGATAAACTCCCTCTATGCAGATACAAGCCGTGAATATCCGAGAACTCGAAAACTACATCCACTGGCTTTTAGCCCTGTCAGTGGTGAATCTTCTTTTCACCCTCGCCGTGGCGGATCGCGTGCGCCGACTGGCGAAAAAACTGAAAGGGAATTAGCTTTCCCGCTTAAGCTTGGCGAGCCGCGCTTCCATGCCCGCGCGAAATTGCTTTGGCGTCTTGGGATTTGCTAGGGCCTTTTTCAAACCACGGATTTGCTGTTCCCGAGTCAACTTGTGCCTTGGCATACATCCCCCTTTTCAATCGTTCGCCGTGTCTTGGGCTTTTTCCGAAATCAGTTTCAAACCTTCCAAGTGAATCGTGGTGACTCTCAAACACTCTGCGCAGAGCCGGGTGACTATCTGCCGCGCTGAAATCCTTTTGTAGCCTTTGCGCCCTGTCCGGGGGCCGACTTCAACAGCCAAAACCGAAATCGTAAAAAACGGCCCCGTATGATTCTTTCCGCCGTCGCACCACTCCAAGTTTCCCCCTTGCCCCGAGACGGGCGAAAAGCCCTCATAAAACCTTTCGCCCGCGAGTCGGGGCCGTGCCAAAATGCGTGCCTTCGCGCTGAGGCTAAAAGGCATCCTTTGGCAAAGCCGCTTTCAAATCGGAACTCCGAATCACAGTTAGAGCACTCACACGCACCGCGAGAACTTCCTTTTCCTTTTCCGATTGAACTAACTTCCCGGCAACCTCCCGCGCCCGCTTGCGATCCGGCCCCGAGTAGTGCTTGACCAAGACTTCATCTTCCTGAGTCAAAATCCACCACGTTGCGTTTCCCTTCTTTCTCATACGCTGCCCCTTTCCTCCACTCGACTTCGCACCCGAGCCAAGAGAGAAGCCGCGCGAGTTTTAGAAGGCGAGTCAGAAGATTTTGAGGGGGGAAGGAAAGGGGCATCGAGCCGGAAGCCCCCGAGATACATTCGCAGTTCGTGAGGGATCGCTTGCGAGCCGTTGCAAATCAAACTGAATCCCGGCTTTGTGCCTGAAGGATTTTTCCACGGCTCGAAAAGCATTCCGTTTCCGCAGACGGGACAGGCCCAAGAATCGAGTGTTTTTCCCATAGATTCACACACACCCCAAAGAATTTTTTGATTAATCGAAGCCTAAGCAACAAATTCTTTTCAGAGAGAATCGCATTCAGAGCTATGCGAGCCGCGAGCCGAAACAGTTCCATTCGATTGCACTCTGAGCAGACAGATAAAGCCTTTTGATCGGCTGCGAGAGACCAGCCACACCGAGCACAATTGTCAGTCTGTTTTCTCACTTACGCACCGCCCGAAGTCGGGTGGGATTTTCGATGCGCTGAAATTCGAGCCGCAAGACGTAGAGAAACTTTTCGACGGCTTCCATGCCGCCCATCGCCATCAATTGCTGGATACGATCATCCTTGAGAACGCCTTGATTGACCTTGCGCTGCCAATCTTCCTTTTCATCAGCGGCAAGGCGTTCGATCCGTTCGAGAGTTAAAGACATGAAGCCTCCGGGGCAGGGGATAACGCGCGGAGACGGCGCACAGTTAACGAGAAAATGAAGTTTGAATCAATGGAACGGCAGGACAGCCCGGCAGATTTTCGAGTTAACATAATATAACTTATGAGACGCAGTGTCAAGCGAAATCTTTGGCTTTTTTAGTGTTTTCCACTGCCTGAAGCTGGGTCTCTTCTCGCAGGATAGGCTCCGATCTGAGGGAGGGTCCGGCTGGCGCGGGGGGTGCGCCAGCCGGTGGGGCCGGGGTCAGAGTTCGGGCGGTTTCCGGCGTCTTGTTGGTCGTCAACTTCGAGTTCAAATTTCAAATTCATTGTGGAGTCGGTGTGATGGCTACTGTCGTGAGTAGGGAGGTCGGCCATGGGTTTTCCGGGCGTACAGGTTTTCTCCTTGCTGACCACTTCCCTGCCGCTGGATGTCACCCTTGGCGGCTGGAGCCGATGAGGGCGCGACATCTGACGACATGCCAGACAGGGGGTCCGCTGTCGCTCCTTGTCGCTTGAAGCAGCCTCTGGGACGTCGGATGCTGCGAGCGCCCCGCGGGGATCTTGGGTTGCAATAAAAATTCCTCCGTTTCGGGTATTGCGGTGGCGGACCTAGAAGTCGCTCCAAAATGGCAGGTCCAGGTCAAGCGCAATCTAAACGTTACGGGGTTCACAAAAAGGAGCAGGTGCATGCGACGTCAAATGAATGCCATATGGCACGCAATAGTCGAGGGGCCCCGGGTTCACAAGACCGCGTTGCAGTCGGTCGCACTTACACTGATTACCTGGTTTGGAGGTCCGACCTCAGCGGCAGCGCAAAATACCGGCAATCTTCCAGCCAGTCCCGCGATCGTGTATGTAAGCAACGCGGGCGGAGGAATCACGGAAGTCAACGCGGCCAACAACTCTGTAATCGGCACGGCCCCATTTGCCAACAATGCGAATGGGGTGGTAGTGACACCGGATGGCAAGCGCATGTACATCAGCAACCGCGATGTGGGCCAGGTAATCGTGTTCAGTACCGCAACGAATGTGCCACTCGTCGTCATACCCGTTGGTAACGGCAATGACAATCTCGGGTTAGCCGTTTCGCCTGACGGAAGTTTGGTGTACGTAGCGAACCAGTTCTCTGGAACCGTCACCGTGATTGCCACGGCGACAAACACCGTAGTGCAGACGATCCCAACCGGCATAGAGCCGATCTGGATCACGTTTTCAGCCGACGGTTCCCGGGCTTACGTGTCCAATCAGGTCAGTGGAACGATTAGTGTCGTTGCCACTGCCTCGGGCACAATCCTCAACACAATCGGAGGCTTTTCTTGCCCGTTTGAATCGGTAATCACGCGCGATGAATCAAAATTGCTGGTGTCCTCGCAGTGCGACAATTCGTTGAAAGTCGTAAACCTGGCGACGAACGTGGTTGTCAATTCGATTCCGACGGGGCCAAATCCGCGTGGCATCGCGCTGACACCTGACGGTACGCGAGCTTACGTGGCGGACTGGTTCTCCAACACCGTCGATGTGATTGACGTCGGAGCACAGGCGAATCTCAACACGCCAATTACAGTTGGCGCGAATCCTTGGGGCATGGCGATGACCCCTGGAGGAATAGCCTATACCGCCAACTTCGGCGACGGCACCATTTCCGTCATCGATTCTTCGACGAACAGGGTGACGGAAACGCTTCGCGCTCGCAGCAATCCAGAGGACGTGGCGGTGAGCACGAAGGCCCGGCCAGGCATACTCAACTATTCGTTCAAAGCTTTCGATCCTCCCGGTTCGGTGGACACGATTCCGCGGGCGATCAACAATCTCGGGCAGAATGTGGGAAGCTTCCAGGACACCGCCGGAGTCGTGCACGGGTATTTGCGGCAATCAAATGGCTCGTTTGTGACTATCGACCCGCCAGGCTCCACGTTCACGATTGCAGCGGGAATCAACGATGTAGGAATTATCGTCGGACAGTGGCAAAACGCCGGCGGAGCATTCCACGGTTTTGTCCGCAGCCCCTCAGGCACCTATACCACAGTCGATTTCCCGAGCGCTGTCGATAGCGGAATCGCCGGTATCAATAATTTTGGGAATCTCTCTGGGCTTTATGATTTGGGAGATCCGAACACAAGCATCGGATTCATTGCTGCGCATGGCGCGTTCACTTCCTTCGAGGATCCGGCGGCCGTGCCCATGCAGACGGATCCCGGCGGGATCAACTCACTTAACTTCATTGTGGGAGCATACGGCGACACGTTCGGCAATTCTCACGGCTTCGTGCGGACACCAGCTGGACTGTTCCACAACTTTGATTTTCCCGGCGCGGATAACATCATCGCTGCGAGGCTTAACGATTTCGGCGTGGCCGCGGGCCAGTACTTCACCAATTTCCCGTCACACGGATTCCTGGTCACTGGCGTGACGGGGCCCAGCGGGCCCACGTCACCCGCTCAATTCTTCTCCTTCGATTACCCCGACTCGCAAGCGACTGCGTTGCGGGGGATCAATAATTCCGGACAAGTCTCGGGGTTCTTCCGATTACGCGGCGATCCAGCGAGGCACGGTTTTCTGGCAACATCACTCGCGGATCAAGGCGACGACAACAATAACCAGTAGGCATCACAGCGGACCTCGCTGGGCTCGGCCTGGATTACTTCTTTGGAGGAGTCCAGCAGCAACGTTGCAAGAAACTGGAAGCTGGCGCTAAAAGAGAAAGTCACGAGGAGGAACGGATGGCAACGAAAACTTCAAGTGGGGCATTCGCACGGGTAGCAGGGCTGTGCGTTCTGATTCTCAGTCTGAGTTTTTGTCGAAATGCCGCCGCTCAGGAACCAGATAACGATAATGATCGGCTCAGCAGCACCGCGGAGGATTTCCTGCGGCTCAACGTGCGGCCGGTGGCGATTGGACACCATGGCGTCGGCCCGAATCGTGGCGAGAATCCTGCTATACCCATCGAGAACACCGTCGAATCCGTGAGGCTGGCCTATAACTTACACGCGCGCGTGGTCGAAGTGGACGTGCAGCTCACTCAGGACGGAAAGTTGGCTGTCTTTCACGACGATTTCCTCAGTGACTTTACCTGCGTCCATTCGCTGACGCTCGATCAACTTCAGGCACGTCTGCCGTTCGTGCCGGAATTGCGTCAAGTGATCAACGTCGCTAGGGAGTTCAACAACCGGGCCGGTGACGATCTGGATGGAATATTGATCGTAGAGTTAAAAGCGTTTTCGCCGCACTGTGATCCTGGAGACAATTTCGAGCAACCGCTGGTAACTGCCGCGGTAAATGAGGTGAGACAGGCTCAATTCGCCAATCGAGTGATTTTCGATTCCTTCTCGCCGGCGCTGTTATATCTGGCATCGCAAGCAGCCCCGGAGATTCCGCGTGAGCTTGATCTGGACGGCCTTCAATTACTGACCGTATCGCAAATCGAGGCCGTAACGGGTTTGCCGGTGACTGTCATTGACAAGAAAATATCGCTGGGGCTCACCTGGGCGGAAATCGGACCTGTGTTCCGTTTGCCAGGCTACGCTTCGGCGCAGCAATTCCTCGTAACGGGAATCGTCACAAACGTGCGCGTGGTCGGCGGCGAGATGGACTTCTTCGGCGCGGCTGAACAACAGCAACCTGGCAGCGGCGCGGTTTTTGTGGATGCAGCGCACTCGCTGGGAATGAAAGTGTTCGCCGATCCGGCAAACAGCGAGACGGATTGGAAGTTTTTCGCCGCCCTGGGCGTCGACGCCATCTACAGCACGATCCCGATGGGGGTGGACTTGCAACCGGAGATTCCGGAGATCTGAACTCTTCTGGCACTGCCTGAGCCCTTCACATGCCGCTACTGGACGCCGATTTTCCTGAGCAATTGCGTGAAGCGCGGTTCGGAACGTAGCGGGTCGGCAATGGGATCCGCACCGAGGTAAACGAGGCGATCGTTACGCTCGACGTAAGCCCGGTCAAGCCAATCGAGAGCGGTTGACTTCTCTCCCATGCCGCTGTGGATGGTCGCAAAGTACAGCGACGAAACGTAGCGCGACTGGGCGAGGCGCTGAAGATCGGCGAGAGCCCTGCGGGCGCCTGCGGAATCGCCAGAGACAGCCAGTGTGTGCCCGTACAGCGCGATCATGATTGGCCGGTCGCCGGTGAGCTGTCGTCCCTTGGAAAACTGCTCCAAGGCTTCGGCATACATTTTCTTCTCGCGATAGGCAGACCCGAGCCAGATGTAGGCCAAAGGATATGTTGGATATTGCTCCACGGTGCGCCGAGCCTGTTCGATCGCTGCGTCATAGTTTCTCGAGTGATATTCAACTTCCGCGCGCACGGTATTGAACAAGGGAGAAACGGGATCGAGTTCGACTGTGCGAGAATTTTCTTCCAGTGCTTGCGCCAGGCGATTCCGAACGATGCAGTATTGAGCGTACCAGATATGCGGGATGGGATCGCTCGGGCCGAGTGCTAGAGCGCGTTGAAACTCGCTCTCCGCCAACGCGAAATTCCAGTCGTAGCTATAAGCCACATTGGCGAGCACTGCGTGGGCATCGGCAAGCTGCGGGTCGAGCTCGAGCGCCCGCTTCGCGGCATCTCGGGCCTTGGGTTTCGCCTCGGAGGGTGGTAGGTCATCGTAGGGCACCTGCCCGAGAAGTGCGTAGGCACTGGCAAGTCCCGCGTAAGCGAGCGCGTACTGGGGGTCTTTCTGGATGGCCTGCTGATAAGCTTCCAAGCTTTTGTGCAGGTCCCCGCGATTGGTCCAGTAGAAACGGCCACGGAGATACGCGTCGTAGGCCTCGGCGTTCACTGTGCGTTTCGTGACCGCTTCGGCGGTTCTACCACTCGATGGATTCAACGTGAGACGAATTTGATTGGCAACCGCGGTGGCAACATCGTCCTGAACGTTCAGGATGTCGACGAAGTCGCGCTCATAGGTCTCGGCCCATAGATGCGTTTGATCGCTGACCTGAATGAGCTGGACGTCTATGCGCACGCGGTTGTCGTCGCGTCGCACGCTGCCTTCCAGGGCGTATTGGACATGCAGTGCGCGGCCAATCTCCACGATGGGCTTTCCAGCGAGCGCATTGGAGGACGTTGCGGCGATTACTCCGAGGCGAGGCGGATCGAGATTGCCGAGCCGGGTGATCATCTCGTCGGTGAGGCTGGCGCTGAAGTAGTCCTGCTTCGGATCGCCGCTGAGGTTTGTAAACGGAATGACGACTAGGCGGACCTTCCCCAGTCTTTGCGAGACAGGCTGAATTCCATGAAGCGCCACGTAGGCGAGGACAAAAATCAGTGCCGCGGCCGTAAACACAAAGGCATAGCGCTTCCATTTTGAGATAGTGCGTTTTTTTTCGCCGTGCGGATCATCGGATTCGTCGTTCTCAACAACGGTATCAGCGCCAGCCACTGGGTCTGTTTTGCCGTTGGTTGGATCGGAAGATGCATCGGTGGCGTCGAGTTCCGGCTCGAAAGCCGCGTCGGCCTCGGGATCGTCTGTGGGCTGGCGTTTCCGGAACCACTCATCCAGCTCGCTGGCGTAGGCGTAAACCGTGGATTTCTTCAGATGTTCGTGGCGGCGGACGGGAAGGCCTTCGGATTTCTCCCAACGCTGCACCGTGCGAACTTCCCGGCCCAGATGAATGGCGATTTCTTTCCAGGAAATAAGCTTCTTATCGCCAAGGGCAGACCCTTCGGGGTGGATTGGGGCGCCGCTTATAGACATGAGAAACGCAGGACCATCGCAACTCGGTGGCTGGATTATATCCTAACTTTGGACCGAATCGGTGCGATGTGCGAGCTAGCGCCGTTCCCGAAGATCTGGTGCATGGCGTTAACGCGCCTTTGAGATGGCGGCTCCGGCAGCGGCACCGAGAACAAACCACTTGGCGGCGCGGGTTATCCGGCGCAGGGCACTTCCCCCTTTGGCTGCACGGATGGCGGCGTCGCGCTCCCTGGTCAGGGCGAGCGTCTTGGTTTTTTCGTCGTGCAAGTCACTCTGGGTGGCCTGCAGCTTGGCTTGACACGCCTTGCAATCCAGAGCGAAATCGTAGAGCGGCTTCAGGTCGGCGGCCGGAAGGATGGTGTCGCCCGGATGGCTCGATTTTGGCGTGGGGTTGTCCGGCAGGAGATTGCCCTTGGCTGTTTTGTTCACGAGGCCGTTAGAGTTGGTTGCCGCCTCCTCGGTCGTACCTTGCGCCGGCGGCTGAGGCTGGCTCTGGAGCGCGATGGGGGCAGGCAAAGGAATTATGTTGGGAAGAGCCTTGAGTATCTGAGCGGGTGTCACTGTTGCTTGTTTCTGTGCGTCGATTTGCGCAAGCGTTTGATTTAGGAGCGTGTCCCGGTCGTGCTGGCTGGCCGTGGCTTCGGAGATGGTTTTCTGGGCGGCGGCGAGTTGGCCGGCGAGCTGCGCGCGATCCCGGCGGTCGGCCTCCCAGGCGGATAGGATTATGATCGCGAGCACAACCGGAAGTATTGTCTCTGTAAGGCGCAACCAAATTCGCGAAGTCATGAGTTTTTTCTTTCAAGGGCGCCCTGTCGCTGCTCTATGGAGCGCAAGGCTGCTTTCCCTTACAGGTAATGCGCGCGACGGGCGAGAACTTGGCCCGGATACGCGGGATTCGCTCCACCGTTCCATGCAAGCAGACCGCGGGTGGTGTCGCCGTCCATGGCGTCGAGTTTCTTTCGCAATAATTTGCAGCCCACGGCGAGGCCTTGCTCGGGGTCGCAGAGCGCGCAGAGAAACAATCCGTCAAAGCCCATTTCTCGGGCGACTTGGCCCATCACCTGCATGAGTCCCCAGGAAAATCCGCGCGCGTATGCCTCCGAAGCTGTGATCTTGTTGTTCGTGAAGAGATGCGCGACATATTTGGCGAAGAACGCCGGCTCATAGCGCATGGCCCAGGGATTCCAGGAGGATTCCTGCTCGACGATAGCGCAAACTAACGCCGGGTCGAGCGATTGCGAGGCGGCGGCTCTGCGCGTGACAGTGATGAGTTGGGATGGAGCATTCATTGGAAGTCGGAGTGCTATTTAGGCTATGAGCTTCATGGAATTCTTTCGTTTGGCTATTGCGTTGATTGCGCTGGCTGCAGCACCCGGGCGAGTGTCGAGCAGGGAATCCCCTCCACTGCCGGATTTTCCTTTCGATCAGCCTAGCGAGTACGAATTCCACTTTAGGCAGGTCCGCAGTCGCGAAGTGACGCTGGTACTAGAAGTCCAATCATTAGATGGCCCGCCAAACCGAGCAGTCTTGACACATCTCAAGACAGTGATCGAGGTGTCTCTTGCCGATCACAGAGGCAGGCTCGTTTGCAAGGTCGCTGGGTCGCCCGTCGATGGAGTTAACAGGGACGGATGGGTTCTCGAAAGCGACGGCTTCTGGCACTTTGGCTGCCGCGAAATGAAGTTGCAAAGGTCTGAGCGCTACACCCTCAAGATACGCATTCGAGAAGTGGACCCAAATACGCCGAGGATAAGACACACGCCGACTTTTCAGCGTAGCGACGACTTCTGGCTATAGAGTCTGCCGCTGGTCCATTCAGCGGTAGCGATGATGGCTGTGAAGATCGACGAAGCGCACCAGGGGCGGCTCGTGCAGGTCAATTCCCTGCCCTTGCGCAATCTCGCGCAGCGCGGAATAAATGTGCGGCAGATGGTTTGTGGCGATATCGCGCACAAACGCGCGCACGATTTCGTCGTCGCGCATGCGGCGGTGCAGCCAGCGCAGAAACAGGATGAATTGCACGCCGCCGGAAGCGAGAGCGGCCAACACTCCGTACCAATGAAGAGGCATGAGAACTTCCTCGCAGCAGGGCTCTGGCGGCCCGAAGACGATCGTGTCGCAATAGTGTTACGCGATCGCCGGCGCACAGGCTGAAGCCTGTGCCACTATCCGAACAAAGCGGACGGCAGTGCGCCGAGCGTGGCTCCGAGACCGGAGCCGAGCGAACTGAAGAATCCCGGGCTGGGCCGCGACACGCTGGCGCGCACGCCGAGCAGTTGCGAGGGAATGCCAAGCGTGCGGCCGAGAAGGTTCGTGTCCACGCCGAAAAGGCCGGAGAGCCCTTGCAGGGCAGCCATCTGCCGCTGGAACGCGGTGTTCGTGAAGGCCAGCTGGTTCTGCTGCGCCTGATTCCCTTCGGCGATGCCCTTCTGGCGAGCGAGTTCGTCGGTGAGCTCGCTGAAACCGGCGGGGTTGTTGGTGCGCGCGACGCGATTGGCCGCGGACTGCTGCAGCGAATTGAAAGCGCTGGCGAGCGCGCCCTGCGATTGCCCGGTGACGGCGGCCTTGTCTGCAGGGCTGAGGCCGGGATTGTTCAGAATGTTCTGAAACTGTGAGTTGAGTACATTCCCGGTCTGCTGTTGTTGATTGAGGAATTGTTGATTGAGCGCATTGATGCTGGCGAGCTGCTGATCCGTCATATTCTGAGTTTGTGTTTGTGCGCGGCTCATGATGAAAACCTCCGGATTCGTTCAGTCATTTACGGCGTGAGTCTCTTGCAGTACGGCGTCCAGGTATCGTCGCGCCGCCAGCCGAGGCGCTCGATGCGCCGGCCGAATTTGCCCGCGATTCGCGGAGGCAGCCAGGCGTGAACGTCTTCGAGGCCTCGCTGCCAGGCGTCGCGCTCCGTGGCGGCGTGAAGACCGAGCAGCCATCGCCAGCGGTCGCGAGGTGTGCCCGCCTTCGGGTCGAGGAGCAAATAGGCCTCGGCCGTCAGGCGAAGCAACGCCGCGCCGATGATTTTTTCCTGCGGCGGTTGGCAGTTGTTGGATTCGCCTTTTGCGTCCGCATCCGAGAGAACCAGTTTCGTTACGAAGAGCGGGTTGCTCAAATCCGGCAGCGGATAATCGAAGCCTTGTGCCGCATGTATCGCGCGCAGAGCGTCGAGGTCCGATTCCCGATATTCGCGGACGAGCATAGCGAGGGCGGCTACAGCGACGGTGGTTACAGAATCGTTTGGCGCGTGATGCGCGAGCCGGGATGGACGCCAAAACCGTTTCCGCCGCGAACCTGGCCGTTGGGAAGCACGCCGCTGCCGCTCGAAGGAAGCGGTGTTGGCCCGGTCGAGCCGCCGCCGGTCACGGCCGTTGGCGGCGAACCAAACGTAATGGGAGCGGACGGTAGCGAGCCGACGTATTGCGAGTACGCGCGCCAGTAGAGCGTCTGATTGCCGAGCTGCAAGTACAAATTGCGCGAAGCGCCCATGAAATAAACGCGCGGCGAACGAAAGGCCGGCGTGGTGTCCGACTCCGCAAAATAAAAAAGTCCGGGGCGCGCGTCCGACGGATCGCTTATGGAAATATCGAACCA
>Ga0070730_10000205_pt1 | contig 76073 bp, 69 predicted proteins | sample Coa_R1_3_FD_66447 | JGI IMG/M metagenome (GOLD analysis project Ga0070730, IMG submission 66447) | Surface soil microbial communities from Centralia Pennsylvania, which are recovering from an underground coalmine fire - Coalmine... | ecosystem: Environmental > Terrestrial > Soil > Unclassified ... | reverse complement strand
GACGCCGAAGCTAGAACGCTCAAACGCCTTAAGGCGGAAATCGAAGACGCCGAAAAAGTCGAAGCGAAATTTCCCGACACCGTAAAGGACTGCGACAAATTCGAACAAAGGCTTCCCCTCGCCTCCAACGCCTCGTCCACCATTGAATCCGAGCTTGGCGACGTTTCGAAAAAAGCCGGCATCCAGCTTAACGGCGTCGTCTTTCACGACAAGGAAATCGCGGGCAGAAATATCACCGAGCGCCTGATGGACGCAAACGTTGCGGGAAGCTATGAAGACGTCGTCAAATTCCTCAACAGCTTGCAGAAATCGCCGAATTTTTACGTCGTCGATTCGCTCGAACTGACCAGCGAAGCGTCCACGCCCAACGTGCTCCGCCTCACCGTGCACATGCGAACTTTTTTCCGGACGGTCGCCGCATGAAACAGAAAAAACAGATCGTCGCGCTCGCCGTCCTGATTTTAGTCGCCGTCGGCGTCTGGTATTGGCAGTGGTACGAGCCGAAGACCGGTTCGAACGGCCCCAATTCCAATTTTCTGCAAACGTACCAGCCGCTTAATTTCCCTAATCCCACCATTCTTTGGGGCGAAATCGAGCGCCGCCAGAAAGCCGAATACAAACGGACCGGCGTAAATCTATTTTCTTTGGACATTCCGCCCAACCCGATCGACGTGCGGAAAGCGCAGGATGATGCCAGGAAGGTTGCCGAGGCGCACAAGAACGATCCACCGCCGCCGCAACCACCGCCGGAGCTTCCGGCGAATCTGAAATTTTTTGGATACGGAAATGTTCCGGCCAATACCTCGCGCCGCGCCTTCATGGAAGACGGCGATGAAGTGTACATCGTCAACGAAGGCGACACGTTGATGGGGCGCTTCAAGATTTTGAAAATCAACAACGCCAGTTTGGAATTCGAGGAAGTCGGTTCCGGGCGGCGCGGGCAAAAAATGCTGGAAGATCAGGGGCCGGCGGCGTGAAAAAATCGGTCGCAAAACGCGCGCGAAAAAATGAGCGAGGCTACGCCTTGCTGCTCGTGGCGTTTGCGTCCACGCTGCTTTTGCTTGCGGCGATGACGGCGGCGCCGAATATTCTCATCGACGGAAAACGCGAAAAAGAAAAAGAGATGATCTGGCGCGGAAACCAGTACGTGCGCGGCATCAAACTGTATTATCGCAAGAACGGAAAATTTCCAACCTCTCTTGAAGATTTGACGAAGCCGCAGGCGGCGAACATCCGCTTCATGCGCCAGCAGTACAAAGATCCGATGAATCCGGAAGATGGATCGTGGCGGCTGATTTATGTGGGGCCTTCGGGACAGCTCATCGGAAGCTTGAAGCCGCAGCCGACGATTTCGCTGCCCGCGGCGATTCCCGGCGCGAGCGGAGTGGGAACGCCGGCCGCAAACCTGAATGGCGCCGGACCAAACGGTCCGGTGAGTTTTGCGGGGAATGGAGCGGCGACGCCGCCGGCGCCGGTGGACGCATCGGGACAGCCGGCCGAAGGGGCAGGGCAAGACCAGGGGCCGCGCAGCGGACATTCCCTGAATGGTCCGGACGGAATTTCCGCGGACACCGGCGCCGCGCAAATTCCGAGCGGCGATACGCCGACGGTGATCGGCGGCAGCATCATCGGAGTGGGGAGCAAGGTTTCGGGAAGATCGGTGATCGTTTACGAGAAGGCGAAAAATTATCGCCTCTTTGAATTCTATTGGGACCCGAGCAAAGATTTGCAAGGGTTTGGGCAACCGCAGAATATTCCCGGCGGGCAAATTCCGGGAACGAACACGCCGGGAACGCAGGGAACGCCGGCGTCGCCGTTTGGAAATCAAGGAACAAACGGTTTGAATCCTCCTGCGCCGACGCCGCCGTTGCAGGGCAATCCTCCGCAGAACCAGTAACACGAAAAATCGAAACCGGAAAATCGAAATTGGAAATTCGGATGGCGAAACTTTTTCTGTTTTTCCGTTTGGATCAGCCGCCGGTTTTTGTTTCAGGCGTGGCGATGGGTTTCGCGCAAGCGGAGGCGGGTTGCGACTTTTTGCGGGAGTCGTAGGTTTTTTGGACGCGGCGGACGTAAGAGATGGTTTCGCTGTAGGGCGGAATGGTTTTGAACTGATCGATGCGCTGCGGGCCGGCATTGTACGCGGCGAGAGTGAGCGAGAGATTGTTGCCGTAGCGATCGAGAAGTTCGCGCAGGTATTTTGTGCCGCCTTCGATATTTTCCCGCGGATCGAAGATGTTTTTCACGCCGAGGCGGGCGGCGGTTTCGGGCAGAAGTTGCATGAGGCCGCGCGCGTTTTTGCGGGAGACGGCTTTGGGATTGAATTTGGATTCGGCGGCGATGACGCTGACGATGAGGTCGGCGTCCACGCCGTGATTTTGCGCCGCCGATGAGATGAAATTGGCGAAAGGAATATCGGCGAGTTGCGGCTTCGGCGCGGAATGGAAAATTTCTTCGGGTTCAATGGCGACGACTTCGCTCGAGGGAAGTTCGGCCGAGCCGCCGGAGAGTTGGAGCTTGTAGGTGTCGCCGACGAGTTGATAGCCGGTGACGACGAGGCGCTGGCCGCTTTTGAGGACGACGTATTCGGCGCGGGCGGATTGCGGAGCGAGCAGGGCGAGGAAAATCAAGAAAATTGCCGTGGAGGTGCAAACGAGTGAGTTGCTGATGTAGTTCGTGGCGTTTGCAAAATCGAAGATGCCGGGCTGAAGCCGCGGCGCTACATTTTCGGAGACGGCGTGTCGGCGCGCGCGCATAAAGAGAGTCAGGCGCATGCGGCCTCGCGGAACGCGAAACGCTGGATGGCGGCGGCGACGCCGCTTTCGTCGTTGGAAAGAGTTTCGTGCCAGCCGAAGGTTTTTAGTTCGGGGACGCCGTTGGCCATGACGACGGGAATTCCCGCGACCTGCAGCATTTCGAGATCGTTGTGATTATCGCCGACGGCGAGAATTTCCTCGCGTTCGAGACCCTGGCGCGAAGCCCATTCGGCGAGGGAGCGGCCCTTGGTGCAATCGGCGGGAAGAACGTCGATCATGGCGAAATTTCTGGATTCGTAAAGCGTGACGGCGAGGCGATAGCCGGCGGCAAAATCCGCGTTGCGGAGAATAGATTCGATCGCGCGGATTTCCGCGACGGTGCCGGAGAACATGACTTGAATGGGATCTTCGACGACGGAATTTTCGAGCGGGGAAACGATGCCGATGTGGGCGAGGTTGCGTTTGTAGTAGGCGTAACGGATGGAGTCGTCTTCGCGGAGCGATTCGAGCATGATCTGGTCGGCGACGGGACGATCGAAGATAACGGCGGCGCCTTCGCGCCATGGCCTGGTGGCGGCGAGGACGCGGCGGGCGACGCTTTGCTCGAGCAAGTGGCGAAGCTGCGTTTGGCCGTCGGCGGTACGGATGAGCGCGCCATTATTGACGATCATGGTGAGCGGGCAATCGAACTGGTGCGCGATGGGCAGGGCGAAATCGTAGCGGCGGCCGGTGACGAGGGCGACTTCGATGCCACGGCGAGTGGCTTCGGCGACGGCGGAGCGATTGGCGTCGGAGAGCTGCCAGCGGCTGTCGAGCAGGGTGCCGTCAATATCGAGCGCGATGAGGCGGACGGGCATGGGGTCTATTTTAGCGCGAACCGGGCGGCGAGGTCGCCTGTTCTGGCGGGCAGGGGTTCTAAGTTGTAAGTTTTCAGTTTTAAGAGGGGCGGGGGAGCCGAAAATGAAGGAAATGCGCGGTTCGGCATCGAGCGGCGCGATCGAGCGGCGTGTGGACTTCTGGCGAGTTCCAAGTTGGGAAGAGTTTGGGTACACCCCGGTTGAATTTGTACGAGTGGCAAATAAAGGAGTTAGGGGCGGGAAATGGGCTTGGGGGGCGAATTTTGGAAATTGAACATAGGCAATCCAGATGGTTGTGAAAAGAAAGGGGATAGGGGAGAGGCAAAATGGATCGTTGTGAAAAGAAAGGGGATAGCCAGATTGGGAAGAGGGTGAGGCGGCGAGATGGGGCGACGTAAACACGGAGCATGATACTATGAAGTGTTGTTAAAGTCAATAAGATAATGGAGTAGGTAATTCGAACGGCTGTGGAAAACTGTTCGAAGGGAAAGAAAGGAAAACGCAAGGGCGACTGAATTTTTGCAATATTCCAGAGCGCGAAGGGAAGGCGAGCGAAGAGATTTTCTGGATTTCTGGATTGCCACACTTCATGGGCGTGGCATGGATAATTTTTTCGCGCCTGCTTTCAATGGTCGACGGACTGATTGAGAGCCGGCCTTTCGGCGCCGCTTCTCGCTCTCCGTTATGCGCTCGAATTTGCCTTTGTCGTAGCAGGCGAAACAGACATATTTCGTGGTTTTTTTTCCTCGTTCTTTTCCTCGTTCTTGTCTTCGTTCTTCCATCAGCAAGGGAGACAAATTCGAGAACATTCATTTTTCTGCTGACGGAGATCCTTCTCGTCCTGCCCGCGAAGGTCTGATGGGCGTGCAGAGGCGAGAAGCTGTCTCATAAATCGCCGGGCAATACGGAAGTTGTTTCTTCAGGGGCTAAAGCCCTGCTTTTCCTCGCCTCACCGTGGGGGCTAAAGCCCCCACCTCCTAAAGAACCAACGTCATAAAGGCTAAACCTCCTAAAACCGCCACCTCCTAAAGAACCCACCTCCAAAAGCCCCCACCTCCTAAAGAACCCACCTCCTGAAGAACCCACCTCCTGAAGAACCCACCTCCTGAAGAACCCACCTCCTGAAGAACCCACCTCCTAAAGAACCCAGGTCATAAAGACTAAACCTCCTAAAGCCCCCACGTCATAAAGGCTAAACCTCCTAAAGCCGCCACGTCCTAAAGAACCCACCTCCTAAAGAATCCACGTCATAAAGAGCCCACTTCTTAAAGGCTGGGCTTCTTAAAGCCCGCGCCACCTAAAGAACCATTTATGAGATGACTCCTAGTGATGATGGTCGGCGGCGGAGGCTTCGCGATATTCGGTTCCGTCCGACCAGTGTTGGACCGCAACCACGAAGGTAGTGACGTGCTCGCGGGTGTCGGTAAGACCCAGGACGGGAGAGCCGGGCAGATTCGCGCCCCAGATGGCAGGGTCGGCCTGCGGAAAATAAAACATGAGGTGCGAGGGCCCTTGATCGACGGTGCCCGCGCCGTCGGGGCCGATTCCTTGCTTCGACATCATGTAGCACATCGCGCCGGACTCGACCGCAGGAAGTTCTTTTTTGTCGACGGCGGCGACGATGGCGTCGTCCACCTGAGCTTGCGTGCGGCCCGCAAGGATTAGTTGGGTCCTTTTGATGTTGCGGACGAAGATGGAGCGCGCGGCGGCCGCGTTCCAACAGATCGGGGTGCGCACTTTTGGATTCCAAAAGTCCGCATCGGCTGCGGAGGTCCACGAGCGCTCGACGACACACACGAAACCGTTTTTGCCTTTGACCGCGGTTGCGAAACCATGACGGCCGAGAACGAGGACCTCGGCATCGCGTGAAATGGAGGCTGGCGCGGCGCTGCGGGCGAGGGCGATTTCGGCGTCGCGATCCGGCATGAGGTATTGGTCGACAGGGGCCATGGTCGAATAAGTTTTCTTGGCATCCTGCGCCATGACTTGGTGTGCCATACCGAGGTAAGCCGCACCAAGCACAACAAGCAGTGCGACCGTCTTGCTTGCGATTGCGCGAGACTTTTTTAGCCGCATTGTTTTCCTCCTGAGAGTGGGCCAAGCCGGCCCATCGGACCGCATCATTAGCCAGGGTGTTTACTTGCTTCCGCCGGGTGCGAGTTCTGGAGCAGGGAAGAAAAGAAGCTCGCGCACTTCGCCGGCCACATTGCAGGCGGTGGCGGCCTTCTTTGCCCATGCGAGGGCCTCGTCCATATTGGCGCATTCCAAGATCCAAAATCCGCCCATGTGCTCCTTGGTTTCGGTGTACGGCCCGTCGGTGACGAGGACTTTGCCACCGGCTTGCGCCCGGAGCGTCTTCGCACTGCTGACGGGGGCGATGCCGCAGGCGAACTTTCTGATGCCGGCAGCGATCATTTGGCGGTTCAGCGCGTGGATCTCCTCCATCATCTTTTCGGTTACGGTGGACGGGTCGAAATCGTCAGGGAGGTAATTGGAAACGAGATACTGCGGCATGATTTCTCCTTTTTGGGAAACGAATGAGCTTCGGGCCGGGCGCGTGCCCCGCCTTCACTATATAGTCGAACGGCCAGCAGGAAATCGACAGAAGGGATGAAGTTTTTTTGGAAAGATGGGGACCGAGCGGACGTTTGCCGGTTTCTCTCCGTTTGAAGAACTGGGAACGTTTCCGCCGATTGACAGGTTCCGGTGTTCGGACAATTTGTTAAGACTGGGCCGTATATTTCCCCCTTGTATATACAAATCCTACTTATTTCTCATTGATGGACTACGGAGGATGTGTAATACTATTTGGTATGGGTATGACAGAAAAACCAGAGACGGTGCGGTTTACGACAAAAGGGCAGGTGGTGATCCCGCTTCGCTTGCGCAAGCAATTTGACATTGAGGACGGGACCAAGGCGGTGGTGCAAGCCACGCCGGACGGCATCCTTCTGAAACCGGTTACCGCGGCGCTTATCAAACGCGGGCGCGGGATTTTGAAACGTACGCAGGGGGGAAAGCCATTGATTGAGGACTGGGCCGAGCACGAAGAAGAAGAGCGGGCAATTGAGGAGCGGCATGCCCGCTAAGGTGCTGGACAGTTTTGCGCTGATTGCCTACTTCCGCGACGAACCGGGCGCGGAGATGATGGAAACCCTGCTCGTTTCGGCGGGTAGAAAGGACCATCCGGTCCTGATGAGCGATGTGAACTACGCCGAGGTGAAGTATTCGATTTTGAAAAAAGATGGCGCGGCCGCGTGGGCGGAAGCCGCGAAAATTCTTCCAGGCCTGCCGATTGATTTTTATTCCACTACACGCGCCTTGGCGGACACGGCAGCCGATTTCAAGGCGCGTTTCAAGATGAGCTTGGCCGACGCTTTTGCCGCGGCGCTAGCGAAGGAAAAGAAAGCGGAACTGGTGACAGGCGACGTGGAATTTAAACCATTGGAGAAGGAAATCAAGATCCACTGGTTGAAATAACACCTTGGCGCACGAAGATATATTTACCGGCCTATTAAAGGCCGAGCGCCGCGAGGATTTGTCGTATGCGACACTTGCTAAAGTACGGAGTCGACTTTCCGATTGGCCGATGCGAGGCCACTTGAATGCCTTGACGCAAAGAACATCGCTAGTGTTGATCCTTGCTACGATGCTGGTCGTCGAAGCGTGTCAATCGCCACAGTCTCCGATTGCAAGAGAGACTTCCGCTTCTCCGCCTCAGCCGTTGAATTGCGCCCCGATGCTGTTCCGATCTTCGACTGTCGCAAAATACCCGACAAACGCGAAGCCGGGTTTTAATTCTCCCGAAGAAGTTACCGCTTTCTTGGAAAAACGGTGGCCGCTCGCGGATATTCGAAAATACGCAATTCCTGAGCGGCGCCACAATGACCACTACCAGAATTTGGTTCCCGATACTTCTGAGATATGGGCCGGTCGCCTCTATTGCGATAAGACGACGGGATTTGATTCAATTGAATGGTATGCCACCACCGAAACCGGTCATACAAAAGAACCTTCGCTAAATGAATATTCGCTGGGGGCCATCCGAGGAAAAGATTTTTGGCTGCTGGAGATCGGAAGCCCAACTTCGGCCCAACAACCTCCAAGCATTGAGCCCGACTTCCGGGAACCGTACTTTGTCGGGCACAAGTAAACCTGTTCGCGGCTTCGGCTTCCTAAGCTGCACGGGAAGAAAATTTCGGAACTTTCCTGACCTCACCATCGTAAAACGTCTTATCGACGGCGGCGGTGCGTGCATTACATTGGAGGGGTTGCGCTGATATGAGGCGATTTCTGCTGCTTTTAACGGTGGCTGCGTGTTTATTGGCCACTAAACCTGCTTGGGCGAGCCAGCCCGACTTCCGGCTGCAGGCGGTTCCGGCGATTGTTTACAAAGTGGACGATCCGGGAAATTTGAAGACGTCGTCTTTCGTGTTCAATATTGCGGTGATTTGCTCGACCGACTGCGAGCTCGCGCCGATATCCGCGCGCGTGGAGCTATCGAGTGCCGGATCGATCGTGGAGAGCCAGGAATGGACGGCGGAAATGCTGGCAAAGATCAAACAGATAAGCTATCGGAGCCAGCCGAACGACCCGTTCGCTTGGCCGATTGGATTTACACTGCCCGAGGCGTTTGACCTGCTGTTTTACTTTCGCCATCCGCAAGCATTAGCGATTGACTCCGCCGCGGTGCGGCTCACGGTTGCCGATGCGAAGGGACATCGGGCGGAACAGACGATCGCGATTCCGATTCGATACTACCAACAGAAGACCACGCTTATCGTTCCGTTTCGCGGTCATGGAATTGTCGGGCAAGACTGGATCACCAGCGGCGGCCACCACCAGTTTTCGAATGCCTTTGCCATCGACCTTGACGGCTTGGATGAAAAAGATGGAGAGCTCGGCGACGCCAACGAGTTTGCGGCGGATGCGGGCTGGGGCCGCGAGATCCTGGCACCGGCGGCGGGAACGGTGGTGTACGCACGCAACGACGTACCGGAAAACCCGCACCCGGGAAAGGCTCCTGGCGACGATTATTACCGGCCGCTGCATGATCCGGCGATGGCGTATGCGGGAAATTGCGTGATTATCGACCATGGGAACTCGGAGTACAGCGTAATGATGCACATGCAAACAGGGTCCGTGACCGTCAAAGTGGGGGAACGGGTCGCCACGGGCCAGGTGATTGGACGGTTGGGGGCCTCAGGAAGCGCCGGCGGACCACACTTGCATTATCAACTGCAATCGGGCCCGGGGCTTTGGCAGTACCCGTCGCTGCCGTTCCGGTTTCAAAACATCGATGCTCCGCTGCACCGAGGCGAGTACTTCGTCGCAAAATAGATTGGCGATTTCTTCGCGTTCCCACGAGAGCCGATAGAGGCGCGATTTATCGCGCACCTATGAGTTTAGAACGGCGAGAGAAGGGTTGCGTATCTGCCACCCGTTGCAGAATAAATTCTGCGCTACTTTTCTCCGTTTCCTGCCGTTTTGCTCGCGGTGTGAAGCGGCCTGGACGCGATCGCGCTAATTAGTCGCGATCTGGATTGCGATGGCGCCAACGCCAGTAGTGGCGTTGCACGCGGTGATCTTGCCGGTTGTATTCGCGATATTCCCGGCGTTGTTCGGCGAGGTAGCGGCGATAGGCGCGGTCTTCGCGATCATCCCAATTGTGGTAGTCGCGATGGTCGCGGTCGTAGATGCGGACCTGAACGCCCTCTTGCGGAGCGGGACGGGCCAAAGTGATGGTCGGTGCAGCAAAGGCAGCGATCAAAAAGAGAGAACCGAGAAAACGATGGAAGAGACGCACGATGTGCTCCTGTAGGCCGGAAAGAGTGGGTTCCGAAGTCCGGCATGACCAGAGTGCACCGCCGGCGGCGCGATGTATGTTCGATACTGCACGCTGCGCCGAACGAAGCGCGCGGAAGTTTGCGGCTTCTGGCGGAGGCGGCGAGGCCGAAAGTGGCGGGTGCAAGCGCGACTATCGGCGGCAAGACGGAGCTTCACAAAGAAATGGCAATGTGGGGGGCGCTTCAAGGAGCGACGATTTGGGTGGAGGGAGCGGTTGCCGCTTCGATGGCGACGAAGAGTTCTTCGACGTGCAAAGGCTTGGTGACATAGCCCTCCATTCCCGCGCCGAGGCAGCGCTCGCGGTCGCCAAGCATGGCGTGAGCGGTCATGGCGATGATGGGGACGTGCCGGCCGGTGGTTTGCTCGCGCTTGCGAATGGTGGCGGTAGCTTCGAGGCCATCCATCTCGGGCATTTGCATGTCCATGAGAACGACGTCAAACGATTGTTTTTCGACGGCATCGACGGCTTGCCGGCCCGTTTCGGCGAGGACAACGGTGTGCCCGCGCTTTTCGAGTAAGCGGAGAGCAAGTTTTCGATTTACCGGGTTGTCTTCCGCGAGGAGGATGAGGAGCTGCTTTCGCGCCTGACGGAGAGAATGGATGGTGACAAAGGGCTGGCCGCTTGCGGAATCGCGCGATGAACCGAGAACGCTCTGAATCGCTTCGAGAAGGTCCGAACGCTGAATGGGCTTAGTCAAGTAGGCATCAATGCCAAGTTCGCGGCAACGGGCCGCGTCTCCGCGAATGCCGACGGACGTCAAGAGGACAACGGAGCCGGCGGAGGTTGAGTCGCGGCGAATTTGTTCGGCGACTTCGAAACCGTCCATACCCGGCATTTGCACGTCGAGCAAAATCAAAGAGAAGGAACGGCCTTGGCGTTTTTCGCGATCGAGAACGGCGAGGGCTTCGTGGCCGTCTTTTGCCAAGGTTGGATGCATGTGCCAGCCGGCCAAAAGTTCCTGGAGAATGCGGCGATTGGTAGCGTTATCGTCCACAACGAGGACGGGCATATTGCGAAGGACGTCCAAGGCAATGGGCGGCGCCTTTGTGAAGTGACCATGCTGTACGGGGAAGGGAACGGTAAAATGGAAGACGCTGCCTTGCCCCGGTTCGCTTTCGAGCCAGATTCTTCCGCCCATGATGTCGATAAGGCGGGAGGAGATCGCCAGCCCCAAACCGGTGCCGCCAAACTTGCGAGTGGTGGAATTGTCGGCCTGGGTGAAGGCTTCAAAGATGGTCCGCTGTTTTTCGGCGGGAATTCCCAAACCGGTATCTCGAACGGAAAAATGAAGGAGCGCGAGCGAATCCATCTCTTGCTCGAGCTCAACGCGGAGCACGACTTCGCCGGTATCGGTGAACTTCGTGGCATTTCCGACGAGGTTGGTTACGATCTGGCAGAGGCGCGAGGGATCGCCTTTGAGGGCGTCGGGCACGTCGGGAAGAACGTGGCAAACCAGTTCGAGTCCTTTGTCGTGAGCACGAAGGCTAAGAAGCTTCATGACGCGATCCAAACTGTCGCGCAGGGAAAAATCGATTGTTTCACATTCGAGTTTTCCCGCTTCGATTTTTGAAAAATCCAGGATGTCGTTCAGAAGGCCGAGCAGGGAATCGGCCGAGGATTTGACGATATTGAGGTACTCGCGCTGTTCACGATTGAGATCGGTTTCAAGGGCAAGACCGGTCATGCCGAGAATGCCGTTCATCGGAGTGCGGATTTCGTGGCTCATATTCGCGAGAAAATTGCCTTTGGCGCGGCCGGCGGCTTCGGCGGCCTGGCGCGCTTCGTGCTCTTTTTGCTGCGATTGCTCGAGCGACTGCAACATGCGATTGATGGCCGCGGAAAGGCTGCCAATTTCGTCGTAGCCCGCGCTCGAGACGCGAGCGGAAGCGTCTCCGCTGGAGGCAATGGCACTGACAGTGGAGTTCAGGGCGCCGAGCCGGGCGATGACGGATTTTTCCAAAGAGACCTGCACCACGATGCCGAACAGAACGCCGGCGACGAGCAATGCGCCGAGAAAATAAAATTGGCTGAGACGGCCCTGTTGATAAATTGCCCGCGGCATCTCCACCTTCAAGAGCAAAACGGGCTTGCCGTAAATATCGCGGAGACGCGTGTAACTTGCGATGGTCTTATTGTCCATGGCCCGGATATAAGACGATTCCGCGCCGTTTAAGTGCGAGGTTGCATCGACAAAATCGGGCGGCATGGGGGAACCGTCAAGCCGGTAAACCGTCAACGAAAGGTGGATGCGTTTCGCCAATCGCGCGATCTCCGCATCGTTCAGGTAGCGGGCGGTCAAGAAAGTGCCCCGCGCGGGACCCTGGAAGTTTGACCGCACGATTGGGCGCGAAGCGATGAGAAGGGGGCCGCTCGGAAGAAGCAGGATTCCATTGACGCTCGATGCGGTGGTGGGGTGTTGCAAAAGCTTGTCCGCAAGAGTGATGTGCGCGGCAAAAGGCCTGGGAATTTCGATGATGCGGCCCGTTGGCAGATCGATCCCTCTGGCCCCTACGACCGTTGCGGCCTGGTCCACGAAGAGAAGAAAATTGAGGCGCTGCAACGACTGATTTCCCTCGCCCACGACGGAGTGAACGAGCGCCGGCGTCGGCCGGGCCATGCCATCATAAGTGCCATCGAAAGCGGAATTGTCGGCGTTAAAACGATCGATGCCGTCGATGTCGTCTTGCAGTGCGTTAATTGTCCGGTCCAGGTTTTCGTGAGCGCTTTCCTGTTCAAGCCGGACGAACTCGCCCAGAACGAACTTATGCGACGCGGCGAATAGAGTGATGAGGAGGCTCACGAGAGTGGCCGCGATTATGAAGAGAGTTTTGAGGCGGACGGTCACGCGAGGCACCTCGCTTTAAGCGCTAGCTAGCCCACGAAGAGAGAGCACGTTGGATACCGAAGAGACGAAATCGCAGAGTGCTAAGTGGCGCAGAAACAGAGAGGTAGATGCGAGAGGTTTGGACGATGGGGAAAATGAAGAGAAGGGATGTACCGATGTGGAACAGTTGGCACGATGTTTTTGTGATGGAGCGGAGAACCTCGCGGCGCGATTGAGCGTTCTAAGTGCTTTTGGCGACAACGACGCAATCGCGGCCCTCCGCTTTCGCTTGATACAAGGCTTCGTCGGCGCAGCGCAGGATCGCCTCGCTGGCGGTTCCGTGTTCGGGAAAGGAGGAGATACCAAGAGAAAGGGTTATGGCGGCGAGGGGCCGGCCACCGTATTGAATGCTAATGCGCTTGCATTCTTCGCGTAACTTTTCGGCACGCTGGCGCGCGGTGTCAAGAGAAGTGTCGGGCAGGATGAGCAGGAACTCTTCGCCGCCGACGCGGCAGGCGATATCTTCGCCGCGAATTTGCGATTGGAGGAGGGCGCCCAACTCACGCAGAACGATGTCGCCGGCTTCATGGCCGTAGGAATCGTTGAATTGTTTGAAATGATCGATGTCCAACAAAATTGCGGCGAGGGGTTTGGCGGAGCGACTGGCCCGGCGGAGTTCGCGTTCGAGGGATTCCTGCATGAATCGGCGATTGAAGAGGCCGGTGAGGGGATCGCGAACGGAGAGAAGGCGAAGAGTTTCGCGAAGCTTGAGATTTGCCAGGGCAAGACCGACTTGTTCCGCGACGGCCGTGGACAACTGGCGCTTGGAAAGCGAGAGAGGGCGAATCGCTTCGTCGGATCCGGAATCGCTTACGGGGTTGCCGTGGACGTGAAGGATGCCGAGCGTGTCTCCCTGAGCCGCCATGGGGACACACAAGTGCGCGACGTTTGGGGACGCACGGAGGTGACGGCAACGAACGGCGGAGGCCGACTCTTCCACGTAATGCATGCGGCCGCTGCGCAAAGCCCAACAATCATCGGGAGGAAAGACCTGCTCGCCGGCCGGGAAGTCGCCCCAGGTGGAGGCCGACTCAAGGACATTCCGCGAAGGACTGAGAATATAGAGAGCGCCAGACTCGCCGGGAAACAGTTGAGTGCCGAATTGAGTAACGACCTTGAAGGCTTCTTCGACGGTCAAGCAGGCGTGAAGCAGAGTGCCTAACTGGCTGAGGAGAGTGATCTCGTTGGTGCGTTGCTGCAAGGCCAGGGCCTCCTGGCGAACAGCTTCCGCCTCGAGGCGATCGGTGATGTCGCGAGTCACTTTGCCAAAGCCGCACAAGCGGCCGGACTCGTCGCGCAGGGCGGTTATGATCACGTTGGCCATGAAGCGTGATCCGTCTTTCCGCACACGCCAGTTCTCGTCCTCGAAACGCCCTTCCCGTGCGGCGGTGGCCAAGGCGGTTTCGGGCCGGCCGGCAGCAATGTCTTCGGGAGTGTAAAAGACGGAGAAATGCTTTCCGATGATTTCTTCTTTTAGGTAACCCTTGATGCGCCTGGCGCCGAGATTCCACGTTGCGACACGGCCCTCCGGGTCCAAATGGAAAATCGCGTAATCTCTGATGCTGTCGACGAGTAAAAGAAAGTCCTCGGCGGCATTGCGGACGGCTTCGCGCGACGCAATACCTTGCTCTCTGGATAGAGCCCGTTTAACAGCACCCGAAGCTCCACGCGAAGCTCGCATAATTTTCCGGCGCTCCGCCAAGACCCCAAGAGCTGGTCCCCCGTTGTGGCAGGCGAACCGGTGGTCACCCTATTTCCATGTCCTTTTTAAAATGGAGAGGCGGATGCCCGCAAGTAGGTGAAACACTGTAATTGCTGGAAGGGAATTACCCGAGGCATTTACGGTCACTTTGCGCATTATTTCGCGCAGGGGGCTCGCGGGCGCGACAAGGGATGCGGTGCGAGGCAGCATGCTAAAGGAGTAGCTGGACGATGGAATATAATCGCGGGATGACGACGAAGCGAATTTATTACGACGATGCGTTTGTGAGGGAGTTTGAAGCGGAAGTGTTGACTTGCGAGGAACGGCCGGGAAACGCGGGGAAACGGTGGCGCGTCTTACTGGATAGAACGGCGCTGTATCCGGCTTCGGGCGGACAGCCGGACGACCGGGGAAGAATCGGCGGGGCGGACGTTCTGGAGATTGTGGAGGAAGGCGAGGAGATTGCGCATTTTGTGGCGGCGCGGGTTGCGCCGGGGCCGGTCAAGGCGGAGGTGGATTGGACGAGGCGGTTCGACCATATGCAGCAACATACGGGGCAGCATTTGCTGTCGGCGGTGCTGCAAACGAAGTTTGGGCGGGAGACGGTGTCGTTTCATTTGGGAGAGGAAGCGTGCACGATTGATTTGCGCGGCGCGGAGCCGGGAGCGGAGACGCTTGAAAGGGCAGAGCGGGCTGCGAACGAGATTATTTTTGAGGACCGGCCGGTGAAGGTGCGGTACGCAACTCGAGAGGAGTTGCGGGGTTTGGGTGTGCGGAAGGAAGTGGAGCGGGAAGGGATTTTGCGGGTGATCGAGATTGAAGGCGCGGATTTGCAGCCGTGCGGCGGAACGCATGTGGCGCGGACGGGGCAGATCGGAATGGTGCAACTGCGGCGCTGCACGAAGATACGGCAGGATTGGCGGCTGGAGTTTTTGTGCGGAGAACGAGTGGCACAGGCGGCGCGAGCGGATTATGAGACGCGACGCGGCATTGCGGAGAAGTTGAAGTGCGTGATGGAAGAGGTGGGCGGGGCGGTGGAGAAAGCGCTGGCGGAGCGCGAGGCGATTTTTAAGCTGGCGAAGGCGAGAGGAGAACGGCTGGCGGAGTTCGAAGCGGAAAAGATGGTGCGCGAGACGCCGGCGGGCGCGAGCGGCGTGCGAGTGGTGGCGCGAGTGATGGAAGGCGTGGAGGCGAGTTTTGTGCAGATGCTGGCCCCGGCGATTGCGGCGCACGAAGGCACGGTTGTATTGATGGCGCGGCGAGAATGCGGGCAGGTGTTTTTTGTGCAGCATCCTGCGGTGGGCAAGGACATGAGTGCGCTGCTGAAGAAGGTGATGGCGGAAGTGGGCGGAAAAGGCGGCGGGACGAAGGATTTTGCGCGCGGAGGATTGACGGCGCCGCCGAATGCGGCGCGAGCGATTGAACTGGCGCGAACGGAATTGGGTTTGTAGAAAGCGGGCGACAGGGAAAAGGAGGAGTTATGTTGACACTAGCGTTGTTGGTGTTGGCGTTTCCGGCTGGAGCTGCCACGAATGGAGCGGCGCAACCGGAGACGGTGAAAGTGAAGATTGAAGCTTCGGAGACGGACCGGCGGCTGCTGCTGGAGAAGCTGAACGAGCACGGAGCGGAGCATGGCATGAAGTTTGTGCTGGATGAAAAAGAGTTTGGTTACCGGATTCATTTTGCGGTGGAACAAGGGCACGCGTGGAGTACGGGCGCGGGATCGGGCGGATCGTACAACACGAGCGAAGCGAAGGCGACGGTTTACGACGACAAGGACGGGGAGTTGTTTAGCTTTACGCGGGCGCAAAGGCGGACGGATTCGGGCGCGGCAAACGCGGTGGCGAAAGAGATCATAAAGCGGATGTTGAGGTTGAAGGAGCCGCCGAAAGGGTGAAGGCGGATTGAAACTACACTAAAATAGTGTGCACTATTCTCGTATGAAAAATATCACGCTGAGCGCGGACGAGCACCTGATCGAGCAGGCGCGGCTGGTGGCCAAGGCGCAGAAAAAGACGCTGAACGCATTGTTTCGCGAATGGCTTGAGCAATACATTGCGCGCAGCGGAAGCGTCCGGGAGTTCGACGCCCTGCGACGACGCACGCGGCATATTGAGTCCGGCGGCCCTTACACGCGGGACGAAATGAATGAGCGCTAGATTTTTTGTCGACACCGGCTAACTTCCTATAGCCGGTAGAAATCACGCAGTTGGCTTTGCTGCTCGCTTGCCTTACTTTGTCCCGCCGCTATAGGCGCTTCGCCATTGCCTCAGCTAGCAGCTGAGACTCCGAGACTCACACGAGAACTTCCACTGCGCCCATGAATTGCGCCCGCTAGTGTGCAATTTTGACGTTTGTGGGCATCCTCTTTCCGTCGCTGACACGAGTTACCACGTATTCTTCGCCGCGGGGTGGTGGTAGCACCTGAAAATCCTCTTCGTATAGTTCTCCAGTCTCGCAGTGAATCATTATCTGGTAGTGTGCCTTTCGAGGCGGGTCAAGAAAAAATTGAATCGGTTGCGGAAATGCGTTTCTCCCCAAGCCACCTGGTAGCTCGATAGTCGGATAGATTATGGGCTCCACAACCGTGTATATATGAGACGGATCAGTGTCGTCTAAGTCCCAAAATGTGAATGCCACCTGCTTTAGGCCGAGGTCTGTTTCGTTCACGACGCTGAATTGTAGCCTGAACAGCCCATTTGGCGCCGGACCCAAGAAGGCCATGACATAACAATACGGAGTGTGGCGAAATTCGTACTCGTTGCCATATTTAAGAGCAAAACAGACCGGAACTAAAAAAACCCAAAGAGTAAGACAAAGTCGAGCCGGATAATCCAATAGATTCGCCAGAAACTCAGAATTGAAAACTTTAAGCGCCTTAAAAAGCGAGACCAGGATATTAGCCAAGATAGCCGCGACCAGTAACCAGAGATACTGTGGGAGGTGATCAGTCAAGTACAGCAGAAAGCCGATCGGGAGGAGACTTTTAACCCGCGCCCACAACCATTGGCCACGAGCGATAAGGGGATCTGCTACTTTGTCGACTACTTGCTTTACGGGCGGGTGGCCCGGACTTCCCGCCTCGCGAATCATCGCGAGTGTTCATTGATCGCGCTGCATTGACGCGAGTGGCCACGCAACAGTGTGTTTGTGCACGGAGAACTGCCGACGCTGCCTATTAGCCGCAGCTTACATTTTGTTTTGTATTCGTCGATGGTTATAGCGCCGGTCACCTTCACCTGCTTTCGTTGACGAAACTTACCTTGCAAGTTAATGTCCTGTCAACGAAATATGGTTACAATGCTCCCGCTATGGCCTACTTGTTCTATCTGTTCGTTCTTATTGCTGTGGCCGCTCCTACGATATTCGTGTTTAGTTTTTGGCGTGATGCCAAGGGGCGGCAATGGAACTACACTACTGACTCTAGCCGTGGAATGTATGTTGATGTGGCCAAAACTCTCATTACAGCCTCAGGCATCGCGGTGGCGCTCGTCGCTTCCGCGTCTGCGCACACATTAGATAGCATTTCTAAGTCTTCGACGCGGATTGCTGTGGTGTCCCTGATTATTTGTATTCCCGCTTCGCTGATGACGATGCTGGCACTAACTCGTGGACACGAACGAGCACGGTCACGGAACATCGAAGCCGGGAAGTGCGGCCAAGAGGGACAACTTTTAGACGCTGAACTGCTGTTTATTTTGATTCCCGCTGGCATCGCACTCGCTTCGTTTCTCGTAGGTATCCTTTTTCTCGGCCGAATTACGTTCCACACGTGAAGTGCCACATAATCAACCACCAAAATGAACGCCAGCATATCGACTAGCGGTTAACCGCGAGTAATCCTAGATTTCAATCGACGCCCGCAATGTGTGATGCAATTGCAGAAAGCTGCATTTTTATTGGGAATTTGGTGGACGTGACAGGGATCGAACCTGCGACCTCGTCGTTGCGAACGACGCGCTCTCCCAGCTGAGCTACACGCCCACGATCAGCAAATTCATTTTAGCAAAGCTTGAGAGTGTTTCAAAATTCCAGTTGAGGCGGGATTTCGCGGCGCGGACGCTTTGCCGGCGAAATACGCGAAGTTGAATCACGCGACGCCTTGAAACGCGAAGCCTGGCCAGTGCAGGCCAAGGCTTCGACTTTAGGGTTGATCGAGAGCGCCGCCATTGCGCTGCGCGACGATTTTGCGCGCGTTTTGATAAAGGGCGCGAGCCTGGGGCACGGAGTCGATGGCTTTTTGCACTTGCGGGTCGGCTTCGAGAAGGACTTTGAAGCCGTCCTGCATGCCGAAAGTGGACATGAAGACTTCCTGCTTGATCTTGCGCTTTACCCAATCCTGATTTTCGGCGAGATCGGCTTCGGCGTAACGAACGTTGTGTTTGGAAAGGTAGTTGCGGAATTCGTGCATGACGTTGTCGTCGACGGAAAATTCGTGCGTGATGGTGGGACGCTCGCCAAGGAATGCGCGAGTGAACCCGCCGACGCCCGCTTCGGCGGGATAAAAGACGTCAAAGCGGAAAAGTTCCTGCTGGAATTTGTTGAGCTTGGGCTCGGTGACGATGATGTCCGGCGTGATGCCGCCGCCGCCGGTGACCTGGCGGCCGCTGTCGGTGAGCTTGATCTCGGTTGGATGATCGGGAACTTTGCGCTCGTAGTGATACTGATAAAGCGAAATGGATTTGTAATCGCGCTGGATGAGGCGGCCGCTTGGCGTGTAATAGCGGGCGGTGGTGAGCGCGAGGCCGGTGTTTTCGCTGAGCGGCTGCACGGTCTGCACGAGGCCTTTGCCGAACGTGGTTTCGCCGACGATGAGGCCGCGGTCGTGGTCTTGCACGGCGCCGGAGACGATTTCGGTGGCGGAGGCGGAATTGTTGTTGACCAAAATAACGAGGGGAACGGTGACACCCTGATTGCCGCGGAAGGCGTAATAGCGATGATCCTGCGAAGCGCGGCCATGGTGCGAAACGATGAGCTGATTTTTCTCGAGGAACATATCGCCGACGGCGACGGCTTCGTTCAAAAGGCCGCCGGGATTGCCGCGCATGTCGAGGACGAGGCCGTCGAGATTGGAAGCGTTCAAATCCTTGAGAGACTCGGCGATTTCGTGGTCGGTGGTTTCATTGAAGGCGGAGAGGCGAATGTAACCGATATTGGGCTTGATGAGGAATGCGATGTCCACGGAATGGCGGGGAATATCGCCGCGCGTGACGGTGAAGGTGAGCGGGTCGGCGTAGCCTTCGCGCGTGACGACGATTTTGACGATGGTGCCTTTTTGGCCTTTGAGCATGTCGGCGACTTCACTGGTGCTGAGGCCGTCGGTGGCTTTGTCGTCGACTTTGATGATGACGTCGCCGGGGCGAAGGCCGGCGTTGTAGGCGGGAGCGCCGACGTAGGGCGCCATGACCACGGTGTGATTTTCGCGAGGCGCGACGATCATGCCGACGCCGGAATAGCGGCCGCGCTGGTCTTCACGAAGGAGCGCGAATTGGCGCGCGTCAAAGAAATTGGAGTGCGGGTCGAGAACGCGGAGCATGCCGGGAATGGCGCCCTGATAGACCTCTTTGTCGACGTCGACGGGATCCGCGTAGTTGGATTGGACGACGTCGAGAACGCGCGTGAATTGCTTCACGGCGGTCTGGTAATCGTCGGCGGAGGAGGTGGCGGCGCCGACGGAAGGGCCGTACACACCGCCCAAGGCGGCGGAAACGAGGAGTACCAAAACGATTGCAATCAGACCGCGACGCTCAGATTTCATTCTGACCTCACGCTAGAAAGGCTATTTAAAATTGTAACACGCAAACCGGAAAGCCATTGGCACGGACCATACCGCATTGGGCAACTTTGCGACCCAGCGACCGGAGGCAAGAGCGCCGGCCCGGCGGAAGCCCGTTTGACACGTCTTCGCACACTTTCTATGATGCCAATGGCTTCGAAAAGGGTCATCCAGCGGAATGTTCAGTATTCCCCACATGATTGTGTTGTTTGTCGTGGTGCTGGTGGTATTTGGACCGCACAAACTGCCGGAATTGGCGCGCGGCTTGGGGAAATTGATGGCGGAGTTTCGCAAGGCTTCGACGGACTTCAAACTGGCGTTTGAAGAAGAGATGCGGAACGTGGAGCGGCAGGCGCGCGAGGCCGAGCGGAAAAAGCAGCAAGATAGCGCCGCCGCATCGGCTGCGGCATCGGAGTCAGGAACAGTGGCCGTTGCGGATTCGACCGAAGCAGGTCCGGCGCAATTGCCGGAAACGATTGAACCGGTGGTGGCTCCGGTGAGCGAAGCGGTCGCGCGCGGAAGCGAGGAGACGAGTTCCACAGAACATTTGGACGCGACGGAAAAAGAAACGTCTTCCGGGCAAGATTTGCAAGAAAAGGCGATGGATGATCCGCTGCACGATGAGGGGCGCCCTGCCTGAAGTAATCCCATAAAATATGGACACCGAGATCACGCCAAAGACAAAAGAAGAAGAGACGGGCGGCCAGATGACGTTTTTCGAGCATCTGATCGAGCTGCGGAAGCGGATCATCAATTCGTTGATTGCGATTGCGGTGTGCGCAGCGGGTGCCTGGTTTCTGGCGCCGAAGCTTGTGAACGTGATTGCCAAGCCGATCCAGGTGGCGCTGAAGGCGCACGGTTACAATCCACAGCTTATCTACACGGGGCCGACCGATTATTTGGGTTTGCTGATCAAGTTGAGCATTTACATTGGATTGGTGCTGGCGTCGCCGGTGGTGCTCTATCAGGTGTGGATGTTCGTGGCCCCGGCGCTTTACAAGCATGAGCGAAGCGCGGTGACGGGATTTGTGTTTTCGACGGTGCTGCTGTTTTTGGGCGGAATTGCATTTGGATTTTTTATGGCGCTGCCGCACATTCTTGGTTTTTTGATCGGATTTCAGGGGCCGGCGTCGCCCGTGGCGCCGATGATTCATATCAATGATTACTTTGACCTGGTGCTGCTGGTGCTCGTGGCGTTAGGGCTGGTGTTCGAATTGCCCGTGCTGATTTTTCTGCTCTGCTATTTCGGGATTGTGACGCCGAAATTCCTGGTGCAGAACACGAAGTACGCGGTATTGGTGATTACGATTGCGGCGGCGATTGTGACGCCGACACCGGATGCGTTTACGATGCTGCTTGTGATGGTCGTGATGCTGGCATTGTATTTTCTTGGGGTGGCGGTGGCTTGGGTCGCGCTGCGAAATCGCGGGAAGCAGGCGGCAGCGGCGCAGGGGGCTTGATGCGGCGAACCGGAAAATTCGTGGCGTGTGCGTCGATTTGTGCGGTGGGGCTGATCGGATGCAAGAACACCGCGGACGCGGCGAAGACCGCGAAGGCGGCCGAGCCGCCGTTCATGAGTTCGGTTGCCGTGCCGCCGGCGCAGATTGCCACGGACGCGCTGCCGGCGGAAAAGACGGGCGGATTTGACGGAAAAGCGGCTTACGACCACGTGGCGAAAATGGTTTCGTACGGCCCGCGGCCTTCGGGCACGCCGGCGCTGGCGCAAACGCAAGAGTACATTCTTTCGCAATTGAAAAGCTTCGGTTGCACGGTGGAGACGGACGATTTTTCGGCGCAGACTCCGGCGGGGCGGATTGCGATGAAAAATATCCTGGTCAAAATTTCGGGAGAGAAACCGGCAATTATTTTATTGGGGACGCACTACGACACGTTGAAGAAAGACAATTTCGTGGGCGCGGACGACGCGGGCTCGTCCACTGGAGTCATGCTCGAATTGGCGCGGCAACTTTGTGGCAAGCGCGGCCGCTACGCGGTGTGGATCGCGTTTTTTGACGGCGAAGAAGCGGTGCAGCAGTGGAGCGACACGGATAGCCGCTACGGCAGCCGGGAGATGGCGGCGAAGCTGGCGATTTCCGGCGATTTGAAAAACGTGCGGGCGTTTTTGCTCGCGGATATTGTTGGCGGAAAGAATGCGCGGATTCCAAGAGAGACGGACTCGACAAAAGCCTTGAGCCAGCTGGTCCATGCGACGGCGAAGCGTTTGGGATACGGAGAGCTGTTTGTGGACGAAGATAAAGGCGCGTCGGACGACCACGATTCGTTTTTAAGCCGCAACGTGCCGTCCGTCGACGTGATCGCGGACTTTATTAACAACGGGTATTGGCACACGCCGCAAGACAACATGGACCAGATCAGCGCGAAGACGCTGGGAATTGTTGGGCACGTGTTTTTGGAGTCGGTGAAGGCGCTGCAAGCGAAGTGATGGCCGGTGCGGAGTACGAGCTGTTTTCTTAACGCAGAGTTCACGGAGTGCGCCGAGGCGCTCGGGTATTCCGTTTTCTTCTCCGTGTCCTCTATGTGTCCTCTGTGTTAAAACGCGCCTGTGCCACCATCCCAGACCACAACCCAATCGCGCGGCGGCGTGCGCGGCTACTTTTCGAAGGTGACTTCGGATCCTTTGCGGATGAGCGAGTGTTTCTGAAAATCGTCGTCGTCGCGGTAAGGGAAGTCTCCGCGGTAATGACTGCCGCGGCTTTCTTCGCGGGCGATGGCGCTGCGCGTGATGACTTTGGCGAGAGAGTGAAGATTTTTTAATTCGTTTTCTTCGCGAGTGGCGGCCGCGGCGGGAACTTCCATCGATTCGAGTTGCGCGAGCGCCGCTTTCAGATCTTTTCCATTTCTTAAAATTCCCACGTGGCGCCACATGATGTCGCGAATTTGCATGCGCAGCGGATTTTCGGGCGGCGCGGCGTGCGGGTGTTTTTCCGGGTCGGGCGAATCGGGCTGCGGCGCGCGCTTGCCGGGGAGGAGCGCGGAACCGGTTTTCTTCGCAGAAGAACCGGAAACCGGCGCGTCTTCAATCATGGCCTGGCCGCTGCGCGCGCCGAAGACGAGGCCTTCGAGCAGGGAATTGCTGGCGAGGCGATTGGCTCCGTGGACGCCGGTGTCCGCGGTTTCACCGGCGGCATAAAGGCCGGAGACGGAAGTGCGGCCCCAGAGATCGGTTTTGACGCCGCCCATCATGTAATGCGCGGCGGGGCAGACGGGCGCGACGTCGGCGGCGAGATCGAGGCCGTAGCTTTCGCATGTGGCGTAAATGCGCGGGAAGAGCTTCTTGAGAAATTCCTCCGTCTTGGCGGTCATGTCGAGATAAACGTGCTGCGCGTTGGTGCGATGCATTTCGCTGACGATGGCGCGGGCCACGATGTCGCGCGGGGCAAGTTCCTGCGCTTCGTTGTAGCGCTTCATGAAGCGTTCGAGATTGATATTGCGAAGGATGCCGCCTTCGCCGCGCAGCGCTTCGGAAAGAAGAAAGCGCGGCGCGCCTTTGACGGTGAGCGCGGTGGGATGGAACTGCACGAATTCCATGTCGGAGAGAACGGCGCCGGCTTCGTAGGCGATGGCCATGCCGTCGCCGGTGGCGACGTCGGGATTGGTGGTTTCGCGATAGATCTGGCCGAGGCCGCCGGTGGCGAGAAGAATGGCGTTGGCGCGAAGTTCGTGCAGCGAGCCGTCGGTTTCGTCAATGAAGCGCACGCCGGCGGCTTTGCCATTTTCGAGGATGAGGCCGGTCGAGAACGCGTGCGCGCGAAGATGAAGATGCGGAATGGAATTGGCGCGGGCAAGAAGGGCGCGGCTGATTTCGCGGCCGGTGGAGTCGCCGTGCGCGTGAAGAATGCGCGAACGGCTGTGCGCCGCTTCGCGGGTGAAGGCGAGTTTTGTGCCGGCCCGGTCGAATTCCGTGCCCCATTCGATGAGCTGCGTGATGTACTTCGGACCTTCTTCGACAAGGAGCGCGACGGATTCGGGGCGGCAAAGGCCATCGCCGGCGTTGATCGTGTCCTGCTCGTGCAGGCCGATTTCGTCTTCGTCGCTGAGGGCCACGGCAATGCCGCCTTGCGCCCAGGCGGTGGCGGAGTCGCTTAAGAAAGATTTGGCGAGGACGAGGACGCTGCCCGCTTCACTGAGTTCGATGGCCGCGCGCAGGCCTGCGACGCCGGAGCCGACCACGGCATAGTCTGCGCGATAATTTTTTTCGGAAAGTGCCATCGAAAGTGGACGTTCGTCGGTGGTCTCTGGCCGCGTTGAAATGGTACCACGAAGGAATTGGAGCGGCTGGCGACGGGTGGGATCTTGATTTGCCTGCCCTCACGAGGTTAGTTACTTCGGATTTCTCAGTTGTGACAAGCGGGGAAAGGGAGTTTGTTAGTTCGAGTAGACGCTAAAGGGTCGCAAACTTTACCGGTTCTCGTATCAAAAAGGAGCACATCCCTTTCACCCAAAATAGCATAGTTGTGCACAGGGAATCGCTGCCCGACAATAAAACCAAGGACAGCAGCAAACAGAATCAGAAGAGTAATTGTTCTTCGCTGCATAGGATTTCCTTTCAGTATCCCACTTTTGATCGAAAGGTTAGTCCGGTGCTCGATTGTGGGACGACTTTGTGCCCGCACCCCGGAATTGGACAGCGCCAACCGTCTGGCCCACGGTCATATTGTTCTTGAGTTAGTTGAACCAAACCATGTTTGTTGTTTTCGCAAAAAGCAGGGACAAAATCTGCTGCTATTTCAATCTTATTTCGTTCCATTACTATGGATACTCCTTCTTTGACACCTTGGAACTACACACTCGAATGGTCTCATTAAATGCTGGTTATGCAAGCCCGCGACTAGTGCCGTCAAGCAATCGTTAAGCTTCAGAACAGTACAAGTTATATTATCTTACTGATACACTCTACTATGTGTAATATATTTGCTCGTGAAAGTCTCAGCCCGATCGGCTAACTACCGTAGAATCAGCAGTTACAAATAAAAGGGTATATACGCAGTGGTTCTGGTACCCACCAAAGGGCGACGAATTTCTTCCGCCGTTATGGGGTGCGGTGCCACCTATGCTAAGGTCGAATCTACCCAAATGAGAGCGCGGCGGATACATGTGAAGGCGTCCAGCGGGGCGTACGAGGTTGTGTGCGCGGCGGGAGCGGTGTCGCGGCTGGGCGAGGAGATTGCTCGGCTGGGGAAATTTACGAGTGTTCAGGTGGTTTCCTCGCCGAAAGTTTGGCGCGCGGTGGGGAAGACCGTTTTGCGCGGATTCGGCAAACAGAAGCCGGATGGCGTGCACCTGTTTGACGACCGTGAAGCGAAGAAGGCGATTGCCAGCGTCGAGCAGATTTCGCGGATGCTGGCGCGGGCGAAGGCGGATCGCGGATCTCTGATTGTGGCGGTGGGCGGCGGCGTCGCGGGCGACGTGGTGGGCTATGCGGCGGCGAGTTATTTGCGCGGCGTGGCGCTGGTGCAGGTGCCAACGACGCTGGTGGCGCAGACGGACAGTTCCGTCGGCGGAAAAACCGGCGTGAATTTGCCGGAAGGGAAGAATCTGGTTGGCGCGTTTTATCCGGCGCGGCTGGTGGTGGTCGATCCGCAACTGCTGAAGACGCTGAGCAAGCGCGAATTCCGCGGCGGCCTTGCGGAAACGATCAAATACGGAATTATTGCGGACGCGGAGCTGTTTGAATATCTTGAAGAGAATTTTGAGAAGGCGCTGCGGCGCGATGCAAGAGTTCTGGAGCACTTGATCACGAGGTCGATTGAAATTAAGGCGCGAGTGGTGAGCAAAGACGAACGCGAGAGCGGCCTGCGCGAGATTTTGAATTACGGCCACACCTTTGGCCATGCGCTCGAAAGCGAGACGCGGTACCGGCGGTATCAACATGGCGAAGCGGTGGCGTGGGGAATGAAATGCGCGGCGCTGCTGGGGCACAAGATCGGATTGACGAAAGCGCGCGACGTTTCGCGGATTGTGGCATTGATTGAACGCCTGGGGCCGCTGCCGGCGTGGCCGAAGATTTCGGACGCGAGCCTGATTGCGGCGATGAAGACGGACAAGAAGACACGCGGAAACAAATTGCGTTTTGTTTTGTCCAAGAAGATCGGCAAGGCCGCGACGTATGACGACGTGCCGCTCGACGCGGTGAAGCACGCGCTGCATTTTGCGCCGCGCCTGCACACACATTGGGAGTTTGGCCGTGGCTGACGCTTTAATGACCGAAAAAACTGCGCCGAGCAAAGGCACTCGGCCAGAAGGCGCGACGAGCGAAGCGGACGCTTCGCGCAAAGTGCGCGAAATGTTTACGCAGATCGCGCCTCGGTACGACCTGCTGAATCATCTGCTTTCGCTGCAACTCGATCGCGTGTGGCGCGCAAGAACGGCGCGAAAACTGAAACCGATTTTGTGCCGCACGGATGCGGTAGTGTTCGATTTGTGCTGCGGCACGGGCGACCTGGCGTTTGCGTTGCAGAAAAAGGGCAAGGCACGCGTGATCGGCGCGGACTTTGCGCACACCATGCTGGTGCGGGCAAATGCGAAGTCGGCGGCGGATTTGGGCGGCGCGGTGCCATTTTTGGAGTCGGATGCGCTGCAACTTCCGTTTGCGGATGAGTCATTTGATTTGGTGACGGCGGCGTTTGGGTTTCGCAACTTGGCGAATTATGAAGCGGGCCTCCGCGAGATGCAGCGCGTGCTGAAGCCGGGCGGGACGATCGGAATCCTGGAATTCACGGAACCGCCCGCCGGACTCTTTGGCGATTTTTACCGCTGGTATTTCCGGAGCGTGCTGCCGAAGATTGGCGGTGCGATTTCCGGAGACGCGGCGGCGTATAAATACTTGCCGAATTCGGTGGCGAGATTTTTCCGGCCGGAAGAGTTGTGCGAGTTAATGCGCGGCGTGGGATTGCAAAACGTGGAAGCGGCGGTGTGGACAGGCGGAACGGTGGCGCTGCACACGGGCGAAAAGGGGAACTGAATCGAAAGGCCGAGGACGTCCTGCAGCGAACGGTGAACCGCAAACGGCGAACGCTTGACCCTCAGCTCTCGAGGCCGGTGGATTTCAGTTTGGCGGCGAGCGTTTTGGGCGAGACGCCGAGGATTTCCGCGGCGCGTGTTTTGTTCCAGCGGCAATCGCGCAAGGTGTTTTCGAGAAGCACGCGTTCGGTGGATTGCACGGCGCGAGCGACGACTTCCTCCAGCGTGCCTTCCCAAGAAAATTCAGGCGGCAACATTCCCGCTGGTACGGCATGCGCCGCGGGCGGCGTCGGCTGCAATTGCAGCGTTTCCGCGGAAATGAGCGGCCCGTCGGAGAGAATGACGGCGCGTTCGATGGCGTTCTGCAGTTCGCGGACGTTGCCCGGCCAGCGGTAATCGAGGATGCGCTGCTTGGCGTCTTCGGAAAGGTGCGCGCCGGGTTTGGCGAATTCGCGCGCGAATTTTTCCAAAAAATGTTCGGCGAGAAGGAGCACGTCGTTGCCGCGTTCGCGCAGCGGCGGAATGGTGAGCGGGACGGCGGAGATGCGAAAAAAAAGATCTTCGCGGAAGGATTTCTCGGCGACGGCTTTGTGCAAATCGCGGTTGGTGGCGACGACGATGCGGACATCCACTTCGATGGATTGCGTGCCGCCGACGCGTTCGAAGCTGCGTTCTTCGAGGACGCGCAAAAGCTTGGCCTGAATCGCAAGGGGAAGTTCGCCGATTTCGTCGAGGAAAAGCGTGCCACGGTGGGCGAGATCCATTTTGCCGGCTTTGCGAGCGCCGGCGCCGGTGAAGGCGCCGCGTTCGTGGCCGAACAGTTCGTTTTCGACAAGGCCTTCGGGAATCGCCGCACAATTGAGCGCGACGAACGGCTGATCGCGCCGCGGAGAAACATGATGCACGGCGCGGGCGAAAAGTTCCTTGCCGGTGCCGCTTTCGCCCAGCAGTAGCACGGTGGAATCGGTCTGCGCGACGCGCTGGATCTGCTGGCTGAGATCGCGAATCGAAGAGTGTTCGCCGACGATGCGCGGGAACCCGTAACGCGCGGAAAATTCTTCGCGAAGAAGGAGATTTTCACGAAGTACTTCCTGCTGGCGCGCGGCGCGTTGCACGAGAACCTTGAGGTGTTCGAGGTCGACCGGTTTCTGCACGAAATCGAAGGCGCCCTCTTTCATGGCGGTGACGGCTTCTTCGACCGAGCCGAATGCGGTGAGCAGAATTACCGGTATGGTGGCGTCGGCGAGTTTCGATTCGCGAAGAACGTCGAGGCCCGAGGCGCCGGGCATCTTCAAGTCGGAGAGGACAACTTGATAGCGGCGGCCGCGCAGCTTCTGAATGGCGGCAGTGCCATCGGGCGCTTCGTCAACGGTGTAGCCGCTGCGCTCGAGAGCCTTGCGCAGCATGGCGCGGAGTTCGTTTTTATCTTCAACAAGAAGGAGCGGTTCCATCTCCTTCGTTTGTAGCATGGATGGAGCGGGCCGCCGCGAAGGATGTAAGCGCGTGTGCGGTGAAGTGCAAAGGCGAGCGGCTATTCGCGAGACCAGCCGGGGTCGCCGCCAGACTTGCGGAGCGCATCTTCGGCGTCGCTGAATTGCTGTTTCAAGTCTGCGATCTGCTTCTTTTTGGCTTCGATCTTGTCGGCTTTTTTATTGATCTCTTCCCGGCTGTATTGCTCGTTCAACGCCTTGGTGGGGTCGGCGTAATATTGAACGCCACTCTTGTTTTCTTCGCGTTGCAAAACGTCCAGTTCCTGTTCGGCGGTGGCAATTTTTGTGCGCAAGGCGGCGAAGCGTTTGCGCCAGGCCTTTTCTGAATTCGGGTCTTCTTTTTCGCCAGCGGTTGCCTTGGAATCGGCGATGGCTGTAGTGGCGCTATTTTGAACGGCAGCGGATGTAGAGCCTTCGGGAGCGGGCGCCAGGGCCGTGCCAACGACGGAAATGTCGGACTTTTTGGTGCTGATGTCGTCGTCCGTGTAAATCTTTTTTGGCTTCGGCGCGTCTTTTTTTTCTTCTTTGGCTTTGCGAGCCGCGTCGGCGACGGCGTCGCCGGTGCCGGATTGCTGGGACGATTGCTGTTGCGCGCGGGCGGGGAAGCACACGAGAGCGGCCAAAAGCGTAAGGCCGGACAAATTGCGAAGCGTTGCGTGCATGGAAAAACCTCCCAAGAGCTTAAATCAAGCCTGCGTACTGTTAGATGCTTCCTGCCTTAATTCTACTGCTTCCGAAGTCTGGCGGCTGAGGGGTAGCGTAACCGTAAATGCGGCGCCGCCTTCGGGCCGGTTGCAGGCTTCGATCTGGCCGCCGTGCTGGAGAACGATCTTTTGCACGACGGCGAGGCCGAGCCCAGTGCCATTGGGCTTGGTCGTGAAGAAAGGCCGGAAGAGCTTCGACTGCACATCGCGAGGGATGCCCGGGCCATTGTCGAAGACGGTAATGCGCTGGAAAGTGTGGCCCTCTCGCTGGAAGTTCTCGCCGCGCAGAATGACCTTTCCGCCGTTTGAGGCGGCGACGGAGGCTTCGGCAGCGTTGCGAGTAAGGTTCAGGAAGGCCTGGCGCAGGAGGCTTTCGTCGCCGGCAACTTCGCCGAACGGGCCTTCCGAACGGAGGCGGACGAGCGGAAACGCTTCGGAGATTTCGGAGATGGCGCGTTCGATGATGGACGAAAGAGCGACCTGTTCGTGGGAAATGTCGAGCGGGCGCGCGTAGCGGAGAAATTCGGTGACGACGTGAGTGATGTTGCGCGTCTGTTCGAGAATTTTGTCGGCGTTGTCGGCGACTTCGGGAGTGGGATTTTCGGACTGAATCAGTTGCGCGTAACCGGAGATCGTGGCGAGAGCGTTTTTGAATTCGTGCGCGATTCCGGCGGAAAGTTCGCCGAGCGCGGCGAGGTTTTCCTTGAGCTGCATCTGCTTTTGCAGCGAAGCGAGTTCGGTAAGGTCGGTGAGCAGGCAGATGGCGCCGCTGACGTCGTCGTTCTCTTTGCGAATCGGAGAGATCGTGACGCCAAGCTGGCGGACGTCTCCGGCGGCGTCGCGGTGTTCGATCTGCTCGCGGCGGAAGATTTTTCCGGTGGTGAGGCATTCGCCGATGAGTCGCGAAAGATCGGAACGGTCGCCGAGCGCTTCGCTGAAGCGGCGAAAATTGAGGCCGCGATGGCCGAGCGTTTGTTCCGCGGCGGGATTGGCGCTGGTGATGATGCTTTGCGCGTTGACCACGACGAGGCCAGCCGGCATGTTGCGGGTGACCTCTTCGCTGAGCCGCTCGGTGAGGTCGGCGCGTTCGCGCTCTTCGCGGTGCAGGCGTTCGAGCTCTTTTTCTTGTTCTTTTAATTTTTTGATGACGGCTTGCATGGACGCGGCCATGAAGGCGGAAGCGTTTTCGGTGCGAGGCGGAGCGTTGAGGTTTTCCGCTTTACGGCCGGGAGAATTTTGAAAAACCTTACGCAAAAGGATGACGCCGCCGATCAGAATCGCGAGTAATGCGATCGCGGTGCTGGTAATCACGGTCCACGGAATTTGCACGCCTTTGGATGGCAACACCGCGTTACCTCATGAACCGATAGGCTAGCTGGTCGAGCCAGCGGCTGAAGAACACGACCAGAATGGCGGCCACGCCGAGAAATGTGCCGAGCGGAAGCTGGTACCGGCTGGAAATGGTCCAGCGCAACGCGGAGGACTTGCCCAAGTTGCGCCGGCTGGCCCGTGCCGCGACCTGCGATTTCCAGCCGCTGACGAAGAGACCGACGACGAGAAGCAGGCCGATTACGCTTCCGAGCAAGGTGCCAAGAAGCAGAGTTAAGAAGGTTCCCTGGATGCCAAGGAACGCTCCGATCATGAGCATCATTTTGACGTCGCCCATGCCCATGCCATCGCGGCCGCGAACGAGTTTATAAAGCGACGCGGCGGCGAGGAGAAGCAGGCTGCCGGCGGCGGCGCCCAAAAGCGAGCAGACGACGCCGAGCAGCGACGGGTTGCGGTCGAGAAGAGGAAAGCGGTCTGCGAGGCGCATGCAGACGGAATCGACGGGCGTAACGCGCAGAGCGAGCGCCAGGCCGACGCCGAAACCAAAGAAATTCACGGCGTCCGGCAAGATGCGAATGCGAACGTCGGTGATGGTCAAAACGACGAGCAGGCTGATGAAGAAAAGCGACTTCACGGTTTCCGGCGAAAATCCGAATTCGAGATAGCAGAGAACGAAGAGCACGCCGGTGAGCAGTTCGATCGCGGGATACATCGAGGAAATGGGCGCGGAACAGGAGCGGCATTTTCCGCCGAGCCAGATCCAGGCGAGCACGGGAACGTTGTCGTACGCCTTGATGGGCTTTTCGCAGTGCGGGCAACGCGAGCCGGGAGACACGATGGACACGCCTTCCGGAATCCGCATGATGCAGACGTTCAGAAAGCTGCCGATGACGAGGCCGATTAAAAAGACGAAGGCGATGACCACACTTTGACTTTGCCACAGGAAATGAGGCGTCTCAATTACTGCTGCGTGAGGCGTGCCCGATGGCTAACAGGATGATGGATTGCGCACGTTTTGAGCGTCCGCGCGAAGGCCTGTAAACTATGGATGGACGGGAAGTTGTGAGCCGATGAACTGGTTTGAACAACGAATTCGACGATACGAGCACCGGCGCTGGACGACGGACGATAACCGCATGGTGCGGCCATTTGAGTGGGGCTTGGAGCACATTGGCGGCGCCGCGGACGAGCCCGATCCGCGCGGTTTTGTCCGGCAATATGCCGCGGCGGCGATGGAAAACAGCAAGGAATGGTTTGAACCTTCGCCCGCGAGCGACTATCGGCTGGATCGCGACGATGTGCTGACGTTTACGAGCGCTATTCAGTCGCCGTATCCCGAGAACAACACCGTGTACGGCCAACTTTTTCGCGGCGCGAAGAAAGCGCCGGCCGTGCTTCTGTTGCCGAACTGGAATGCAAAATGGAACGGCCAGCGCGGGCTTTGCGAGTGGCTGCAAAGGCTTGGAATTACCGTGCTGAAAATGAGCATGCCGTATCACGACCGTCGCATGGCGGCGGGGCATGAACGCGCGGACCAGCTTGTGGGGCCAAATGTGGGGCTGACGATTCAGGCGAACCGGCAAGCGGTGCAAGATGCGAAGCGGTGCCTGCGATGGCTCGAGCAGCAGGGCTACACGAAGATTGGGATTTTGGGGACGAGCATCGGCTCTTCGATCGGGTACATCACGATGATGCACGATGCGGGCGTTCACGCCGGCGGATTTTTTCACGTGTCGACTTATTTTGCCGACGTGGTCAGCGGCGGAATGACGACGAATCACGTGTGGGAAGGAATGCGCGAGCACGTGACGGTGGATGAATTGCGCGATTATTGGGCGCCGGTTAGTCCGATGCCTTATGTGGAACGCGGACTCGGCGCGGGCCGAAAATCGTTCATGGTTTACGGAAAATACGATCCGACTTTTTTGCCGGAGTTGACGGCGCAGATGCTGGATGCGTTGCACAAACATGGTGCGAATCCGCGCACGCTGGAATTGGCGTGCGGGCATTATTCACTGGAGCTGGCGCCGTTTTCTTATATTGCAGGGATTCGGATGCTGAGGTTTTTGCGATCGGCGCTGGCGTAAGAGAAAGAAAGATTGCCACAGAGCCACAGAGGCCACAGAGAAGGCGGGATAACCAAAAGACGCAGAGCAGGCAATGAAGAGGGAATAGGAAGAAAATGCGCGGTTGTTTGAAGGGGAGAGGAAACCGTGGAAGCTCTGAAATCAATTGCTTTGATTGTGGTCATCTTCCTCGTGCTGCCAGTTGTAATTCTCACGATTCGAGACAAGATTTGGTATCCACGCAAACGGCGGACTTCCGCGGAAAGCGAGGCTGCGAGAAAAGCGTGGACCGATCGCCTGCGGCAACCGCAATTCGAGGAAGTGGAAAAGATTTGTGGAGGGTTGCTGCCGGAGCGGTTGAAATCGGCCTATCAGAAGGAAGAATGCATCCAGAGTAAGGCCGTTGAACTGAATGTGCCTGGGAAAGACAAAGAGCAACATTTTTACTACCTCGCTGAATTCGTCCCGCTTGACGCCGATGGCCAGATGCACACGACGGATTTGAGCGAATTTGGGCGTGGATGCTGCTTTGCGGCGGACGGCATGGGGAATTTCTATTGGGTCCCGGTGAGCGACTCACGGCAAGCGGATGCGATCGTGTACTTCGCGTGTCACGACCCTTATGGAAACGAGAAAGTAGCGAATAGCCTCGACGAATTTTTCGGTTGGTTCCCTAAGGCCGAGACGAATTCCCCCAAAAGCTAAGGGACGAGAGTCGAGAACGCTTCAACGGCGATGAGGGCGGAGATGGCGTCGATGTCGGGGGCGAGCGGGCGATCCTCGACGACTTTCGGCGATTTGGCGCGGACCGCGTCGTAGGCCTTTGTGGAGATCGTTCCCGTTTTCAGCGGGGCCAACAAATCAATGCCCTGGCAGGCGCAGAGCAATTCGATCGCAAGGATGCCGCGCAAATTCTGCAGCATGCGCTCGAGGCGGCGCGCGCCGCTCATGCCCATGGAAACGTAATCTTCTTGATTGCCGCTGGTGGAAATGGAATCGACGGAGTGAGGCGTCGCGAGAGCCTTGTTTTCGCTGGTGAGCGCGGCGGCCGTGACTTGCGCGATCATGAATCCGGAATTGAGGCCGGGTTCGGGCGTAAGAAACGCCGGAAGCATGCTGGTGAGCGGATTGGTCATCTGTTCGATGCGGCGTTCGGCGATGCCGCCAATGGTGGCGAGCGCAACGGCGACTTGATCGGCGGCCATGGCGAGCGGCTGACCGTGAAAATTTCCGCCGCTGACGATGTCACCCTCGCCGTTTTCCTTGACGAAGACGAGCGGATTGTCGGTCGCACTGTTCAGTTCGACCTGTGCCATGGCGCGCGCCTGCAAAAGGGAATCGCGCACCGCGCCGTGAACTTGCGGCGTGCAGCGCAGGCTGTACGCGTCTTGAACGCGCGGGTCTTTATCCGAAGAGCGATGCGATTCGCGGATTTGGCTGCCCGCGTTGAGATGCGCAAGGTTGCGCGCGGTACGCGCCGCGCCGGGGTAAGAGCGCGCGTGCATGATGCGAGCATCGAACGCGCCGGGACTGCCGCGCAATGCGTCGAGGGAAAGCGCGGCGGCGACGTCGGCGGTGTCCGCCAGCACGTCCGCTTCGTATAAGGCGAGACTAAGGAGAGAAAGCATGCCCTGCGTGCCGTTGAGCAGCGACAAGCCTTCTTTCGCTTCGAGGGCGACCGGCGCGAGCCCGGCCTGCTTGAGCGCTTCGGCGCCGGAAAGGATTCTTCCCTGGAACTCGGCTTTTCCTTCGCCGATCACGACCTGCGCGAGATGCGCGAGCGGCGCAAGATCGCCCGAAGCGCCGACGGAACCCTGCGAAGGAATCACTGGGTGTACGCCGGCGTTGAGCATGCCGCAAAGCGTTTCGACGACCGAAGGCCGGACGCCGCTGAGACCTTTCGCAAGGGCATTGGCGCGCAGCAAAATCATGCCGCGGGTTTCCGCTTTGCTGAGTGGCGCGCCGACGCCGCAGGCATGAGAGCGGACGAGATTCACCTGGAGCTGCCGGACTTGCTCTTGCGAAATGCGAACGCTGGCAAGTTTTCCGAAGCCGGTGTTGATGCCGTAGGCGGTGTTTCCGGACGCGACAAGTTGGTCCACGACGGCGCGCGAAGCATTCATTCGCGCGACGGAATCGCGCGAAAGCGAAACTTTGTCTCCGCGAAGCACGATGGCGTGCAGTTGATCGAACGTCAGGTCGTTACCGGTGAGTGCGATGGTCATTGCGAGTTGTTTCCTGCCTGGGTGTGTGACGATTTTGTGCCAAAGATTTCGCGATATTTCTGCGGCAGCAGCTTCGGCTTGCCATTTTTTCCGCAGATGACGTGGGTGGTTTCGCCGGAAGCGAGCAGGACGTTGCCGGCCTCGCAGAAAATTTCGTAGGAGAAGCGGATGACGCGATTTTTGGTTTCGGCGATGCGCGTGCGGATGCGAAGAACCTCGTCGTATCGCGCCGGATGGTGATAGCGGCATTTCGCGTCGGCCACGACGATCTGGCAATCGTCTTCCAGTTCCATGCGCTTGTATTCGACGCCGAGCGCGCGCATCAGCTCCACTCGGCCGACTTCGAACCAAATTAAATAGTTCGCGTGGTAGACGACGCCCATCTGGTCGGTCTCGGCGTAGCGAACGCGCACACTCGTATCGTGAAATTCCATTCGTTCTCCCAGGATTATTCAGTGTACAGAAGGACGAGAGGGAATTGCCACAGAGTCACAGAGGACACAGAGTGCGGGGCAAGAGTATTCAGACGACGAGGCGTTTGATGCCTTGATGCAAAAGGCGACTATGGAAGTTTATCAGCAGGCCGGTTTTGATTCCGCTGAGACGCAGATAGGTTAGAAGTTGAGCCTCAAACAAAGGGTCGATTCGTTCGACGTTTTTAATTCGAGGATTACGGAGTTTTCAACCACGATGTCCATCCGTAAATCGCCTATCGGGCGTTCACGATATGTAATTGCGAGCGGGACCTGACACTTAAACCTCAATTTGTGGTGTTCGAGCTCGATGCAGAGGGCGGATTGATAGACGGATTCGAGGAGATCTGGACCGAGCCGCTTGTGAACCTCAATCGCGCATCCGATGATCTTTTCCGTTAGGGGATCGGGGGCAGGTCCGGCCATTTGTTTGATTTTCTCTGTGCGCTCCGTGACTCTGTGGCGAACTCCTAGTCTTCTCCTTGCCAGACGGGTTTGCGTTTTTCGAGGAACGAGGCGAGGCCTTCCTGAAAGTCCGGCGTGCAACGGATGCGCGCGTTTTCGAGTACGGCGCGTTCGAGGTCGGCGTCAACGGAAGCGGCCGCGGCGGAAGTGAGCAGGCGTTTCGCGCGCGTGAGGCTGCTGGGGCTGGCGGCGATGAGCTGCTCAGCGAGTTCGGTGCAGCGGGACATCAACTTTTCGGCGGGAACGATTTCGGTGACGAGGCCGAGTTCCTTGGCTTCTTGCGCGAGCACGAGGCGGCCGGTGAGCAAAAGATCGCGCGCGCGCTTGTCGCCGATTTGCCGCGTCAGAAAAACGGAAACGATGGCGGGAAGAAAACCAATTTTGACTTCGGTGTAGCCGAATTTGGCTTCGGGGACGGCGATGGTGAAGTCGCAAAGCGTGGCAATGCCACAACCGCCGGCGAGCGCGTGGCCATTGACGGCGGCGATCATCGGTTTCGGAAAGCTCCAGATGCGGCGAAACATCCGCGCCATGCGGCGGGAATCTTCCTGATTTTCCTGGGCGGAGTGCTGGCTAAGCGCGGAGAGCATTTCGAGATCCATGCCGGCGCAGAACGCGCTGCCGGCCCCGGTAAGAATGACAACACGCGCGCGAGTCTTTTCGAGTTCGTCGAGCGCAGCCAGCAAATCGCAAATCATTTTTGCGGAGATGGCGTTGCGCTTCTCCGGGCGATTGAACGTGATCTTGGCAACAGGCCCTTCGTGTTCGACGAGCAGCGTTGTGTAGCTCATGGGCCCTCCTTAGTTCACCAGCGGCGCATGGGCGTACGTCGCGCGGACTTCATTGGTCAGTTTTACGACTTTTTCAAGGCGGAGGCCAGTCTGTTCCTGCGCGTAGCCGGCGAGGCTGAGCGCCGCAAGAACGTCTTCGGTGGCGATATTGCCGACGAGTTCGTCTCCGGCGAAGGGGCAACCACCGAGGCCGGTGAGCGCGCTGTCAAAGCGGCGGCAGCCGGCGTTGTACGCCGCGAGGATTTTGTCGGCGGCGCCCATCGGCGTGCTGTGAAGATGAACGCCGATTTCCATGCCGGCAACGTAACCGCTCGCGCGGCGAAAAACCTCGGTGACGGATTCGGGCGACGCGGTGCCGGCGGTGTCGGCAAGCGAGACGGTTCGAACGCGAATGTCTTTGAGCCATTCGAGAGTCTCTTCGACGATTTCCGGGCCCCACGGCTCGTCGTAAGGATTGCCGAAGGCCATGGAGATATAGACGACGAGGTCGCGATTGGCTGATTTTGTTTCTTTTTGCAGAATTTCGACGAGCTTGCGCGATTCGTCGCGAGACATATTGGCATTGGCGCGGCGAAAATAAGCGGAAATGGAATAGGGATAACCGACGGTCGTGACGCCGGGAGTTTTGAGAGCGCGCTCGAGGCCTTTTTCGTTGACGACGATGCCGATGATTTCGGGGCGTTCGATTTCGGCGGGAAGGGAATCGTTGAGCCGCGCCATCACTTCTTCACTGTCCGCCATTTGCTTGACGTGCTTGGGCGAGACGAAGCTGACGGCGTCAATATGTTTGAAGCCGGCAAGGACGAGTTCTTTGAGGTAGTTCGCCTTGAACTCGGTCGGAATGAAATCCGCCAAACCTTGCCACGCGTCGCGCGGACATTCGATGAGTTTTACGGATTCCATGGTTCCTCGATGTGAAATGAGTAGAGGTCGACAGTCGATAGTTTAAAGTCGAACGAAAGAATCGGAAAAGTCATGTGCAGTGTGTCGCACTCGCTTTCACTTGCCAGCCTCGACTTTCTTTCGGAGACCGTGCAGCATTCGTGACAGTTCAGAAATTTCTTCAAAGGTCTTGGTTGCCAGAATGGGAGTGATATACCCCAAGTCGCGGCTCACGATAACGAGATACTCGGTTTCCGCAAGCGATGCTTCAGCAATGTTGAGAAACCGGGCATACTCGGCCGCAGTCAGACGTTTTGACCCTTCAGCTATATTCGTGGGCACGGAAAGTGTGGATCGACGTAATTGAGAGGTAAGTCCATAGCGTTCAGTTTGAGGAAAAGCGGCGGTCATACGGTAAGTGCTCAATACCAGTGCGTGGCCTCGTTGCCAAACCTTTAATTCCGTGAACCTTTGCATGGCGGTGTCACTAGCTCCGACTGCCACATCTAATTTCACGTTCGTTTCGTTCGACTTTCAACTGTCGACTGTCAATTGTTAACAGTATTATGTCTGTAGTACTCCCGTTTTGAATTCGCGGATTTCGGGGTTGAGCGCGGCTGCTTCGAGTGCGGTGATCAATGCATCGCGGGTTTGCGCGGGATCGATGATGGCGTCGACCCAAAGACGGGCGGCGGCGTAGCGCGGGTCGGTTTGGTGTTCATAGGTGGCGCGGACGGAATCGTAGAGTTCCTTTTTTGCTTTTTCGTCGACTTTTTTGCCTTCGCGCTCGAGTTGCTTCAGTTTGATCTCGGCCAGCGTGGCGGCGGCCGCGTCGCCGCTCATCACGGCATAGCGCGCGGTGGGCCAGGCAAACAGGAAGCGCGGGTCGTACGCTTTGCCGCACATGGCATAGTGTCCGGCGCCGAAACTGCCGCCGCAAATGACGGAAATTTTCGGCACCACACTGTTAGACACCGCGTTCACCATTTTTGCGCCCGCGCGGATGATGCCGCTCCACTCCGCGTCTTTGCCGACCATGAAGCCGTTCACGTCGTGCAGGAAAATCAGCGGAATCTTGTTTTGATTGCAATCGAGAATGAAGCGGGCCGATTTTTCCGCCGCTTCCGTGTAAATCACGCCGCCAAATTCCACGCGCTTTTGATCGGAGCCGCGCGCCTGCGTCTGCACGTGCTTCTTTTGATTCGCAACGATGCCAACGGCCCAGCCGCCGATTCGCGCGTACCCACACAACACCGTTTCGCCGTATTCGGCGCGGTACTCTTCGAATTCGCTCGCGTCCACGATGCGCGCGATGATTTCGCGCATGTCGTATTGCTTGCCGGGATCGCTCGAGAAAATGCCGTACAGTTCTTCGGCAGCGAAGAGCGGATTGCGTGAAGCGGCTTTGCTGAAAATGGGCTGTGGCGCGTTGCCCATTTTGTCCACGAGCGCGCGAATGCGCTTGAGACACGCCTCATCGTCGGGTTCTCTGAAATCCACCGTGCCGCTGATTTGCGCGTGCATCTTTGCGCCGCCCAAATCTTCGGCGGAAGTTTTCTGGCCGATGGCGGCTTGCACCAGCGCGGGGCCGGCAAGAAAAAGTCCGGAGCCTTCGGTCATGAGCACGTGATCCGTCATCACCGGAAGATACGCTCCGCCCGCCACGCACATGCCCATCACGGCGGTCAGCTGCGGAATTCCCATCGCGGACATCACGGCATTGTTGCGAAACACGCGGCCAAAATCGTCGGTATCGGGAAAGACGTCTTCTTGCAGCGGCAAGAAAATGCCTGCGGAATCGACAAGGTAAATAACTGGAATCCGGTTTTCGATGGCGATATTTTGCGCGCGAATCACTTTTTTCGCCGTCATCGGAAAGAATGCGCCGGCTTTTACCGTGGCGTCGTTGGCGATCACCATGAACTTGCGGCCGCAGACGGTGGCGAGGCCGGTAACCGCGCCGGCCGAAGGCGCGCCGCCCCACTCTTCGTACATTTCGTACGCGGCGTAAAGGCCCAGTTCGAAGAAATGCGTGCCCGGATCAATCAGCTTTTCGATGCGTTCGCGCGCCGTGAGCCGGCCTTTTTTGTGCTGCGATTCGATCGCTTTCGCGCCGCCGCCTTCGCGAATCTTCTGCTCTTCGTTTTTGATTTGCGTCAGCAGGTCGACGATGCGCCGCGTGTTTTTTTCAAAGTCGGGAGATTTGCGATTGATGTTGGAGCTCAGAGTGGACGCAGTCACGCAGCTTCCTCGCGAGGAATAAATACCGTTCTCAGTATACGGTGTAAGGAAAAAATCCGCGAGCCACGGCGAACGCGCGGCCCGGTTTTGTGCCGCAAAAGCGATGCGTGTACACTGCACGAGCCATGAAACCGCTCCTACTCGATTTGGCACTTTCCCGGCGAGTCGAATTGGCGGAAGCTGCCGTTGCTGCCGCCGCGGTGGAAGCCATGCAAAGGGAACGGCCGGAGACGGGAGCGGCGGCGGAAAAGATAGCGGGCGGCTACGCAATCTATGCCGGCGCGAATTCTCCCATTACGCAGGCCATTGGCATCGGGTTGAGTGGGGAAGTCAGCCGCGAAGAATTTGATCGTATCGAAAGCTTTTATCGCCTGCGCAAAGAACCGGTTCGCGTCGAAACAAGCCCGCTCGCCGATCCGTCGTTGTTCAAGCTGTTCGGTGCAAACGGCTACGAAGCGACGGAATTTACGAATGTGATGGCGCGATCAATCGCCGAGCGCGAGCGTTTTCCCATGGCGAACGCGCAGATTCAGATCGAGCGCGTCGGCACTTCACAATTGGACCTTTGGGCGCACACCGTCTCGCAAGGATTCGCGGGCGAGGCGGATGTGACGCCAGAAATCCTGGATTTGATGGGCATGTTTGCAAGGGCCGAAGGCATGGAATGTTATCTAGCCCTTATTGATGGGGCGCCGGCAGGAGCGGGGACACTGGCCGTCGGCAACGGCGTGGCTGGACTATTTGGCGCGAGTACGCTCGTGGCTTTCAGAAATCGCGGAGTGCAAGGCGCGTTGCTACTTGCGCGGCTGGCGCGAGCGGCGGCGGCCAACTGTAACCTCGCGGTTTGCCTGGCTCAACCGGGAAGTTCTTCGCAAAGGAACATCGTGAGGCAAGGCTTTGCGACGCTTTATACGCGCGTCAAGTTCGAGCGCCACTGGAAGTAATCGCTCTTGCGAGGATTTACTTGCGCGGAGGGGCGGGCTGCTTCGTCGTGTTTGCGGCGGAGACTCCAAACGCGAAGATGGCGACGTTTTGGCGCCCGACGAGTAAAGCATATTCGCCTACGGGAAGTGGCGCGCGCGGCCGGATTAGACGGACGCCTTCCTGTTGGTCGAACTCCTCGATGGGTATCACGTCATTCTGTTCCGCCTCGGCCACCTTTGCACCGGGAACTGGCATTCTGCCGCCGTTCAGTTCGCGCGAATCCTTCTTCACGCGAAGTTTTACAAGGAGTATTTCGGCGACGGGCGTATCCAGATGGCAAATGCAGATCCAAGGCCGTTGCGCCGAAACCTGCACCGGCGCGTGCCGGCCAGGAAACTCGGTTGCTATCGACGCGGGGACAATTCCATAGGAAAATGCAGCCGCTAGCCCTCGTCTGACCTTGCTTTTGGCAGGAATCGATTGGGTAATTGTAGTCCAGTCTGGCCCTTTAATCAAAACTCCGTCTGCGTCCTCAGGCAAGGCGGCATCGACAGCGATTGGGCTATCGACTTGATCGCTGCCGGTGCCCGGTGGGTTCTGAAGCGCCGGAAGTGCAAGAAACATCCAAAGAATTGCTGTGAGCATGGAATTCCTCCGGAAGGGAATCAGAGGATAACATATAACGGCGCGGTTAGGTGATCTTTAATTCATACTCTTGTCGTGTGGCGGCCGTTGATGAAGTCCACAATGTCCTGTGTAGAGGTGCCGGGCAGAAAAATCTGCGCAATGCCCGCTTGTTTGAGCGGCAAAATGTCGGCTTCGGGAATGATTCCGCCGACGAGTACCGTCACGTCGTCCATGCCTTTCTCGCGAAGCAGCTTCATGAGTTGCGGGCAGATGGTGTTGTGCGCGCCGGAAAGAATCGAAAGGCCGATCACGTCAACGTCTTCCTGCACCGCGGCCGATGCGATCATCTCCGGGGTTTGGCGCAGTCCCGTATAGATGACTTCCATGCCGGCGTCGCGCAACGCGCGAGCAATCACTTTTGCGCCGCGGTCGTGGCCATCGAGGCCCGGTTTGGCGATCAGAACTCGTATTTTCTTTTCAGGCATGATTAGACTGGCGCCTCTTCTCTGCGATCTCTGCGTCCTCTGTGTTAACAGAAACATTTGCCGCGCGGCTCGGCATAATGAATCGCCGTATGCCATCTTTTAATGCCGGGACATGAAAATTGATGAGCAGTGCCACCTGTTTACCCGAAAGCCGCAGATAGGTCAGCACGATTGCTTCGTGAATCGGGCCAAGTCCCTCAACCGATTTCAGTTCAATAACTATGCGCCCCTCTACCAGGAGATCAAGCGGAAATCCGCAGTCGAGCTTGATCCCCTTGTAGATGAGCGGCACTGGTTTCTGTTTTTCGAATCGAATGCCGCGAAGGTGAAGTTCGTGGCAAAGACACTCTTCGTACGCGGATTCGAGCAGGCCAGGACCAAGAAGTTTGTGCACTTCTATCGCCGCGCCGATGATGTTTCTCGTTAATTCGGAGTCGCTCATGAACTGGTTCTCTCAACGCAGAGTGCACAGAGACCGCAGAGAAGAGAATTCATGTGATCGCAACCTCTTCGTAGGTGCCGAACGTGTCGCGCAAAGCGTCGCAGATTTCGCCGAGCGTCGCGTACGCCTTCACGGCGTCGTAAAGAAATGGCATCAAGTTGTCTTTGCCTTTGCTCGCGGTGCGAAGCGCGGACAAGCGTCGCGCCACTTCTTCGCTGGAACGCTCCGCGCGCAATTTTTTCAAACGCGTCGCCTGGCGGTGCGCCACCGTTTCGTCAATCTGCAGAATTTCGAGCGGTTTTTCCTCCGAAACGAACGCATTCACGCCGACCATCAGTTTTTCTTTTTTGTCGAGCTCGCGCTGATACCGGTACGACGCCTCGGCGATTTCGCGCTGCGGAAATCCGCGTTCGATTGCCGCCACCATGCCGCCCAGTGCGTCAATCTTCGTAATGTAATCCCACGCGCCGCGCTCGACTTCGTTCGTCAGCGCCTCGACAAAATACGAGCCGCCGAGCGGATCGACCGTGTTCGTCACGCCCGTCTCGTGCGCAATGATTTGTTGTGTCCGCAGCGCAATCGTTGCCGCAAATTCGGTCGGCAGCGCCCAGGCTTCATCGAGCGAGTTGGTGTGCAGCGATTGCGTGCCGCCCAGCACGGCCGCGAGCGCCTGCAAAGCCGTTCGTACGACGTTGTTGTACGGCTGCTGCGCCGTAAGCGAACAGCCCGCCGTCTGCGTATGAAACCGCAGCGCATACGAGCGTGCGCTCTTCGCGCCATACCGCTCCGTCATCGCTTTGTGCCAAATGCGCCGCGCCGCCCGATATTTGGCAATTTCTTCAAAAAAGTCGCTGTGCGCGTTGAAGAAAAACGATAGTTGCGGCGCAAATTCGTCAATCTCCAATCCGCGCCGCAAACCCCACTCGACGTACTCCATGCCGTCGCGCAGCGTGAACGCCAATTCCTGAATCGCCGTCGAACCCGCTTCGCGAATGTGATAGCCGCTGATCGAAATCGTATTGAACTTCGGCGTGTGCTTCACGCCGAACTCGAACGTATCGATGACGAGCCGCATCGACGGCTCCGGCGGATAGATGTATTCCTTTTGCGCGATGTATTCCTTCAGGATGTCGTTTTGCAACGTCCCCGAAATTTTCTTCCAGTCCGCGCCCTGCTTTTCCGCCACCGCCAAATACATCGCCCAAATCACCGCCGCGGGCGAATTGATGGTCATGGATGTCGTCACGTTTGCGAGTGGAATCTGGTCGAACAACACTTCCATGTCCGCCAAAGAACTGATGGCCACGCCGCACTTGCCGACTTCGCCTTCCGAAAGCGCGTGATCGGAGTCGTATCCCATCAGCGTGGGAAGATCGAATGCGGTGGAAAGCCCCGACTGTCCTTGCGCCAGCAAATAGCGAAAGCGTTGATTCGTGTCCTCGGCCGTGCCAAATCCCGCGAACTGCCGCATCGTCCACAATCGGCTGCGATACATCGTGGCGTGAATTCCGCGTGTGTAGGGCGGCTCGCCGGGCTGGCCAAGATCGGTTTCCGGGTTCCAATTCGGCAAATCCGCTGGCGTGTACAGTCGCCGAATCGGATGGTCCGAAAGTGTCGTAAACGAACTCTGGCGTTCAGGGCTTTTGGCGAGCGTCGGCGCAAGGGTATTCTTTTCCCACGCAAGCTCGCTCGCAGACGGCTTTCGCGAAGAACCGGCTCCTGCCGGAGCGATCGTCGGTGTCTTCGTGGAGTGCGAATCGCTCATAGCGCCGCCTTGGTCACCAATGTCGAGAGAAACGTGCCGTTCATAACTATTTCTAATGCTAAGCGAAAGCAGAGCTTGGGGCAAGAATTCGCGCGCACGCCGTTGAGCCAAAGTGTCCTGTAAATAAAAAGGCCGGTCCACCGCAGCGGACCGGCCTTCGAATTGCACTTGGAACTACTTCGCGCCGTTATTGTTCTCGAGTTCGCGGTAGAGCTTGTCCATGCCCACCACCTGTCCATGCAGCGTGCCGGGGATCAGCGTGGCCTGCTCGACCTGCCCCGTCTTCGCGTCCGCGATCGTCACGCGGTTCACTTCGAGCGTGCGCCCGAGCGCGCGTTCGTAGTTGGCCTTCGCTTCGACAAGGTCCGTCAAAGCGCGAAGCTCGGTGCCTTGCGCGGCAATCAAGTCACGCTGGGTTTGAATGACAAGGTAAACGGTCGACGCGCCAAGTTGGTATTTCTTTTGCTCGGCGTCGAAGGTCTGTTGTTGCAGTTCGCGCGCTTTCGAAGCCGCCTCCACCCGCGCGCGATCCTGTTCGAGCGCGATGAACGTGTTTCGAACGTCCAGCAGCGCGGCGTTCTTCAATTGCTGCAGTTGCGCTTCCAGTTGGCGTTGCGTCAAGATCGCCCGCTGATTGTCGGCCTGCGCCGAACGATTGCGAATCGGAATCTGCACGTTCATCTGAACGCTGTAATCCGGAAAATTGTTGTGAAACGCGGTGCTCAGCGCATCGCTCAACCCGGCTTTCACGACCTGCGTGCTCGTCGGCACCGTGATGGGTATGAAAGTGTCAATTGGCTGTCCCGCGCCGTTAATAAGCTGCGTCCCGGCAACCGTTTGCGAAGTCAGAACCTGCCTTTGATTACCGGCGAGGCCCACGGTGCCGTATTGCGCGGTCAGCGTAGCCGTCGGCAAAAGCGCGTTTCGCGTTGCGTTTATGTCAATTTTCCCGTTGAGCAGGTTGACGACTTGTTCCTGCACGTCGGGCCGCTTCGCAAACGCCTCGGCGACGGCTTGTTCGAACGACGGCGCTTCAATCGCCTCCGGCCGCGAGGGCAAATCCGTGGGGATAATTTCCACATTGATCATGTTCGGCGCAAGTGGATCCTTTGCAATCGCATTCTTCAAAACCTGCGTTTGCTGCAATTGCGCGGTTTGCGCCACGATCAAGTTTTGCCGGTCGGTGGCCAGTTCGGATTCCGCCCGCGTCACGTCGAGCGGCGCCATCGTGCCGATTTCCAGCTGTTTCTTATTGTCGCTGTAGAGTTTTTCCGCAACCGTCACGGCCTGTTGTTGCACTTTCACGTTTTCCCGCGCAAAAACCAATTCCCAATACGCCGTGATGGTGTTCGTTACGGTTGTGATCGCTTGTTGCGAAAACGCGAGGTCGGCGATTCTGCGGTTGTTCTTGGCGATGCGGATGTTGCGGGTGTTCACCGCCGTGCCGAATCCATTCAACAATTGCTGCTGGAAGCCGGCAAAAATCGAAGTCTGCACCGATGGATTGAACAAGTTCGCCGGCGAGGTCGATGAACTCCGCGTATTGTCCCAGCTGCCGAAGAACGTCGTGCCGGTTTGAAAGCCTTGCGTGTATTGCGTATTGAACGTCGAGGTATGAATCGTCAGCCGCGCAAGGCTCGAAGCGCCCGTGCCCGTGCCGGACGTCAGCGGGTTGTTCACGGGAATGTTGCGGTCGTCCACGCTGACCGTTGTCGTCACCGTCGGATCAAAATTTATGATGGGTGAATTGGCCGTCGATCCCGCGAACGCGCCGCCCGGCGTTCCACTGCCAAAACCTCCCGAGTCGGCCTTCAATATGGACGTGTCCGCCAGCCACGGATTGTAGCGCTGCACGATTATGTCGAGGTTGTTCTGCAGCGCCAGTTCAACCGCGTCTTGCAGACTCAGATTCAGCTTGCCGTCTTGAATCATCTGGTCGATGCGTGGGGAATTGGTCAGCCCTTCGGGGGAGACGGAGATCGGCTTGTACGGCGCGGCAAGATTCGGAAATGCTCTTGGCGCCTTGGTGTAGTGGTACTTCGCAACGCCAAGCGAAACGTTTGGCACCGCGTTGGTCGAAGCGGCGGGCGTGGCCGCAGCCTGTGCCTCTTGCGCGTACGTCGGCAGTGCCGGGCTAAAAGCAAGCGTGCAAGCCAGTGTAGCGGCCAGCAGCGGTCGTACAAACGTCTTGGTCATGATTTCAGCATCCCCTCGCGTTGGAATCCCACTTTGACGAATAAATTGTTTCTCAATTCAATAGAACGTTGGCGGGGCCGAATTTGTTTCATCGAAAAGGACTTACAGCATCCCGGCTAGCCTGGGCGGCGTCGTGGCCGGCGCCCCAAACCACGGAAAAGGCAGTCTAACAGGCGCTCGCCTTCCTTGACAACGCAATCGGCCACGGGCTAGGCTGCTGACGTTTCGACGGTTAGGGACGCCCAGCGGTTAGCCGGGCGGGCCCACACGGGCAGGGAAAGGCCAAATTTGGACGCGCGGCAGGAGTGGCTGAAGCTTTTTGAGACGGCGGGAGCGATCCGCAAAGGGCATTTCGAGCTCTCCAGCGGTCTGCACAGTTCCATGTACGTGCAATGCGCGCAGGTGCTGCAGTATCCGCGCTTTGCAGAGAAGCTGGGCCACGGCCTCGCTGGATTTTTCGCCAACGAGCGCATCGAAGCCGTCGTCTCGCCCGCCATGGGCGGCTTGATCATCGGGCAGGAAGTGGCGCGCGCTTTGCCCGAGCCGGCCGGCTCCATCGGCGGCGGAACGCCTGCCCTCTTCGTTGAGCGCGACGCCAGCGGCAACATGACCATGCGTCGCGGCTTTCAATTGAAGCCGGGGCAGCGCGTGCTCGTTATCGAAGATGTTTGGACTACGGGCGGCTCCACGCTTGAAGCCATCAACGTGGTGGAAGAGGCGGGCGGCTGCGTGGTGGCCGTGGGCGCGCTCATTGACCGCAGCGGCGGCAAAATCGAATTTCCCGTCGAGTCCCAAGCATTGCTCGATCTGCCCATCGCCAGCTACGAGCCCGAAGATTGCCCGCTCTGCCGCGAAGGCAGCGCCGCCGTCAAACCCGGCAGCCGCTTCGTGCGCACCGCGCCGTAATCCCAAAATCCGCTCGCAATCGAATGCGCTATTTAAAACTCACCATTGCCTACGACGGCACCGACTTTCACGGCTGGCAAATTCAGAAAGACAAACCCACGGTGCAGGGCGAAATCGTGGAAGTTCTTCGCCGCATCACGCAGGAACAGATTCACTTGCACGGCTCCGGCCGCACCGACGCCGGCGTTCACGCGCTCGGCCAGGTTGGCAGCTTCAAAACGCAATCCACTTTGTCCGCCGGAGAATTTCAGCGCGCGCTGAACGCCATCTTGCCGCCCACGATTCGCATCGTGGATTCGTCCGAAACCGGACCGGACTTCAACGCTCGCTGGTCCGCCCGCGCAAAGATTTATCGTTACCGCATCTTTCGCGGCAAAGTCGTCCCGCCGAGCGATTGGCGTTACGTTCTCCACTATCCTTTTCCTCTCGACGAAGACAAAATGCGCGAAGCCGCCGCCAAATTCGTCGGCATGCACGACTTTGCCTCCTTTGCCGCCTCCACCGGCTCCGAAGAAGACGACAAAGAGCGCAACACCGAGCGCGAAATCTATTCGACGGAACTCGTGCGCAGCGCCGACAACGAAGAACTCGTCTTCACCGTTCGCGGCCGCTCGTTCCTTCGCTACATGGTTCGCAAAATCGTCGGCACGCTGCTCGACGTCGGCCGCGGCCGCCTCGAACCCGACGACATCGAAAAACTCTTCCAGCTCCGCGACCGCTCCCAATCCGGCCCCACCGTTCCGCCGCAAGGCCTGTGCATGGTCAAAGTCGAACACGAAGAAGCCTGGCAAGTCGGCAAGCCGTAACAATACGTTGCAAATAAAAAAGGCCCGACTTTGGAAGACGGGCCTTCTGCTGCTTTGGTTGAATGGAACCTCTTAACGCGCCGCGGTCGCCGCTACGGCCTTGGTCTTGGCAAAGTCCTGCACCACGCCGAGCTGCTGCATCAGACCCAATGCGTCCCAGTTGACGTAGCCTTCGAACATTTTCCCGTTCGTGAAGCGCGCAATGCTTACGCCGGTAATGTGGAATTGCTTTCCGGTCGGCGCGATCCCGTTCAGATCGCCCTTATGGGTGCCGCGGCAAGACCAGCGAGCCACGACGGTTTCGCCTTCGGCCAGGATTTCCTCGATCGTGAGGCGAATGTCCGGAAAAGCGGTGCGATACAGCGCCACTCTCTTTTTCTCGCTCTCGGGACCGCGGCCAACATCGGGCGTGGAACTATCGTGGTGATTGTAATTCGACGAAAAAAGCTCGTCTGCCACCGACGCGTTGCCCTTGTTCCAAACTTCTTCGAACAAACGGCGGACGATATTTTTATTTTGTTCAGACATGATGAATCTCCTTTTTTGAAATACACGGACTTCCTGCTCGCAGCAAGCGAGCAGCGCTTGAGCAATCTGGCCGGTAACCGCTGGCGTTTTGGATGTGCAAACCTGTACGTCGAACAGGAGTTGATGCCCCGCGCGAGAAAAAAGAAAGAACCGGAAAGGTTCTGCCCAGTTGGCGCTCGATGCGGAGCTTATCCGTTAAAGAAACTGCGGATGGACTGAGAAGCGGGAGTTTCGCCTCAAACAGCGAAACCACAACAAGAGAGTGTTCTTATCTGCCGAGAGTGTCAAGGACAATCGGCGTATGTTTTTGCAGGGTCGCGAGGCCACACCACCGCATCGATTGCGAACAAGTCTTGCGAAAATGCTCTCCAAACTACTTGAGATCGTTTCAAAAACTGCTGATTGCGGCGGCTTGTGTGTCGTACACGTCGAACACCGTCAACAACCTCGTCAATTGCATCACTTCGTGAAATTTTTCACCCAGGTTGCACAATCGCACCGACGCGCCTTGCGTTTTTGCGCTGACGTGCGCCGCCACCAGCGCGCCGAGCCCGGCGCTGTCGATATATTTGACGTTGGCCATGTTCAGCACGATTTTCCTTTTTCCCGCCGCCACCAGGCTCTTCACTTTATCGCGAAGAGAAGTGCTCTCCTCGCCCAGCACAATGCGGCCTTCCATGTCCACAACGGACACCCCATCCACTTCGCTATCCTTCATGATGACGGACATGCTCGTACCTCCTCCGCTCAGCATATGCGATGCAGAGCGGCGAAGATAGGAGAACACGCCGGCAGGCCCTGAATATGTTCAGAAGTGCACACTTTCGCCTAGCACTTGGGGCGCGAGCCCAAGGGTCGGTGGTTAGTCATCACAGAACCTGCGCCATTCTCCCGCCAAATAAAACGTATCGGCTTGCCAACTTGGAAGCCTTTTGTGACCTCCGCGACCGCTCCAAACCACGCCCCACTGTTACACCGCAAGAACTATGCATGGTCAAAGTCGATCACGAAGAAGCCTGGACCGTCGGCAAGCCGTAGAGCGGCCAGTAGATTCGACTTTCGAACAGGCGATCAATCGCTACTCTTCTTTATCCGAAGTAACTTGGCTTTGTCGTTATGACGCAATCCCTGTAGAATCTCCATCGCGAAACGGATTTCACGTCGAAATCAAACGCTGGAGGCAGGTAAGCGTATGAACCGATCTATCTTTTGTGCGGTGGTGTTGAGTTTACTTTTGGTTCCATCGATCGCCCGATCCCAGGTAGTTGATGCGACTGTTTGTGAAATTCTTTCCAATCCAAAGTCTTTCGACGGGAAAATTGTTCGCGTCAAAGGGATCGCCGTTGCAGGCTTTGACGAATTCGCTATTCAAGATGCAGGTTGCAAGCAGGCGGTTAACGCAATCTGGCTTGCGTATCCGGAAGGAACGAAAGGGAAGGCCGGGCCTGCCGCGTACATGCGCTTGCAACTTGCCAAGAATAGTCCTGCGGTCGCTGGAAACACTAGCCGCGCACCGATAACGCTCGAAAAAAACAAAGACTTCAAGGATTTCGACAAATTTCTTTCGACTCAAGCAAAGGCGGACGGCTTGTGCATGGGCTGTGTGAAATATTCCGTCACCGGCACATTCGTTGGCCGGCTGGACGGAACAAAGGACGTGGGTCTTTTGCGGGACGCAGGAGGAAAAGTAGTCGGAATTGGTGGTTTTGGAAATTTGAACCGCTATAGCGCTCGGCTTGTTCTGCAGTCCGTCGCGGAAATTTCTCCTCAAGAGATTGACTATGCAAAAGGTGGAGTCGCTATGTCCGATTCCATATCAGAGAGCGGTTCGTTTGTGCCAGAATCGCCGACTAGGGACCAGTTGAAACATGCTTCGGATGCATATGGCGCTCCGGGCGAAAACAATGGCGTCCTTGTGGGACTTGGCGTCCCAAATGAAATTCGAAAAGATGCTTCGGCAAAATCCGGCTCGGCGAATTCACCCGATGGCATCTTATATGACGCGATGTTTGACAGCGATAGATTGAAAGGACCTGGGTTGGAAGTGGCAATGTCGCATATGGGCGCGCACATTGCCGACCTTCGTAACACCGCGTCGGGAATACCAAATTTGCAGCTTTATGGACTCGAATTTCGGGCCTGGCAGACCGCGGCAGTTTCCGCTCTGGCCGCTAAAACGAAGTCGTTGATTTTGCCGGGCGGCTACGTAATCTTCAATAAGTCTTGGCCCAATCCCGAGCTCGTAAAAAATATCAATGGCGGGGTCTCAAGTTTCCTTCTGAATTGGACCGCCATTGCAAATCCACCAAAACCATAGGGTCGCGACATAGACTGCGGGGTTTAGCGTTGGGCATTAGGCTTAGAGACATGCGTCCTTCTGAAGCCCTCGAAGATGCGATCGCGAGGTCTTTTGCGGCTGCGGCCTGCGGATTCCTTGTGGGAGGATCTTTACGTGCCGCTGGTGTGTTCGATCAAGACGTTCTGGTTCTCTGCACGATCCAGGCCGCGTTTTTCGGCTCGTTGGCGCTGCTACTCGGTTACTACCATAGACGTTGGGTACTAGGGTCTGTTGGTGCCGCGCTCGTGATTCTAGTGCCTTACGTCGTAAATCTCTTGTGGATTAGATTCTCGACTCTATCGTTGCTCTATCCAGTCGCTGCACAAGTTCTGCTAATCGGAACCATTTTGGGAATCGCGCACAAGAAGATTTCCGGGCCTCAGCCCGAAGACGAAATCGAAGAGCAAATGATTCGGACGATGATGGAGGAATGGGAGTTAAGTGTTACATGGAAGGACCGAATTATGTGGGTCTGCATTGCAGCCAGTCTTCTAATTATGTTGGTTCTGATCTTGCGCTGATGCGATGAAGAAACACACCATCGGTTTTCAGCCTGCAAGCGATCAATCGATCCTCGTTCACTTCGGCCACGAAATCTCGCTCGAAACCCATCGCGAAATCGTCTCCTTCCTCAAATTGCTCGAAGCCGAGCCGATACAAGGCATCGTGAACCTCCATCCGGCCTATTGCTCCGTCCTCGTGAAGTTCGACCCATCAAAATTCACTCACGCCGAGATCGAATCGAGCTTGGCGCCTCACCTCGCGCGACTCGAAAAAGTGAAGCTCCCAAAGCCGCGCCTCCGCCAAATTCCCGTTTGTTATGGTGGCCACGAGGGGCCAGACCTCGACGACGTCGCGTCCCTGCACGGACTCTCCGTCGACGAAGTAATTCATCTCCATTCGTCCGCGACGTACACTTCCTACTTCCTCGGCTTCGTTCCCGGCTTCGCTTACCTCGGCGGCTTGCCTGCGGAGCTCGCAACGCCTCGCCTCGAATCGCCGCGCAAAAAAGTTCCGGCGGGAAGCGTCGCCATCGGCGGCAATCAAACCGGCGTCTATCCGGTCGTAACACCCGGCGGCTGGCGATTGATTGGCCGGACGCCGCGCAAAATGCTCGACCCACAAGCCAAGCACATGAGCTTTCTCGAAGCGGGCGATCAGGTACGCTTCGTTCCCATTTCTCAAAAAGAATTTCGCGAATGGGACCGCGAATGAAAACGCTGCAAATCCTTCGCGCCGGACCGCAAACGACGGTTCAGGATTTGGGCAGGGAAGGCTTCGGCCCGATTGGCGTCTCGGCCTCCGGCGCCGCCGATCCCATTTCGCTTCGCATCGGAAATCGACTCGTCGGCAATCCGGAAAATGCCGCGGCGCTCGAAATGACGCTGCTCGGCGACGAAATTCAGTTTTCGCGCGATGCGCTCATCGCATTGACCGGCGCGAATCTTTCCGCCGCCTCGAATTCCTCTTCGCTCCCGATGTACGAATCCTTTCGCGTTAAATCCGGGCAAACTTTGAAACTTGGTCACATCCGTTCCGGTGTGCGGAGCTATCTCTGCATCGCCGGAGGCATCGCCGTCACGCCGTTTCTCGGCAGCCGTTCCACACATCTTTTAAGCGGCCTCGGCGGCCATCTTGGCCGGCCCTTGCAGCGCGGCGACTCGCTGCCGATTGGCATTCCATCGGCACCATTCAAGCGCCGCAAAATCGCTTCGCCGCTCGACCAGCATCTCGCGCCGCGAAAAATTCTCCGCGTCACAAAAGGTCCGCAATGGCAGCAATTTTCGAGCGCGGCCCAGCATCTCTTTTTTTCGCAATCGTACACCGTCACGCAAGACGCAAGCCGCATGGGAGTCCGCTTGCAAGCCGAACCGTTGGCAATGTCCTCGGCCGGCGAAATGCTCACCGAAGGCGTTTCGCTCGGCGCAATCCAAATCACTCCGTCCGGTCAGCCAATCATTTTGTTCGTCGAGCAACAAACCACCGGCGGCTATCCCAAAATTGCCAACGTCATTGCCGCGGACATAGCCAGCGTTGGCCAACTCACTCCGCGCGAGCAGATTCGCTTCGAACTCGTAACACTGGAATTCGCCCGCGCGGCTCTGTTACAACAGGAACGTCTGCTCACTTCACCGGAGCTCATCGAGGAATGACGCGAATCGATTTGAATTGCGACATGGGAGAACTTACCGAAGCCATCGCCGACGGCACGCAGGAATCGCTCATGCCCTGGCTCACATCCGTAAACGTCGCCTGCGGCGGCCACGCCGGCGACGCGCAAACGATGGAAGCCACCATTCGCCAGGCGCAAAAACACCATCTCGCCATCGGCGCGCATCCCGGCTACGCGGACCGCGAGAATTTCGGCCGCCTCGAACTGAAACTATCCGGCGAGCAAATCGCCGATTCCGTTTTCCAGCAAGTTTCGGCGCTTTCAGAAGTCGCAAGCCGCCTCAACGCAACAATTCGCCACGTCAAACCACACGGCGCGCTCTACAATCAGGCCGTTCACAATCGCGAAATCGCACAGGCAATCGCCGACGGCGTTGCCCGTTGGAACAATCAAGTCGTCCTCGTCGTCCTCGCCGGCTCGCCCATGCTCGATGTTTTTCGCGAAGCGGGATTCGCGGTCGCCGCCGAAGCCTTCGCCGACCGCCGCTACGAACCGGACGGCACCTTGCGTCCACGAAAATTTCGCGACGCCTTGCTCCACGATCCCGCCGAAGCCGCGAAACAAGCCGTAAGCATAGCCACGCGCGGCAAGCTCATCGCCCAAAACGGTTCGGAAATTTCCGTCGTCGCGCAAACCCTGTGCATCCACGGCGACACTCCCGGCGCCGGCAAAATCGCCGCCGCCGTCGCCGAAGCCCTTCGCGCCGCGTTTGTGTCCGTCCAGCCGTTGTGAACTCCGGTAGTTCGTCACGCGCATCCGCCTTGGGCTAGAATCTCTCCATGGCCACCCAAGCCATTTCCGTCGACACGCTTCCTTCTTACAATCCGGCCACCGGCCAAATCGTCGAGCAAATTCCGCGCACGCAACCAGACGAAATTCCCGCCATCGTGGCCCGGGCAAAATCCGCGCAAGAAAAGTGGCGCGACACTTCGATCGCCGCTCGCTGCGCGCTCCTCAATCGACTCAAACAAGAAATGCTCGCCGCTCGCAACGATCTCGCCTCGATCGTCGTTCGCGAATCCGGCAAGCCTCACGTCGAAGCCCTTTTCTCCGACGTCTTCGTTTCCCTCGACACCGCCGCGTATCACGCCGCCAACCTCGCAAAACTTCTCGCTCCCGAACGTGTTCCGCACCACAGCTCCGCCGCAAAATTAAAATCCGGCCGCCTTTTTTACACGCCGCTCGGCGTCATCGGCATCGTCAGCTCCTGGAACTATCCCCTCGCCATTCCCGTGGGCCAAATCATCGCCGCCGTCGCCGCCGGCAATGCCGTCGTCTGCAAAACCAGCGACTTCACGCCAAAGTGCGGCGCGGCAATTCAAGAAATGTTCGCCCGCGCCGGCTTTCCCGATTCGCTCGTCAACATCGTGCAAGGCGCCGCCGAAATCGGCCAGGCCCTCATCGACGCGCGACCCGACAAAATTCTTTTCACCGGCAGCGTCGCCACCGGCCGCCGCGTCGCCGAAGCCTGCGCCAAAAATCTCACGCCCAGCGTCCTCGAACTCGGCGGCAAAGACGCCATGCTCGTTCTCGCCGACGCCAATCTTGATGTCGCTTCCAGCGCCGCCCTTTGGGGCAGCTTCACCAATTGCGGCCAGGTTTGCCTCTCCGTCGAGCGCCTCTTCGTCGAACGCAGCGTCAGCGAAAAATTTCTCGGCCTCGCCGTGGAAAAAACAAAATCGCTCCGCCTCGGCAATGGCGCCGATCCCGCCACGGACGTCGGCCCGCTCATTCGCCCGCAACACGTCGAGCGCATGAAGGATCTGCTTGCCGACGCCACCAGCCGCGGCGCAAAAATTCTCTGCGGAGGCAACGCCCGCCCCGATCTCGGCCCCTGCTTCTTCGAACCCACGGTAATCGCCGGCGTCGATTCCTCGATGCGCCTTTTCCAGGAAGAAACTTTTGGCCCCATCCTCGCCGTCCAACCCGTCGACGACGCCGACGAAGCCGTCCGCCTCGCCAACGATTCGCCCTTCACCCTCGCCGCCAGCGTGTGGACGTCCGACAACTCTCGCGGCCGCCAAATCGCATCGCATCTTCGCGCCGGCGCCGTCATGGTCAACGACGCCATCAGTTACTTCGCCATCGCCGAAGCCCCGCACGGCGGATGCAACGCCAGCGGCTGGGGCCGCACCCACGGCCGCGCCGGCTTCCTCGAAATGGTTCAGCCCAAATACATCGACGTCGACGGCCTCGCCGGCAGCGAAAAGCCCTGGTGGTATCACTACAACGATTCGCTCACCCACGCCGCCGACGATTTTCTCCGCTACGAATTCGGCGGCCTCGCCGCCAAACTGAAACACGCTCGCGGCGCCCTAAAAACTTTCTTCCGCGATCACGGCTTCCGTTGAGAGGTGACTTCTGAACGCTGAGAGACTCTGCAGGCGTTGTGGTAAGCCTGTGATACTAAATAGAGTAAATTACGACCTCTTTGAAGGTATGCACTGGATTTGTTTTCATCTCGAATACGAGCATGGACACTACGATCCAGATGGACCCTGCGAGGATCCTGGATGTTTTTGGAGGAAAATCGATCAGCAGACTTCTTGATGTCTGCAAGGACTCGAACACCATGCCCCTCAACGAATGGATCCACGATTGGAACGCCGCCTCGCCGCCGCTCATCCCGAACGGCACAAAAATTCTTCTCAACGACGAAACGCTTCGCGACGGCCTGCAAAATCCTTCCGTCTACGATCCGCCCATCGCCGAAAAAATTAAAATCCTTCATCTCATGGAAGCGCTCGGCCTCGATTCCGCCAACATCGGCCTTCCCGGCGCCGGCCTTCGCGCCTTCGAACACACCGAAGCCCTCGCCCGCGAAATCGCCGCCAATCGCATGCGCATCAAGCCCAATTGCGCCGCACGCACCCACGAAAACGACATTCGCCCCATCGTCGAAATTTCCCAGCGCGCCGGCATCGCCATCGAAGCCGCCACCTTTCTCGGCTCCAGTCCGATCCGCCGCCTCGTCGAGGATTGGACCGTCGATCATCTCGTCCGCACCACCGAACATGCCGTAAAATTCGCCGTCGCTCACGGCCTTCCGTGCATGTACGTCACCGAAGACACCGTTCGCACCGACCCCGCCACCGTCAAGCGCCTCTACACCACCGCCGTGCAAAATGGCGCGCGCGCCGTCGTACTCTGCGATACCGTCGGCCATGCCACGCCGCAAGGCGCCTTCAACCTCGTTCAATTTGTGATCGAGCAAGTCGTCCAGCCCAGCGGCGAAAAAATCCGCGTCGATTGGCACGGCCACAACGATCGCGGCCTCGCCGTCGCCAATTCTCTCTGGGCGCTCGCCGCCGGCGCCAATTCCGTTCACGGCGCCGCCAACGCCCTCGGCGAACGCGTCGGCAACACGCCCATGGAACTCATGCTCGTCAATCTCACTCTCATGGGCCTCATCGACCGCGACCTCAGCCGCCTCAAGGAATATTGCGACGCCGTCGCCGCCGCCACGCACACCACCATCCCTCCCAATTATCCCGTCATCGGCCGCGACGCTTTTCGCACCGCCACCGGCGTCCACGCCGCCGCGCTCATCAAAGCCTTCAAAAAAGGCGACATCGCGCTTGCCAATTCCGTCTACAGCGGCGTTCCGTCTCATCTCTTCGGCCTCGATCAAATCATCGAAATCGGCCCTTTGAGCGGCAAATCCAACGTCCTCTTCTGGCTCGAGCGCCACAAAATTCCCGCCGACGATGCCGTCGTCACCCGCATTCTCGAAGCCGCCAAAAATTCCGCCCGCGTCCTCACCGACGCCGAGCTCCGCGCCCTCTGCGCCGCCGCGCCACCGCACTGATGAGCAATCGGCCGCGCAATCGCGCTTCGCAACTCTTCGTGAATTGCTTTCTCATTTCCGCTATTCTTTTGTCGATGCCTTCTCGCTCCGCCATTCCATTTTCCGCCAGCCGCGCGGCGCAGCTCGCGCAGTCGTTTCAAAATCCTCAAATCCAAACCGCGCTCGCCTGGTTCAAGCCTCATCTCAATTGGATCAACGACGAGCAAGCCCGCCTCACCGAAATCCCCGCGCCGCCCTTCGCCGAATCCCAGCGCGCTCAAGCCGTCAAAGTTCTTCTCGCCGCCGTCGGCCTCGAAGTTCATCTCGATAAAACCGGCAACGTCATCGGCGAACTTCGCGGCGCCAACGAAAAAGAGATCGTCCTCATCGCCGCCCACATGGACACCGTTTTTCCCGCCGGCACCGACGTCAAAGTGCGCCGCGACAAAGACCGCATGTCCGCTCCCGGCATTTCCGACAACGGCACCGGCCTCATCTCTCTCGTCGCCCTCGCTCGCGCCTTTCATGAAGCGCGCATCAAGCCGCAGCGCACCATTCTTTTCGTCGCCGACGTCGGCGAAGAAGGCGAAGGCAATCTCCGCGGCATGCGCGCGCTCGTCGACGCCTATCGCGACCGCCTCAAATCCGTCGTCGTTCTCGACGGCTCCGGCATCGAGCACGTCACCACCAAAGCCCTCGCCTCGCGCCGCATCGAAGCCGTCATCTCCGGCCCCGGCGGCCACAGTTGGTCGGACTTCGGCATTCCCAATCCCATCAGCGCGCTCGTCCGCGCTTCCGTTCGTTTTCTCAACACGCGCGTTCCCGCAAATCCACGCACCACGTTCAATCTTGGCGAAATCGAAGGCGGCACTTCCGTCAATTCCATTCCGCACGAAGCGCGCCTCAAAGTCGACATCCGCTCGGAAAGCGAAGACGAACTCCTTCGCCTCGAAACCGCCCTCCGCGAATGTATGGCCGCCGGCGTTCGCGACGAAATGGAATCCGCCCGCGATCGTTCGAAAGGCAAGCTCGAATGGAAAGTCGATATTCTCGGCAATCGTCCCGGCGGGGAACTCGCCGCCGATTCGCCGCTCCTCGCCGCCCTTCGCGCCGCCGACGATTACACCGCAAACTCTTCCCGCGTCGAACGCGCTTCCACCGACGCCAACATTCCTCTTTCGCTCGGCATCGACGCCATCGCCATCGGCGCCGGCGGCAATGGCGGCGGCGCGCACTCCCTCCAGGAATGGTATGAACCGGGCGGCCGCGAAATCGGGTTGCAGCGGGCGCTTCTCACCGTACTCGGCGCCAGTGGAATCGTCGCCGAGAAGGGAAAATAGTCATGCGACACAATTTTTTCCGCGCGCTCGCCGCCGCGCTTCCATTGTTGTGCGTTCTCTCCGTCGCGCCACCCATTTCCGCGCAGTCCGCCGCCGGCAAATCCGTCAGCCTCGAAAATGACGCCCCCGTCACGCTTTACAAAAACGCCCGCATCTACACCAACGATCCCGGCTCGCCCTGGGCTTCCGCCATGCTCGTTCGCGGCGAAGAAATTCTCGCCGTCGGAGACGAAGACGAACTCTCCGCTCTCGCCGAAAAGGGCACTCGCGTCGTCGATCTAAGCGGCCACTTCGTCATGCCCGGCTTCAACGACGCCCACGTTCATCTCGGCAGCGCCGGCCAAGACGCCCTCGCCGTTCGCCTGCAAGGCGCGCCCACCATCGCCGAAGTGCAAAAGCGCGTCGCCGCCGCCGTCGCCGATGCCAAACCCGGCGAGTGGATCACCGGTTCCGGCTGGGATCACACCCTCTGGCCCGAAAAGAGTTTTCCCACTCACCAAGATCTCGACTCCGTTTCGCCCAACAACCCCGTCTTTCTCGTGCACATCTCCGGCCACGTCGCCGTCGCCAATTCCGCCGCGCTCAAGCTCGCCGGCATCACCGCAAAAACTCCCAATCCGGCGGGCGGAGAAATTGAACGCGACGCCGCCGGCGAACCCGACGGCATGCTCAAAGAAGGCGCCGCCATCAGTCTGGTACGGGCAAAGATTCCTCCCCCTTCGAACGACCGCCGCAAAAAGGGAATCGAACTCGCTCTCGCCGACGTCGCTTCGAACGGCGTCACTTCCATTCAAGACAATTCTCTCGTCGACGCCCTCGGCAAATCTTCCGCCGCAAACGCCGGCAACGACACCTGGGACGACTTCCTCACCTATCGCAAACTGAAATCCGAAGGCAAACTCACCGTTCGCATCACCGAATGGCTTCCGTTCTCCGCTCCGCTCGAACGCCTCGAGCAAATGCGCAAAGAAGGCGGCACCACCGACCCTTGGCTCCGCACCGGCGCCTTGAAAATGGTCACCGACGGCGCGCTCGGCTCTCGCACCGCCGCCATGCTCGCGCCTTACTCCGACGACGCAAAAACTTCCGGCATCCTCGCCATGGAGCCGGAAAAATTAAAATCGCTCGCCATCGAACGAGATAAAGCCGGCTTCCAGCTCAATTTCCACGCCATCGGCGACCGCGCCAATCGCGTCGCGCTCGACACGTTCGAAGCCGTCGCCAAAGCCAACGGCCCGCGCGACCGCCGCGATCGCATCGAACACGCGCAAGTCGTCGCTCTTTCCGACATTCCGCGTTTCGCCGCCCTCCAGGTCATCGCCTCCATGCAGCCGTCACATCAAACCACCGACATGCGCTGGGCCGAAAGCCGCGTCGGACCCGACCGCATCAAGGGCGCTTACGCCTGGGCCAGCATGCAAAAATTCGGTGTGCGCCTCGCCTTCGGCACGGACTACGACGTCGAAGTGATAAATCCCTTCCGCGGCCTCTACGCTTGCGTCACGCGCGAACTTCCCGATGGCGGCCCCGCCGGCGGTTGGCAACCGCAAGAAAAACTCTCGCTCGACGATTGCATCCGCGCCTACACCACCGGCTCCGCTTACGCCGAATTCATGGAAGGCAAAAAAGGCGAACTCAAGGCCGGCGAACTCGCCGACTTCATCGTCCTTTCGAACGACCTCACCAAAATCCCGCCCTCCCAATTCACCAAAACCTCCGTCCTCCTCACCATCGTCGGCGGCCGCACCGTCTACGCCAAGATCCACTAGCCCCTCCACAACAACCACTAGCTCCTACAAATCTCCGCGCCGTTGTCCGGCTCGTTTTCCGAAACATCCCTCGCCCTCGCCACCGCTACGAACTTCCGTGCCGTTGTACGGCCCGTTTTCCGAAACGGCCCTCGCGGTTGCCGCAGTCACTAAACTTCCGTGCCGTTGTAGGGCCGGCTTTCCGAAGCCGGCCACTCGGTCATAACCTCACCTCCCATTCCGTTCATAAAATTCTTCCGTTCCTCCCATTCAATCATTTGCATTGACACTGACCTCGCCCCAAAGGTAGCTTTCCTTCAACAGGGGAATGTCTGCCGGCGTTTCTGCGCGTCGTCTTCCAGATGGATTGTTGTCGAGGCATCGGGAGTTCCCGCAAGGCGCTCCGGTTGTCGCAATGCGAAGCGTTTCCTGTGTTTTTGCTGTGTGTGCCATCTTGCTAAGGGGAGCGGGTTCATGAAGCGTTTTCTCGCGGGACTGTTCTTTATTTTGTCGTTCGCAATTGCCGCAAATTCGCAGACCTTTCGTGGAACCATCAAAGGAACGGTCACCGACGCTTCGGGCGCGTCCATTGCCGGAAGCAAAGTCACCATCAAGAACGTCGCAACCGGGTTGACGCGCGTCGTAACCTCGGGCGAAGACGGGTCATATTCCGTCCCCGAATTGCCGATCGGAAAATACACCGTCACCGTCGAGCAGGCTGGTTTCAAGACCGCGGTCGTGCGCGACGTCGTCGTGGAAGTCTCGAGCGAACTCCGCGCCGACGTGGCCCTCGCCGCCGGCGACGTCGCGCAGCGCATCGAAGTCACCGCCGACTCGCTGCCCCAGGTGGATTCGACCAGCAACGTACTCGGCGGAATCGTGGAGTCCAAAGTCGTCACCAACCTTCCGGTGAACGGGCGCGATTACCAGAAACTCATTTTCCTCGTGCCCGGTGTGGCCGGCTCCCCCGATCAGATCACCGATTCTCCCGGTTCGTTCGGCACGTTTTCCGTCAACGGCGCGCGCGGCCGTTCCAACAATTTTCTCCTCGACGGTACCGACATGAACGACGGTTATCGCAACGATCCCGCCATCAACGAAGCCGGCGTCTTTGGCACCCCCGCCACGATCTTGCCGCTCGAAGCCATCGCCGAGCTCCGCGTGCTCTCGAACTCCGAAGCCGAATATGGCCGCAGCGCCGGCGGCGTCATCAACATCGTCACCAAGAGCGGCACCAACGCCTTGCACGGCTCTTTTTTCGATTTTTTCCGCAACAACGCGCTCGACGCCCGCAACTATTTCAACGATAAGGCTTCCCAACCCCAGAATCCTTTTCACAACAATCAATTTGGCGCCGCGCTCGGCGGGCCCGTTCGGAAAGACCGGACTTTTTTCTTCGCCGATTACGAAGGGGAGCGCGAAAAAGGCGCCGAGGCCAGCACCGCCTGTGTGCCCACAGCCCAGGATTTTGCCACCGCCAAAGCCGATAACGGCGGCGTCGTCAACCCCGTCATCACCAAGCTTCTCGCCACCAATCCTTGGCCCACTCCGACCGGGGCCGCGGACTGTTACAACAATGGCGGCAGCAATATTTCGCTCGCCACGCCATTTTCGAACCGCGTCGACAGCGCAATCGTGAAAATCGATCACAGCATCAACGCCAGTAATTTGCTCACCGGTCGCTATTATATTGGCGACAGCGACCAAAGCTTTCCTTTGGCCCTCGTCGGCGGCGGCCTTTTGCCGAACTACAACACCGCCACGCCCACCCGCGTGCAGCTTATATCGCTTTCTCACGTCGGCACCATTTCAACCACCACCACCAACGAGATGCGCCTTGGGTGGAACCGCTTCGCCGAAGGATTTTTTCCCGAGGACCGCAACATCGATCCGACCTCCCTCGGCCTCAATACCATCGCTCCGGGCACGCCCAACGCCGGCCAATTTAATTTCGGCCTTCCCAGAATCGCGATTAAGGGTCCCGGCAGCAGCCTCGCCCCGCTCGGCGCCGATAACGGCGATCCGCGCCAGCGTGTCGATACCAATTGGCACTACATCGAAGGCCTTTCGACCAAGGTGGGAAAGAACGACATCAAATTCGGTTACGAGTTCCGCCGCACCTCCGTCTCGCAGCTTTTCAACCGCGGCTTCCGCGGCACGCTCACCTTCAACAATCTGGACGATTTTATTGCCGGCATTCCAGACGGCGGCTCACAGCGGCAGGGAAATACGAATCGCAATACCACGGAAAACTCCCACGCTCTCTATTTTCAAGACAGCCTCCACCTTGCACGGAATTTCGTGCTGAATTTCGGTCTGCGCTACGACTATTTCGGAATCATCCAGGAAAAGCACGGCAACTTCACCAACTTCGATCCGGCCACCGGAGCCGACATCGTTGTCGGCAACCAGCGCTTGTACCAGCCGGACTACAACAACGTCGCTCCGCGCGTCAGCGCGGCTTGGGATTTAACCGGAAAATCCAAAACCGTCCTTCGTGCCGGCTGGGGAATTTTCTATGACGCCTTCTCCCACGACATTTTCATCGGACACCTTCCCTTCAACAGCGGCTTCGATCCAGGTCCGGCCTATACCGGAAACCCGGGCGCCCCCAATCCGATCTCTTCCGCCGGTTTGTTCGGCGGGCCATTAAGCGCCAATTCTCCCGTGTACGGCCCCGCCTCGTTCATCAGCGATCGCTTTGGCGTGGACCAGAACATCCGCACTCCTTACCTCGAAAATTACAACCTCAACTTGCAACACGAACTCAGCAAGAACGTCGTCGTGCAAATCGGATACGTCGGCTCGCAAGGACACAAGCTCTTCCGCTTCCGCGATTTGAACCAGCCGAGCCAGGCGCGGATTACCGCGTGCGATCTCGGCCTTCCCAACGGGCCCTGCCCCGGCGCTCCCAGCATCCACGATGGTTCCGTGCCGGGCAATTTTACCGGCGGCGCAATCTATTACAATTACGAGGAAAGCTCCGCGAACTCCATTTACAACTCGTTGCAGACAAGCTTCCGCGTCAACAATTGGCACGGGCTCACGTCCACGCTGAACTACACCTGGTCGCACTCCATCGACGACGCCAGCGACGGCGAAGATTTTGTGCCGAACGCGGCGCAGCCGAACGACAGCACTGCGCCGATTCGTCTCAATCGGGGCAATTCCAACTTCGACATTCGCAATCGCCTCACGTGGAATTTCATCTACGAATTCCCGAATCCGGCGAACATGAAAAAGCTTACCAATGGCTGGGGACTGAATGGCATTGTCACCGTGCAGTCCGGCCAGCCGTTCCAGCTCAATTACAATTTTGAAGACGATTACGACGGCAGCGGCGAATTTTTCGGCAGGCCCGATCGCGTCGCCGCCGTTCACTATTCCAGCGACCCGCGCAACTTCCTCGACCTGACTTCGTTCGCGGCGCCCTGCACGTATCCGGCCGGGGGAGGCGATGGCTTTGCCGACACCTGCATCCCCGGCACACGCCACTTCGGCAACGAAGGACGCAACTCTTTAATCGGCCCGCACTTTCGCCAATTCGACTTCTCCATTTTCAAAAACACCGCCATCACCGAACGGCTGAAAATGGAATTGCGCTTCGAGGCGTACAATCTTCTCAATCATCCCAACTTTGCCAATCCCTATTTGCCCGGCTTCATCGCGGACGCGGCGGCAAATGGAGTCGCGGCGAATGGCCACTCCAACGGGACGTTAGGGTTGACCACCACCGGCGACGTCGGCATCGGCTACCCCTTCCTCGGCAGCGGCGGCCCGCGCACGCTTCAGGTTGCCTTGAAATTCTCGTTCTAATTGCTCCGAAGCGATTCGAACAACGCGCCATGCATTCTTTTCCGGGAAGCGCAGGTAAAGCGCTTCCCGTTTTTCTTGTCTTCGTTTTTCTGGTTCAATCGCAGCGGGCGGGTCGCTCGTCTTTTTACCGCGGCTAGAATTCATCTAACAAATGGTTCTTTAGGACGTGTGGGTTTAAGAGGTGCAGGCTTTACGAAGTGGGTTCTTTAGGACGTGGTGGCTTTAGGAGGTTTAGCCTTTATGAAGTGGGTTCTTTAGGAGGTGGGGGGTTTAGAAGGTGTAGGCTTTAAGAAGTGGGTTCTTTAGGACGTGGCGGCTTTAGAAGGTTTAGCCTTTATGACGTGGGTTCTTTAGGAGGTGGGGGCTTTAGCCCCCACGGTGAGGCGAGGAAAAGCAGGGCTTTAGCCCCTGAAGAAACAACTTCCGTATTGCCCGGCGATTTATGAATTAGCTTTTAGAAGAATGAGATCTTTTTTATCTCTCCCACATACACTTTTCCTTGCGTTGCGGCAATCCACACCCTCACCTGCCGCCCCTTCCACGCGGAGCAACTATCTGGTTCCGGCGCCGGTTTCCCCTGGCTATCCACCAGTTCCACCTCATCCAAATCTTCCGTGTGCAGCGTCATAATCCCGTCGCTCAGTTTCAGCGTGAGGATGATCTGCCCTTCTTTCGGGCAAGCTGCGGCGGTAATCTCTCCGTCTACAGGACGAAGGCTTTTCTCGATGAGCAGCGTTCCGCCGTTTGCCGCCGAAGATTTGCTGTCTTTTGCTTCGTTTGGCGCAATCGTCACCGTCGCCGGCGCTCCGCTTTCTCCGCTCGCATCGGAGCGGTCTCGATTCTGCCCTCCCGCCGTTTCCTGCCAGTTCGCTCGCGCTTCGATGGCTTGCATCATCTGGTTCGCCATCATTTTTTCCTGCGGCGTGCTGGCCGCGCTTTGAATGCGATTCACCATCGTCTTCGCTTCCGCTTCCCGGTTTGCGTTCAAAAGCAAATACGTCAGATGAATCGAGTACGCGAGGTTCGCGGGTTCCAGCTTCGTCGCCTGTATTGCCGCGTTGATCGCTTTCGTCTGATCTTGCCCCGGCCGGCCCAGCGCGCTCGCCAGCGCATCGTACGCGGGCGCAAAGTCCGGATTCATCTTCAGCGCTTTCGTTAGGCTCTCTGCCGCGCCTCGCGCCCTCTCTTCGTCGGCATACCCTCCCCGCAGTTCCAGAAAGCCATGCATGTAGTACGGAAGAAAATTGTTCGATCCCAGCTCCATCGCCCGCTGCATCTCCCGGTCGGCCGCACCAAAGTCCTGCAAGTGGTAGTCGCACATTCCCAGCGCTTCATGCGCCAGCGCCAGTTTCGGCTCCTGCTTCAGCGCTTCGTCCAGGATTGCTTTTGCCTCTTGCGTGCGATTGCCGTGAACGAAAAAATCTCCCTTCAACGCCAGCACTTCGCCCGCGGAAAGCGCTCGCGCCGAATAGTTCTTGTCCATTGCGTCCGTGGGCGGCTTCAGTACGCCGTTGTAAAAATTTCCCTGCCGCGCGTACGTTTCAATCAGCTGCCCAAACTTCTTCAAATCCCCGAATGTTTCCCTCGCGGCCTCAATTTGGTCCCCCGATTTGGCGTACGCATCCACAAATTTGTTCATCAGCTTTTGTTGCCGCGCGTTCTGGTCCAGCATCAGGTAGTGCACCAGCGCCCAGGATTCCGCATAAAAAACCGACGCCCGGTTGGCCTCGTTGTAATGCGGCGAATTGTGGTCCACGGAAAATAGCGTTTCGATCGGCAACAATTTGTTTTGCTGCAGAATGTAGAGATGGCTGGGGTCAATGAGCCCGATTCGCGCCTCTTTGTTTCCGAGCCGCGCGTTTCCCAGATACTCCGCCAGTCCCTCGTCCAGCCACAGCGGAATCCGCCCGAAATTCAGGTGCATCAGCGCGTGCGTATATTCGTGGTACAGCGTGTGGTAGGCGCTGTCTTCCTCCTGGTCCATGCGCAGGATCACGTAGTGTTTGTCCATCCCAATCTGATACCTTCCCACCGAATGCACGTGCCCCTTCACGGCATATTCTTCCGGCAGGTATTCCTTCATCGTGCCTTCGTTTTTCGCGGCCAGGATAATGATCGGCTTGCCCATATCCACGCGAAGCCCCGGAAACGCGTTGTGAAACACGGCTCGAAACAGTTCGAACTGGTCGCACACTTTTCGCAATTCTTTTTCGTTTACGTTGCCCGCCACCGTGAAATGCGGGCTCTGCACTTCCGTCCACGTATCGGCGGCCCTTGCCGCCGGCGCAAGCGGTATTCCGCAAAGGGTGAACGCCGCCAGAAAGTTCATCGCCAGCCATAATCGCCGCGTCATCATGCCAGCATAATAATGAGTCTCCGTCTCCTGTCAAGATGGAGCGGGAAGGCGGCCTCGGCCGCGTTCGAATCCGCCTTTCGCGCGGGAATTGCAGTAAGCTACGCTATGTTCCGAAAATGAATCAGAATCTTCTTTCGCACAAATCGAAACGGGTGCGCGCCGATCTGGGCCTCGCCTTTTGCACCATTTTGTGGGGATCGACTTTTGTCGTCGTAAAGAATTCGCTCGATCACTCTTCCGTTTTTCTTTTTCTCGCGCTTCGTTTCACGCTGGCGGGCGCCATAATGGCTCTCTGGCGTCCGCGCGTTTTTCGTTCGCTCGAACGCGAGGAGATTTTCGCGGGCATGCGGCTCGGATTTTTCATGTTTGGCGGTTACGCCTTCCAGACGGCGGGCTTGCAATACACCAGCGCTTCCAATTCCGGCTTCGTCACCGGATCGAGCGTCGTTCTCGTTCCGCTGCTCTTTGGCCTCTTTTGGGGCCATCGGCTCACGTCCTGGGTGTACGCGGGCGCGCTCGCGGCGGGCTTCGGACTATACTACCTGACTATTCCTAACGAAGGAGTAAGTCACCTCAATCGCGGCGATGTGCTCACGTTTGTCGCCGCCGCTTCCTACGCCGTGCACATCATTCTCGTCGGCGAATATACGAAAGAACATTCCGCGCACGCGCTCAGCGTTTTGCAGGTGATCGCGTGCGCCGGCATGGCCTGGGTGATGACGGCGCTCGCGGCCGCGATCCGCTGGCAGCCGGTGCGCTTTACTCCCGGTTGGCCGCTCCTTCTCGGTGTTTCCGTTTGCGCCGTGTTTGCCACGGCGGTCGCGTTTTCCATTCAGCTTTGGGCTCAGCAATATACTTCGCCGGGGCATGCCGCGATTTTGTTCACGCTGGAGCCGGTCTTTGCCGTGCTGACTTCGTATCTCTTTCTTGGCGAACGGCTCGCGATGCGCGCTCTTTTCGGCGCGGCGTTTGTTTTGGCCGGAATTTTAATCGCCGAAATGCTTGGTCCGGCGGCCGCTCCGGAATCGCCGGAGCCGGTGCCCGGCGGTCAGCTGTAATTTTTCACGTCGACCGGGTCGTACATGACGGCGGTGGCGGCATGTGATTTTTCAAAGGCGTCGATGGCGGCGACGTGTTGCATGGATGTGCCGATGTCGTCCAGGCCCTTCAGCAAAACTTCCTTGCGCGAGGGCGCAATTTCAAATTTGTAAACAAGTCCGTGGTTGTCGCTGACGGTTTGATTCGGCAAATCGATGGAAAGGGAATAGCCCTTTTCTTTTCCCGCGCGCTCGAAAAGTTCTTCGATTTGCGCTTCGGTCAGTTCGGCGGGAAGAATGCCGTTCTTGAAGCAGTTGTTGTAAAAAATGTCCGCGTAGCTCGGCGCGAGGATCACGCGAAAGCCGTAATCGCCAATGGCCCATGGCGCGTGTTCGCGCGAAGAGCCGCAGCCGAAATTCGCCCGCGTCAGCAAAACGCTCGCGCCTTTGTATTCCGGTTTATTCAAAATGAAATCCGGCTTCGGTTTCTCGCCCGGCTGCGTGTACCGCCAGTCGTAAAAAAGAATTCGGCCAAAGCCTTCGCGCGTCAGCGCCTTCAAAAATTGCTTCGGCACCATCTGATCGGTATCGACGTTGACTTTGTCCAGCGGCAGAACCAACCCGCTATGCGTAATGAATGGTTTCACGGATGGAACTCCTGAGTTTTTACTCTATTTTTAAAGCGGATTCGCATGAAGCGGATGAATCCAAGTAGCAGGTTATATGTGACGAGCATAGAGACGGAAAACACCGGAATCCAAATCCGCTGACTAATTCTTAATCCGGGGTCTGAGTAAGCCGCTTGAATCGCCACTATCACTAATCCCAGTAGAGCGCCGAAAAAAAGCACGCGCGTGAGTAGGGGATGTCTGCCGGCGTTGGTCATCGGCGCCGTATTGGTTGGCAATTTACGGGCCCACAAATCGAGCCCCAAACCAATCGCGCCAACGACAATGGCTGTGACGATTAATGACATTGAGTGTTTGATGTGACCAGACTCGATGTCGATAAAAACGAGTGCTGTCGCTAGAATTGCTAGGCTCAAGGCGAGCCATCGAATTGCGCGAATCTTATCCACAATCTACTCCACGTGCGCGACGTCGAATTCGCGAACGTCTACAAAATGTCCCGCAAGTGCGGCCGCCGCCGCCATCACCGGGCTGACGAGGTGCGTGCGGCTGTCGCGGCCCTGGCGGCCTTCAAAATTGCGATTCGACGTGCTGGCGCTGCGCTCGTGCGGCGGCAATACGTCGGCGTTCATGCCGATGCACATGCTGCAGCCCGCATCGCGCCACTCGAAACCGGCGTCGGTGAAAATTTTGTCGAGGCCTTCTTTTTCCGCGGCGGCTTTGATTCCGCGCGAGCCGGGAACGATGAGCGCCTGCTTGATGGACTTCGCGACGTGCTTTCCTTCGACGAGGTGCGCGGCGGCGCGCAGATCGTCGAGCCGCGAATTGGTGCACGAACCGATGAAGACGCGGTCCACGGAAATATCCGTGATCGGCGTGCCGGCTTTGAGCCCCATGTATTTCAAAGCGCTTTCGGTGGCTTTTTGATCGTTCAGATCCTTGAAGTCGTGCGGATCGGGCACGCGCGAGTTCACGCTGGTGACCATGCCGGGATTCGTCCCCCACGTAACTTGCGGCGCGATCTGTTCGGCTTGCAACTCGACGGTCATGTCAAACTTTGCGCCATCGTCGGAATGCAATTGCTTCCAACGCGCAACGGCTTCCTCGAATTCTTTTCCGCGCGGAACGAACGGACGCCCTTCAAGATACTTAAACGTTGTGTCGTCCGGCGCCACCATTCCGGCGCGCGCGCCGCCTTCAATCGTCATATTGCAGACGGTCATGCGGCCTTCCATGGAAAGTTCGCGAATGGCCTGCCCGCCGTATTCCGCAACGTGGCCGGTGCCGCCGCCGATGCCGATTTTTCCGATGATGGCGAGAATGATGTCTTTCGCGGTCACGCCTTTCGGACGTTTTCCGTGCACGAGAATGTGCATCATTTTGGATTTCGATTGCACGAGGCATTGTGTCGCGAGCACGTGTTCCACTTCGCTCGTGCCAATGCCGAAAGCGAGCGTGCCGAAGGCGCCGTGCGTGGAAGTGTGGCTGTCGCCGCAGACGATCGTGTTGCCGGGTTGCGTGATGCCGAGTTCGGGGCCGATGACGTGCACGATGCCCTGATTCTTGCTGTTCATATCGAACAAGCGGACGCCGGTTTCGCGGCAATTTTTTTCAAGCGCTTCAAATTGCAGGCGCGCATCGGTGTCCAGGATCGGCAGGGTGCGGTCCTTGGTCGAAACGGAGTGGTCCATCACCGCGAAGGTGAGATCGGGGCGGCGAACTTTGCGCCCTTCGGCCTTGAGTCCGGCGAAGGCTTGCGGCGAGGTGCCTTCGTGAATCAGATGGCGGTCAATATAGATGAGCGCGGGCTTGCCCGGCTCCTGGTGGACGAGATGCGAATCCCAGATTTTTTCGTAAAGAGTTTTGGGTGGCATTGGTTATCTCGAAAGGAGTTTAGCACCGAGACGCGGTGACGGCAAAAAGTGCCAGAAAGGAGCGCGTGAATGGAACGCCGATGGCCGCGGAAAAGCGTTTTGGTTCACAGAATGCATCCCCATACCCCCCCATCATTTTGTAACTGCAGATTCTGCACGGGTTAAGGTGGAGTAGAGATCCTTCGTCCCGGTGGTCGGGCAGGACTCGCATCTTCGTGGATGCTCGACTGCAGATTGCAAAGGACTTACAGGGGAATTGCGACAAGGCCGAGGTGCGGTGGGTGAGCATGGCTTGCCCTTTCTCCCTCCGCTGTAGTGACGACTTTCTTATTATAACACGCTCGTCAAGAGGGAAAGATTGCGCGAGCGGGCCGTTCTAAGAGGGAAACGGCATCCAACGAACGAAAGAACAGTGACAAAGAAGACAAAGAAAGGTATTGAGGCGGCGGGTGTGTGGCGGCCCCATATAAGTTGGCGGCGCGGCGTAGATCGAAGAAGGCCGGCTTCGGAAAGCCGGCCCTACAAGACTCACGACGCCGGTTGGGAGATTGGCGTTCCGGGATGGGCTAGATTTTTTGGCGTTTCCAGTAGCCGCGCTTGAAGAGCACGATGCTGACGGCGGCCATTGCCGCTTCGGCAACGACGACGGACCAATAGACGCCGTGCGCTTGCATGCGCGTGTGAAGGGCGAGGTAGTACGCGAGCGGAATTTCCAGCGTCCAGAAAGCGAAAAAATTGACGATGGTCGGCGTAATGGTGTCGCCGGCGCCGTTGAAGGCTTGCAGCATGACCATGGCGTAGGCGTAGCCGATATTGCCGTAGCTGAAAATGCGCAGAGCGGCGACGGCAAGCGGAACGACGGCCGGATCTTGCGTGAAGAGGCGAATCACCGGCTCGGCGAAAAGAATGAAGAAGAGCCCGACGACGCCCAGAAAAATCATGTTGTACAGGCCGGTGCGCCAAACGGATTTTTCCGCGCGTTCGGGTTGCTTGGCGCCAAGATTCTGGCCGACGAGCGTGGCTGCGGCGTTGCTGAGCCCCCAAGAGGGAAGAATGACGAAGATGACGATGCGAATCGCGATGGTGTAACCCGCGAGAGCGGCGGAGCCGAAAACGCTGACGATGCGAACAAGGCCAATCCAGCTGGTGTGCGCGATGGCGAATTGCAGAATGCCGGTGAGCGAAACGCGCAGCAGGCGGAAAAGGACGGAAAAGTCGAGACGAATCTGTTCGCGGAGGATGCGAATCCGTTCGGAGCCGCGGAGCAGCCGATAAAATTGATAAAGCACGCCGATGCTGCGCCCGGCGAACGTGGCAAGCGCGGCGCCGGTGACGCCGAATTTGTGAAAGGGACCGATGCCGAAAATGAGGCACGGGTCGAGGATCAAGTTGAGGATGTTGGAGACCCACAGCAGGCGCATGGCGATGGCGGCATCGCCGGCACCGCGAAAGATGGCGTTGTTCAAGAAAAGCATCACGATTGCGCCGCAGCCGCCAAGCGCGATGCGTGCGTAGCCGGAACCCACTTGAACGATTTCGGGCGACGCGCCCATCAAATGAAGAAGATTGGGCGCGAAAATAAAAGAGGGAATGCCGACGAGGAGCGAAACGGCGAGTCCGAGCGCGATCGCTTGCACGCCGGCGACGGCGGCGGCTTTCGGATCTTTTTCGCCAATGCGGCGCGCGACCATGGCGGTGGTGGAAAGGCTGAGGCCGAGTCCAATGGCGAAGACGAGGCTGAGCAGCGATTCCGTGAGGCCGACGGTGGCGACGGCGTTGGCGCCAAGCCGGCCGACCCAGAAGACGTCGACGACGGCGAAGAGCGATTCGAGCACCATTTCGAGCACCATCGGAATGGCGAGAAGGATGATGGCGCGATTGAGATTGCCGGCGGTGTAGTCCTGATGCGAGCCGCGAAGGGCTTCGCCGATGGACTTCCAAAACGACGGCGTGGGCAGGGCTACGGATTGTTCTGGCGACGACATAGAGGCAACGCATGCTTTCTGCGCGGGCGCGAAAAATTGGCAAACCGGCGCGGCCGAAAAACGTTAAGCGAAAGAAAACGGGGAAAGGGAAGTCGCCAGGAGGCGATTAGACGGCGACAGAGATGACGACGAGGAACATGTTTCACCGCCGGCGTGGAATGCAAACTCTGCCGGTAAGAAGAGTGTATAGGGCAGCGGGCTTTGGATGCCAGCGAAATTTTTCTCTGGCGAGGAGTCGCGGCGAAAATGTTGTATCTTGACGGTGGCGAGCGTGGGGCAGCGAGGCGATGAGCAGGATTTATTACGCGACGATGGAAAGTCCCGTGGGAACGCTGCGGCTGGTGGCGGAAGAGCTGGGCCTGCGGACGGTTTGCTTTGTGCGCGGGCGGAAAAACGAAAAGCCGGACCGGGAATGGAAAGAGGATGCGGCGTTTTTTGTGGACGTGATGCGGCAATTGAACGCGTATTTTGCGGGCGAATTGCGGGAATTTGAGATTCCGCTGTTGATGGAAGGCACGGAATTTCAGAAGCGCGTGTGGAAGGCGCTGCAAGCGATTCCGTATGGCGAAACGATGTCGTACGGCGAACTGGCGAAAACAATTGGCGAGCCGAAAGCGGTGCGCGCGGTGGGCGCGGCGAATGGACAAAATCCCATTCCGATTATCGTGCCGTGCCATCGCGTGATTGGAAGCGATGGAAGCCTGACCGGTTTTGGCGGCGGAATTGAAAACAAACGCAGGCTATTAGAGCTTGAGAGCAAGCAGCGGAGATTACTGTGAGGCAAATCCAAGCCATGGAAGACTTGAATTTCAAAAGCGAGACTAAGAAAGCAAAAATTAACACCTCTGCGCTCGGAGCCGCTGCCGTTTCGCTCGTTGAGACGGAAATACAGCTGTACACAGGATTTCAGCCCGCAAAGCCGTCTTACGACATAGGAATCGACCTTAGAGCAATTAGTGCAGGCGGAAAACATGTAGTGAATTTGCAGGTAAAATCGTCTTCCAGACGAAGTTTTGGCATACAGCGCCGTTGGTCTAAGATTCCCCACTTCCTAATCGTTTATGTTTGGAATTTCCGCGGCAGATCTGATGCCTCTGTATTTGTCATGAGTTATGCAGAGGCCTATGGGATTATTAAAACAACTGCGCCGACATGGCTTAAATCTAAGAGCTGGAGAATGCGAGGAGGCTTTACAAGCAACGCACCGTCAGAACTAATGCGCTCGGCCATTGAAGGATTCCGTGCAACACCAGAGCGGTGGAATAAGGCTTTGTTAACGGCGACTATCTAAAGCTTCAGGTCTCAAATTGCATTTTCTAATAGCGCCAGGAAGTTAGGTCGGCGCCCGGAGGCGCGGTCTTGGCGATGCGTTCGAGGATTTTGGGCAAATACTGCGTGTTGTAATGGAGGCGCGAAAGATAATTCGGCAGGTTCGGGTCGCCGTTCCAGCAATGTTCGGCTTTGTCGCCGTATTTTACTTCGCCGTCGTAGGGCGGATTCGTGGTGGCCTTCAAAAAATCTTCGAGCAAGTAAACGGCGTCGTTGAGCATGTAGTTGTCCGCACTGCCCACGTAGATATGCAGTTTGCCTTGCAGTTTCGGGCCGAGTTTGGCCCAATCGCGTTGCAAAATCGCGCTCAGGTCGTAATGTTCCTTCCAGTATTCGGCCACTTTGAGATCGATCTCGCCGGTGTACTTGTCGAAAATTTGTTGCGGATAACCGTCGGCGCCGACCGGACCGTAAACCGCCTGCCAGATATCGAATTGTTCGCCGGAACGCGAGTGCGTGCCGAGCGCAAGTTCGAATTGATTCACGGACTGCGTCGTCGCAAGCGTTCTTCCCAGGTAATCGCGATACGACGGCTGCGCCATTTGCGTGTGCGGACCCTCGAGGAAGAATGCGTTCTTGTCGGCGTAGAGATTGATGTTAGTGTAGGCGCGAAAGTCGACCGGATCGGGGCAGGCAACGAATGCGCCATTGTAATGATCGGGATAAAACATTTGCACGGCGAGCGATTCCCATCCGCCGGTCGAGCCGCCGTAAACGAAACGCGCCCATCCTTGGCCGATGGCGCGGAACTTTTTTTCGAGCGCGGGAATGAGTTCCGTTTCGATCGCTTCGCCATAGGGACCGAGATTGGCGGAGTCCACGGCGTAGGAATCGTCGTAATACGGATTGGCGTGATTGATCTGCGCCACAAGATAGCGCGGCAGATCCTTTGCGATCCACGTTTGATAAAACTTGTATTCCTCTTGTTGCTGAATCCGGTTGTAGCCGGAGATATGAAATCGTTCGGAATAGTCCGCCTTCAAGTTTGCATCGGGCGGCTCGGTGCGAAGCCCTTCGAAGTCGTGATTGAAATGGTCTTCGGAGATCATGAGCGGAAAATGAGCATTGGGATGTTCGTCAAAGCCTTCGGGAACAAGCACGTTGGCGGAGAGAAACATCGGGCGGCCCCAGAATTTGGTGAGAAGCTGCGATTGAATCTTCAAATGGCGGATATATTTTGTGTCTTTCGGATCGGGGATGGGAGGAATTTCCTGGTCGAGCGAAATGGAAAAATCCGTGGAGGCGTCGACGGTGATTTCCTGCGGCTTGCTGTAAAGATTTCCGGGCGCGAGATTCCAGTGCTGGCCTTCGCCGCGATCCATCGGAAGTTTGAGGGTGTGGCCGTCGGCGCGGTGAAACGTTTCGTATCGATGCAGAAGCGCCTGCACGAAATACTTGCCGGGTTTCACATCGTGGAGGTGGCGGACGGGGTAGCCGAAAGCGTTTCCGTCGACGAGGAGCGCTTGCTGGCCCGGCTGCCAGTTTTCAACGTCGACGCCGAACACGATTTGAGTCTTGTAGGAAATGCTGATCTGATTGCGCGGCTCGCCGGAGGAATCGGTGGAGAGAAGAAGAAGGAGGCGGCCGTCGAGCGGAGCGGCGCTTTTCTCCTTCGGGAAAGTGATGGAAAATTTCGGCGTCTCGGCCGCAACGAGCTGCACGCCGAGCAACTGGACGGCGAGGAACGCAAAAGTGATTCTCGCAACGGGGTTAAAAAGTCGGCGCATGAATAGATTCTCCACAGTGCGAATTGGCGGCAAGCGCACGAATAATACAGCGAATGTGAGATAGTTTCTTTCGAAAAATCGCGGTACAAAAAAGAAACCGAGGTCGAGCGATGGCGGAAGCGAAGAAAGTGAAATGGGGCGTGCTCGGCGTGGCATCGATTGCGACGCGTAAAGTGATTCCTGGTATGCAGAAAGGAACGTGGAGCGAGATCGCGGCGATTGCGTCGCGCGATTCGAAGAAGGCGCAAACCGCGGCGAAGGAACTGGGAATTGCAAAGGCGTACGGTTCGTATGAGGAATTGCTGGCGGACCAAGAGATTGAAGCGATTTACAACCCGCTGCCGAATCATTTGCATGTGCCCTGGACGATCAAAGCCGCCGAAGCCGGCAAACATTCGCTTTGCGAAAAGCCGATTGCGTTAAACGCGGCCGAAGCGGAGACGCTGCTCGCGGTGCGCGCGCGGACGGGCGTGAAAATCGGCGAAGCGTTCATGGTAAAGACGTATCCGCAGTGGCTGCGCGTGCGCGAGCTTGTGCGCGAACGGCGCATCGGCGAATTGAAATCGATCATCACGGCGTTCAGCTACTTCAATCGCGATCCGCAAAATGTCCGGCACAAAGTCGAATGGGGCGGCGGCGGACTGCTGGATATCGGTTGTTATCCGATCACGCTCTCGCGCTGGATTTATGGAGAGGAGCCGCGAAGGGTGAGCGGAACGATTGAAAATGATCCGGAGTTTGGCACGGACCGCCTGGCATCCGCGGTAATGGAATTTTCGAACGGGCAAAGTGTTTTCAGCGTCGGCACGCAGACGAATTACTTTCAGCGAATGACGTTGCTCGGCACGACGGGCCGCATCGACGTGGAGATTCCCTTCAACGCGCCGCCCGACCGTCCGTTGCCGCTGACGATTTCCGATGGCATGGAATTTGCCGGCGGAAAAAGTTTTGTGGAGATGATCCCGCCGGCGGATCAATACACGATGCAAGGCGACGCGTTTTCGCGCGCGATTCGCGAGAATACAGAAGTCCCCGTTCCACTGGAAGACGCGATTGCGAATATGAAGGTGATCGACGCCATTTTTCGTTCGTCGCAAAGCGGCCGTTGGGAAAAGCCGTAGCCGCGTCGCCTTCGTAAACAGGTCGCGTTGTCCAGCGCGAAATTCCGAGAGCAGTCTTAGTTTGATCCGCCCGCGATGGACGGCACAAGCAAAACGCGATCGCCGTCCTTCAGTTGGCAGGATTCGCCGCCGAGAAAGCGAATGTCTTCTTCGTTCAGATAGACGTTGAGGAATTGCCGAATCTGGCCTTGATCGTCTCGCACGTGTTTACCGAGACCGGGGAACTGCGTCGTCAGTGCATTGAGTGCTTCGGCGACGGTCGCGGCGCTACAGGAATATTTCGGAGTGTCCGAAGTGAAGCGGCGGAACGCCGTGGGGATCTCAATCGTGATGGCCATTTCGTTCTCCATTTATTTTCGAAAATTGAAAGTTGTAAATTCCGTTCATGCTTTCGCCGATTCCGCGGCCGCGCCAAGTTGCGCGTCGAGATACGCTTCAAACGCGTCGAGCCGCGGGGCAATCGCTTCCGTCAGCGGATACTCGGCGACAATGGCGTCGGTCGTTTTCAACCCGTTGCCGGTCACGCAAATGACGGTGGTTTCGTTTGCGCCGATGCGGCCGGCTTGAATTAATTTTTGCGTGACGCCGACGGTGACGCCCGCCGCCGTTTCGCCGAAGATGCCTTCCGTTTCCGCAAGCATTTGAATGGCGGCGACGATTTCCG
>Ga0070730_10000202_pt1 | contig 76558 bp, 68 predicted proteins | sample Coa_R1_3_FD_66447 | JGI IMG/M metagenome (GOLD analysis project Ga0070730, IMG submission 66447) | Surface soil microbial communities from Centralia Pennsylvania, which are recovering from an underground coalmine fire - Coalmine... | ecosystem: Environmental > Terrestrial > Soil > Unclassified ... | reverse complement strand
GATCCGGCCCCCGTCACCACAGGACGGTCCGGCCGCGATAATCAAGATATTCCAAGCCGGGCCTCTCCCGCTTCGACAGCAGCACGTCGACCAGGCTCGGGACGCTGTCCTCGATGCCGAGCGGGGCCTCCGGCCCGCCCAGGTCGGTGCGGACCCAGCCCGGGGCCATCAGCACCATCGCGCGCGATGTCCCGGCATGGCGGGCGGCAAAGCTGCGCATGAACATGTTCAGGGCCGCCTTGCTGCCGCGATAGAGCTCGCGCTGGCCGGTCTCGTTGTTGCCGATGCTGCCTTGTCCGGACGACATGACACCGATCATGCCCGTCGGGGCGACGCAGGGCTCCAGGCTTTCGATGACACGCATCGGGCTCAGCGCATTCGTGACCATGAGATGCACGAAATCCGCCGTCGACACTTCGCCGATCGTTTCCGCAGGCCGTTGGTTGGTCGTCCCGGCGTTGACGAACAGCATGTCGAATAGTCTGCCCGCCAGACGGTCGCGCAACGCCGCGACCTGATCCGGCTCGCAAATGTCGACGTGCTCGATCTCAACCCGGCCGCGGAACGCGTCCGCCAGGTCGTGCAGCATCGTCCGGCTTCGTCCCCGGACCGTGCCGACGACGTGCCATCCCTTCTTCAGGAACTCGGCGGCCATGGCGTGGCCGAGGCCGCGCGAGGCGCCGATGAGCAGGATCGTGCCGGCGGGGTCGCTCAGATTGGCTGTGGGCATCGGTCAATTCCTTTGGTTGGGAAGCTTGACCCGCAAATATGCGCCCCAAGGGACAGGCGCCAGACGCATCGAAATCAAAGTATAGTTGCACTCAGCGCCATACCAGACCGATGCGATAGGCTCCACTCATGAACAATGCCGATGTCGACCTGAACCTGCTGGTGGCACTCGATGTGCTGCTCGCCGAAGGCAGCGTAACCGGGGCGGCCCGCCGGCTCGGCCTGAGTTCCTCGGCCATGAGCCGGACGCTCGCCCGGCTTCGCTCCACCACCGGCGACCCGCTGCTCGTGCGCGCCGGGCGCGGGCTGGTTCCGACGCCCCGAGCCGCCGAGCTGCGCGATCGCGTCCATGAGCTGACCCGCGACGTGCGCGCGGTGCTTCGGCCGCAGGTCACGCAGGTGGACGTCGCCTCGCTGGACCTGATGTTCACGATCCGGGCGAGCGAAGCCTTCCTGGAATTTCTTTCCGTGCCCGTGGTCGCCGCCGTTACGCGAGCGGCACCACGCGTCCGCCTGCGCTTCGCCGCCAAGCCCGACAAGGACGCGCGCCCGCTTCGGGAAGGGCTGATCGACCTGGAGATTGGCCTGCTCGGAACCTCCGCGCCGGAGATCCGCACCCAGTTTCTGTTCCACGACAAGCTTGTCGGCGTCGCCCGGGCCGGCCATCCGCTGCTCGACGGCACGGCCCTGACGCCCGAGCGCTATGCCGCCTGCAACCATGTCGTGGCGTCACGGGAAGGCGATGCGACCGGGCCCGTCGACGCGGCCTTGGAGCGGCTCGGCCTCCGGCGGACGATCTTCGTCATCGTGCCCGGATACCCGGATGCGATGCGGATCGCCCGCCACTCCGACCTGGTGGCGCTGGTGCCGCGTTCGTGCCTCGGCAATAGCCTGGCGGCGGACGCCGCCGCCACCTCGGGTCTCGAGAGCTTCGACCTGCCGGTCCCGATCCCGGAGTTCAACATCTCGGCGATGTGGCATCCCCGGATGGACGCCGACCCGGCGCATCGCTGGCTGCGCGATACCGTAATGGCCGTGTGCCGCAAGGCCTATCCAAGACATTGACCGGTAGGGCCGGTTCAGTCCCCAAGGGATTTGCGGAACAGGTGGGACGTGGCCGCGCGCCGATAGCCGATCGCTTCGTAAAAGGCGTGCGCCTCCGCCCGCGTCACGTTCGATGTGAGCGCGACGGAGGTGAAGCCGCGGTCGCGCGCCCAGGTTTCCGCGGCCGTCATCATGATCTTGCCGACGCCGCTGCCGCGGACGGCCAGATCGACGACCAGCGCCTGGACGATCGCCTCCGGCGGCTTGTCCAAGGACGGACGGGCATAGACATGGCACAGGGCCACGGCACGGCCCGCTTGCTCGGCCAGCATCAGCGTATGATCGGCAGCCCCGACGACGGCATCGTAGCGCCGCCGCAGCTCCTCGCTGCTCAACGGATACCCGAGCTGCGACAGCAGCTCCTGTGCCGCGGGCAGATCCCCCGCCGTCATCGTCCTGATCGAAAACATGCTGCCGTTTGCACCCCTCAGCCGAACCGTGCGAAGGCGAGCAGCGCCAAGGTCACGATGATCGCGCCACCGGTGCGCGTCGCAATCTGGGCGAACGGCATCAGCGCCATGCGGTTGGCCGCCGTCAGGATCGCCACGTCGCCGGTACCGCCCTGGCCGCTGTGACAGGCCACGACGACGGCGGTGTCGATCGGGTACATCTTCATCGCGCGGCCGACGAAGAAGCCGGTGGCGATGATCGACACTACGGTCGACACGATGGTGATGATCTCCGGCAAGGTGAAGGCGGCGACCAGCTTGTCCCACGGCGTCAGCGTGACACCGATGGCGAACAGCAGCGGATAGGTCACGGCCGTCGAGAAGAAGCGGAAGACGACGAAGGCGCCGCGCTGCAGCGTCGGCGACACTGCCCGGGCGAGCTTGAGCAGGATCGCCAGCAACAGCATCGCCACCGGCGCCGGGAAGTCGAACAGCGTGTTGCACAACACGCCCACGAGGTAGAGCGTCACGGCGGTCACGCCGGCGGCCGCGATGGTCGCGGCATCGATCTCCTCGACCGGCTCGTGGCCGGCCCGGATATCGTTCTCCTCGCCCGGCTGCAGGTGGCCTTCGCCGGTGAGATGCGGATAGCGCTTGCCGACATAATTGAGCGCGCCGGCGAGCAGGATGGCGGTCAGGCTGCTGAGCATGACCGGCGGCAGCACGACCGGCAGCAGCTGGTTCTGGCTCTGATGCAGGATCTCCGAATAGCCGATCGAGAGCGGAATGGCGCCCTCGCCGACGCCGCCCGCCATGATCGGGACCACGATGTAGAAGAAGCTGTCATGCACGCCGAAGCCGAGCAGCGTGCCGACCGTGGTGCCGACCACCGCCGCCACGACCGAGCCGGCGGCCAACGGCCCGAAGATCTTGACGAAGCCGCGGATCAGGACCGTGCGGTCCATGCCCAGGATGCTGCCGACGATGATCGAGGCAATGAACAGGTAGAGAAAATTGGTCGAGGTGGTGAAGTCCTTGGTGACCTTGATCACGCTGTCGGGCAGGACCTGCGCATAGACGAGGTAGGACGGCACGAAAGTGGCAAAGATCGCCGCGGCACCGACATGGCGCAGGATCGGCAGCCGCTTGCCGATCTCGGCGCAGGTGAAGCCGCCGAAGGCGAGGAGAGCGATCGCCGTCGAGATGTCGCCCTTGAGCTTGCCGCTCATGACGAAAATGGCGAGCAGCGCCAGCATCAGGACATAGACCGGCAGCGGGATGATGCCGATCTTGAAATCGACGATCCGCCACCAGCCTTCGGGCCAGAAATGCACCTTCGCCGCACGCTCCGGCGCCGTGCCGGCCTCGACATCCTCCGTCATCTCCGGCCCTCCCCATCCTATTGTCAGGGATCGCCCGGATGGACGGCCCGTCCGTCTAATTTAAGGCCACATTGGCGAAACCACAGTTTTCTCGAAGCCGATTTACGCCCGCCACAATCTTTGCCGCACGCCGCCGATGGCCGCCGGACGAATGTCGGCAATATCCGGGTCCGCTCCCAAGCGGACATCCGGCCGAGAGCGGCTGGTGAGGGACCTTCTGGGGCGCGGATGGTCTGCTCCTGAGCATCGGCAAGTCGATGATAGACCAACCGTCAGCTGGGCTTGGCCCGAAGCGTACTAGCCGCTTGGGGCGATCAAGTGTGAAAGGCAAGCTGGGTCAGCCAACGCGCTGGCTTCAGGCGAACAGCCGTTAGCCCATAGTCCGTGTGAATTGCGGTACAAGGCCTGATCGGAACGGGCCCTCCACCACCCGGCCACGTTTGGGTATAATGGCAGCCTCAGTCTCGGGATGTTCGACGTGGCTGCAGAGATCCAAGGCATCAGTCATACCGGCGAAGACATGGTCGAATTCGGACCGTTTCGGCTCGATCGGTCTCGACGCCAGCTGACGAAGAACGGGACGCCAGTGCCGCTCGGCGGTCGTGCGTTTGAGATCTTGCAGGTCCTTATCCGGCACGCGCCTGAGGTCGTGAGCAAGGCGACCCTGTTCGAGCAGGTCTGGCCGAATACCTTCATCGAGGAGAGCACCCTCCGGTTCCACCTATGGACGCTACGCAAGGCACTCGGCGATCGCGAAGACAGCAGCCGCTACATCTCGACGGCAAGTGGTAGGGGCTATTGCTTCGTGGCGCCGCTGTCTCGCTCTCCGGCTGTCGCGACGGCGGAGCCCGGCGATCGGGAGCCGAGCGGGGCGGCGCCCGCCGCAGAGCGACCGAAAACCAATCTGCCGCTGCGGCTGACCGAGATCATCGGCCGAGAGCGTGACCTCGCCGAGCTGGCGGAATGGCTGAAGAGCCGCCGGTTCGTCACGGTGGTCGGCCCGGGCGGCATCGGCAAGACCCGGCTGGCGGTGGAATTGGGCTGGCGCGTGCTCGAGGATTTTGCGGCAGGGATCTGGCTGATCGATCTGGCGCCGTTGTCCGATGGGGATGCGGTCGCGAGCGCCGTCGCCACCACCCTGGGCGTCTCGGTGACGCCGACCGAAGCGACGGTGGATGCGATCATCGCCGCGCTCGGCAAGAGGCGACCGCTGCTGATCGTCGATAATTGCGAGCATCTGGCCGAAGCGGCCGGAGCCCTGATCAAGACCTTGCTGGAGCGCGCGCCGGGCGTTTCGATCCTGGTGACGAGCCGGAGGAGCCTCGGCCTTGTGGCAGAACGGGTCTACGGCCTGGATCCTTTGGCCGTGCCCACAGTGGGGGCTGTCGAGATCGGTGGGGTCGCCGCGGTTCAGCTCTTCGTCCAGCGTGCCCGTGCTGCCGACCGGACATTCGAGTTGCTGGAGCACAACAGCGCTGGCATCGGCGAGATCTGCCGCCAGCTCGATGGCCTGCCGCTGGCACTCGAAATGGCTGCCGCGCGCCTACGGCTGCTCGGCGTCGAGGGGCTCCGCAGAGGCATGAACGATCGGCTGAAGCTACTGAGAGGATCATTGGACGGCGACGCGCGACACGCCTCTTTGCACGGCATGCTGGAATGGAGCCACAGCCTGCTGGCACCGCTCGAACAGAAGGTCTTCCGCCGGCTCTCGGCATTCCCAACCAGCTTCACTCTGGAGGCCGCGGTCGCCCTGGTCGGGGCGAACGAGGCGGAGCGCTGGCTTGTCGTCGATGCGCTGGGCCGGTTGATCGATCACTCGCTGGTCACGTTCGAGCAGCACGAGCCGGCACGATATCGCCTGCTCGAGACCTTGCGCCTCTACGCGACGGACAACCTGCTGGAGGCCGGCGAAGCGAATGCGACCGCCGAACGGCATGCCCGTCACTTCATCGAGGTGTTCGACGAGGCGGAGCGCTGCTACGAAGAGACGCCCGACCCCCAATGGTTTGCCCGCTACCAGCCCGAGCTGGATAATCTCCGCGTCTCGCTCGCCTGGACCCTCGCCACGTCCGAACGGCGTCAGCTTGCGATCGCCCTGGTGGCGTCGAGCTGCACGCTCTTATTCCGGCTGTCCCTGCTCGGAGAAGGACGCGGTTACCTGGATCGCATCGTTCCTCTTCTGGACGAAAATACGCCGCCCGCGACGACCGCTCTTCTGTTGAGACACACCGCTTCCTTCCGGGAAGCCGCCCGCGATTCAGGCGCGCTGGCCTACGCGGAAAGATCGGCCCTGCTTTATCGTGATCTCCACGACGAGCGGGGCCTAGCGAATGCATTGGTAACCCAGGCTTTGTGCATCGCTCGGCAACAACAGCATGCCGAAGCGAAGAGCCTTCTCCAGGAAGCAGAGCATCTCCTCGCGGGCGGCAACTCCAAAAAATGTCGACTGAGGTTGATGGTCATCAAGGGTATCACCTCGCTCCACATGAACGACATTTCTGCCGCCCAGCGTTTTTACTCAGAGGCTTTGGAACTGGCGAACGAAGCAGAGTCCCGCATCAAGCCGGCGGTTTTATCAAATCTCGGGGTTGTCGAATATATCCTGGGCAATACCGACCGAGCCATAGAACTCACGCACGCCTCTCTGACTAGTCGCTCGAGTTTTCAGCTCGGAGGCGAGGCCACCGGTGTTACTTACATCAATCTCGGGGCCTACCTGATTGCCGGCGGGCGGTTCTCAGAAGCGAGAGCGTACCTTCAGAAGGGGCTCTCTTACATCAACGGCAACTTCCATAATGTGCCGACGAGCCTGCAGCCCTTTGCCGTGCTTGCAGGAGTCGAAGGCCGTCTTGCGGAAGCGGCGCAGCTCATCGGGTTCGTCGATGCGGAGCGCGCACGCCTTGAACAAAGAATGGAGGCGGGACCGCGCCGCCTATACGATCGACTGATGCAAATGTTGGAAGCCGGCCTGCCGCTGACCGAACTCGATGCCTGGAAGGCCAGGGGAGCAAGCTGGACCGTGGACGAGGCGATCGAGTTCGTCGCCAACAGGCTTATGCAGGCGCCCGCTTCCGACGACCTTGCGGTCGTCACCAAACATCTAGGGAGCGGCAGCTTTTCGAGCCATCCCGCTTGAAAGCGGTCAATCCACTTTCGGCCCAAAACGTTCAAACTTTCTCCGCCGAATGTCTTGAATAGCTCGCAGCCGGCCATCCACCCGGCCCGTCCGATCGGGTTTCGACACCCGAGCCCGCCCTACCGCCCGGCGAGCGCGTCGACGATGTTGAGGCGCATGGCGCGCCAGGCCGGGGGCAGGCCGGCCGCGAGCGCCAGCAGCACCGAGACGCCGAGGCCGACGCCCACGACCTGCGGCGGCAGGCTGACGACGCCCAGCACGTCCTTCAGCATCGGGAACAGCACGGCGGCCGCGGCCAGGCCGACGAGTGCCGCGATCACGCACAGCACCAGGCACTCGGCCAGCACCAGCGCCAGCACGCCGCGGTCGGTGAAGCCCAGGGTCTTCAGCACCGCCAGCTCCGGGATCCGCTCGCGCAGCGACTGCATCATGGTGTTGCCGGTCAGGAACAAGAGCGTGAAGAACACCGCCCCCAGGATCGCGGTCACGATGAAGTTGATGTCGCCGATCTGCTTCAGGAACGACTGCTGAAACTCCTTCTCGGTCTGGGTCTTGGTCTCGTCCTGGGAATTGAGGAACAGCCGGTCGATGGCGGCGCCGGTGGCGGCCGCGGTGGTCGGATCCTTGATGCGCACCACGTACCAGCCGACCTTGCCCTTGCCGAACGACCGCGCCTCGTCGAAATAGGCATGGTTGAAGAAGAAGGCGTTCTCCTGCGCCCGGTCCTGGGGCGCCTCGTAGATGCCGACGACGTCGAAGGTCCAGTCGGACGTCCCGTCCGGCTTGGTCCAGATGGTCGAATGCAGCGGCACGTGATCGCCGATCTTCCAGCCGTATTTCTGGGCGAGGCCGGCGCCGATCACCGCCCCGGTGCGGGTGCGCTTCCAGGTATCCATCTGCTCCGCCGGCAGCTTGAATTCCGGGAACAGATCGAAATAGCGCTCGGGATCGACCGGGAACGAGAACACGAACTGCTTCGGATCCTGGTAATAGGCGCCGAACCAGCTGGCATAGGCGGCATGGTCGACACCGGGCACCGCCTCGATCTGCGCCAGGTCGGCAAAGGGCAGCGATTCGGTGAAGCTGATGCGGCTCACCGTCACCAGCCGGTTGACGTTCGCGTCCTCGACACCGCGGTTGAAGGCCGCGTTCGTGCCCTGCAGCATGCCGAACAGCAGGAACGCGATCACGATCGACAGCAGCGTGAAGAAGGTCCGGGTGCGCTTGCGCCACAGCCCGGCCCAGACGAGCGGCAGGTATTTCATGCCGCCACCCGCGGCGCATCGGCCAACTGGCCCTTGTCGACCTGCAGGTGGCGCGAGGCGAACTCGGCCGCCTTCGGATCATGGGTGACCATGAGGATGGTCTTGCCCTGCTCGCGGTTTAAGAGCTGCAGCAGATGCAGGATCTCGTCGGCGGTCTGGCGGTCGAGATCGCCGGTCGGCTCGTCGCACACCAGCAGCGTCGGGTCGGCGACGAGCGCGCGGGCGATGGCGACGCGCTGCTGCTGGCCGCCCGACATTTCGCCGGGCTTGTGCCGGGCCCGGTCGGTCAGGCCGACGATCTCGAGCGCGGTCGCGACGTTGCGCTTGCGCTCGGCCCGGCTCAAGGGGGTCAAGAGCAGCGGCAGCTCGACGTTCCGCTCGGCCGTCATCATCGGCATCAGGTTGTAGAACTGGAAGATGAAGCCGACATGGCGCGCGCGCCATTTGGCGAGCTGGCTGCCCGACAGCCGGTCGATGCGCTCGCCGGCGACATTGACCTCGCCCTCGGTCGGCTGGTCCAGCCCGCCGATCAGGTTGAGGAGCGTGGTCTTGCCCGAGCCGGACGGCCCCATGATCGCGACGAAATCGCCCTGCTCGATCTCCAGGTTCAGCGCATGCAGCACCTCGACCTGCTCCTTGCCGCGCCGGTACCGCTTGACGACGTTCTTGAGCGTGACGATCGCACTCATCTTCGCAAACTCCTCGGGCTTCGGGGTCTGTCGCGGCCTAATCTTCAATTCTAACGCGGGTATCCTCGCCGAGCTTCGAGAGATCGCCGAGCGCCACCCGGTCGCCGGCCTGGAGGCCCGCGAGGATCGCCTGGCTGTCGCCGGTGCGCGCGCCCAGCCGGACCGCGCGCCGCTCGAGCCGGTCGTCATGCAGCACGAACACCGTGCCGGTATCGCCCGTGCCGGCCGCAACCGCGCCCGCCGGCACGGTGACACCGGCGGCGGCCGGCGACGCCGCAACCGGCGTATCGGCCAGGAACGCGACGCGCAGGCCCATCTCCGGCAGGATGCGTGGGTCCTTCTCTTTGATCGCGACCCGGACCTTGAGCGTCGCCTTGGACCGGTCGGCGGTCGGGATCACCGCGATGACCGCACCCGGGATCTGCCAGTCCGGATAGGCGTTGAGCTTCAGGGTCACGGCCTGGCCGGCATGGACGCGGTTGATGAAGTTCTCGTTCACATCGACCTCGCCCTCGAGCGAGTCCATGTCGACGATGGTGCCGATGCCGGTACGGGTGAAGCCGCCGCCGGCCGAGATCGGCGAGACGATCTCGCCCGGCTGGGCCGCCTTGACCGTAATCACGCCGGCGAACGGCGCCTTCACCACCGTATCGTCCTCGTTGCGCTGGGCGACGGCCAGATTGGCCGTGGCGACGGCGACCGCCTGCTCGGCGACAGCGACAGCGGTCTGCAGCCCGTCATAGGAGGATTTGGTGTTGTCGAAGCTCTCGCGGCTGATCATGCCGGCGGCCGACTGCCGCTGGCTGCGCTCATAGATCGGCCGCGCGTCGGCAAAGCTGGTGCGCGCCGATTTCAGCTGCGCCTCGGCCTGCTTCAACTGCGCCTCGGCCTGGCCCAAGGCAGCGCGGGCGTTGGAATCGTCGAGCCGCCCCACGACCTCGTCCTTGTCGACATGCTGGCCCTCTTCGATCAGCACCTCGGTCACCTTGCCGGTGATCTTGGCCGACACCGTCGCTTGGCGGCGGGCGACGACATAGCCGGACGCGTCGAGCAGCGAGGCACCCGCCGCGGGGCCGCCCTCGCCCACGATCCTCTGCGCGACCGCGACATGGATCGGCACCGCCGCCGCCCGCTCGCGCACCAGCCAGACGGCGGCAAGGATCGCGCCGGCAAGCACCAGCACGCCCGCCAGCCACCAGAGGCGCGAGCGCCACCGCACCGGCGCTTCGGTCCGGTCGATGCGCAAGCGGCGCAGCTGCGAAGACTTGTCGTCCAAGGGGCGGGGCTCGTCCTTTGTCAAACGGGGGCCGGCGTTCGGCCGAGCCCCGACCAGCACCACCCGGGAAAAGGGCAGGACGCCGGATGCGGCCCTGGATTATTACCAAAAACACCCCTCTACGGCACCAAGGATTTGCACAAGCGAAAGCGCAGCCGGGAATTTATTTGCGATCGCAATAAAGAACGGCGATGAAGCACCATGCCGGGACCCCGGGATTCCGGGCCATTCCGGCCGATGCAGGGCGGCCCGGCCGACGCCCGCGTTGCATCCGCCTCGCCCTCTGCCTATGCTCCGGCCGTTTTTCATCGCCTCGTCACATGAGAGAGGGCCAATTGCCCGATACATCCGTCGCCGCCGCGGTTCGTCCCGATCAGGTTCGCCATGACTGGAGCCGGGCCGAGATCCAGGCCCTGTTCGACCTGCCCTTCGCCGACCTGCTGCACCGGGCGCAGACCGTCCATCGGCAGAATTTCGATCCGAACCGGGTCCAGCTCTCGACGCTCCTGTCGATCAAGACCGGCGGCTGTCCCGAGGATTGCGGCTATTGCTCCCAGAGCGCCCATTTCGAGACGGGCGTGAAGGCCGAGAAGCTGATGGCGGTCGAGACGGTGCTGGCCGACGCGCGCCGCGCCCGCGACGCCGGCGCCACGCGCTATTGCATGGGTGCGGCCTGGCGCAGCCCGAAGGACAAGGACCTGGATGCGGTCTGCGCCATGATCGAGGGCGTGCGCGCCATGGGCATGGAGACCTGCGTCACGCTCGGCATGCTGAACGCGGCCCAGGCGGCGCGGCTCAAGGACGCCGGGCTCGACTACTACAACCACAACATCGACACCTCGCCGGAATATTACGAGAAGGTCGTCTCGACCCGCTCGCTCGACGACCGGCTGAACACGCTCAGCCATGTGCGCGACGCCGGCATCCATGTCTGCTCCGGCGGCATCATCGGCATGGGCGAAGAGCGCTCCGACCGGGTCGGCATGCTGTGGACCTTGGCCACGCTCGAGGACCATCCCGACAGCGTGCCGGTCAACATGCTGGCCGAGACCGAGGGCACGCCCTTGGGCCATTCCGCACCGCTCGAGCCGCTCGAGCTGGTGCGCACCATCGCAGTCGCGCGCATCCTGATGCCGCGCTCCATGGTGCGGCTGTCGGCCGGGCGCGAGGGCCTGAGCGACGAGGCCCAGGCGCTGTGCTACCTGGCCGGCGCCAACTCGATCTTCTTCGGGCCGCGGCTGCTGACCACCAGCAATCCGGCGAACGAGCGCGACGTGCTGCTGTTCGATCGCCTGGGCATCAAGCCGATGGAAGTCGGCGCCGCCGCGGAATGAGCGGGCGCGAGGGGCCGCCCAACGCCCTGTGGCGGCCCTATACGCAGATGAAGCTGGCGGCCCCGCCGCCCCAGGTGCGCGCAACCGACGGCGTCAGGCTGACACTCGAAGACGGCACCAGCCTGATCGACGGCATCTCGTCCTGGTGGACCGCCTGCCACGGCTATAACCATCCGCATATCCGCGCCGCGGTCGCGGACCAGCTCGAGCGCATGCCGCACGTCATGTTCGGTGGCCTCAGCCACGAGCCGGCGGAGCGGCTGGCCCGGCGCCTGGCCGCCATGTTGCCGGGCGACCTCGACCACGTGTTCTTCACCGACTCGGGCTCGGTCGCGGTCGAGGTCGCGATGAAGATGGCCGTGCAATATTGGCTGAACCGCGGCGTCAAGGGCCGGCGCCGGTTCGTGGCCTTCCGCGACGGCTATCATGGCGACACAATGGGCGCCATGTCGGTCACCGACCCGGACGGCGGCATGCATGCACGCTTTGCGGGCTACCTGCCCGGCCAGTTCGTCGCCGACCTGCCGACCGACCTCGACCGCATCGCGGCACTCGAATCCCTGATGGCGCGCCATCGCGACGAGATCGCCGGCGTCATCGTCGAGCCGCTGGTCCAGGGCGCCGGCGGCATGAAGTTCCATGACGGCGACACGCTCCGGCGCATCGCCAATGCCGCCGCCCGCCACGGCCACCTGCTGATCGCCGACGAGATCATGACCGGCTTCGGCCGGACCGGCACCCTGTTCGCCTGCGAGGAGGCGGATATCGTGCCCGACATCATGTGCCTGTCGAAGGCGCTGACCGGCGGCACCATCGCGCTCGCCGCCACGGTCGCCCGCGCCCATGTGTTCGACGCCTTCTGGTCCGATGACCCGGGTGCCGCGCTGATGCACGGGCCGACCTTCATGGCCAACCCGCTCGCCTGCGCCGCCGCCAACGCCTCGCTCGACCTGTTCGAGCGCGAGCCGCGCCTCGCCCAGGTGCGGGACATCGAGGCGGCGCTGCGCCAGGGCCTGGAGCCGGCACGCGCGCTGCCTGGCATCGTCGATGTCCGCGTCCAGGGCGCCATCGGCGTCATCCAATTGAGCGCGCTCAAGGACGCCGGCTGGCTGCGCCGCCGCTTCATCGAGCTGGGCGTCTGGACGCGCCCGTTCGGTGACATCCTCTATCTGGCGCCGCCGTTCGTGACCCCGGCCGCCGATCTCGCGACCCTGACCCGGGCCATGGTCACCGTCGCCCGCAACTGGTCGGACCGCTTCGGTAGCTAACCATTGCATGCAATAATGTCGTCATAAGGGCGATTTTCCGGTTAAATCCGGCAAATAACGCGATCGTTGCATACAATTTAGAAATCCGGCATGCTCCTGGAAAATCCAGAGGGAGGATGCCGCCATGCCGTCGACCGCGCTGCCGCCGATCGCCGAAGGGTTCGCCAAGCCGGACTTCCCGCTCAATGCCTGGTACGCCGCCGCCTGGGACGTCGAGCTGAAGCACGCGCTGCTGCCGCGCACGATCTGCAACAAGCGCCTGGTGTTCTACCGCAAGACCGACGGCACGCCGGTGGCGCTCGAGGATGCCTGCTGGCATCGCATGCTGCCGCTGAGCAAGGGCCGGCTCGACGGCGACACGCTGGTCTGCGGCTATCACGGTCTGCGCTACGAGGCCGGCGGCCGCTGCGTGCACATGCCGTCGCAGGAGACGATCAACCCGTCGGCCTGCGTCCGCAGCTTCCCGATCGTGGAAAAGCACCGCTATCTCTGGGTCTGGATGGGCGACCCGGCGCTCGCAGACCCCGCCAAGGTGCCGGACATGCATTGGAACCACGACCCGGCCTGGGCCGGCGACGGCAAGACCATCCATGCCCGCTGCAATTACAAGCTGGTCGTCGACAATCTGATGGACCTGACGCACGAGACCTTCGTGCATGGCGGCAGCATCGGCCAGGCGGCCGTGGCCGAGGCGCCGTTCGAGGCCCATCATGGACCGAACTTCGCCGAGATCGCGCGCTGGATGATCGACATCGAGCCGCCGCCGTTCTGGGCGAAGCAGCTGGGCAAGCCCGGCCGGGTCGACCGCTGGCAGATCATCCGGTTCGAGGCGCCGGGCACGGTCGTGATCGACGTCGGCGTGGCGCCGACCGGCACCGGCGCGCCCGAGGGCGACCGCAGCCAGGGCGTCAACGGCTACGTGCTCAACACCATGACGCCGGAGACCGACCGCACCTGCCATTATTTCTGGGCGTTCGTGCGCAACTACCGGCTCGATGAGCAGCGCATCACCACCGAGCTGCGCGAGGGCGTCACCGGCATCTTCCATGAGGACGAGATCATCCTCGAAGCCCAGCAGCAGGCGATCGACCTGAACCCGGACCGGGTCTTCTACAATCTCAACATCGACGCCGGCGCCGTCTGGGCGCGCCGCCTGATCGACCGGATGATCGCGGCCGAGCGGGCGCCGGCCCAGGCCGCCGCGGAATGAGCGGCGAGACCGGCGGCCGGCCCGGCCAGCAGCTGAAGGCTGTGCTGCGCCTGCGCGAGCTCTTGCTGTCCGGCGAGGTCCGGCCGGGCGAGCGGGTCGCCGAGATCCCGCTCGCCGCCCGGCTCGGCGTCTCGCGCACGCCGCTGCGCCTGGCGCTCTCGACGCTCGCCCACGAGGGGCTGCTCGAAGTGCTGCCCGGCGGCGGCTTCGTCGTGCGCGACTTCGACCCGGCCGACATCGCCGACGCGATCGAGCTGCGCGGCGTGCTCGAAGGCACGGCGGCGCGCCTGGCGGCGGAACGGCTCGCCGACCCGGCCGATCTCGCCCCCTTGCGCGCCGCGGTCGAGGCCATGGAGCCGCTGGTGCGTGGGCCCAAGCCGGATGCCGCCGATTTCGAGCGCTATGTCGAGGCCAACGCCGTCTTCCATGCCCGGCTGCTCGACCTGGCCCGCAGCCCGATGCTGCGGCGGGCGATGGCCCAGGCCATGGCCCTGCCCTTCGCCTCGCCCAGCTCCTTCGTGCTCGCCCAGGCCGACCTGCCGGAAAGCCGCGAGATCCTGTTCCTGGCCCAGGTGCAGCACCGGGCCCTGGTCGAGGCGATCGGCGCGCGCGAGGGTGCCCGGGCCGAGGCGCTGGCGCGCGAGCATGCACGGCTCGCCAAGCAGAACCTGAAGCTGGCGCTGGGCGATGCCGCGCTCTTGGCGCATGTGCCCGGCGGCGCGCTGATCCGGCGCGCGCCATCCGACACCACCGGCGCGGGAGGACGCAAGATTGCAAGCTGAGGGCAAAGAGGTCCGGGTGCGGGTCCGCGCCATCCACGAGCCGGCCGAGGACGTGCGGCTGTTCGAGCTGGTGCCCGAGGCCGGCGCCGCCACCCCCTACCCGGTCGGCAGCAACCTGACCGTGACACTTTCAACCGGCGGACGCCCATTGACGCGCTGCTACTCGCTGATCGGCGCGGAGCCGGCGGACGGCGCCTGGCGCATCGCGGTCAAGCGCGTCCAGCCCAGCCGCGGCGGCTCGGCCGCCATGTGGGCGCTCGCCCCCGGCGCCGTGCTGACCGTGACCGAGCCGCAGAGCCATTTCGAGCTGGCGCTCGGCCGGCCCGACTATCTGCTGATCGCCGGCGGCATCGGCATCACGCCGATCCTGGGCATGGCCGAGCGGCTGGCGCGCTTGGGCTACCGGCCGCGCCTCATCTATGCCGCGCGCAAGCGGACGCAGCTCGCCTTCCTCGACCGGCTGCAGGCGCTGCTCGGCGACCGGCTGGTGCTCGCCGTCGATGAGGAGGGCGGCCGGGTCGATTTCGCCGCCGAGATCGCCCGGCTCCATGCCGAGGGCGAGGTCTATATGTGCGGGCCCGCCGGCATGATGGAGGCGATGCGCACCGCCTGGGCCGCGGCCGGACGCGCCCCCATCGGCCTGCGCTTCGAGACCTTCGGGTCGAGCGGCGCCCGGGCGGCGGAGCCGTTCACAGTCCATGTCCGCGACCACGGTCGCGACGTGCAGGTGCCGGCGGACCGCAGCCTGCTCGACGCGCTCGCCGACGCCGGCATCGAGCTCGCCTATGATTGCCTGCGCGGCGAGTGCGGGCTGTGCGTGGTCGAGGTCGCCCCCGGTGGTACCATCGACCATCGCGACGTGTTCCTCGGGCCTGAGCAGAAGCACGCGGGCACCAAGCTCTGCGCCTGCGTCTCGCGCGCGGCGGGCGAGATCACCATCGATACCGGCTACCGGCCGGCGCTATCTCGGGCAGGCTAACAATCCCATAGACAAACAATATCACGTACCAACAATTATGGCCGGCACGGGGTAGAGCCCGGCCTCAAGGGGGAGAGAACGAACATGCGCATGTCCTTCCGGCGAGCCGGTATCGCCGCGGCGCTGCTGCCGGCGCTCGCCGTGCCGCTCGCGGCCCGGGCCGAGATTCCGAACCATACGCTCAAGATCGGCATCCTGAACGACCAGTCCGGCCCGTTCGCCGACCAGTCCGGCAAGGGCTCGGTCGCCGCCGCCGAACTGGCGGTCGACGACTTCAAGAAGGAAGCCGGCCCGCTCAAGGTCGAGCTCGTCTACGGCGACCACCAGAACAAGCCGGACATCGGCTCGAACATCGTGCGCCAATGGGTCGACCAGGACGGCGTCACTGCCGTCGCCGACTCGGTCAATTCCGGCGTCGGCCTCGCCGTCAACCAGATCATGAAGGACAAGAACCGCACCTTCGTCGCGACCAATGTCGGCACGTCCGACCTCAACGGCAAGTTCTGCCAGCCGACCACCGTGCAGTGGAACATGGACACCTGGGCGCTCGGCAATGCCACGGCCCGGGCGATGGCCAAGCAGAACGACAAGAGCTGGTACTTCATCTCGTTCGACTATGCGCTGGGCCAGGCGCTGCAGCGCGACGCGACCGAGGCGCTCGGCAAGCTCGGCGGCACGGTCGTGGGCTCGGTCAAGCATCCCTTGGGCACCACCGACTTCGCCTCCTACCTGCTGCAGGCGCAGAGTTCGGGCGCCAAGGTCGTGGCCTTCGCCGACACCGGCGGCGACCTCATCACCGGGGTCAAGCAGGCGAACGAGTTCGGCATCACCCCGAACCAGGTGCTGGCCGGCCTGTTCACCCAGATCACCGACGTCGAGGCCATGGGCCTCAAGGCGGCGCAGGGCCTGATCGTGACCGAGTCCTTCTACTGGGACCTGAACGACGCCACCCGCGCCTTCTCCAAGCGCTTCGCCGAGAAGATGGGCGGCAAGATGCCGACCGCGAACCAGGCCGGCGTCTATTCCTCGGTGCTGGCCTACCTGCGCGCCGCCAAGGCCGCCGACAGCATCGACGGCGACAAGGTGGTGGCCGAAATGCGCAAGGCGCCGATCGCCGACCCGCTGATCGGCCCCGTCACCGTGCGCATCGACGGCCGCGCCACCCACGCCATGTACGTGTTCCGCGTGAAGAAGCCGGAGCAGTCCAAGGCCAAGTGGGACGATTACGAGCTGATCGACACCATCCCCGCCGACCAGGCCTTCCGCCCGCTCGCCGACGGCGGCTGCCCGCTGGTGCATTGAGACGAGCCCTCTCCCGCGGCAGCGGGAGAGGGCGGCCGAGCGCAGCGAGGCGGGTGAGGGTCTCGCCGCCGAACGACCCTCACCCTCCCCGGCCCCGACGGGCCGGGTCCCCTCCCTCTCCCGCAAGCGGGCGAGGGACACTCTTCCTTCCCCGTCCTGGCCGGGCTTGACCCGGCCATCCACGTTTTGGCGACCTGCACGGCAGTCCCGGCGGCGCGACGTGGATCCCCGGGTCACGCCCGGGGATGACAGCCAAAGGCGGGAGTCCGGCGTGGGCCCGCGGCAGCGGGAAAGGGCCGCTCTTCCTTCACCGTCATGGCCGGGCTTGACCCGGCCATCCACGTGTCTCGGCCGCAAACCATGGCGCCGGCGGAGCCGCGTGGATCCCCGGGTCAAGCCCGGGGATGACGATTTGTGAAACCTAACCAACCGACTTGATGACGGTCAAAAGGGAGAACGCCCCCGCCATCGCCGCTTGCTCCATGGCGATTCGTTCGTATACTAACGACGAGCGAACGAGCCCGGGAGGCGATGATGGCGCATGACGAGCCGGCCAAGGTGGGGGGTGCCGAGAAGCTCGTCATCCGCAACATCGGCCTCCTCTTGAGCGGCGACCTCGCCCGCCCGATCCTCGAGGCCGATACGATTGTCGCGGTCGGCGGCCGGATCACGGCCGTCGGGCGCGCGCGCGATCTCGACACCGACGGCGCCCATACCATCATCGATGCCAATGGTGCCGCCCTCGCCCCCGGCCTGATCGACAGCCATGTCCATCCGGTCGTCGGCGACTGGACGCCGCGCCAGAACCAGACCGGCTGGATCGACAGCAGCCTGCACGGCGGCGTCACCACCATGATCTCGGCCGGCGAGGTCCATACCCCCGGCCGGCCCAAGGACATCGTCGGCTTGAAGGCCATGGCGATCTTCCACCAGCGCGCCTTCGCCAACGCCCGGCCCTCCGGCGTCAAGCTCTTGGCCGGGGCGCCGGTCATCGAGCAGGGCATGGTCGAGTCCGACTTCAAGGAACTGGCCGAGGCCGGGGTCAAGCTCCTGGGCGAGGTCGGGCTCGGCAGCGTCAAGGCCGGCTACGAGGCGAAAGAGATGGTCGCCTGGGCGCGCAAATACGGCATCCAGTCGACCATCCATACCGGCGGCCCGTCGATCCCGGGCTCGGGCCTGATCGACAAGGACGTGGTGCTGGAGGCCGACGCCGACATCATCGGCCATATCAATGGCGGCCATACCGCCCTGCCCGACGACCAGATCACCTGCCTGTGCGAGAGCTGCCACCGCGGGCTGGAGCTGGTCCATAACGGCAACGAGCGCGCGGCACTCCTGACGCTGCGCACCGCCAAGGCGCTGGGCCAGCTCGAGCGCGTCATCCTCGGCACCGACGCGCCGGCCGGCTCGGGCGTGCAGCCCTTGGGTATCCTCAGGATGGTGGCGATGCTGTCGTCACTCGGCGAGGTGCCGGCGGAACTCGCCTTCTGCTTCGCCACCGGCAACACCGCGCGGCTGCGCGACCTCGACAGCGGCCTGATCGAGCCCGGCCGCGCCGCCGATTTCGTGCTGATGGACAAGGCCCAGCATTCGGCCGGCAAGCACCTCCTGGACAGCGTCCAGCTGGGCGACCTGCCCGGCGTCGGCATGACCGTGATCGACGGCATCGTGCGCAGCCACCGCAGCCGCAACACCCCGCCGGCGACGCGGGTGCCGGTGGTGGTGAAGGGATAGCGCTCGCGCTCAGGCACCGAACACGAAGCGGGTTCCCGTGTAGGAGCGCAGCAGCTTGGACGGCATGTCGGCCTTGGCCATCTCGTAGAACGGCTCGCCCGAGCAGTGCAGCGGAATGACGTAGTCGGGATCGAGCGCGTTCAGGGCGGCGATCGTGTCGCGCACATAGTCCTCCTTATAGGGTGCCAGATGGAACCCGCCGATCACCGCGTGCACCCTGGCGACGCCGGAGGCCGCCTGGGCCTGCTTGATCGCATTCACCACGCCGCGATGGCTGCACGAGGTCAGCACGACCAGGCCCCGGCCTTTCAAGTTGAAGGCGGTCGCGATCTCATGCCGGAACTGGTCGGGCACGACCGTCTTCGTCCGCTCCTCCTCCGGCAGCTTGTCGGCATAGCAGCCGACGCCGTGATCGATGCCGATCTTCATGGCACTCGGCGACAGCAGCTTCTCGAAGCTGTTGAGGCCGATCTGACCCGTCGCGAAGCCGTGATCCGCGACGAGGGACGGCCCCTCCGAAATGGTGATGGCGAGGTTGGCATCTTCCAGCGCCTTGCGGTCGAGCGCGCCGAAGTTCGCCTTCACCGGCCCCGCCGTCCACTCGCGCGAACAGAAGCAATCCTCGCCGCCGATATAGAGCGGGAGCTTGGGTTTCAGCTTGCCCTGATGTTGGCGCAGGAAGCCTGCAAGGCCGCCGAAATGGTCGTAATGACCATGGCTCAGCACCAGCGCATCGAGCTTGGCCGGGTCGATGGCCAGCAGATCGCCGTTGTTGATCAGCGCCTCCGGCGTGAAGCCGAAGTCGATCAGCACGTTGCGCGTCTCCTGCCCCCGTTGCGATTCGATATGCATCGACAGGCCGAACTCGCTGATCAGCGTCCGGCCCGGCGGCTTGTCGCCGCCGATGCCCCAGCCGAAATGCTGGATATCGACCATGTCGGCCTTTCGGCTGGGTGCCACCGCGAACTGGTAGCTGTCCGTCACCACCCGGACCGCCAGCCCGTCGACCTCCGGCACGGCGCCGGAGAGGGGCGCCGCCCGCAGCGGCTTCGTGCCGCCGAGCAAGGTGGCGATCAGGGCCCCGAACATAGCGGCGCCGCCGCCGCAGACGACACCCCGCCGATTCATGGGCCGGTTCACGGGCCGGTCCACGGCAAACCCTTGGTGATCATGGACGGTAGGCATGGTTACCTCCCCGGCACCGCCCTAGCTGCCGACAGACGGCGCGCCCGAGAATGCTCGCGGGAGCGGCGATGCTGGGGCGTCACGCGCACCAGCGTCAGGCGGCAGCCCGCACCTAAGGTGGCGACCATCTTACGCCCGTTCGGGGGCCGTGGGGCGATCTCGCTTGGAAATGCCCTGCCGGGCGGCGCATCTGCAAGAGGCGGGAGGACCGGCCGGGCGCGAGGCGCGCCGGCCGGTCCGGCTATCTTACCTCAGCCCGGGAACAGATGCGTCGCGTGGGTGATGGCGGCACCGGCGCGCATGGCGGCGGCGACCAGCGCCGTCTCCGCCAGCTGGGCGTCGGTGGCGCCGGCCTTGCGCGCCTCTTTCATGTGGATCTCGATGCAATAGGGGCATTGCGTCGTGAGCGCCACGGCCACCGCCATCAGCTGCTTCTGCAGCACGGTCAGCGTGCCTTCGGCGAAGGTCGCCTTGTCGAACGCCCAGAATGCCTTCATGGCGTCGGGCGCATTGGCGTCGAGCGTTTTCAAGCGGCTCAGGTTCTTCATATCGAACATCGTGGCATCTCCTCAGTGGCAGCGAATATGGCGCCATTGCCCTTGGACTCTCCGCCGATGCCGCCCAAGCCGGCAGCGCGCCGGCCGGACGAAGCGACATCCGCGACCCGCAGCCGGCGTTCGGCCGGCCCAGATGCTTCCGCCAGGGTCCCGGGTGATGCCGGGGACCCGATGTATCCCGTGTTCGAATGTTCTGCGCGAGGCCCCGAGCGGCGAAAGCCCCGGCCGTCCGATCCCGCGAGATCGGACACCCTCATGGCCGGATACGACCGGCAGCCGTGATCGGTTATTCCCAGCCGGGCAACGACGCCCGCAGTGTGCGGCACGACATGCCGATTGACGATTGGAATCTTGTTGGACGGAGTGGGGCGGGCGGTGCTGCTCGCGCAAACGTGAAATGCTCGATGGCGGCTTGAGGGATCGCGGGCTCGGCAGGCGCCGCGCCACTGATTTCGGGTGGATGGACATGGCTCAACACTCGGCCAGTAAGCATCGCCTAGACAGCGTCCAACTGGGCGACCTCCCCGGCGTCGGCACGATCATGGTTGACGGCACCGTGCGACGCCACCGCTGCCGCAATACCCAGCCCGCGACGAGGTACCGTTGGTGGAGATGTAGCGCGGGAGACAAGAAACTCGACTGGGTGGCGCTCGTTTCGGATTGCGGAAAGGTCGGTTGCAGATCTATCCGAGGCAGGAGGCAGGCACTGTAGGGGTAGCCTCGACCAGCCGGGCCATGCCCCGCGATATGCAGCTTCCTAACGAGAGGATGGGCAGATTTGGAGCCAACGGCCGTTCACGACAGCCTCGGGCAACCCGATCACAATACACCATCACAAATCGAGAAAATACTGTTCGCTTTTAATGTGAAACGCGGAAAATTATACGTTTTACGGCAAAACATGCAGTCTAGATGAAAACGCAATACTTTGATCAATTTGTACTTTCCGACATTTCCTCAATCTTCGCAATTATAGATACAGCCGTATCGGCCTGCGCTCGCCGAAAATATGGATCATCAGGATGAGCTGCGGCCAATTCCCCCAATTGTCCATAAAATTTTCGCGCCACCTCAATATCAGCAGCTTCATCTACATAATAATATATAAGATTTGTCAAAATTCTGACTCTATCTTTTTGAATAGATTCTTGTTCTTCACATTTTTCTCCAATTTTTGTTACTTCTTCTAGTATATTTACAACCTCGCCTGGTTGATTATTGTTTAAATAATCAATGGACATATTTACCGCTATGTTTACCTGAATCTCCAGAAGATCTACTTCATCAGGAAATCTCTGAGCCATATTCCTTATATCATCATAAATTTGACGCACCTTCTCAATGAATCCGGCATTGCCATAAGCAGCGGAAAGCGGAACGGCCGCTCCCGCTCTCATTTCCCTTAAGCTCGCGTGTTCGGGGCTCTCGGATATTAGCAGCGCGACCTCGTCAAAAACCGATTGCGCCTTGAGGAGGTCATTTGAGCGAGCATAGAGTCCGATTAGATGCCTAGCGCCATGAACTTGGGCTTTGAGTAGTTCGACATTCTGTGGCTCCTCCTTTGCCAACTTAGCGACGTCACGATAGAGAGCCTCTGCTGTAAAGACAGTGTTTTCGACCGTGTCGTCGGCAGTCATCTAAGCCTCACCTGCAACGGATAACCGATCATTGTGCTTTTTCATCCAATCAGCTCCTCTACCGGGGGCGAACGCGACGCCTTTTCTCTTGTCGACAATTTGGACTTCAGCTCGATAACCAAAAGACCCGACTCGCTTGCGCTCAACCACGGCGCCCCTAGCAGAATGCCACAGTTCCTCATGTGCTGAGTGAACGGTCTTCATAAGATAAACAGGTGAAACAACCGCACGCGCGCCCGAAGGCACCCGGAGCACGCGAGTGATTTCTTCGGACGCCCGGGTTGGGAGGGGTTTTTCGCGTGGGCGCAGCTTGACTACTTCCCTAATCCCTACGACCAGAAGAAGCAAGGTAAGGCACCACACCGCAATAGCGATCAATTGCAGAGGATTGTACATCATGATGAGACACCTCGCTCCTCCTCATAAATCAGAATAATTTTTTGGAATATACAGAACAGAATCGAAAATACTGCAATTCCTATATTTGAAATCAAAACAAAATATACATTCAGGTTCGCTCCGTCCGTTGATATGGTAACAATATGAATCAGTATACCACAAAGACATATCGCGAATGGGAAAAATACATTGAACAATATAGCAATAAATTTATTGCTATATCTAAATCTCGATAGATAATAATCCACGAGAACTGAAATTGTCATGGTAATAGAAAAAATTATTATGCTTCCGCTTTTGAGCAAATCAACTTCGGAAAATGAGATGGCATTGCTAATTTTCGGAAGAAGCAAGCTCATCCAGACAGGGAGCAGACCGAATGCCACTGCACTCACACCCCAGCCGAGTGAGCTGCCGATAGCAGCCAGTCTGGGCATTTTGGCCATTCTCCGCGCTGCTCTTTCTCCTGGCAACCACGCACGTCCTACGCTGATTGCCTAAGGTGCTTGAAAGGATCCTCGCGACACTCGTCGCTACTCTCAGCGAATGTAGTAGGCCGCTCTGGTACGGTCAATCAGAGGAAAACTGCATCCGAAGCCCCGCACTCTCAAATCTGCATGTTTTGCGAAGCTGCCAGTTCTTGCAGCAGCGTGATGGCTGCTAAGAGCCAAAACTGATCGTTCGCCAGAGGCAAAGCCACCCCGCCCCTACCGCAACTTCCCCAGCAACCCCAGAAACACCGCCCGCTCCTCGGCATTGAGCGGCGCCAGCGTTTCCTCCGTGATCCGCACCCCCGCCGGGATGGCGCGGGCGGCCACGTCGCGGCCGAGGTCGGTCAGGGCCACCATCAGCAGGCGGCCGTCGTCCGGGTCGGGGCTGGTCTCGGTCAGGCCGCGCTTGGTCAGCCGGTCGATGACGCCCTTGATCGTGGCGCCGTCCATGGCGGTGAGGCGTCCCAAGCGGTTCTGGGAGCAGGGGCCGAGTTCGGCGAGCTTGGCCAGGGCCGCGAACTGGGTCGGGGTCAGCTCGTCCACCATCAGGTTCGCGAAGATGGTCGTGTGGCGCTGGGCGGCCTGGCGCAGGATGAAGCCCACCTGATCGTCGAGCCGATACGGGCTGGTCGGGCGGCCACGGGGCCGCGTCTCGGTCGGGTCGACGGCCATGCTTCCTCCGGTCGTTTCTTCTAATCTTTGCTATCACACCGCCAGATAGGCGTCGCGGATGGCGGCATCCGCGTCGATCTCGGCAATGGTACCCGAAAACCGCATCCGGCCCTTCTCGATGATATAGGCGCGGTCGGAGATCAGCCTTGCGAAATGCAGGTTCTGCTCCGAGATCACCATGGCCAGGCCCTCGCGCTTCATGGCGATGATCGCGGCCGCCATCTGCTCGACGATCTTGGGCGCCAGCCCCTCCGACGGCTCGTCGAGCAGCACCAGCGACGGGTTGCCCATGAGCGTGCGGGCGATGGTCAGCATCTGCTGCTCGCCGCCGCTCATGCGCCCGCCCGGCCGGCGCCGCATCTCGGCCAGGTTGGGGAAGAGCTCGTAGAGCCGCTCCGCGGTCCAGGTCGGAGCGCCATCGCGCGGGCGCTGGCGGCCGACCGACAGGTTCTCCTCGACCGTCAGCTCGGTGAAGATGCGGCGGTCCTCCGGCACGTAGCCCAGGCCCAGGCGCGCGATCTGGTAGGGGGCGAGCCGTGCCAACTCCGCCCCGCCGAAGCGGATCGCGCCCCGCCGGTTCGGCACCAGGCCGGCGATCGACCGGAAGGTCGTCGACTTGCCGGCGCCGTTGCGGCCGAGGAGCGCCACGACCTCGCCGGGCGCCACCGCAAGCGCCACGTCGAACAGGATATGCGCCGGCCCGTAGAACGCGTTCAGCCCCTCGACCTCGAGCATCATGCCGTCTCCGCGTGATAGAGCCGGCCTTCGCCGAGATAGGTTGCGCGCACCCGCTCGTTCGTCCGGACCTCGGCCGGCGTGCCCTCGGCGATCAGGCTGCCGCGGTCGAGCACCATGATCCGGTCGGCATGCTCGAACACCACGTCCATGTCGTGCTCGGTGAAGAGCACGCCCATCCGGCTGTCGCGCGCGATGCGGGCGGTGAGCCGCATCAAAGCGATGCGCTCGCCCGGCGCCATGCCGGCGGTCGGCTCGTCCATCAGCAGCAGCCGCGGCCGGTTGGCGAGCGCCACCGCCAGCTCGACCCGCTTCAAATCGCCATAGGCGAGCTCGCCGCACGGCCGCTCGGCCGCGTCGGCCATGCCGACCAGGTCCAGGAGACGCAGCGCCTCGTCGGCCTCGAGCCGGCCGGCGAAGCGCCAGAGATCGCCCAGCGCCCGGCCATGGGACAGCAGCGCCATCTGCACGTTCTCGCGCACATTCATCGAGCCGAAGGTCTGAGTGATCTGGAACGTGCGCCCGACGCCCAGCCGCCAGATGGCGCGCGGGGCGAGCCCGACCAGTTCCCGGCCGTCGAGCCGCACGCTGCCGCCGTCGGGCCGGATCTGGCCGTTCAGCATGTTGAAGCAGGTGCTCTTGCCGGCGCCGTTCGGTCCGATGAGCGCCAGGATCTCGCCGGCGGCGAGCGCGAAGCTGACGCCGCGCACCGCCTCGACGCCGCCGAAGGCTTTGCGCAGGCCCTCGACCTCAAGCAGCATCATGGGCCTCCCGCTCGGCCGCGGCCGGCGCCTTCGGCCGTCGCCGATGGAAAAGGTCGCCGGCGAAGCCCAGCAGCCCCTTCGGGCAGGCGACGACCAGCAGCACGATGACCGCGCCCAGCACCAGCTTCGACCAGTCGGTCTGGCTCATCAGCCAGATCGCGAGCGTCTTGTAGACCAGCGCGCCGACCACGCCGCCGGTGATGGTGCCGACCCCGCCCAACAGCACCATGACCAGCCCGTCGATCGATTGCGGAATGCCGAGCACGTCCGGGAACACGCTGCCCTTGAGGAAGGCGTAGAGGCCGCCGGCGAAACCGGCGACCGCGCCCGATAGCATGAAGGCGGCCCATTGCAGGCGGATGCGGTCGAGCCCGATCGATTCGGACCGGAGCGGCGAATCCCGGAGCGCCCTCAGTCCATAGCCGAACGGCGACAGCAGCACCCGGCGCAGCAGCGCCACCAGTACGACCGCCGAGACCAGGCTCAGCTCATAGAAGCGCGCCGGCGTCGCCAGCCACGCGTCGGGCCAGATGCCGAGGATGCCGTTGTCGCCGCCGGTGACGCTCACCCACTGGAAGGCGAGCGACCAGACGATCTGGGCGAAGGCCAAGGTCAGCATGGCCAGATAGACGCCGGCGAGCCGGACCGAGAACCAGCCAAACAGCGCCGCCCCGGCCAATCCGGCGAGCGGCGCCAGCGCCAGCGCCGGCAGGGTCGCGAAGCCCGCGTGCTTGACCAGGAACGCCGCGGCATAAGCGCCGAGGCCGAAATAGGCGGCATGGCCGAAGGACGCGAGCCCGCCGCCGCTCATCAGGAACTGCAGGCTCATGGCGAAGATGGCGAAGATCAGGATCTCGGCGCCGATGGTCATGAGATAGGGCCCGGCGACGAGCGGCAGCAGCGCCGCGAGCCCGACGGCCACGGCCAGCAACCCGCGCTCGCGGGCCCCGAGCGGCCGCCACGGCCGGATCGCCGCGGATCCCGGTGCCCGCAGCGCCGGGTCGGGCCGGCCGAACAGGCCCCAGGGCCGCACGACCAGCACCACGGCCATGACCAGGAACACCAGCACCAGCGAGATGCGCGGCAGGATGAGGATGCCGAACGCGTTGAGCTCCGACACCAACACCGCCGCCACGAACGCGCCGGGCAGGCTGCCGAGGCCGCCGATCACCACGATGACGAAGGCCTCGACGATGATCGACAGGTCCATGCCGTGGTTGACCGCGTCGCGCGGCAATTGCAGCGCGCCGCCGAATGCCGCCAGGCCGACGCCGAGCGCAAAGACGCCGGTGAACAGCCATTTCTGATTGACGCCCAGGGACGCCACCATCTCGCGGTCCTGGGTCGCCGCCCGCACCAGCACGCCGAAGCGGGTGCGGTGGAACAAGAGCCACAGCAGCGCCAGCACCAGCGGCCCGAGCGCCATCAGCAGCAGGTCATAGGACGGCACCTGCTGGCCCAGGATCTCGATGGCACCCTTGAGGCCCGGCGCGCGGCGGCCGACCAGGTCGTCCGGCCCCCAGACCAGCACGACCAAATCCTCGACCATCAAGGTAAGGCCGAAGGTCGCGAGCAGCTGGAACAGCTCCGGCGCCTGGTAGAGCCGGCGCAACAGCAGCATCTCGACGAGCGCGCCCAGCGCCGCGACCGCGAGTGACGCCAGCACCAGGCCGCCCCAGAAGCCGAGCCCGCCGGCCAGCCGCTCGGTCAGGCTATAGGCGACATAGGCGCCGGCCATGTAGAAGGCGCCATGGGCGAAATTCACGATGCGCGTGACGCCGAAGATGATCGACAGGCCCGCCGCGACCAGGAACAGCGACGCGGCATTGGCGAGGCCCGTCAGAAACTGCGCAACCAGAAAACCCATCCAAGCCCCTGCTCTTCTGTGAGGAAACCCCAACCCTCTCGTCATCCCCGGGCTCGACCCGGGGATCCACGCGTCACCACCCGGCACGGTGCCCGCGGAGAAGCGTGGATGGCCGGGTCAGGCCCGGCCATGACGGTGGGGAGCGTGTTTCCCGGCGGGCTCTCGTCCGCCCCATTTCCCACCGTCAGAACCCCTTGATCGTCATCCCCGGGCTCGACCCGGGGATCCACGCATCGCCGCCGGATGATCGCCGGAGACGAACGCGTCTGGCCGAACCGCGTGGGCGCAAGCGCTTGCTTGCGCCTGGATGGCCGGGTCAAGCCCGGCCATGACGCGCTTCAAGGCGGTCCACCTACCCCTTCGGCCCGACCCTCACCCTTCCCGCCGCGGGCGGGCCCCTTCCCTCTCCCGCCGCTTGCGGGAGAGGGTGGTGAGCGCGAGCGAACCGGGTGAGGGTGCCCCGCCCGGAAAGGCTCTCAGTCCTTCGGCCGCAGCTTCGCGATTTCCTCGTCGCCGGGCAGGTACTTGGCGCCGTCGCGATAGGCGAAGTCGACCATGACAGGCTTGCCCTCGACCACCGCGGTCTTGCCGACGAACGCGCCCAAGGTCGATTGGTGGTCGAGTTTGCGGAAGGTCACGGGCCCGAGCGGCGTCGTGACGCCGACGCCCTCGGCGGCCGCGATCATCTTGTCGGTGTCGGTCGAGCCGGCCTTGGTCAGGATCGCCGCGATCGACTTCACCGAGCTGTAGCCGACGATCGAGCCCAGGCGCGGCGGCTCGTTGTATTTCGCCTGGTAGGCCTTGAGGAACGCGTCGTGCTCGCCCGTATGGATGCCGTACCAGGGATAGCCGGTGACGATCCAGCCCTCGGGCGCCTCGTCCTTCAGCGGGTCGAGATATTCGGGCTCGCCGGTGAGGAAGCTCACCACCGACTTGCCCTTGAAGAGCCCGCGCGTGTTGCCCTCGCGCACGAACTTCACCAGGTCCGGCCCGAACTCGACGTTCAGGATCGCCTCGGGATTGTCGGCGGCCAGCGCCTGGGTCACGGCACCGGCGTCGATCTTGCCCTGGGTCGGCCATTGCTCGCCGACCCATTGGATGTCCGGGCGCTTCGCCGATAGGAGCTGCTTGAACACGCTCACCGCCGACTGGCCATATTCGTAGTTGGGGGCCACCGTTGCCCAGCGCTTGGCCGGCAGCTTCGCCGCCTCCTCCGCCAGCATCGCCGCCTGCATGTAGTTCGACGGCCTGAGCCGGAAGGTATAGCGGTTGCCCTGGCTCCAGGTGATGGCGTCGGTCAGCGGCTCGGCGCCGAGAAAGAACACCTTCTTCTGCTTGGCGAAGTCGGAGACCGCGAGGCCGATGTTCGAGAAGAAGGTGCCGAACAGCAGCACCGCATGGTCGTTCGCCACCAGCTCGTTCGCCGCCGTCACCGCGTCGCCCGGCTTGCCGCCGTCGTCGCGCGAGACGATCGCGAGCTTGCGGCCCAAGACACCGCCCGAGGCATTGACCTCGTCGAGCGCCAATTGCCAGCCCTTGCGGTAGGGCTCGGTGAAGGACGGCAGCGCCGAATAGGAATTGACCTCGCCGACCGTGATGGCGTCCTCGGCCCGCGCCGCGAAGGCCGCGCCCACCGCCGCCAGCGCCACCGCGCCCGCCCAAACCCGCCTCTTCGCCATGTCCTGCCCCCTCTCGTGGCCCAAGTCCCTGTTGCAGATGGATTATGCGTTCTTCTGCGCCTTATTTCCTACCGTAAGAACCAAATCATCGTCATCCCCGGGCTTGACCCGGGGATCCACGCGTCGCCGCGAGGCTCGGAGCCCGCGGAGAGACGTGGATGGCCGGGTCAAGCCCGGCCATGACGACGGGAAGGGTGGTTCCTTATGAGCTCCAGTCCGCCCTGTTTCCTACCGTCACAACCCAACCATCGTCATCCCCGGGCTTGACCCGGGGATCCACGCGTCGCCACAAGGCTCGGGACCCGCGGAAAGACGTGGATGGCCGGGTCAAGCCCGGTCATGACGGTGGGGTGTGGATTACCGCAATCCGTCCTCGCCCTTGATCTGGTCCTTGGTCAAGCCGCCGACGCGCGGCAGCGGGCGGCCGCTGTCGGTGACCGCGACCGCGACCACGATCTCACCGGCGCGCGGCGCGTCGTGGACCCGCACCTCCATGCCGTCGAAATGGCTGCGCACGAAGGCCGCGTCCTTGTGGCCCAAGGGAATGTCGAGCGCCACGCCCGGCCCGCCCCGCTTCTTCGACGACGGGATGAGCGCGGCACCCTTGCCCAGCACCTGGCGCACGGGTGCCCCCAGCTTCGGATGCAGGATCGCCGCGGCATGCTCGAGCTCGCCCTCCTCGCCGACGGCGGCGGCCTTGCCGTAGCTCTCGGCCCGGTCGCCGGGGATGCCCAGCGCCGCCACCGCGCGCTCGGTCAGCAGCCGGCCCAGTTCCTCGCCGATCTGGGTCAGCTCACTTAGGTCCTCGACATAGCGGCCGGCGAACGGGTTCTCGATGACCGCGACCGCCGCGGCCCGGCGGGTCGGCGGCTCGACCGGGCGGCCCATCTCGAGCCGCGTCTCCTCGACGAAGGTCAGGAGCTTGCGGATCTTGGCACTCATCGCAAGCCGTCCTCGCCCTTGATCTCGGAGGCCTTGAGGCCGCCGGCGCGGTTGTGGATGCGGGCACCGGTGGTCATGACCAGCACCAGCAGCATCTCGTCGGCCTTGGGCGCGTCGGCGATGCCGACCTCCATGGCGTCGAAATGGCTGCGGACATAGGAGGCGTCGATATGGGTGACCGGTACGTCGAGCCGCGTGCCCGGACCGCCGACCTTCTTGGTCGAGGGCACGATCGCCTTGGCGCCGCCCAGCACCTCGCGCATGGCGTAGCCGCCGGGCGCATGCCACAGCGCGCCATGCTCCAGCTCGCCCGCGGCGCCGACGATGGCGCCCTTGCCATAGCCCTGGATCGCCTTGGCGTCGCCGCCGAGCCCGGCCAAGAGGTGCCGCGCCATCTCGATGCCGAGCGGCTCCAGGTCCTTCATGAAATGGGCAATTTCCTCGACATAGCGGCCGGCGAAGGGATTGCGGATCACGGCGAGCGCCGCCCCGCGCTTGAGCGGCACCGCCGCCGGCGGCCCGCCCTCGTGAAAGATCTCCTCGATGATGAGCGCGCGCTTGCGCAGCACGACCTCAGGCATGGTGCATCCTCCGAACCGGTTCCGTTGCTTGATGGCGCCGCGACGACGGCAAGGCTTCGAGCGTCCCGATCGTCCGCGTCACGCCCTGCAGATGCAAGGCGGCTGCGACGATCCGCCCGGCCGCAATCAGGCCGGCGGCACGGTCGAGGCCGCGTGTCAGCGCCTCGTCCCGCGCCGCCGCGGTCAGCGGCGGCACGGCGCGCGTGACCAGACGCCCGCCCAGATCGCTGTTAAGATCGATGCTGTCGGCCGGCACCCGCACGATGCCGGCATGGCCGGCCAAGTCGACGGCATTGGCGACGATGGTTGCCGCGGCATCGGCGTCGGCCGCGGTCGCCGCCAGGATCGTCACCGCATCGGCGATGCCGAGCGAGAAGGACCGGCCATGGCGGCCGCTGGTGGCGATGCCGCGCACGCCGTCCTCGGCGCGCACCAGCGCCGTGCCGATCAGCGACGGGCGGTCGGGCCGGTCGATGAGGCCGGTGGTCAGGCTCTCGCCCGGCGCCAGGTGCAGCGCGATATCGCCGCCGTTGTTGACATAGGCCCGGTCGAGCGGCGCCGCGGCGACCATGGCGGCCAGCACCGCCTCGGCGACGGCGCCGGCGACGGCGGCCATCGGCGTGACGAAGCCATCGGCGGCATAGGGTGCGACCGCGTCGCGCATGCGCCGGGCGACCGCGCCGGCCGGGACGGGCGACAGCTCGCCGACCGGCGCGCGCAGGATCGCGAGCTCGCCGCACAGTTCGTCGAGCAGGCCATTCATCCGCTGCGCCGCCGCCCGGTGCGCCGCGCGCACGGCGGCCGGCGGGCCCCACGCCTCCAGGATCAGGTCGATCGGCCCGTCATGGAGATGGACGCGCCGCCCGTCGGGCAGCAGGCGGATGAGCGGCGGCTCCCTCATCCGTGCGACCTCTTGGCGTCGGACGGCGACAGCGGCCAGGGATTGCCCTGCAATTGCGGCAGCTTGCGGCCGCCCTCGCCGGCCAGCACCTGGTCGAGCGGCCTTAAGTGGCTCAAGTGGCCGCCGAGTGCGGCGTAATCCTCGAGCCGCATGGTGAACTCGATCGGCGCCACCAGCGCCGGGGTCGGCACATAGCCGAAGGCGTTCGACGGCACGCGCGTCACGTCGACCATGAAGGTGATGCCGCCGCCCGGCCAGACATAGACCGGCGCGCCGCCGCAGGTGACATAGGTCAGCGCCTCCTTGACCGAGCGGGTCAGCCTGACCGGGTTCTCGGTGACGCCGGCGCGGAGCGAGCCGCCGGCGCCGCCCATGAACAGCACGGTCGAGAGCGCCGATTCGCAATTCTCCTTCACCCGCTCGACCGATTCGGCGAGCGCCGCCGGCAGCGCCCGCTCGACCGGCTTCAGCGCCGCGTCCAGCTCGTAATAGCCGTGCTGCTCGCCGGTGGTGCTGATCATCAGCATGCGCAGGCCGGGCCAGGCAACCTTGGGGTCGAACGGGCCGAGGATCGCGAGCGGGTCGAGGATCGCGGTGCCGCCCCAGCCGGTGCCCGGATGGGCCACCTCGAAATAGCGGCCGGGGGTCGAGCGCCGGCCGGTCATGCGGATGCCGGTTTCCTTGACGCCCAGCACCTTGCCGGCCTGGTGCTCCGACAGCACGCCGGTGATGTGGTCGTCGATGACCACCACCTCGTCGACCTTGCCGAACCATTGCTTGGCGAACATGCCGATGGTGGCCGAGCCGCAGCCGACCCGCATGCGCTCCTCCAGCACGCCGTTCACCACCGGCGGCTTGCCGGCCTGGACCAGCACCGTGGCGCCCTCGTCGACGGTGAGTTCCACCGCCTTGCCGTTGCACAGGTCCAGCAGCGCGTCGCAGGTCGCCCGCCCCTGCTTCTTGCCGCCGCCGGTCAGGTGATTGACGCCGCCCAGGGACAGCATCTGCGAGCCGTATTCGCCGGTGGTGACATGGCCGATCATCTCGCCCTTGGCCCGGACCGGTGCCCGCTCCGGCCCCAGGTGCCGGTCGGTGTCGATCTTCACCTTGACGCCGCAATAGCTGAAGATGCCCTCGGTCACGACCGTGACCATGTCGACCCCGTCGATCTGCGACGAGACGATGAACGGTGCCGGCTTGTAGTCCGGATAGGTGGTGCCGGCGCCGATCGCGGTCACGAACCGGCCGCCCGGCTTGACCAGGTCGCCGTCCCATTCCTCGGCCCGCTCCAGGAACTGCACGACCGGCTCGCCGCGATCGACGGCGCGGTCGAGGATGACATGCGGGTCGATGCGCACGAGCGCGCCATCGTCGTTCATGTAGCGGTCGCACGCGCCGGTCGCCCCCGGCTTAATGAAGCACATCACCGGGCAGGCATCGCAGCGGATCTTGTCGCCGTCCTTGACGGGTGCCGTATCAGGCATGGGGTTTGTCCTTACTTTCCAACGCGCGGATCGCCGCCCGCACCCGGTCGGGGGTCGCGGGCACGCGGCGGATGCGGGCGCCGGTCGCGTCGTAGAGGGCATTGAGGATGGCCGGCGCGGTCGGGATCAGCGCCTGCTCGCCGATGCCCTTGGCGCCGAACGGCCCGATCGGCGCCGCATCCTCGATCAGGATCGAGGTCACCGGCGGCATGTCGCCGACGGTCGGGATCAGGTAGTCGTGCAGGTTCTCGCCGCGGCCGGGAAAGAACTCCTCCATCAGCGCCAGGCCCAGGCCCTGCGCGGCCCCGCCCTCGATCTGGCCTTCGAGCAGGGTCGGGTTGATCGCCCGTCCGACGTCATGGGCCGCGGTCAGCCGCAGCACCTTGACCGTGCCCAGTTCGATATCGACCTCGATCTCCGCCAGGTGCGCGCCATAGCCGAACACGGCATAGGGCTCGCCCTGGCCGTCGGCGTCGAGCGGGCTGGTCGGCGGATCGAACGTCGCCTCGGCCGCGAGCACATAGCCGCGCACGTCGGGCGGCAGCTCCTTGAGCGGCAGCGCGCGGCGGTGGCCCTGCTCCACGACCGTGACGGTGCCGCCGGCGAAGCTCAGCACCGCATCCTCGCCGGCATTGGCCTCGCGCAGGATGGCGCGCCGCAGCGCCTGGCCGGCAAGGAACGCCGCCTTGCCGCTGACGAAGGTCTGGCGCGAGGCCGAGGTCTTGCCGCAGTCGGGCGAGAGGTCCGTGTCGCCCGACACCAGGTCGAAGAGTTCGAGCGGCGCCCCCAGCGCGTCGGCGCAGATCTGGGTGATGACCGTGTTCGAGCCCTGACCGATGTCGACCGCGCCCTGGTGCAGCGTGATGCGCCCGTCGGCGCGCAATCCGACCCGCATGGTCGAGGGGTTGGGCAGAGAGGTGTTGCCGCAGCCGTACCACATGCCGGCGAAGCCGACGCCGCGCCGGAGCGGCCCGGTCTGGGCGGCGTTGAACGCCTCGGCCGCCGCGCACGCCGCATCCCGGTGCGGCCGCAGCGCCTCGAAACAGGCCCGGATGCCGACGCCGGCCTCGAACACCTGGCCGGTCACGGTCGGCACACCGACGGCGAGCGCGTTGGCGATGCGGAAGTCGAGCCGATCGATGCCGAGACGGTCGGCCAGCTCGTCGAACAGCTGTTCCTGGGCGATCGCGGCCTGCGGCACGCCGAAGCCGCGGAAGGCGCCGGCCGGCACCAGGTTGGTATGCACCGCGCGGGTCAGCGCCCGGTAATGGGGAATGAAATAGGGGCCGGAGGCATGGACCGGCACCCGGTTCGCCACGGTCGGGCCCCAGGAGGCATAGGCGCCGGTGTTGAAGTCGGCGGCGAAATCCATGGCCGTCAGCCGGCCGTCGCGGCTGGCGCCGATCCGCACGCTCATGCGCGCCGGATGGCGCTTGGTCGTGGTCATGATCGACTCGGTGCGCGAATAGACCATGCGCGCCGGGCGGCCGAGGTGCCAGGCGGCGAGCGCCACGAACGGCTGCATCGACAGGTCGAGCTTGGAGCCGAAGCCGCCGCCGACCGCGGTCGGGATGATGCGCACGGCGTCCACCGGCAGCCCCAGGATGCGGGCGATATCGTCGCGATCCATGTAGGGCGCCTGGGTGCAGGCCTGGATCTCGATCCGGTCGCCGACCCGCCGCGCGAAGCCGGCCTCGGGCTCGATATAGGCATGCTCGACGAAACCGGTCTCAAATTGGCCCTCGACCACGGCATGGGCTTCGGCGAAGCCGGCATCGAGATCGCCGCGCGCCACCCGTCCGCGGGTGAGCACATTGCCGGGCCTGCCGTCATGGAGCAGCGGCGCCGCCTCATTGAGCGCCGCGTCGATCGAGATGAGCGGCGGCAGCTCCTCCCAGGCGACCGGGAAGTCGGCGAGATCGAGCGCCGCCAGTGCCGTGGGCTCGCCGGCGACGAGCGCCACCGCCTCGCCGCGGAACCGCGCCTCGCCGACCGCGAACACCGGCTGGTCGGCGAACGGGCCGATGACGCCGAACCGGTTCTCGCCGGGAATGTCCGCCGCGGTGAAGATCCTGAGCACGCCCCGGTGGCGGCGGACGAAGCCGTCCAGGTCGCCGAAGCGGAAGCGCGCGCGATGATGGGGCGAGCGGATCGCCCGCACCGCCACGGCATCCGCGGGGATCTCGTCGGCGCCGAAGATCTCGCTGCCCTCGACCTTGCCGCGGCCGTCGAGCCGTTCGATACGCGCGCCGACCGCCTGGCCGACCGCCGGGGCTGCTGCTGCCGCGAGCGACCGGCCGCCGCCGACCTCGAGGATCGCGTCGACGATCTTGCGATAGCCGGTACAGCGGCACAGCACGCCGCCGATCGCATCCATCACCCGGGCCTCGCTCGGCGCCGGCTCGCGATCGATGAGGGCCGCGGCGGTGCCGAGCATGCCCGGGGTGCAGATGCCGCACTGGGCGGCGCCATGCTTCAGGAACGCCCGCTGCAGCGCCGCCGCCGCGGGGCTGGCGTCCGGCAGCCCCTCGATGCTGGTCACGGCGCGCCCGCGCACCTGGCCGACCGCGACCAGGCAGGCGCAGACCGGCGCGCCGTCGAGCAGCACCGTGCAGGCGCCGCAATCGCCGGCGTCGCAGCCGACCTTGGTGCCGGTCAGGCCCAGTTCGTCGCGCAGCACGGCGGAGAGCCGCGTGACCGGCGCCGCGCCGACCTCGACCGGACGGCCGTTGAGCTGGAAGGCGAGCCGGACGGCCGAATCAGGCATGGGCGGGCTCCAGGACGCAGGCGTCGAGCGCGCGGCCGACCAGGGTCAGCGCCGCATCGAGCCGATAGGCGGCGGTCGCCCGCAAGTCGTCGATCGGCCGCAAGGGCGCCAGATGCTCGGGCTGCACCCGCGCCGCGAGCCCCCGCCTAGCCTCGGCGCCGAGCAGCGCCTGCTCCAGCGCCGGCAACCGGCACGCGACGGCGGAGCAGGAGCCGACCGCGATCCGCGCATCGGCGACGCATCCCCGTTCATCGAGCGCCACCTGGGCCGCGACCATGACGATCGAGATGACGAGATAGCGCCGCGCGCCGAGCTTCATGAAGCGGGACCGGGCCGTCTCGAACCGGCGCGGCACCAGGATCGCGACCAAGAGCTCGTCGGTGCCAAGCGCCGTCCGCCGCGGCCCGAGGATGAATTGGTCGAGCGGCAGCACGCGGCGGCCGGCCGGCCCCGCCAGCTCGACCGCTGCATCGAGCGCCAGCAGCGGCGGCACGCCGTCGGCGGCGGGCGAGGCGTTGCAGAGATTGCCGGCGACCGTGCCCTGATTCTGGATCTGCCAGCCGCCGACCTCACGTGCCGCCGCCTTCAGCCCGTCGAACATGGGCGGCAGATCGGCCGCGATCAGCTCGCTCCAGGTCGTGCGCGCGCCGATGCGGATCTGGTCCGGCTCGACGCGGATCCCGCGGAGCGCGTCGATCGCCGAGATGTCGAGCACCGGCCCGGCGATCGGCCGGTCGCCCTGGGTCGGAAAGAAATCGGTGCCGCCGGCGAGGATGCGTCCGCCCTGGCGCGCCAGCGCGCCGATCACCTCGTCGATGGTCGTCGGTCGAAGATACGTCGTTGGTTGAAGATACAAGGGCCGGCTCCCCCGTCCGCATCTTTCATTCGTGCACAAACGATGGTGCGCGCGCTGCCGCGATGCTGTCAAGCGTGCCGATCGGATCAGCCATGCGATGGCGGCGGGACACGCGGGCGGCGGCTCCCCCATCGGTTTTTCTGTTACCGGCGGCGCAGATTTGGCTCAACCGGCGTTAGTCTGGTGCCATCTTCACAAAGACGGGGCAGGCGATGAACCTCAATCCCGCGGCCGTGACCGTGCTGAACCTGATCCTGACGATCATCAACCTGGTGTTTGCCCTGTTCGCCACGGTCGAGATCTGGCTGCGCCACCTGCTCGCCCAGGCGGGCATCCACGGACAGATGGCGACCGCGCTGCTGATCGTGGCCGCGATCGTGTTCTTCGTCGGCGCGATCCGCCTGTTCGGCGGCGCGCTGCAGGTGCTGATCGTGATCTTCCTGATCCTGTTCGCGGTCCAGGTCCTGTTCACGATCGCGCCGGTCTAGGGATCCGATGCCGCCGTTTGCGTCTTTTGCATGAGCGGTGACGTCACGACCGGCCCACTGAGCAAGAGGAGACCATGACCACACTCGCGAACCGCCCGAACACCGCGCTCCTCGTCGTCGACATGCAGACCGGTGTCATCGCGGCGGCCCATGAGCGCGACGCGGTCGTCGCCAACATCGGCAGCCTGGTCGAGAAGGCGCGGCGGGAACGGGTCCCGGTCGTCTGGATCCAGCACTCCGGCGAGCAGCTCGCGAGGGAAAGCGACGACTGGCGGATCGTTCCCGAGCTGGCGCCAAGCGACGGGGAACCGCTCGTCGAGAAGCGCTACGGCGACTCCTTCGAGGCGAGCGACCTCGAGACCGTGCTGTCGGGCCTCGGCGTCGGGCGGCTGATCGTCGTCGGCGCCCAGACCGACGCCTGCATCCGCTCGACGCTCCACGGCGCCCTCGTCCGGGGTTACGACACGACCCTGGTCAGCGACGCTCACACGACGGAGGACCAGACGGCCTGGGGCGCGCCGCCGCCGGACCAGGTCATCGCGCACACGAACCTGTACTGGAGCTACCAGACAGCACCGGGGCGCACCGCCGGCACGGTCGGGACCAAGAATGTCGATTTCGGCGCCGCGTCCTGAAGCCCGGGCGACATGGGACGCGCCCACCCGGTTGCTTGATGTCGGCACACGGTGGGTTTGCGACGGTCTGCTCTTGAGCAGCGAACTGGAAAAAGCGGACATTGATCCAATGAGCACGTCCAATGTACCGCCCGACGCCCCACCATTATCCATAACGCGCGTTGCCGCATCGCCGCTAAAGGATATGCGTATCTCTACTTCGTCTTTTAATTTCAATATGTTAGTTTAAAAATTCCGTCATGCCCGGGCTCGACCCGGGCATCCACGTGGCGCCGCTTGAGCCCAATTAGGACGTGAAATCGTCTTGCCCGAACCACGTGGATGGCCGGGTCAAGCCCGGCCATGACGATGAAAAAAGGCTAACCGTCTGAAATTGAACAGAAAGATCTGTATATAACCTAGCGCATCGCCGGCGGGCAAGCCGGGGCTGCGGTCTTGAACCCGAAGCAGGCACATCGGCACGACAATGAAGAAGATACCGTGGATTTCCCTGGGAGCGCTTGCGCTCCTATGGGGAACCGGATCCTGGTGCGCTTGGGTTTCGGTTCCAGAGAATGCGTTCGATCTTAACCCAATCGCCGCAGCTGCAATGGTCGGTGTCGGTCTATTGCTGTGCTTGTTCCAAATTTTACAGGGCTTTATCCGGCACAACTGGGTGAAGGTTGCGATTTTCGTCGGCTGCCCGGCTCTATTCTTCGGCCAGATGGCAGCGCGGGGATTGCTCAGGTGGCCGGGTTGACCACAATGCCGGGGTAACAGCTGGCGCAGAAAAAACCGCGTGCTCCACCGAATGCTTACCCTGTTGGCGGTGGCTATCGTGAGGAAGCAAACCGGTTGGCGCTAATCGCGCTCGAAGGAGACGGACATGGCGAGGACGCTCGTCCGCTCGCGAGTCCGTCTCCCTCCAAGCCAACGTGTGTCGCGCGCCGCAATCGAGTCTCTCGGAATTTTGCCAGGAGCGACCTGCTCGGGTCGAATCAAGCCGACGGCCGTCCTCTCCGCTTCGCTAAAATCGCAGAGAAGCAACTCGACGCGTTGGAGCTAACGATGCATTTTTGAAAGGCGAGCGGCCCAGTCGGTTGCTTTTTCCGGAGCGGATAGTCCGATGCAAACGACAGAGATCATCGCCACTGGAAACGGCGTCACGATCGTCACGCCGAAGGCAACCGACACGGTCTCACTCGATGAGGTGAGGGCGATCGTTGCCTACAAAATCGACGAAATTACAACCGACCTCATCTGCTGCGACATTACAACAGGCCCCGAAGAAAGGCCGAAGATCCTAACCATCCACGAAGAAATACCTGGTTTTGACGCGGTCATGACTCTGTTCGAAGCTCTTCCTGATTTCAATCCGCAATGGCGGAACGCGGTCCTCCTCGAACCGTTTGCCGAAAATCGTACAACTCTCTACCGACGTCACCGCACGGTCTAACGCCCTCTCAGGCGATATCAATGACCACTTCTGAGCAGCTCGTGAATACTCTGGAACAGCCGTAGTGGCCCGGAACCGGGCTTCCGACGCCGAGCCACGACCGTCAGATTCTATCCGTCTGTCCCGGGTCGGCCGAGCCCCGCGCCTAAAACGCGGAGCGATAGGAGAACAGGCTGGGGGCGCCGCCGGTCATGATGAACAGCAGGCTCTGGCCGGCCGCGATCCGGCCGCTCTGGATATCGGCCAGCACACCGGCGAAGGCCTTGCCGGAATAGACCGGGTCGAGCAGCAGCCCTTCCCGGCTGGCGGCGAGACGCACGGCGGACACCATGGTGGGCGTCGGCATGCCATAGCCCTCGCCGAGTTGATCGCCGGCGACCTCGATGGCGTCGGCGCCGATCGGGCTTGCCAGGCCCAGAAGGGCGGCCGTCGCCCGGGCCTTCTCCAAGGTCGTCGCTTGCGCCACGTCGGCCTTGGCCAGCACCGCGAAGGATTTGACGATCGCCGCCCCCGTTCCCAACGCCTCGAACCCGGCGGCGAGGCCCGCATGGGTCCCGGAACTGCCGTTGGGCACCACGACTCGCGAGAAGGTGAGGCCGAGCTCGCGGCTTTGGCTGGCGATCTCGGCCGCGCAGGCGGCGTACCCGAGGCAGCCGATCGGCGACGAACCGCCGATCGACGCCACATAGGCGGAGCGCCCCTCGGCTTTCAGTTCCGCCGCCCGCGCCTCGGCAAAGGCGAGCGCGTCCGAACCGGCCGGCAGGTCGTGCACGCGCGCGCCGAACAGGTCATCGAGCAGGATATTGCCGTTATCGACATAGTCGGGGTCATGGCGCGGGACCATGCGGACCAGCACCAGCTCGCAGCGCAGCCCGAGGCGCGCCGCCGCCGCGGTGAGCCTGGCGTGATTGGACTGGCGGCCGCCCACGGTGACGATGGTGTCGGCGCCCCTCGCCTGCGCCTCGCCCAGCAGGAATTCGAGCTTGCGCAGCTTGTTGCCGCCGCCGCCCAACCCCATCAGGTCGTCGCGCTTCACGAACAGCTTGATGCCATGTTCCGGGCCAAGCGCGGCTTCGACGCGCGGTAGCCGCTGGATCGGCGTCGGCCCTTCGAGGAGGCGCACCCGCGGAAAGCGGTCCAGTTGGTCGATGCTTGCCATGGGGCGTCTCCTGCGCGCGGATGAACGAGCTCTAAGCGAGGCTCGACCCAATACGCAGCATCGAGGCGCCGTTGGCAACCGCCTCAGCCGGCCAAGGTCCGGGCCGGCACCAGCCGGACCGTGCCCTCGACCGGCTGCGGTTCGCGCGGATGCACCGGCGCGTCATGGTGGCGCAGCAGAAAACGGCGGAACAGATCGAGATAGCCTGCGTAGACGAGCCCGCCATTGAGCCGCACCAGCCGCTCCCGATGCGCCCGGTACCAGCCCGGCAGCGCGTACCAGGCCAGGCCCGGGCGCAGATGATGGGCGGCGTGGAGGTTGTTGAACAGGAACAGCAATCCCAGGAGCGGCGCGCCGTCGACGATCGCGGTGCGGTGGCCCACCGGCCCGGCGGCCCGATGCTCGGCAAAGGCGCGCAGTTGCACGAGCGCCACGCCGGGCAGCACCATGCCGGCGACGTACAGGACCGGGTCGATGCCGCAGATGCCGACCACCCAGACGAGCACGGCCGCCACGCCGACGAGGTGGGCTGCCCATTGCCGGCGCCGGCCCGGCAGGTCGCGGCGCAGGTCGATCAGCTCGCGATGGAGAAAGCGGCAGATCATCCAGGGCGGCCCGATGACGAGGCGGCCGAGCAGGGTCCCGTTGGCGCGGGTAATGGCCCGGCCGAGCGCGCCCAGGCGGTGCCACTGCTCGGCGGTCCAATAGTAGGATTCCGGGTCCTCCAGCGGATCGGTCAGCCGCGCGTCCCGGTGGTGAGCGAGATGGAGCGTGCGGTAGCGCGCATAGGGCAGGTAAAGCGACAGGGGCAGGAAGCCGATGGCATCATTGATCGCCTGCCGCCGGGTCGGATGGCCGTGCAGCACCTCATGCTGCAAGGAGCTGTGCCAGGCCAGGAGCCACGAGCCAAGAAGCAAGACAACGGGCAGCGGCAGGGCGGCGGCATGCCAGGTCAAAATCCCCCAGCCGCCATATATCACCAGGGCCAAGGCGAGCGTCGGCCATTCGACGCCGCCTCGTCCACCGATCCTGTTCCGTCCTCGCCCAAGCGCCATAACTTTCTGCTCCATCACGGATAACCCATGATTCTATCGGACAGGGCAGGCTCGTGACGCAACGCGGGACTTGGCGTTTATTCATGACAGTTATCGCCAATGCTGGCCAATTGTGTACTTTCATAGCAAAGTGATTGGATACCATCGAATCGGAGGTAGAAATGACCGATCGCAGGGTAGCCTCGCAGGTTTTCCGGGACCGGCTCTTGAAGGTGATCGGCCGTTCGGGCATGAGCCATTCGGCCTTTGCGCGCTCGATCGGGCTCGACCGCTCGACGCTGGCGCAGCTGATGTCCGGCGCCGACGCCCGGCTGCCGCGCGCCGAGACCCTGGCCGCGATCGCCGCCGGCTGCCGGGTCTCGGTCGACTGGCTGCTGGGCCTGAGCCAGCGCGAACAGCTCGGCGCCGACGTGTTCGGCGAGGTCATGCAGATCGAGCCGCACGAGCATTCGCCGATCGATGACCGGATGTACCGCTGGCTGACGGAGGCCGCCGGCTACAAGATCCGGACGGTGCCGACGAGCTTTCCGGACTCGCTGAAGACGCCGGCCGTCATCGACTTCGAATATACGCGACTCATGGACAGCGATCCGGGGCGCGAGCTCGAGAAGGCGGAGAGCCGCCTGGAATATCTCCGGCGGCCCGAGACCGAGTTCGAGGTCTGTTCGGCCAAGCAGGCGATCGTCGCCATGGCCCGCGGCCAGGGCATCTGGGAGGGGCTGCCGGTCGGCCATCGGCGTGCCCAGCTCGACCATATGATCGGGCTGTGCGAGGAGCTTTATCCGAGCTTCCGCCTGTTCCTCTACGACCGCAGCCGGACCTATTCCGTGCCCTTCACGGTCTTCGGTCCGCTCCGTGCCGCGATCTACCTGGGCAAGTTCTACTTCGTCTTCACCTCGAACGAGCATATCCGGGTCCTGACCCGGCGCTTCGATGAGCTCGTGCGCGCCGCGGTCGTGCAACCCCCCGACATGCCGGCCTTCCTGAAGTCGCTGCGCGACGCGATCTGAGCGCTCTAAGAACGGGGCGCGTGCCAGGCATGAGGCTGGAACGCCGGCTCGAGCGGCGGCTGGGTGACGCTGGCCGTGTAGTTCGTGATCGTCGAGGCCGCGACCACGGCGACGACTTCGAGCAGATGATCCGGACCGTAACCGGCAGCAAGGAACGCCTGCTTGTCCCGGTCATCGATGCGGCCGCGCTTCTCGATCAGGGTCTTGGCCAGGACGGACAAGGCAGCGCGCTTCGGGTCCGCCGGGGCCCGGCCGTCGCGGATGGCCGCGACGTCGGCGGCGTCGATGCCTTCCTCGAGCGCGAGGAACGAGTGGAACGCAACGGCCCATGCAGCACCGTTGGTGACGGCGTTGGTCAGGAGCAGGACCTGGATCTCCGCCTCGGGGAAGCTGCCGCCATGGACGTTGCCGAAAAGACCGACCAGGCTGTTGATCAGTACCGGCGACGTCGACATCGCGCCGGCGATATTAGGTACGAATCCAAAGGCCGACTGGAGCGCGTTCAGCGCCGGCCCGGATTTTTCGGGAGCGGTTTCAATCGAGTGAACAGGAAACGCATTCATTTTTCACGCCTTTGAGTTCAGCGGGCAATATTGGACGACAGGCGCGAGTTCATTTCGCCCTCGCTGTCGTGCTCTTTATTTGCGCCTGCGCATGAATGCTCTCAATTACCTCGCGGGTAATAATCGGGCGGATCGTCCGCATTTTCGCGGACGAAGCGTTCGTGCTCCTGCTCGGTTCTGTCATCGGCCGGGAACATGCATTCCAGCCGCAGTTCCTCGGCCGCGACCGTCTGCGGCGTGCCGACCGTCGTGATCATGGAAAAATAGTTGAGCGTCATGCCGCCCTTCGCGAAGGCCAGCGGGATCATCGGCATGTCGTCCCGCGGCATCGGCGCGCGCCATTCGGTCTTTACGTCAGGATACTGGGCCAGCTCGTCGAGCAGCCGTCTGGTCCTGACGTCGATCACGTGGCCAAGCGATTCCCGGTAGACGCGGGCGAGCAGGCCGCGCCCGGCCTCAGGCCAATTCGCGATGAAGGGCCGCATACCGGCGGGATCGAACATCAGGTGCAGCAGGTTGCGCGGCTTCGGCCGCGCGTTCAGGTCGACGAAGCAATTGAAGAACCGCGGCGCCGCTTCGTTCGTCAGCAGCACGTTCCAGTAGCGGTCCATCACGACGGCGGGAAACGGCTCGTGCTGGGACAGCATGCGCCGGAGCACCGAATGGATCCGGGTCATGGCCGGCTCGTCGAGCGCGATGTCGGAATAGATCGGCGCATAGCCACCGGCGACCAGCAGCGCGTTCCGTTCGCGCAGCGGCATGTCGAGCGCCTGGGCGAGATCCAGCAGCATCTGCCGGCTTGGTGCGCTGCGCCCGCTTTCGACGAAGCTGATGTGCTTCTGGGATACGCCGGCGTCCATGGACAGCGCGAGTTGGCTCTTGCCGCGCAGGTCGCGCCATCGGCGCAGCAGTACGCCCGCAGAATTGGCGGCCGGTTGTTGACGCGCGGTCGATGATCCCATGATGGCGGCACCCGGCTGAAGTTATCGTCGAGCGCTTGCTCGTCGCACGACATTAGGCCCGCCGGGAATAACGGCAATTACCTCGGAAGTAATAGCGGCCCGACTCACCGCACGACCGGCGCCGCACCCGCCTCGGTCGATTTTCCGCTCTTCAGCTCCTTGAGCTTCTGCTCGATCGGCCCGAACGGCCCGAGCCGGTGCTGGGACCGGTCGAAGCCGTCGATATAGGGGCCATAGCCGGCATCGACCGGCTTCTGCAGCCGCACCGGGAAGTCCTGATCGAGATGGGCGCGCGCCGGGCGCGGCTGGCCGTCGACATAGGCGGCGACATCCCAGGCGTCCTCGGCGCTCAAGGCCGGGGTCGCCCAGGTGGCGCCGTTCGGCATGTTGCTATGGACGAAGTTGGCGGCGCTGATCAGCCGGTTCATGCCGGCGCCGTCGTTGAAGCTGTCCGGTCCCCAGAGCGGCGGGAACTCGTAGCCGCCGGCATCGCCGACGGTGCCGCGGCGCTTGCCCTGGCCGTCGAGCCCGTGGCAGGCGGCGCAATTCTCGGCGAACAGCGCCTTGCCGTGCTCGGGGTCGGCGGCCCGCGCCAGCTTCGGCATGTCGCCGCCGCCGCGCCCCGGCGTCGGCGCGCCGATGGCGACGCCGGTCGACAGGAATTTGATATAGGCGACGAAGGCCGCCATCTCGGTCGAGTCGAGCGGCAGCGCGCGGCCGTTCATGCTGCGCTCCATGCAGCCGTTGATGCGGTCCTCGAGCGAGCCGACCCGGCCTTCCCGCGCCCGATATTGCGGGAAATCGGCAAATACGCCGACGAAGGGCAGGCCGAACGGCTTGGTGCCGCCGTCGAGATGGCAATTCTGGCAGGACAGGTTGTTGCCGGCATAGCGATGGGCCGGATCGGCGACCTCCGGCCCGATCTGGGCATAGGTCGCCATCGTCAGCTCGCGGCCGAGCCGGACCAGCTTGCCCCAGGCATCGGCCGGCAGCTTGTCGACATCCGGCACCTTCCAGGACAGGGCCGGCGCCGGAACGGCATCACCCGGTGCCGGGCCGGCAAGGCACAGCGCCGCGACACCGGCTGCGCCAGAGACCATGGCCGTGAACCGCAGCCTCATGACCATGCCCCTCTCCCCGGTAGCCCGGGAGACAGCATGATGCCGCCTCGATGCCGGCGCGAGGGGGAAATGCTCGGCGCCCGCATTGAACCCGTCCGCCGATAGGTTGATTCGCTCCCCGTTCCGATGATTGCTTCCCGTTTGACGCGAATGCCGTGTATGGTCATGGCGTCAGGTCTGTGGGGAATGATGCGCCTCGGTATCTTTGGAACGGTCGTGCTCGCGACCGGCTTGCTGGCATCCGCGTCGGGCGGTGCCGCGGATGGGCCCGCCGAACCGGCGGCCCCCTCCCTCGCCAATACCTGCCAGAGCGGCATCGCGCCCAAGCTGAGGATCACCGCCTGCGAGGCCCTGCTGCACGATCCCAACCTGCCGCCGAAGCTGGCCGCACCGGTGTTCTTCTCGATCGGCTTTTCGCAGATCGACCTGCACGATGCCAACAACGCCCTGGTGAGCTTCACCAATGCGCTCGAGAAGGATCCCGGCTTCTGGCCAGCCTCCTGGGTGCGCGCGCAGTTGCTGGAGGAGCGGCGCGAATATGGCGCGGCGTTCGCGGACTGGAGCCAGGTTGTGACGCAGCAGCCGGCGTTGGCCGGCGCCTATGCCCATCGCGCGGCTGTGGCCGACGACCTCGGCCGATCGGACGAGGCCATCGCCGACTATACCAAGGCGATCGCGCTCGCGGCCCCGACCGCCCCGATCGACCAGTATTATGCCGACCGTGGCGTCGCCCATATGGGCGACGGCCAGTTCGACCTGGCGATCGCGGACTATACCGCAGCGATCCAGCGCAACGACCAGAATGCCGCCGCCTATGCCGGGCGCGGCCGCGCCACCTTTCTCAAAGGCGATGCCACCGCCGCGACCGATGATCTGCGCAAGGCGAGCGAGCTCGCGCCGGCCGACATCTATGACGCGCTCTGGCTCTACCTCGCCGAGACCGAAAGCGGCCGCCACGGCGCCGATGGCTTGCGCAGCCGCATCGGACAGTTGCCCATGGCCCGCTGGCCGGGTCCGCTCGTCCACGTGTTCCTGGGCGAGGCGAAGCCCGAGCAGGTCAAGCCGGCGCCGTCCGATCCCGCCGGCTGGTCGGCGCCCGACCGCCAGGCCGGGGCGGCGTGCGAAATGGCGTTCTTCCTGGGTGAGTTCTACCGGCTGCATGGCCAGCAGGACCGGGCGATTGCATCCTTCCGCGCCGCACTGGCGACCCATGTCCAGGAATTCATCGAATACCACGCCGCCGAGGCCGAACTCGCGCGCCTCGCGCGCTGATCGCCTGGCCGGCCTCATCCCTTCTCACGCGGAGACATCGATGGTGGGCACGATCCGCCCTGTACCGAGACGCCTGCTGCTGGCCACCGCCCTGATGGCGACGACCGGCCTCGCCGGCTGCGCCCAGACCGGTCCGGCGTTACAGGCCCGGGGAATTCAGCCCCACGGCACGGCATCCGACTACAGCATGCTTGCCGCCCAGGGCCTGACGCGGGCCGAAGGCGAACTCGCGGTCCGCATGGCTGGGGGCACCGGCGTCAGCCGTGAGCCCGCCACCGGCGCCGCCCTGATCCGGCAGATGGCCGACGCGGGCGATCCCACCGCCGCGACCGCTCTCGCCAATCTCTATTTCAACGGCGCAGGCGTCGAGCGCAGCCCGGCCGTGGCACTCGAATGGCTGGAGAAAGCGGCCGCCAAGGATTACGGCGAGGCCCAGGCGACGCTCGCCCTGATCTATGGCCGCGGCACGATCGCCCCGGCCGATCCGGCGCGCGCCCTGGAGCTCGCCCGCAAGGCTGCCGCCCAGGCCAATGCCGAGGGCGAGAACGCGCTCGGCATCGCCTATGCCGAGGGCTGGGGCACCACCCGCGACGATGCGGCGGCGCTGTGGTGGTACCGCAAGGCCGCCGATCAGCGTCACGCCCGGGCTCAGCAGGCGATCGGCCAGGCATATCTCGACGGCAAGGGGGTGGCGGTGAATCGGACCTTGGCATTCGCATGGTTCAGCGTGGCGGCAACCAATGCGGTGGTCTTCTCACCGGCCGACAGTGCCCAGACGTCGCACGCGCGGGACGATCTGGCCCTGCTGCTGCTGCCGGCCGAAGCCCAGCAGGGCCTGCAGCTTGCCGGCACCTGGAAGCCCGGCATAGACCTCGATGCAACGAAGCTCGCCGCCGCGCCGGCGACGCCCCAGTCGCGGCAGTTCTACTCGCCGACGACCAGTGCGCTGCAGGCCGCGGCCGGCCCCCGGGTCGATCCGCCGATTGTCGAGCGCCAGATGACCTACGACATCGACGTCCAGGCCGACGGCAGCCGGACGTCCGTTCTGCACCGCGAAGTGCTGTTGAAGAACGAGGCGGCGGTGAAGCAGGCCGGGCAGATCCCGCTCTATTACAACAGCTCGCGCGAGACGGTCGACATCGTCGAGGCCTATACGCTGAAGAGCAGCGGGCGCAAGCTGCCGGTCGACACGGGCGCCATCTTCAGCCAGCTCCTGCCCGGCAGCCCGAGCGCGCCGATGTTCGACGACCAGAAGCAGAAGGTCGTGATCTTCCCAGACGTCGAGGCCGGCGACGTCATGGTCCTGACCGTCAAATATACGGTCCAGCCCCTGCTGCCGGGCCTGTTCAGCCTGCATTGGCTGTTCGACCAGACCTACCAGGAAAACGACGTGCGGATCACGGTGCGGGCACCGCAATCCATGCCGCTCTTGACCGAGACCCACGACCTGGCCTTCAGCCAGCGCACGGACGGCGACAAGAGCGTCTACGAATGGCGCTATGCCAATCCCAAGCCGCTGCCGGAGAATATCCTGGCGCTCGACCCGATCGACCGGGCGCCCCGCCTGTTCGCCTCGAGCTTCAAGACTTATGAGCAGCTAGCCACCACCTATGACGCGCTCGCCGAGCCGAAGCTGACGGTGACGCCGCGCGTGCGGCAATTGGCCGACGAGATCACCGCCGGCACCCAGGACCGGCGCAAGCAGGCCGAGCTGCTCTATGACTGGGTCAGCCGTCACATCCGCTACGTCGGCATCGAGCTGGGCCTGGGCGCGATCGTGCCACACGATGTCGACACGATCCTCGGCAACGGCTACGGCGACTGCAAGGACCACAGCGCGCTCTATTCGACGCTGCTGCGCGCGAAGGGCATCCCGAGCCAGATCGTGATGATCAACCTCGGCGCCAGCTACACGCTCGCAGCACCGCCGACCTTCGGCGCGCTCAACCACGCCATCACCTACCTGCCGGAATTCGACCTCTACGCCGATACGACCGCCGGCGTGGCGCCATTCGGCGTGCTGCCCTTCCCGGAATATGGCAAGCCGGTGGTGCTGTCGACGACGGCGGCACCCGCCCTCCACCATACGCCGGCCCTGCCGGATGGCCTGGCGACGATCGCGACCCGGACGACGGCCAAATTGAGCGCCGACGGCCGCTTGAGCGGCGAAAGCGAGACGACCGGCACCGGCCCGTTCGCGGTCCAGCTGCGCCAGATGGCGGTCAACATCCAGTCGGTCGGCGCCGAGCAGGCGGCGAAATACCAGCTGCGCGGCCAGGGCTTCGACGGCAAGGGCCGCTTCGATTTCGACTCGCCCTTCGCCATGGCGGCCTCATATCGCCTCGCCGGCCATTTCGAGACCGAGCCGCATCCGGAACTGGTGTCCGGCAACAGCTTCAATCCGCCGCTGGGCCTGGGCCTCGGCGCCCAGCCCGGCACCGAGCTGCTGGGGCCGCTCTACAATTTCCGCGACCTGCGGGGCATCGAGCCGACCGCCTGCTTCAGCGGCCGCGAGGTCTCGGACATCTCGCTCGAGCTGCCGCCCGGCAAGCGGCCGCGCGAACTGCCGAAGCCGGCGGAGATCAAGACCGACTTCATGACCTACAGCGCCCATTGGACGCTGACCGGCCGCACCGTCGCCGTGCACCGCGAGTTCACCAGCAAGGTCAGCCAGCCGATCTGCCTCGGCCCGGTCAGGACCGCCGCCGCGAAGGCGCTGAACGACATCCGCGGCGACTACAACAAGGCGATCGCGCTCACCGGGGGATGAGCGACGAGGCGCGCCCTGTCGCTCTCAGTGGTAGCGCGACAGGCCCAGTTCGCTGAGGTCCGTCTCCGGCTTGCGGCCCGACAGCAGGTCCGCCAGCACCCGGCCCGAACCGCACGCCATGGTCCAGCCGAGCGTGCCGTGGCCGGTGTTGAGGTAGAGATTGCGGAACTTCGTGCCGCCGATCACCGGCGGACCGTCCGGCGTCATCGGCCTGAGCCCGGTCCAGAAGGTCGCCCGGTCGAGATCGCCGCCACCGGGGAACAGGTCGCCGACCGACTGGTCGAGCGTCGCCTTGCGCGCCGTGCGCAGCACATGGTCGAAGCCCGAGACCTCGGCCGTGCCGCCGACGCGGATCCGGTCGCCGAGCCGGGTGATCGCGACCTTGTAGCTCTCGTCCATCACCGTCGATTCAGGCGCACGCGCCGCATCGACGATCGGCACGGTGATCGAATAGCCCTTGATCGGATAGACCGGGATGCGGATGCCGAGCGGACGGACCAGGAACGGCGAGTAGCTGCCGAGCGCCAGGATATAGTCGTCACCCTTGAGGATGCCGGCGCTGGTCGCGACCCCGGCGATGCGGTCGCCGTCGGGCACGAAGCCATCGATCTTGGTGTCGAACTGGAACTTGACGCCGAGGTCGGCCGCCATCTTTGCCAGGTTGCTGGTGAACATGTGGCAATCGCCGGTCTCGTCGCCCGGCAGGCGCAGGCCGCCCGCAATCTTCTCGGGCACGGCGGCCAGCGCCGGCTCCGCGGCGATGCAGCCGGCGCGATCCAGGAGCTCGAACGGCACGCCATATTCCTTGAGCACGGCGATGTCATCGACGGCGCCGTCGAGCTGGGCCTGGGTGCGGAATAGCTGCAAGGTGCCCTGGGCGCGGTCGTCGTACTGGATGCCGGTTTCCGCGCGCAGTGCCTTCAGGCAGTCGCGGCTATATTCGGCGATGCCGACCATGCGGCCCTTGTTGAGCGCGTAGCGCGCGGACGTGCAGTTGCGCAGCATCTGCAACAGCCACATCCACATGTAGGGATCAGCCTTCGGCCGGACCTTGAGCGGCCCGTGCTTCATCAACAGCCACTTGATTGCCTTCTTCGGCACGCCCGGGCCGGCCCAGGGCGCGGCATAGCCGGGCGAGACCTCGCCGGCGTTGGCGAAGCTCGTCTCCCGCGCCACGTCAGGCTGGCGCTCGACGACGGTCACCGCATGGCCGGCCTTGGCGAGGTAGTAGGCCGTCGTCACACCGATGACGCCGCCACCGAGAATGATCTTCATGGACTGTTCTCTCCGTATGGACTCAGTCGACATAGCGCCGGACGTAGCGTCCGCCGAGACTGGTCAGGATCTCGTAGCCGATCGTGCCGGCGGCCGTGGCGACCGCGTCGATCGACTGATGGGGGCCGATGAGCTCGACGAAGTCGCCGGGCTGCAACATATCCGCCGGCAGGGCCGAGATGTCGAGCGTCAGCGAATCCATCGACACGCGGCCGGCGATCGGCAGGGCCCGGTCCCCGACATAGGCCTGGCCGCCCGGGCCGACGCTGCGCAGCCAGCCGTCGGCATAGCCCACCGCCAGGGTGGCGATGCGCGTCGGCGCCGCCGCCCGGAAGGCATGGCCGTAGCCGACCGCGTCGCCGGCGGCGATCGCGCGCGTCTGGATGACCCGGGCGTCGAGCCGGACCACGGCGCGCATCGGGTTGGGCGCGCCCGGCACCGGCGCCACGCCATAGAGCGCGGCACCCGGCCGGGCGAGATCGAAGTGGTAGTCGGACCCGAGGAAGATGCCCGACGAATTGGCGAAGGAGGCCGGGGCCGGCGGCAGGCGCCGCCGCTGCGCCTCGAACATCGCAAGCTGCGCCCGGTTGGCCGGATGGTACGGCTCGTCGGCGCAGGCGAGATGGCTCATGACCGCGCGCACGGCGATGCCGCCGAGCCGGGCCGGGTCCCGCGCCAGCAGATCCACCTCGGCCGGTGCCAAGCCCAGCCGCGCCATGCCGCTGTCGACCTGCAGCACGGCCGGCAGGGCCCGGCCGCGCCGCCGGCTCAAGGCCGCCCAGCCATCGACCTGGGCCAGGCTGTTCAGCACCGGTGTCAGCCCGGCATCGAGGCAGGCCGCCTCGGCGCCCGGCATCAGGCCGTTAAGTACGAAGATCTCGGCCTCGGCCGGCAGCGCGGCGCGAAGCGCCACGCCTTCCTGCAGATGGGCGACGAAGAAGTGGCGGCAGCCGATGCGCGACAGGGTGGTGGCGACCCGTGCCGCCCCCAGCCCATAGGCGTCGGCCTTGACCACGGCGGCGCATTGGGCGGCGCCCAGACGGCCCTGCAGCAGGCGGTAATTGTCGCGAAGGGCGGCGAGATCGATGGTCAGCACGGCCCCGGCCGCGGCCGGGTCGAGCCTGGCGCCGGGTGCGGCGACCGCTTCCTCGAACAGAGACTGAACGCTTGCCGTCCGCATCATGGCGCCCATTCCCCCGCCGCCCGCATCGATACCGCGAAGGATAGTCGCAGATTGCCCTACTTTCCTGGCTTTCACGCGCAGGAACGACGAATTTATGCTAATGAGTGGCAGAATATGCCGGCCATTTCGCAGAGAGTTTCAATGACCCCGCTCGACCCGATCGACGCCAAGATCGTGCAGCTGCTCCGGGCCGACGGCCGGATGAGCAACGCCGATCTAGCCGCCGCCGTCGGCCTGTCCGCGTCCGCCTGCCTGCGCCGCCTGCGTCTGCTTGAGCGCAGCGGCGTCATCCGCGGCTATACCGCACTCGTCGAGGAGCCGGACGCCGCGGAAATCATGGTCGCGATCGTGCAGGTGACCCTGGAGCGCCAGACCGAGGAATTCCTGCAGCGCTTCGAAACCGCCGTGCGCAAATGCCCGGACATCCGCGAATGCTACCTGATGACCGGGCTCGAGGATTACATCCTGCGCGTCGACGCAAGGAACGCCGCCGACTACGAGCGCATCCACAACGAACAGCTGTCGCGCCTGCCCGGCGTCCACCGCATCCGCTCCAGCTTCGCCATCCGCAGCGTCGTGCGCTCAAGGCCAAGATAGAAAGCACTCGCCGTCGGCACGTCCGGCCACTCTCCATCGTCATCCCCGGGCTTGACCCGGGGATCCACGCGCTTCCGCTTGGCGCCGCTCTGGGAAGCAAACATGCATTGCCCTCCGGCGTGGATGGCCGGGTCATGCCCGGCCATGACGATAGAGTGAGACCTCAGCCCTCACCCGCCCGCGCCGCTTTCGAAGCGGCCGCCCAACCGGTAGCGCGAGCCGGGGTAGAGCAGCCGGGCGGAGCTGACCAGGCGGTCGTCGGACCAGGTGCGGCGGCGCACCAACAGGCAGGGCTCGCTGCGCTCGATGCGGAGCTGCCGGCATTCCCAGTCCTCGGCCAGCACTGCCTCGACCAGGTGCTCGCCTTCGGACAGCGGTGCCACCCCCATCAGATACTGGTTCGGCGTCACCGCGGCGAAATCCTGGTCCAGGTAGGCCGGTGCCGCCGCCGGGTCGACATAGCGGTCTTCGAGCTGGACCGGCAGGTCGTTCTCGGTATGGACGATAATGGTGTGGAACAGCCGCCGTCCCGGCGCCACGCCGAACAGGCCGGCGATGTCGGCCGCAACCGAGGTCACCTCGCGGCACAGGAGGATGGCACCATGCCGGTGGCCGCGCTCCGCGATCTCGTCGGCGATGTTGCGGATCTCCATCAGCGGGGCCAGTGGCCGCGCCCCGCCGACGAAGGTGCCGACGCCGTGGATGCGCACCAGCACGCCCGCCTCGGCCAGCTCGCTGAAGGCACGGTTCACCGTCATCCGGCTGACGCCCAAGGCGCGCACCAGCTCGTGCTCGGACGGGATCCGCTGGTCCGGCCCCCAGGCGCCGCTCTCGATCTTGCGCACGATGCCGCGCTTGATGCGCTCGTAGAGCGGCAACGGGCCGTCGTCGATTTCCAGGCTGCTGATCAAGTTGCTCATGGGCTGCTTCGTCTCGCGGGTTCCGGGCTTGGCCAAGCCCCGCACCCATGATATCAACATGTCTACACTTGTATAGTCAGCAGGAGCGACGCCCGTGCAAAGATCCCGAGCCATCGACGGCAACCGCCGCATCATCCGCGCGCCGCGGGGGCCTGAGCTCACCGCCAAGTCCTGGGCGACCGAGGCGCCGCTCCGGATGCTGATGAACAATCTCGATGCCGAGGTCGCGGAGAATCCGCAGGAGCTGGTGGTTTATGGCGGCATCGGCCGGGCCGCGCGCGACTGGGACAGCTTCGACCGGATCGTCGACGTGCTGAAGAAGCTCGACGAGGAGCACACGCTGCTGGTGCAGTCGGGCAAGCCGGTCGGGGTGTTCCGCACCCATCCGGGCGCGCCGCGCGTGCTGATCGCCAATTCCAACCTGGTCGGCAAATGGGCGAATTGGGAGCATTTCCACGAGCTCGACCGCAAGGGCCTGATGATGTACGGCCAGATGACGGCCGGCTCCTGGATCTATATCGGCAGCCAGGGCATCGTCCAGGGCACCTACGAGACCTTCGTCGAGGCCGGGCGCCAGCATTATGCCGGCGACCTGGCCGGGCGCTGGATCCTGACCGGCGGGTTGGGCGGCATGGGCGGCGCGCAGCCGCTGGCCGCGACCATGGCCGGCGCCTCGATGCTGGCGGTCGAGTGCCAGCCGAGCCGCATCGAGCGCCGGATCGAGACGCGCTATCTCGACCGCTGGACCGCATCGCTCGACGAGGCGCTGGCGATCATCGAGGAAGCGAAGCGCACGAAGCAGCCGGTGTCGGTGGGATTGCTCGGCAATGCCGCCGAAGTGTTCCCGGAGCTGGTCCGGCGCGGCGTGCGTCCGGACATGGTGACCGACCAGACCAGCGCCCATGATCCCTTGAACGGCTATCTGCCGGCCGGCTGGACGCTCGAGCAGCACGAGGCGCTGAAACTGTCCGACCCGGCCAGGGTCGAGGCCGCGGCCAAGGCGTCGATGGCGGAGCAGGTCAAGGCAATGCTGGCGTTCCATCGCCAGGGCGTGCCGACGCTCGACTATGGCAACAACATCCGGGCGATGGCGCAGGAGATGGGCGTCGCCGACGCGTTCGACTTCCCGGGCTTCGTGCCGGCCTATATCCGCCCGCTGTTCTGCCGCGGCATCGGCCCGTTCCGCTGGGCGGCACTCTCCGGCAACCCGGAGGACATCTACAAGACCGACCAGCGGGTCAAGGAGTTGCTGCCCGACGACAAGCATCTGCACCGCTGGCTCGACATGGCGCGCGAGCGCATCCAGTTCCAGGGCCTGCCCGCCCGCATCTGCTGGGTGGGGCTCGGCGACCGCGCCAAGCTCGGCCTCGCCTTCAACGAGATGGTCGCCCGGGGCGAGCTGGAAGCGCCGATCGTCATCGGCCGCGACCATCTCGATTCCGGCTCGGTCGCCTCGCCCAACCGCGAGACCGAGGCGATGATGGACGGCTCCGATGCGGTCGCCGACTGGCCGCTCCTGAACGCCATGCTGAATGTCGCGTCGGGCGCGACCTGGGTGTCGATCCACCATGGCGGCGGCGTCGGCATCGGCTATTCCCAGCATTCGGGCATGGTCATCCTGGCCGACGGCACCCCGGCCGCGGCCGAGCGCCTCGGCCGCGTGCTGACCAACGATCCGGCGACCGGCGTCATGCGCCACGCCGACGCCGGCTACCAGATCGCCAAGGACTGCGCGCGCAAGCAGCAGCTCTGGCTGCCGATGCTGGATTAGCGGCAGGGCCGCTCGGTTCGCCCCTCCCCTTCCCAACCCTTCCCTCGTCACCCCCGGGCTTGACCCGGGGGTCTACGCAGTCGGTGCCGGGCCGGTGCCCTTGCCGGAAGGCTCCGGTCGGCCGAGACGCGTGGATGGCCGGGTCGAGCCCGGCCATGACGAGGGAATAGGGATGCGGAGGACGTTTCTCTGTTCGGCGCTTCAGCCCCCTCACCCCATGGACGGCCCCTGCCTGTCGCGGCATCATCCGTCGGCGGCAGGAGGGGACGGCCATGATGCGTATCTTCGGCGACTCGATCTCGGGCAATTGCCTCAAGGTGAAATGGGTGGCCGACCGCCTGTCCCTGCCCTATGAGTGGGTCGAGATCGACATCATGAAGGGCGAGAGCCGGACGCCGGAGTTCCTGGCGATGAATCCGGCGGGACAGGTGCCGGTCGTGGCACTCGACGATGGCCGCACGCTGGCGCAGTCGAACGCCATCCTGCTCTATCTGGCCGGCAGCTCAGACCTGGTGCCCGGCGACCTGTTCGAGCGGGCGAAGATGCTCGAATGGCTGTTCTGGGAGCAGTACAGCCACGAGCCCTATATCGCCGTCGCCCGGTTCCAGGTGGTCTACCAGGGCAAGCCCGCGGCCGATCTCGAGCCGCGCCTGGTCGAACGCGGCAAGGCGGCACTCGCCCGGATGGAGGCGGCGCTCCGCGACGGCCGCTTCCTGGTCGGCGAGCGCCTCAGCTTGGCCGACATCGCGCTCGTCGCCTACACGCGCGTGGCGCATGAGGGCGGCTTCGATCTTGCAGACTATCCCGCCGTGCGCCGTTGGATCCGGCGGGTCGAGGACGAACTGCGGCTGGATCCGGCGGCATAATTTCCGCGGACCGCCCTCTCCGATGCCCGACGCCGCCCCGCCGCTTGCGACTGTACCCGTGCTCGAACGCGCCGACGGCGCCGTGCGCCTGCAGCTCGCCGCGCGCGGCGGCCGGACGCGGATCGCGACGCTCTACCAGCAGGCGCCGGCACGCGTGTTGTTTCCGGACGTGCCGCCCGACCAGCCGGCCCAGGCGGTGCTGGTCAATACCGCGGGCGGCATCGCCGGCGGCGACCGGATCGCGACCCAGATCGAGGCCGGCCCCGGCACCTTAGCGACACTCACCAGCCAGGCGGCCGATAAGATCTACCGCGCGCTCGACGCCCCGGCGCGGCTTACGACCCGGATCGCAGTCGCCGACGGCGCCTGGTTCGAATGGCTGCCGCAGGAGACCATCCTGTTCGACGGCGCACGGCTCGACCGGCAAATCGCATTCGCGCTCGCACGCGGCGCGCGCCTGCTGGCGGCGGAGACCGTGCTGTTCGGCCGGGCGGCGCGCGGCGAACGGATCGCCCACGGGCAATTGCATGATTCTTGGGCAATTCGCCACGATGATCGCCTGGTCTGGGCCGACCGCCTGCGGCTCGACGGCGACATCCGGGCGGCGCTCGACCGTCCGTTCGGCTTCGCCGGCGCCGCCGGCATGACGACGCTCGTCCATGCCGGGCCGGATGCGGCATCGTTCTTGCCAAGAGCCCGGGAGATCGCCGCGGCCATGCCGGCCGAAGGGGCGGCGACCTTGGTCAACGGCATCCTGCTGATGCGCTTCCTCGATCGCGACGGCGCGCGGCTGCGGGAGGCGGCGGCACGCGCCGCGATGGCGCTCCGCCACGAGATCGCCGGCCTGTCGCCGGTACCGCCGCGCGTCTGGCGCAGCTGAACCGGTTCAAGAACAAGGGGGAGAGGGGCCGAAGATGAACCTCAGTCCGCGCGAGAAGGACAAGCTGCTCGTCGCCATGGCGGCGATAGTGGCGCGCCGGCGCCTGGAGCGCGGCGTCAAGCTCAACTATCCCGAGGCGGTCGCGCTCATCACCGATTTCGTGGTCGAGGGCGCCCGCGACGGCCGCCGGGTCGCCGACCTGATGGCGGCCGGCGGCGAGATCCTGCGCCGCGACCAGGTGATGGAGGGGGTGGCCGAGATGATCCACGACATCCAGGTCGAAGCGACCTTCCCCGACGGCACCAAGCTCGTCACCGTGCACGAGCCGATCCGATGATCCCGGGCGAAATCATCCCCGCGGCCGGCGAGATCCTGCTCAATGCCGGCCGACCGACCGTCACCGTGACCGTCGCCAACACCGGCGACCGGCCGATCCAGGTCGGCAGCCATTTCCATTTCGCCGAGACGAACCAGGCGCTGGCCTTCGACCGGGCGGCGGCGCGCGGCATGCGGCTCGACATCGCCGCCGGCACCGCGGTTCGTTTCGAACCCGGACAGACCCGCGAGGTCACGCTCGTCGGCTTTGCCGGAGCACGCGAGGTCTACGGCTTCGCGGGAGCCGTCATGGGCAAGCTGGAGACGCCGTGATGGCGACGAGAATGGACCGCCGCGCCTATGCCGGCATGTTCGGCCCGACCACAGGCGACCGCATCCGGCTCGCCGATACCGAGCTCTTCATCGAGGTCGAGGCCGACCACACGATCCATGGCGAAGAGGTCAAGTTCGGCGGCGGCAAGGTCATCCGCGACGGCATGGGCCAGAGCCAGCGCGCCCGCGCCGACGGCGCCGTCGACACGGTCCTCACCAATGCCGTGATCCTCGACCATTGGGGCATCGTGAAGGCGGACGTCGGCCTCAAGGGCGGCCTGATCGCCGCCATCGGCAAGGCCGGCAATCCGGACATCCAGCCGGGCGTCACCATCGTCATCGGCCCGGGCACCGAGGTCATCGCCGGCGAGGGTAAGATCCTGACCGCCGGCGGCATCGACAGCCACATCCATTTCATCTGCCCGCAGCAGGTCGACGAGGCGCTCTATTCCGGCGTCACCACCATGCTGGGCGGCGGCACCGGCCCGGCCGCCGGCACCAACGCCACGACCTGCACGCCCGGCCCCTGGCACCTGATGCGCATGCTGCAGGCGGCCGAGGGCCTGCCGATGAACCTCGGCTTCTTCGGCAAGGGCAACGCCAGCCGGCCGGCGGCACTGGTCGAGATGATCGAGGCCGGGGCCTGCGGCCTCAAGCTGCACGAGGATTGGGGCACGACGCCGGCCGCGATCGACTGCTGCCTCTCGGTCGCCGACGCGCACGACGTGCAGGTCACCTTGCACAGCGACACGCTCAACGAGGGCGGCTTCGTCGAGACCACCATCGCCGCCTTCAAGGGACGCACCATCCACGCCTTCCATACCGAGGGCGCCGGCGGTGGCCATGCGCCCGACATCATCCGGCTGGCCGGCGAGGCCAACGTGCTGCCGTCCTCGACCAACCCGACCCGGCCCTACACGGTGAATACGCTCGACGAGCATCTCGACATGCTCATGGTCTGCCATCATCTGGATGCGCGCATCCCCGAGGATATCGCCTTCGCCGAGAGCCGCATCCGTAAGGAGACGATCGCCGCCGAAGATATCCTCCATGACCTGGGCGCGCTGTCGATGATCTCGTCCGACAGCCAGGCCATGGGCCGGGTCGGCGAAGTGATCATCCGCTGCTGGCAGACGGCCGATAAGATGAAGCGCCAGCGCGGCAGCCTGGGCCAAGGCCCGTCCGACAATTTCCGGGCGCGCCGCTATATCGCGAAATACACCATCAACCCGGCCATCGCCCATGGCATCGCCAATGTGGTCGGCTCGGTCGAGCCGGGCAAGCTCGCCGACCTCGTGCTGTGGTCGCCGGCGTTCTTCGGCGTGAAGCCCGACCTGGTGCTGAAGGGCGGCAGCATCGCCGCCGCCCCGATGGGCGACCCCAACGCCAGCATCCCGACGCCGCAGCCGGTGCACTACCGCCCGATGTTCGCCGCCTTCGGCAAGAGCCTGGTGCAATCGAGCCTGACCTTCGTCAGCCAGGCGGCACTCGACGGCGGCATCGCCGAGCGGTTCGGGCTCGAACGCCCGCTCTACGCGATCTCGAACGTCCGCGGCGGCATCTCGAAGAAAAGCATGGTGCTGAACGACGCGACGCCGAAGATCGAGGTCGATCCCGAGACCTACGAGGTCCGCGCCGACGGCGAGTTGCTCACCTGCCCGCCGGCCGACGTGCTGCCGATGGCGCAACGGTATTTCCTGTTTTGAGCGCGCTGCCGGGGCCCGCGTTGGCCAAATCTCGCCCCACCACCTCCGCCGTCATGGCCGGGCTTGACCCGGCCATCCACGCGTCTCGGCTGATCGATGACGGCGGGGCCCCCGTGGACCCCCGGGTCAAGCCCGGGGGTGACGGCGAGGAGGGGAGTGCGGGAAAAGACTTCCTTTCCGCCCCATCCACTCCCTCACCCTTCCCAGCCCGTCGGGCCGGGCCCCTTCCCTCTCCCGCCCGCGCGGGAGAGGGTGCCGAGCGTCGCGAGGCGGGTGAGGGCCCGGCCGACGGGAGTGCCCGCTGATGCGCCGCGCCCACACCGCCCTTCCGGCCGGCAGCTGGCCGGAGCCCGAGCGGGCCGGGACGGTGACGCTCTCGTACCTGGAGCGCCATCGCCGCCGGCTGCGGCTCGTCACCGACCAGGGCGAGCCGTTCCTGCTCGACCTGGCGAAGGCCGTGCTGCTGGGCGAGGGCGACGGGCTGCAGCTCGACGAGGGCGGCATCGTCGAGGTCAGGGCGGCGAACGAGGCGCTCTTGGAGATCCGTGCCGGCACCGCGGGCCTGCCCCGCCTCGCCTACCATCTCGGCAATAGGCACCTGCCGCTGCAGCTGCTGGCCGACGCGCTCCTGATCCGCGACGATCACGTCATCGCCGACATGGTGCGCGGCCTGGGCGGCGAGGTGCGCGCCGTCAGCCGGCCGTTCACGCCCGAGGCCGGCGCCTATGCCGGCGGCCATGACCATGGCACGCGGTTCGACGATGAGTGAGCTCGCCTGGCTGCTGCCGCTCGGCACCTGGGCGTCGCCGGCCTATCCGGTCGGCGCCTTCTCCTACAGCCACGGGCTCGAATGGGCGGTCGAGGCCGGTGCGGTCGCCGACCTGGCGGGGCTCGCCGATTATGTCGCGACCGTACTCGAGGCCGGCGCCGGCTGGGCCGATCTGGTGCTGCTGGCCGCCGCCTGGCGCGCCGCCGCCGCGGATGACCGGGCCGCCTTCGAGACGGTGCGCGAGCTGGCCGAGGCGCTGCGCGGCACGGCCGAAACCGCGCTGGAGACCAATCAGCAGGGTGCCGCCTTCGTGCTGGCGACCCGCGCCGCTTGGCCCGGCACGCCGCTCGACCGGTTGGCCGACGGCAAGACGCTGACCTATCCGGTCGCCTTCGGCGCCGCCGCGGCCGGCCAGGTGCCGCTCGCTGCCGCCCTCATGGGTTTCGCCCAGGCGGTCGCGGCCAATCTCGTCTCGGCCGGCGTGCGCCTGGTGCCGCTCGGCCAGACCGACGGCCAGCGCGCGCTGGCCCGCCTGGCTCCCCTCATCGTCCGGGTCGCGGCGGCAGCCGAGGCGACGTCGCTCGACGACGTTGGCACCGCTGCGCCCGCGATCGATCTCTCATCCATGCGTCACGAGACGCAATATACGAGGCTGTTCCGCTCATGAGCGCTTCCACTCCCCACGGGCCCTTGCGGGTCGGAATCGGCGGCCCGGTCGGGTCGGGCAAGACGGCGCTGACCGACCGGCTGTGCAAGGCGATGCGCGACCGCTACGACATCGCCGCCATCACCAACGACATCTATACCAAAGAGGATGCGGAGTTCCTGACCCGCTCCGGCGCGCTCACGCCCGACCGCATCCGCGGCGTCGAGACCGGCGGCTGCCCGCACACAGCGATCCGCGAGGATGCGTCGATCAACCTGGCGGCGGTCGCGGAGATGAACGCGCTGTTCCCGGCCCTCGACGTCATCTTCATCGAGAGCGGCGGCGACAATCTGGCCGCGACCTTCAGCCCGGAGCTGGCCGACATCACGCTCTATGTCATCGACGTCTCGGCCGGCGACAAGATCCCGCGCAAGGGCGGCCCCGGCATCACCCGCAGCGACCTCTTGATCATCAACAAGATCGACCTGGCACCGCTGGTCGGCGCCTCGCTGGAAGTCATGGACCGCGACGCCCGCAAGATGCGCGGCGAGCGGCCGTTCCTGTTCACGAACCTCAAGGAAAACAAGGGGCTGGACGAGATCGTGCGCTTCATCGAGCGGGCGGGCGGCCTAGGCGTGAATTAGCGCGAAGAGAGAGCTCAACCACTAAACTCAACCATTGATGACACCCCTCTCGCCACCTATGGTGCGGTAACGGCCGGTATCCGTCGGGGGGACGGTGCCTATGCCGAGCAACCGAACCTTGGGGGCAAGAACATGGATGCGGAGACAAGAGCGCCGGCCGCTCAGCCGACGGCGGAGCAGATCATCGCGCAGTTGACTGAAGAACAGAATTTCCTGCTAGCGGTCCCGGCCGGACTCGTCGCCGCCATCATCGGCGCCGTCCTGTGGGCAGCGGTCGTGTTCGTGACCAACATGGAACTCGGCCTGGTCGCCGTCGCGGTCGGCGCGCTGGTCGGCTACGCCGTCCGTTTTGCCGGCAAGGGCATCGAGCCCAAGTTCGGTTTGCTCGGGGCGGCCTGCGCCGCCATCGGCTGGGGCCTGGGCACGGTGCTGAGCGATATCGCCTTCCTCTCCCACGCGCGCAAGATGCCGCTGCTTGACGTGGTTCATGCACTGACGATCGAGCGGCTCGGCGCGCTCATCTCGGTCGCGTTCCAGCCGATGGACCTCCTGTTCCTTGGGATCGCGGTGTATGAGGGCTACAGGTTCTCATTCCGCTTCCGGCTGAAGCCGGCCGCGCAGCTGCCGGTGGCGCAGGCTCGTCCTCAGATCGGCGACCAGTCGGCCTGAACTGAAAGCGAGCGGGCGGCAGGAAGTCCCCCCGCTCGCTTCGGACCGGTTCGATCGGGTGATCCTCAGCCGGGGCTCCGAATCCGCCCCGCTCAGCCAGCGCCCTTGTTCTTGACCAGGTAGTCGACGATCGCCGGCACGTCCTTGTCGTCGATCGGCGCCTTGTAGACGGCGATCATCTTGTGGACCACCGCCTCCCACGCCGTCTTGCTGAGGTTGGGCTGGGTGAGGACCATGCCGGCGGAGTGGCAGGCGACGCAGTTGTTGTTGATGGCGTCGGCCGCCGCGTCGCCCGGGAACAGGCGATCGCCGGCCGGCAGATCGACGCTCACCGACTTCAGGACGGGTGCCGTCTGGGCCCAGGCGGCGCCGGCGACGAGGACGAGGCAGATCGGGAGAATTCGGCGCAGCTTCATCATGCCCTCCCGTTCAGGCCGCCTTGACGGTCGTGGTTTCGATGACGTTGAGCATGAAGCCGCCGGGATTCCAGTTCGGCACGTCCGGCTGCGCCACGCCGTTGCTGTTGGTGCAGCGGACCTTGAGCGCGTGCTCGCCCTTCTCGGCGAGCGTGATGGTCGTCTGCCATTGCCGGAAGCTGTACTTGCCCTCGTCCTTGCCCAGCTCCGTCGGCTGCCAGGTCTTGCCGCCGTCGGCCGAGAAATCGACCTTGGCGACGCCGGTGTCGCCGCCGAAGGCGATGCCGCGGACGAGCGTGGCAGCACCGGCCTTGACCGAGGCCCCGTCGGTGAGATTGGTCAGGAACGAGCGCGGCACCATCTTGTTGATCGGCACATTCTTCACCCCGGTCTGGCCGGGGGTGAGGTTGGCGTGCGGCGTATCGGGAATCAGGTAGGCGACCTTCATCCAGTAATTGTCGTCGGGCTGATTCAGCACCTCGATGTCGCTCAGCATCTTGACCCAGTATGTGGAGTACCAGCCGGGCACGACCAGGCGCAGCGGGAAGCCGTTCAGGAGCGGCAGCGCCTCGCCGTTCATGGCGTAGGCGATCATGACCTCGCCGTCGCGCGCGTGATCGATGTCGAGCGACTTCATGAAGTCCGGCGCCCCGTCGACGACCGGCTCGTCGAGCCCGTTGAAGCGGACCTGCACGGCCCCGGCCTTCACCCCGGCGCGATCCAGCACGTCCTTCAGGCGCACGCCCATCCATTTGGCGTTGCCCATGGCGCCGTGGTGCCATTGCCCGCCGGCGACCCGCGGCTCGAAATGGCCGCGCGAATTGCCGGAACATTGGTTGACCGCCGCCAGCTCGACCCGCGGCAGCCCGTCGACCAGATCCTTCAGCGACAGCGACAGCTCCTTGTCGACATGGCCGCGCACCGCGAGGCGGAACTTGTCGGCATCGACCTCGGTCGGAATGACCGCCCAGTGCCAGCGCACATAGAACTGGTTGTTGGGGGTGAACACGCCGCGATCGAACACTTCGAACGGAGTCTCGAGCAGCGGCGGGCGGGTGCGCTGCAGGATCATCGCCCCCTTCTGCGGGAAGTCCGTGGCCAGCGTCCGGTCCTGGGGCCCGCCGTTCAGCGGCAGCTTGACGATGGTGTCCGCCGCCCAGGCCGGGGCGCTGGCCATCGCCAGGCCGGCCAGCCCCGCCTGGCCGAGGAACGCGCGCCGGGTCGCGAGGCGCCTTGGATCGATCGAATGCATGTCCGACTCCTCGCTAGAACTGCTCGTTCTCGCTGTGCGTGATGGCCGGCCTCGACCGGCCTCGATCGTCAGACGCCCTCGGCGTCGCCTTATTCCAGCGGCTCGAAAATTTGTCTCAGGCTACGCCCAATACCCGGATCAACGCGAGGCTGATGCCGACCAGGACCAGCAGCGAGGCGACCACCGTCGTCGTCACCCGGGCGCCGGCCTGGGCCACGACCCGGACGTCCACGCCCAGCCCGAGCGCCGCCATGGCGACGATGGTCAGCACATTCGCGGCGGCTGCAGCGGGGGCCAGCACAAGGTGTGGGATCAGCCCGGCCGAACGCAAGCCGCCCAGCACCAGGAAGCCAACGATGAACCAGGGCACTAGGCGATGCAGCGGCAGCTTGCCGCTCTTCGGCAGTTGCTCGCCGGCGACGACCGCGGAACGATGGATCGCGGCCTTCTCCAGGCGCCCGGCGCCGAGCGAGAGGAACAGCACGACCGGCCCCAGCATCAGCACGCGGACGAGCTTGACGAGCGTGCCGATCTGGGTGCTGAGCAGGCCGGCCGGCACGGTCGCGGCCAGCACCTGGGGCACAGCATAGACGGTGAGGCCGGCGAGCACGCCATATTGGGTCGCCGACATGGCGAAGAGCGGCATCAACAGCGGCAGGGACAGCACCACGACCACGCCCAAGACCGCGGTGAAGGCGATCGAGGAGGCGACGTCGTCGCTGTCGGCATGGATCACCGGCGCCACGGCGGCGATGGCGGAATTGCCGCAGATCGAGTTGCCGCAGGCGATCAGGATGGCGATGCGCTGCGGCAGGCCCATCATCCGGCCCAGCATGTAGCTGGCCGGGATCGCGACCAGGACGATGCCGACGATGCCGAGCAGCAGGCTCGGCCCGACCGCCAGGATGGTCTGCACGCTGATTGAGGCGCCGAGCAGCATGACCGCGACTTCGAGCAGGAACTTGGCGCTGAAATTGATGCCCGGCAGCCAGCGCTTGTGCGGCGCCCAGGCCGAGCGCACGGCGGTGCCCAGCAGGATCGCCAAGACCAAGGCCTCCAGATAGGGGCGGCCCAGCAACCGTTCCTCGACGATCTGCAATCCCATGGCAGCGAGGGTAACCGCGCCGCACAGCAGCACGCCAGGGATCAGACGGGTCGGGTTGCGTAAGTCAGACATGGCGGCCTCCAGCCGGCGGACAACCGGCGCTTCATGCCGGCCCGATAGATTTGGACCCTCACGATCTATAACTCCAATACATCTTTCCCATCTTCCTATAGATTGGATCTATGGCACTCAATCTCCACCTGCTCCGGCTGTTCGCCGCCGTCGCCCGGCACGGCAGCTTCTCGCGCGCCGCCGAGGCGCTGCATCTGAGCCAGCCGTCCGTGTCCAAGGGCGTGCGCGATTTCGAGGCGCAGGTCGGCAGCCGCCTGCTCGAGCGCGGCGGCGCCGGTGGCGTGACCCTGACCGAGGCCGGCCGGCTGCTGATGCGTCATGCCGCCGGCCTGTTCGCCGCCGAGCGCGACGCCGAGGAGGAGCTGGCAGCACTGCGCGGCCTGCGCCGCGGCACGCTCAGCGTCGGCGCCAGCACGACGGTCGCGACCTACCAGCTGCCGCCGATCCTGGGTGCCTTCCACAAGCACCATCCGGAAATCGAGCTGCGCCTGACCAGCGCCAACACGCGCGCAATCGCGGAGCTGCTGCTCGCGCGCGAGCTCGACATCGCCCTGGTCGAGGGCCCGGTCGACGACCCCGGCATTGCGGTCAGGCCCTGGCACGACGAGGAGATGGTGCTGATCGCAGCACCGGATCATCGCCTGGCCAAGGCGCCGGCGCCGCTGCCGGCCGCGGCCATCGCCGACGAGATCGTGCTCGTGCGCGAGCCGGGCTCCGGCACCCGCGAAGTCGCCCTCGCGGCGCTCGAGACCCACCATATCGTGCCCCGCTCGATCCTGGAGGTCGGCAGCACCGAGGCGATCAAGCAGCTCGTCGCCGGCGGGCTCGGCATCGCGCTCGTCTCGGCGGCGGCCGCCGCCGACCAGATCACGCTCGGCAAGCTGGTCGTGCTCCAGGCGCGCGGCTTCACGGTGCGCCGGATGTTGACGCGCCTCAGCCTGCCGGCCCGCCAGCCGAGCGCGCCGGCGGCGGCGTTCGACGCGCTGCTCGACCGTCCGCCCGGAACCGACAAGCGCTGAGCCGGTTGTTGGCGAGATCGAATGACCAGCAGGAGCAGGGGATGTCGGCCCTCGCACAAGAGCCCGTCAAGGAGCCGAAGCCGTCGCTGCTCGCGCAGGTCATCGGCCCCGGCCTGATCACCGGCGCCTCGGACGACGACCCGAGCGGCATCGCCACCTATTCCCAGGCGGGCGCCCAGTTCGGCTATGCCACCGCCTGGACCTTGATCCTGACCTATCCGTTGATGGTCGGCATCCAGGAGATCAGCGGCACCATCGGGCGGGTGACCGGCCGCGGCATCGCCGGCAACCTGGTGCGCCACCACACCGGCTTCCTCGTCAAGCTGCTGGTCGGCCTCATGGTGCTGGCGAACATCTGCAACCTCGGCGCCGACCTGGGCGCCATGGGCTCGGCCATGACCCTGCTGATCGGCGGCCCGAGCGGCGCCTATGTCGCTGGAATTGCCCTGCTCTCGGCCCTGCTGCAGGTGTTCCTCAGCTACACGCGCTACGCCAGCATCCTGAAATGGCTGAGCCTGTCGCTGCTCGCCTATGTCGGGTCGGCGCTGGTCGTGCATGTGCCCTGGGCGGAGGTCGGCAAGTCGATCGTCTGGCCGGCGATCGAGCCCACCACCGACTACGCCACCATCATTGTCGCGGTGCTGGGCACGACCATCAGCCCGTACCTGTTCTTCTGGCAGGCCGGGCTCGAGGTCGAGGACCAGCAGGAGGAGGCCGACGCCGAGCCGTTGCGCGTCGCCCCGGAGCAGGCGCCCGACGCGCTGCGCCGGATCCGCTGGGACACCGTCATCGGCATGGGCCTGTCGAACCTGATCGCGCTCTGCATCATGATCACGACCGCGGCGACGCTCCACGCCCACGGCGCCAAGGATATCCAGAGCGCGTCGCAAGCCGCCGAGGCGCTGAAGCCGATCGCCGGGCGCTTCGCCTTCCTGCTGTTCGCCGGCGGGATCGTCGGCACCGGGCTCTTGGCGCTGCCGTCGCTCGCCGGGTCGGCCGCCTATGCCATCGGCGAGGTCGCGCGCTGGCCGGTCGGCCTCGACCGGCGCCCGAAGCGCGCCAAGGCCTTCTACGGCACGCTCGTGGTCGCGACCGCCGTCGGCACCGCCATGAATTTCGTCGGCATCGACCCGATCAAGGCGCTGATCTGGAGCGCGGTGCTGAACGGCGTCGCGGCGGTGCCGATCATGGCCATGGTCATCCGCCTGGCGACCCGGCCGCGGATCATGGGCGAATTCACCATCTCGCGCCCACTCGCGATCAACGGCTGGATCGGCACCGGCTTCATGACCGCCGCGGTCCTGGTCATGTTCGCGACGATGTTTACGGGCTGAGGGCAGAGCCGCTCGGCGGCTTGATGTCGTTCGATATACGTCCGGCCGGCAGAAAGACCAGGGCAAGGAGCCCGCTTAGGAACAGGCTTGTGCCTTCAGGCCCTTTGCCGTCTTGGCGCCGTGAATGCGGCCACCGACGCCTTGTCGTGTCCGGCTTCGCGCAGGAACCGACGGGCAAATTCCTGAGCCGGGCCGCGCAGGGTATCGTCGGGACGGATCAGGTGAAAGGCCACCGGACCGTCGATCGTCCGGCTGGAAACCGAGACGAGACGACCTGATTCCAATGCGGCCGAGGACAGGGGCGGCCGGGCGAGCGCCAGGCCGAGCCCCTGGATGCAGGCGTCGACGACCAGGTTGTAGTCCTCGAAGCGCCGGTCTTCGCTGCGCGGGACATAATCGACGCCCGCGGCGCCAAGCCAGCGTCGCCAGCCCTCGATATTGGAATCATGCAGGATCGGCAGTTCGAGCAAAGCCTCGGCCGTGGGCTCTCCCCCCAGCCGTTCGGCGATGGCCGGTGCCGCCATGGGATGCATCTTCTCGCGCCAGATCTGCACGCCGCAGACGCCGGCCCAGGGCCCCTTGCCGCAGCGGATGGCCAGATCGGCGCCCTCGCCGAAATCGGCCAGGCGATGTTCCAGGATCAGTTCGAGATGAAGGTCATCGCCCTCGAGCTCGCGGAGGCGCGGGAACAGCCATAGGGCCGCCACCGACGGCGGCAGCGACAGGCGCACGATCGCCCTGCCCCTCGACCGGGTCCGGGAATCCGGCGACCAGCGCTCGGTATCGTCGCCCAGCAAGGTCAGCGCCTCCTCCGCCCGGGCGAAGAAGCGCATGCCTTCCGGGGTGAGGCTCACGCCGCGGGCCTCCCGTTCGAACAGGCGAACGCCCATCCAGCGTTCGAGGCGCGAAACCTGACGCGAAACCGCCCCATGGGTCAGGCCGCTTTGCTCGGCCGCCGCCGAAAATGAACCGAGCCGAGCCGCAAGGGCAAAGGTTTCGAGCGTATCGAGGGGCGGAAGCGTCGGCGAGCTGTGAACCATAGGCACATATGCTCATCGATTGCGTTGCTTTTCAAGCAAGGCCCACGCCTCTAAGCCTTGACCCGGATCGCATTCGGCCCGGTGCCGAGGAAGGAGAGCCCGCGATGAGCATAGCCCGGTGTGCCGACGCCCGTATCGAGCGGCGGCGCAGCATCGACCTGGTCGCCCTGGCCGCGATCCTGTTCACCATCGCCTCCTGGGCATCGTCCTTCGTGGCGATCCGCATCTGCCTCGTGGCATTGACGCCGGTCGATCTGGCCGCCGCCCGCTATGTGGCGGCAGGCGTGATCGCGTTGCTCTATCTCGTGGTGAAGCGGCCGCCTCTGCCGGGCCGGCGCGATCTCTTCCGCCTGGCACTCGCCGGCGTCATCTTCATCACCTTCTACGCGATCCTGCTCAATACCGGCGAGCGGACCGTAGAGGCGGGGCCGGCTAGCTTCATCATCAACACCATGCCGGTCTTCACCGCGCTGATCGCCATGGCGGCGCTGGGGGAACGCTTCGGTCGCTGGGGCTGGATCGGCACGGTGCTGTCGTTTGGCGGCGTGGCGCTGATTGCCTCGGCGACCAGCGGCGCCTTCAAATTCGATCCCAACGCCATGACGATCCTGGGCGCCGCGATCTGCTCGGCGGTTGCCAGCGTCATGCTGAAGCCCCTGCTCGGCCGCTTTCCGGCGCTGATGGTGACGGCCTGGACGCTGCTGCTCGGCGCCGTTCCCCTGCTGCCGGCCGTGCCCGCAGCCGTGCAGGCCCTGGCGGCGGCGCCCGCCGGTGTCAACGCCAGCGTCGCCTATCTGGTTCTGGTGCCGACGGCGATCGGCTATGTGACCTGGGGGATCGCGCTCAGCCGCATGGCAGCCGCCCGTGCCGCCAATTTCCTCTATGGCGTGCCGCCGACCGCGACCCTGATCGGCTTTGCCTGGCTGGGCGAGGTGCCGACGACCATCGGCCTCGTCGGCGGTGCGCTGGCCATCCTGGGCGTGCTCGTCGTCAACCTCATGGGCAGGAAGTAACGAGCCTGAGCGGCCCGCTGCGGGAGGAGTCTGCATCGCTTGACATGTAGTAAACATTTACTTCATACATTGATCATAACAACGTAATCGGAGGAAACCCCAGCCATGGTTCCGTCTCCCCAATCGTCCGGGGCAGCGACCGCCCCCGCGTCACGGCTCGTTTTCGTTCTCAACGGCCCCAACCTGAACCTGCTCGGCAAGCGGCAGCCGCACATCTACGGCCACGAAACGCTCGCCGACGTGGAGCGCGATTGCCGCGCGCTCGCGGGCGAGCTCGGCCTCGAGCTGCGCTTCCACCAAAGCAACCGCGAATACGAGATCGTGGACTGGATCCACGAGGCGCGGGAGAGCGCGGGCGGCATCGTCATCAACCCGGCCGCCTTCACGCATTATTCCGTGGCCATCCTGGACGCGCTCAATGCCTTCGATCCGCCGGTGATCGAGGTCCATATCTCCAATGTCCATAAGCGCGAGGAATTCCGGCACCGCTCGTTCGTGTCGATGCGCGCCGACGGCGTCATCGCCGGGTTCGGCACCCAGGGCTACCAGCTGGCGCTCCGCCGCGTCGCCCACCTTCTCGCAGCCAAGGCCTGAGGCCCCGACGGACGGAGGCAGAGGCATGACCAAGCTGAGACTCGCCGTCGCCGGCGCCGGGCTGATCGGCAGGCGGCATATCGAGATGATCCGGAACAGCCGCGCATGCGAGCTGTCGGCCATCGTCGACCCGTCACCGCAAGCGGTGGACTATGCCCGCGAGCTGGGCGTCCCGGTGTTCGGGTCCCTCGGCGAGCTTTTCGCCCAGGACAAGCCGGACGGGATCGTCATCGCGACCCCGAACCAGATGCATGTCGACCAGGGGCTCGAATGTATCGCGGCCGGGGTGCCGGCCCTCGTGGAGAAGCCGGTCGCGGACACGCTGGAGCGGGGCGTGGCACTCCTGGAAGCGGCGGAGCGGGCCAGGGCGAAGATGCTCGTCGGGCATCACCGGCGCTACAGCTCGATCATCGCCAAGGCGGTCGAGGTGATCGGGGCCGGCGCGCTGGGCCAGATCGTCGCCGTGGTCGGGACGGCCCTGATGTACAAGGCAGAATCGGAGGGCTACTTCGACGGCGAGTACGCATGGCGCAAGGGGCCTGGTGGCGGGCCGATCCTCATCAACATGGTGCACGAGGTCGGAAACCTGCGCGCGCTCGTCGGCGAGATTACCGAGGTCCAGGCGTTCGCCACGAGTGCCACCCGCGGATTCGCGGTCGAGGACACGGCCGCCATCAACCTGCGCTTCGCCAATGGGGCGCTCGGCACGTTCATGCTCTCCGACACGGCCGCGACCGACCGCAGCTGGGAGCACACGTCTGGCGAAGACAAGTTCAGGTACTCGCTTGCGCACACCGACCAGGACGACTGCTACCTGGTGTGCGGCACCTGGGGCTCGCTCGCGATTCCGACGATGCGCCTGCAGCGTTATCTCAAGGATGAGGATAGGTCCTGGCATAAGGCGCTGGATAAGATCACCATATCGTCGGAGGTGGTGGACCCGCTGTCGGCGCAGATCGCCCATTTTTGCGACGTGATCCGAGGCCATGCGGAGCCGTGGGTCAGCGTCCGCGACGGCGTGCAGAACCTGCGCGTCGTCGACGCCATCCACGAGGCGGCCCGCACCGGGCAGATCGTCCGCATCGGGCAAGGCTGAGCGCCGGCCTGCCTTGAACGCGCACGGCAGAGCCGGGCCGGCGCGCTCGCGTACCAATCCGGCTCTTGTCACCGGGAGGAAACGCCGATGGTTCAGATGACCGAGAGGGAGCCGCGGGGACGGCACCAATCCAAGAAGGCCGCTGCCAGCGGCTGGATCGGGTCTGCGCTCGAATATTACGACTTCTTCATCTACGCGACCGCCGCGTCGCTCCTCTTTCCGCAGCTCTTTTTTCCTTCGGCCGATCCGACCACCGCCATCGTGGCATCGCTCGCGACCTACGGCGTCGGCTATGTCGCCCGGCCCATCGGGGCCTTCTTCCTCGGACACTGGGGCGATACCCATGGCCGCAAGCATGTGCTGATCCTGTGCATGTTCCTCATGGGCTTTGCCACCATGGGGGTCGGGCTGCTGCCGACGTACCAGCAGGTCGGCGTGCTGGCACCCGTACTGCTTGTCATCTTGCGCCTGATCCAGGGCTTCGCGGTGGCCGGGGAGATTTCCGGCGCCAGCTCGATGATCCTCGAGCATGCACCGTTCGGCCGGCGCGGCTTCTTCGCCAGCTTCACGCTGCAAGGGGTGCAGGCCGGACAGATTCTGGCCGCCGCGGTCTTCCTGCCGCTGGCCGCCTACATGCCCGCCGACGCCTTCATCTCTTGGGGCTGGCGGATCCCGTTCCTGCTCTCGGTCGTCGTCGTCATCGCCGGCTACATCATTCGCCGCGAGGTCGAGGAAACCCCGGCCTTCACCGAGGAGGGCGAGCAGGGTGCCGTCGCCCGGGCGCCGATCGTCGAGGCGTTCCGGTTGAGCTGGCCGGACATGCTGCGGGTCGTCTGCCTCGCGCTCATGAACGTCGTGGCCGTGGTCGCCACCATCTTCGGCGCGGCCTATGCGGTCCAGCCCGCCTATGGCATCGGGTTCCCCAAGGAACTCTATCTATGGATCCCGGTGCTCGGGAACATCCTGGCCGTCGCCATCATCCCGTTCGTCGGCAACCTGTCGGACCGGATCGGCCGCCGGCCCTGCCTCGTCGTCGGCGCGCTCGGGTCGGGCCTGATGTCGTTCGCCTACCTCTACGCCATCAGCATCCACAGCGTGATGCTCGCCGTCGCCTTCTCGCTGCTGATGTGGGGCGCGCTCTACCAAGGCTATAACGCGATCTTCCCGAGCTTCTACCCCGAGCTGTTCCCCACCCGGGTCCGCGTCACGGCCATGGCAATCTCGCAGAACGTCGGCACGACCATCACGGCCCTGCTGCCGGCGCTGTTCGCGTCCGTGGCGCCTCCGGGCTCCCAGAATGTTCCGCTCACCGTCGGCGCCATCACCTTCGGCGTCACCGTCATCGCCGCGATCGCGGCACTGAGTGCCAGGGAGACCTATCGCATTCACCTCAACGATCTCGGCAAGCCGGATGCGGTCCCCGTCCCGAAGGCGGAATACGAACGCCTGCGGGCGCAGTCGATGGCGGGTGCGGGGCTGGCGAGCACCGAAAGCACACGACCGGTCTGATGATGGGGGGCGGTCGCTAAACTATTGGAATAGAGCGCGACCGCCCTACGCCCCCTTCGCGCCGGTTTGCAGATATCCGAGCACCGCGGACACCGCCATCTCCCGGTGCTGCGGGCGCAGCTCGGGGGCGAGCGGGTCCTGCCCGAAGATCGTCCCGAGCGTGTAGCGGTTCGAGACCCGGAAAAACGGGAAGGCCGTCATCAGCAGGTGCAGGCCAACCGGCGTCACGTCCACGCGGAAAACGCCCTCGCGCTGGCCGCGCTCGAGAATGGTGGTGAGCGTCTTGATGACGGTGCCGTTCAGCGCCTGGATCGTCGACGACTGCTGGATGTGGGAGGCGCGGTGGATGTTCTCGACGGAGACGAGGCGCGTGAACTCCGGGTGCGCTTCCTGATAATCGAACACGAATTCGACCATGCGCCGGATGGCTGCGATCGGGGGCAGGTCCCGGATGCCGAGTTCCTGCTCCGCCCGGCGCATCTCGCCGTAAGCCTCCTCGAGTGCCGCGGCGTACAGGCCTTCCTTGCTGCCGAAATAATGATAGAGCATGCGCACGGTCGTGTTCGCCCGGGCCGCGATCGCGTCCACCCGGGCGCCGCTCAGCCCGTTCTCGGCAAATTCGGCGACGGCGGCATCGAGGATGCCGCGACGGTTCTGCTCGGCATCGCGCGGGCGGCGGACCACGGGCGGATTGTCTCTGTCGGTCTTGGCGGCGTCGTCCGGCACGGGGGCAACCTTTGCAGTAAGCGTTTACGCCATCCTAGAGCGATCGTGCTCGGCCGGAAAGGGTTGCCCGACTAGGCTCGTTCTCCGCCTAGCCTTCCTCTCCCGCCAGTTCCGCGGGATCGAGCGTGACGCGCTCCGGCCAGGCCGGGTCGTGGCGTCGGATCTCGTCGGCGATGGCGCGTTTCAGGAGCTTGCGCCGGATCTTGCCGTTCGGGTTGCGCGGCACCTGGTCGAGCTTGACCACATAGAACACGCCGAGCCCGAGCCGGCCGACCGCGTCGAGCACGCGGCCGTAGACAGCGTCATCCTCGCCCGGCGGTTTGACCACGCCCAGATAGACCTCGCCGATGCCGGCGCGGTTGCGGATGGCGCAGGCGCCGATGTCGCGCAGCCTGACCATGCCGCGCACCCGGTCCTCCAGCAGGTCCGGAGCGAATTTGACGCCGCCGACATTGATCAGCTCGTCGCCGCGCCCGACGATCTTGAGGCGCCGGAGGCCCAGCAGGATGCCGACGTCGCCCGGGTAGAACCAGCCGTCGCGGATCATGCGCCGGTTCGCCGCCGGGTCGTCCAGATAGCCCTGGAACATGCCGTCGCTCTGGATCCGGACCCAGCCCTCGGCCCCCTCGGGCAGCAGTTGGTCGGCGTCATCCACCACCTCGATCCGCACGGTCGGCGCGATGATGCCGACGCCGTCGGGACCACCGGTGCGGCGCAGCGAGACAAAGCCGGCCTCGTTGGTGCCATAGACGTCGTGGAGCCGGTCGGTCAGGCGCTGGCGCGCCAAGGCCCGGAGTTCGTCGCCGATCGCCCCGCCGAACGTCGCCAGATGCAGGTCCGGATGCTTGGTGAAATCGGCCGGCAATTCGTCCAGCAGCTGCTTCAGCTGGATCGGCAGCAAGGCGATGTGGTTGATCGCGTGCCGAGCAATCAGCCCCGGAATCGCACCCGTCTGGTTGAACGGCACCATGACCACGGTGCCGCCGGCCCGGAGGCACATGGTCATGGCCGAATAGGCGCCCTCGACCGTGAACGGCAGGGTCATCAGCAGGCGCGTGTCGATGTCGTAGGGCGAGAACCATTGGATCGCCGCCAGCCAGGCATCGCGGGTCGCCCTCGAGAAATGCAGCCGCTTGGGCACGCCGGTCGTCCCCGACGTCCGCAGGATGCGCAAGGGCGCGGTGGCGGTATCGTCGGGCACGCGGGCGGGGGCGGCGCCCTCGCCGTCCAGCACCCGGCGCCGCCATTCGGCGGTGATCGGCTGGAACGCCGTGACGTTGGGCAGCGGCACGTCGCTCAGCACGAAATCGATGGTGGCGAGGAACGGCGCCGCCTCCGCGCCCTCGCGGTCGTCGAGCGAGGCCGTCGTCACGCCCAGGCGCTCGAAGCCCAGGAGCAGCAGCCAATGGAAATAGACGTCGGCGCAGCGGACCGCGACCGAGCTGCCGGCCGGCCGGCCGAGCGCCTGGAGCGCGGACGTCACGTGGCCCAGATCGCGCGCGAACCGGGCAAAGCTGATCTCGCGCTCCTGGTCGATCAGGGCGACGGCGTGCGGCCGCTCGGCCGCGTGGTACGCGATATAGTTAACCGTCACGCCGCCAATCCCCCCGTCAACCCGCCTTGACCGTCTCCAGCATCTTGGCGATGGCGCCGCCCCATTGGCCGGGCGCGTCCTGGCGGTGCAGGCTCACGGTCGGGTACCAGGGCGTGTCGGCCCGGTCCAAGAGCCAGCGCCAGTCGGGCGCATAGGGCACGAGGATCGAGACCGGCTTGCCCATGGATCCTGCCAGGTGGGCGACGCCGGTATCGACCGCGACCAGCCGGTCGACCCCGTCGAGGATCGCCATGGTGTCGGTGAAGTCCTGGATCTCGGCGCCGAGGTTGATGAGCGGCGCCCGGCCGAAATAGCGGCCGATCTCGGCTTGGGGTCCGCCCATCTGCAGCGACAGCAAAGCCACGCCGTCGAGCTTGGCGAGTTCGCCCAGCTTCGCCAGCGTCATCGAGCGGTTGAAGTCGTTGCCATGGGTCGGTCGCCCGGCCCAGACCAGCGCGATGCGGCGATAGCCCTTGGGCACCAGCGCGTCGATGCGCCGGCGCCAGCGCTCCGCCTTCTCCGGGTCGGCCTGCACATAGGGCACCGGCGCCGGGATCGTGTCGAGCCGGGTCCCGAACAGCCGCGGCAGGCCCGAGAGCGGGCAATAGGCGTCGAACGCCGGCATATGTTCCCAGCGGTCGAAATACTGGGTGATGCCGGCCTGCTGCATAACGATCGGCCGCATTTCCGAGCTGCAGGCCATGATCAGGTTCGGGGCGAGCTTGGCGACTTCGGGGATGTAGCGGCAGAACTGGATCGTGTCGCCGAAGCCCTGGTCGCCGATCAGCATCAGCGTGCCGTTCGGCATCGGCTTGCCGTCCCATTGCGGCCGGTCGTTCGGCGGCAGCAGCTTGGGCGCGTTCGGCAGGGAGAAGCGATACTCGTATTCTTCCCAGCCCTCTTCGAACTGGCCGGTCAGCAGCAGGGATTCCGCCAGCTCGAAATGCGCCGAAGCCTGGCTCGGATCCAGTTCGAGCGCCCGGCGCACGGCCGCGATCGCCTGGTCGATCTCCAGCCGGTCGTAATGGATGACGCCCAGGTTATAGGCGGCACCCGGATCCTCCGGCGCCAGCTCGACCGCGCGCTTGCCATGGGCAACCGCCTCATCGAGCCGCGACTGGCTGCGGTAGAGCTCGCAGATGTTGCGGTGATAGAGCGCCGTGTCCGGCGCCAGCTCGATCACCCGTTCGAACCGGGCGATCGCCTCCAGCGGCCGCTTGCGCTTGTAGGACAGGATCGCCGCCTGGTGCAGCGCCGGGTGATAGCCGGGCGCCGCCTGGATGATGTGGGCCAGCAGCGCCTCGGCCTCATTGAGCCGTCCGGCCTGCTCATGCGCCTCGGCGTCGGCCCGCCACTCGTCGATGGTCTTCGACACCGGCGGGGCGGGCGCCGGTGCGAAGTTCGCGGCGAGCTCAGCCATCGATCGAGTAGCCGAGGCGGGTGATGACCGGCTCCAGGATCGGGATGACCGGCTGCAGGTGCTTCAGGTAATGCCGGTAGCGATAGCGCGAGCTGTCGTAGAGCTTCTCGGTGACCTGGGCGTAGCTGGCCGTGCGGGCATAGCGCTTGTTCTCGTGGAACTGCAGGCAGCGCTTGTCGAAGCCGGTGCCGACGAAGCCCAGCATCCGCCGGATGCTCGCCTCCTGGTCGTCGACGATGTCCTCGTAGCGGATCGGCAGATACTTGAGCGTCATCTCGCGCCGGTAATGCTCGACCAGGTCGGCGATCAGCACATAGTGGCGCGCGATCGTCTCGAGCGCGTTGGCGCAATAGAAGCCGTGGGTCAGGTGGTTGGAGAACACCGACAGCACGATGTCGAGCGGATGCCTCAGCACATGGATGATCGGCGCGTCCGGGAACATCAGCGCGATCAGGCCCAGGTGCGTCTCGTTGAGCGGCATCTTGTCGGTGAACCAGGTCGCCCCGGCCTCGGTGATGCCCGACTGCCGCGCGCGCTGCAGGTAATAATCGCGCAGATTATCGAGCCCCTCGCGCTGGTCGCCCATCCACAGGTCGGCGAGCGCCTCGGGGTAGGCCAAGGGGCTGTTCAGCATGCGCGGCATCAGGTTGGTGATGTCGTTGACGAAGGTCAGCTCATCGCCGGCCGAGATCTTCGGATGGGCCGACAGCGTCTGCTCCACCATGGTCGTGCCCGAGCGCGGGAATCCCACGATGAACAGCGGCCGCGGCCCCTTCTCGACCGGCGTGCCGCGCGGCACGATCTTCAAGCGGCTTGCGGTGAAATAGCGGGTCAGGCGCTCGGTCAGCTGGCGCGCATGGTCGGCCAGATAGACATTGCCGCTCAGCTCGACGCCCTTGCGCTTGCCGGCGGCGAAGGCGGCGAACGCCTCGTCGAACCGGCCCATCTTGTCGAGCAGCCGGCCCTTCTCCAGGAGCTCGTTCGTGCCCAAACCGCCGCCGGGCAGCTGCTGCTCGAGCCGGTCGAGCAGGCTGAGCGCCTCGTCATACTGCTTGGTCCGGCCGCGGATGATGGCGCGGTGCAGCAGGATGCTCGGGTTGCCCGGCGCCAGCTTCTCCGCCTGGTCCAAGAGCTCGTCGGCGCGGGCGAAGTCGCGGTCGGTCTCCTCCATGCGCGCCCAGCCGAGCAAGGTCTGCAGGATGTTCGGGTCGAGTGCCACCGACTCGGC
>Ga0070730_10000201_pt1 | contig 76722 bp, 71 predicted proteins | sample Coa_R1_3_FD_66447 | JGI IMG/M metagenome (GOLD analysis project Ga0070730, IMG submission 66447) | Surface soil microbial communities from Centralia Pennsylvania, which are recovering from an underground coalmine fire - Coalmine... | ecosystem: Environmental > Terrestrial > Soil > Unclassified ... | reverse complement strand
TCCGACCGTAGTCACGCAACAGTCGCGTGAACTTGCCCCAAAAAACAAAAAAGCGACGCTCCGGAACTCGGAGCATCGCTTTAATCTCTCTTTCGCCCTTGTTTCGTAACAGTCTGGAAAGCCGCGCCCCTTCGAAATCAGGCTTCCAATCCCGAAGGATTAGAAGTTGATCTGTGTGCCGACCAGAATGTCGGTTGCGGTCCCGTCACCACCAATGCCCGCCGTCGTCTGGTTCTTCACGAAGGAGGCCGAGCCGCGGAAGGTCATGCCCGGGCCGTAGGTGTAGACCAGACCACCAGCCCAGCGCGTCGTCGTGAGATCGTTCACGGTGCTGTTCAGATGGATGTCTTTATGCAGGTAGGAACCGCCCAGCTTGTAGGGGCCAGTCGTGTAATCGACGCCGACGACCCAGGTCTTGGATCCGCTGTCACTGGATCCCTGCGCGCCACCGTTATCCGTGGTGTAGACGCCGCCGAAGTTGAAGGCTTCCCAGCCGGCATTGACGCCAGCGTTCCACTCTTTCCAGTTGGCAAAGCCGACATGGGTGTTTCTCTCCAGAGCGACGTCGGTATAACCGGCGCCGGCCGTGATACTGACGTTCTGGAAGTGGCCTTCATAACGGCCGGAACCTTCCCACGCCGAACCCCAGCTGTTGTCCTGGTTGTTCTGGTGTACGCCGCCCAGACCGCCGCCATTGAGGGGGTTGCCGTTCTGCGTGAAGAAGTCGCCCTGGAAATCGTTGACATCCGGGGTGTAAGACACACCAAACTGGAAGCCGCTGAACACGGGCGTCAGGTAGGTGAGCTTGTTATAGTCGCCCGTCAGGCTGTTATCGTAGTCGAGGCCGTCAGACGCGTAGCGGAAGGCAACGTTATATGTTTTCGTATTCAGACCGTCAAGGTCGGTCAGCGCATAGTTGACCGGGTTAATAGACGAGCGAATGCCGTCCAGATTGCTGTCAGCGGACGGAGCGGCGACCTGCAGCAGGTAGTTGGAGCCGTCTTCTTTACCGAAGTTGAAACGGCCCCAGCCGCCGGAGAAGTAGGCATAGCTTTCCCTAGTGAGGAAAGAGCCTGCCCAGACATCGTTGCCAAAATTGTCGACATTGTTGCCGCCATCGATCTCGGCTTCGTGATAGACGCCAACCGTCAGGCCGTTATCCAGCGTGGTTTCGCCGTTGAAGTGGATCTCGGTGGCCCGCACGATGTCCAGTCCGCGCGCCTTGCTGGTAACAGGTCCAGGCAAGTCAACATCCGTTTTCTGGTGATCCCAGACCATGTAGCCTTTGAAATCGCCGCCGATACCCAGCTTGATGCCGTCAGCAGCAGCTTTTGCCGGCGTGCTCAGGGCGAGGCCCAGGGCGACGGCGGCGGTGCAGAGAAGAAGTTTTTTCATGTTAGTCCCTCCGTAAGAGTGTTAGAGAACATTTACTTAGGCAGCCCAGTCATAGGGATGCTCCTTTAACCAATATTCCAAAGAGACGAGCCAGGCAATCCGGCATGCGACAGAAATGTCACATTTCGTTTTTTGATGTGGCATTTCTGCAACGGGTTTTTTTCCTTGCAGGGGAATTGAAGACTGAATAGGAAGGAAGAGCGGCTATGTTTACCTCCAAGTTGCATAGTTGCTCGGCCCAGGCCATGCTTGCATGGTCTGGGTTTTTTTCTGGAAAAGACGACAGTGGCAGGTCTGAACGCAAAAAAACGGGCAAGGCTTCCGCCCTGCCCGCATTAATGCATGATCTACAGACTTGCTTTCAGGGCTTCGCCGGCAGCCCCGTTTCCATGGGTCAAACCGCTGGCCGCGTTGCCGTCCACGACTGCAGACCCCTTGGTTTCGGTAAGGCTGCCGTTGACCTGAATCAATGTGATCCGTCCACCCATGCCGCCGGTGCCACCAGCACCGCCGCCGGCGGTCCCTGTACCATTTTTAATGCCATCTCCACCATTGCCGCCTGCGCCTCCGCTGGCATCAACAATGTTCGTGCCGGTCGATCCGGTCAGGGTCTTGTACACAAGGTAGATCCATCCGCCGCCACCGCCAGCACCACCTCCGCCGCCTCCGCATCCTTTGTTGGTCCCTACTGTCGTCGGCGTTCCGCCAGCACCGCCTGCTCCGCCAATGGCGGCTATTGCTGAGGCCGCCGTTGAGCCGCCCCGATTTATTGTTTTTGCAAAAACAGCAAGGACGGGTGCGCCGGAGCCGCCGCCGCCACCGCCGCCGCCTTTATTGACTCCATCACCGCCGCCCGCAGAGCCGCCACCGCCTCCCTGTCCGCCCGTGATAAGTCCCGATGCTGCGTAGGTAAAATTCGCGCCCGGAGACAGCCATTGAATGGGATAAGCGGTTACCGTAGCGCCGGCCGGACCATTACCAGCAGAAGTAGTCATGCCAGAGAATCCGGCACCACCCTTGCAGCCATTTGTAACCGTGTAGGCGCCTCTGCCACCGTTAAATATTCCGGATGACGAAACACTCGTTCCATCTCCTCCGGTTGTCAAGGTTCCGCTTCCTCCAACTTGCCCGGTATTTGATCCGCCTAAAAAATTTGATGCAGCGGCAGTACCACCTGCCCCGCCTGTTGCACCGTTCGTTCCGCTGGCGGCTGATCCTGCATTAGCGCTTGCCTTTATGGCGTTTGCCGGAGCGCTCGAAATATCGAGCGTACCGCTGACAAAAATTGGATATTGCGCCGAGACCAATGAACCGCCTGTAATCGTCAGGTTGTGGTAGTACATGGGCCGGGTCAGGGTTGTAGTTCCGGTGCTGATTGTCACATCGCCATCAGACCCGCTTCCGAAGAGCATAAGGTCTTGGGTGGTGCTGTTAGATACAGCAGCGTCGGCATAGGCTGTCGTCGCTACTTTTGTAGAATTGTCGCCGGCAGACTGAGTCGTTGCCGTAAATCCATTCATCAGAGCCGGACCGGTCGTCATGTCCCCTTTAATTGCGTCACCGATGTTGAGATAGTTGCTGGTGGCGCCAGTTGCGGGCACGTCAACTGAAGCACCGATGAGGATATTATTTTCGCCGGTGCCAAGCTTGTTCGCCGCCTGCATACCGATCACGATACTGTGGTCAACGAACGTCATATTCGGCGCAGCTTGCCACCCGATTATTATGTTTCCCTCCCCATCAGTGAGAGACGCTCCTGTAGCAGCACCAACCGCAACGTTACCAGCACCATCACTATCCGCGTGGACAGAAAGGGCATTATATCCAATCGCTGTGTTACTACCACTGGTAGCTGCCGTAAGTGCATTGGCTCCGACGCCCGTATTTCCGGTGGGTGCCCCGCTAGAAGAAAGTGCAGAATCACCGATTGCGACGTTGAAACTACCCGATGTCAGGTTTGTCAGCGCGTTATTGCCGAGTGCCGTGTTATCAGTTCCCGTTGTGCGGCCACCGCCATTATTTTGCCCCAAAAACATATTGGCATCCGCATACACAACGATGCAGTCGGTTAAGTTTGTAAGCGCGGTCATTTTGATTTTCCTTTTTCTGTTGTTGGTGGTTAAGAGGGTGAATTTCTCCTTAGGCGTGTACCCCCGTGAGGACATGAACCTAAGCGACGAATCCTAAGGAAGTGTTAAGACGGAGAAGATGGGTACTCTGGGGAAAATTGCAGCGGTAAACGCCCCTTCCCTCGCCCGAGAATCGATCAGGCGAACGCAGCGAGAGTGCCTGTAGGTCCAGGCCCGGTAAACTACTGTTTCCGGTAGGGGGAAATTATGAAATGAAAAACTGGTGCGGGCGGTGGGAGTCGAACCCACATGAGGAAAAATCCCCGGAGGATTTTCATGCCGACTGCGGCTTTCGCCGCCCGGACGCCGCGTTTTGCAACGCTCGCGACCGGTTTGCGGTCTGGACTATCCCTTCACCCTCCCCCGCGATGCTGCGGGGCTTAGGTGCTGCCCGTCTAGTCTCTACACCTTCCCCTTTTCAGGGGCTTGGCTCGGGATTGCCATGTGAAAGGTTTCCCCGACTTTGAGCAGTTCTGCATCGCCGGTTTCCCGACGAGCACTCAAGTTTTCTTTAAGTCCTCAGCGTCTGCCATTCCGCCACGCCCGCATTGGCTGGCGATTAACAGCTCTCTCATCATACAAGCTGCGAAACGGAATTTATCCTTTTTTCTTGGGCTTGGGCCGCATGATATTGATGGCGGCGGCGTCGAGGTTGGTCTTGATGTGGGCGGCGTAATATTTTTCGATCATCTCGACGCTGGTGCGGCAGTTTTTGGCGATCTGGTAGATGTCGGCGCCCTCCATCAGGCGCAGGCAGATGTAGGTGTGCCGCAGACTGTAAGCCGTCCGCGGCCGTCCTTCGCGATCGAGTTTAAGATCTTCTTCGTCCAGGATGGTCCTGAACAGCTCGCGCTGCCACTTCGGAAAGATAAGGTCCGTGGGCCCCGGCCGGCGCCATTCCTCGGAGCCGTTGTCAGTGGTGTGAGGCCCCTGCCCTGCTTCAGGCTCTTCGTTCGCACGCGGCGGACGCATACGGGCTTTTAGTCTCTCGAAAGGCCGCACCGCGCCGGTCATGCTCTTGCAGTAGCCGACACCGCGCTTGCCGCGCACCTCGATCTCAAGGATGGTCTGGCCGCTGGCTTCATCCTCGACGATTGCCACGTCCCGAAACTGCAGCCGCCGCGCTTCATCGGGCCGCAGGCCGGTGTTGGCCGAGAACAGGACGTAGTCGTGAAGCTGTTCGCACTCCCATTTGAAGCGCGCCTGCTTCGGCTCATGCGCGCGCTTTCTTGTCGCCTCGTAGAGCTTTTTATATTCCGCCGGAGAAAACCACGCCCGGTGCGAGATTTTTGGCGATGATCTGTACGGTTCTGAAAGATCGGGGAGGTGATCGAGCCAGCCGTGGCGGATGGCGGTTTTCAGGGTCTGGCGCAGAGTCACGATCTCCTGGTGCATGGTGTTGTGGGCCGGCGGCTTGCCGCGCTTGGCCATCGCTTGTTCGTGACGATGAATCCGGTAATCCTGCACCTTGCCGGACGTGATTTCCGAGAGGCCCAGATGGCCGAAGAACGGCACGAGGTGAACCTGCGACCGCCAGTGCTGGCATTTGATGTAGACCTTGCTGCGCTGGCCCTGCGTGATGATGTCGTACTCACGCAAATAAAGTTCTGACGCTTCGCGGAAGGTCTTTTCTTTTTTGATTTCTCCGCTGCGGAGTTTGCCGTGAAGCTGAAGATACCAATCCTCGGCGAACACTTTTGCTTTCGAGAGGCTGTCTTCCTTGGTGCTCGTGCGGCGATTCTTGCCGGCGAAATAACTGGAGCACTGCCACTGACTGCTGTTCGGGCGTTTGTAGACGTGAACTTTGCCGCCCATAATGGTGAATTGTTCGGGCATGGCGGATGGCCTCCTCACTCTTCAAGAAATGTTAAAGTGTGTAAGGACTGTGTAAGGCTATTCGAGGCGGAGCATTATGTCAATAAGATGTTTGCAGGCAGTAAGTTACTGAAATAATTGGAAGAATTAGTTTCGATTTTAAGTCCTCAGCGTCTGCCATTCCGCCACCCGGGCCGGGCAGATAAGGAAAAGTAACATGTATGGGGACTACGCTCAACGTTGGCATGCACTTAATCATTGCCGCTTTTTCGCGAGTCATTGCGCGCGCTGCATTCAGGAACTCCCTGCAGCTTGATTGACAAGCCGCTGCGGGCACGGTAGGTTTTGTGACTCTGCCAGTTGGCCGCGGGCCGCAAGGAGGATCACGCGCCACGCCGCGGGAATCCCGAAGGGCGTGTTTCAAAATTGGCGCAAAATTTCTCCAGTCTTTTGGCCGCGTGCTGCATCTAAAAGTTGTGCGAACTTGTCGGGAAATTTCTTCCCGATACAGGAGCCATCGTGAGTCAGCCGAAGAGTCAGCTCGACATGGATCAGCTGAGCATCAACACCATCCGCACCCTTTCTATTGACGGCGTCCAGCAGGCCAACTCCGGCCATCCGGGGGCTCCCATGGGCCTTGCTCCCGTGGTTTACAGCCTGTGGCAGAAGTTCCTGCGCTATGACCCTGCCAATCCTGTTTGGCCGAACCGCGACCGTTTTGTCCTTTCCGCCGGACATGCCTCGATGTTGCTTTATTCCACGCTTCACCTCGCGGGCGTGAAGCAAGTCGACGCCGAAGGCAGGGTTTTGAACGAGCCGGCCGTCTCCATGGATGAGATCAAGCGCTTTCGCCAACTCGACAGCAAAACTCCCGGCCATCCCGAATCACACTTGACCACCGGAGTCGAAACCACTACCGGTCCTCTGGGACAAGGCGCGGGGAATAGTGTTGGCATGGCCATTGCCGGCAAGTGGCTCGCCGCTAACTACAATCGGCCCGGCTTCGACATTTTCAATTTTAATGTCTATGCGATTTGCGGCGACGGCGACCTCATGGAAGGAGTGGCGTCCGAAGCTGCGTCCCTCGCGGGGCATTTGCAACTTTCAAATCTCTGCTGGATTTACGACAACAATCACGTAACGCTGGACGGGCCGGCCATCTGGTCCTTCAGCGAAGACGTGATGACGCGCTTCCTCGGATATGGCTGGAACGTGACGCGCGTGGCGGATGCCAATGACCTGGACAAGCTCGCGCGCGCTTACGAGACCTTCCAAAAAACGAAAGACCGCCCAACTCTCATCGTGGTGGACAGCCATATCGGTTACGGGTCTCCGCACAAACAAGACAGTTCCGACGCTCACGGAGAGCCGCTCGGCGAAGCGGAAGTCAAGCTAGCCAAACAGTTTTACGGCTGGCCGGAGGACGCAAAGTTCCTCGTTCCGGACGGAGTTTACGAGCAATTCAAAAATGGAATCGGCAAGCGCGGCTCGGAAGCGCACACGGCGTGGGCCGCGAAATTTGAGGATTACAAGAAACAATTTCCCGAGCTCGCGGAGCAACTGAACAGGATTCAGACCGGAAAACTTCCCGACGGCTGGGACAAGGACTTACCGAACTTCCCTGCCGACGCCAAAGGCATGGCCACGCGCGATTCTTCAGGCAAGGTTCTCAATGTGCTCGCCAAAAATATCCCATGGCTGATAGGCGGTTCCGCGGACCTGGCGCATTCGAACAAGACAAATCTGACTTTCGACGGCGCGGGTGACTTTTATCCGAATGAATACCACGGCCGCAATCTCCATTTTGGCGTGCGGGAACACGCCATGGGCGCTGCGGTCAACGGCATGGCTTCGTCGAAGCTGCGGGCGTTCAGCGCCACGTTTTTCAATTTCAGCGACTACATGCGCCCGAGCATGCGTCTCGGCGCTCTGATGGAGCTCCCGGCCACATACATTTTCACGCACGACTCTATCGGTCTGGGTGAAGACGGGCCGACGCACCAACCCATCGAGCAACTCGCGTCCTTGCGCGCCATGCCCAACATGCTCGTCCTCAGGCCGGGCGATGCCAATGAAGTGGTCGAGGCATACAAAGTCATCATGCGTCACACACACGGCCCTGCGACCCTCGTGCTCACTCGCCAACCTATGCCCACGTTCGATCGTACGAAGTTCGGTCCAGCTTCGGGCGTCGCAAAAGGCGCTTACGTTCTGGCCGACGCCCCGGGCGGAAAGCCGGAAGTAATTCTCATCGGAACCGGAAGCGAAGTCTCGTTGTGCGTCTCCGCCTGGGAAAAACTGAACGCGGAGGGCATTAAAGCCCGCGTCGTAAGCATGCCTTCTTGGGAGCTCTTCGAGGCGCAGGACTCCGCTTACAAGGAAAGCGTGCTCCCCGCCGCTGTCACGGCGCGGGTTTCCGTTGAGATGGCATCCACATTCGGATGGGAACGATACGTGGGTCCCAAGGGCAAGATGATCGGCATGCACAGCTTCGGCGCTTCAGCTCCGCTCAAAGCCGTACTTAAAAAATTCGGCTTTGAAGCGGAAAACGTCATCGTAGCAGCGAAAGAGCTTTTGGGAAAGTGAGCCCCGCATGAAAGTGGTGATTGGTTCCGATCACGCCGGCTTTCAACTCAAGAACGCCATGGGAGACTTGCTGCGTTCGATGGGCAACGACGTCCTTGACGTCGGGGCTTTCAACGAAAACCCCTCCGACTATCCCGATTTTGCCGAAGCCGTGGGCCGCGCCGTTCTCGATGGCAAGGCCGAACGCGGTGTGCTCGTCTGCGGAAGCGGGGTCGGAGCCAGCGTCGCCGCCAACAAACTTCCTGGCATTCGTGCCGGAATGTGCCATGACACCTACTCGGCGCATCAAGGAGTTGAGCACGACAACATAAACATTCTCGTGCTCGGATCCCGCGTGATTGGCGTGGCTCTGGCTCAGGATTTGGTGCGCGCGTTCTTGGGCGCGAAATTTTCCAACGAAGAGCGGCACGTGCGCCGGCTCGGAAAAGTGAAGGCGTTGGAATCAAAGTACTGCCCTGGCTCCTGAATCCTGATCTCATCGCCCCGTGAGTTGGTGCCTGGAGGTGGACAGCGTGGGCGTACCTCCAGGGAGTACAATGGATATTCAATCAGTTTCCCACCAATGAGGAGAACAATCATGACCACTACCACGACAATTCCAAGAGCCGGCGCGGCACAAGGGACGAACCCGATGAAGGCCCTGCTCGATTACGGCCAATCCCCCTGGATGGACTATATCCGTCGAGACCTGCTCACCAGCGGAGGTTTGAAGAAATACATCGATGATGATGGGCTGCGGGGTATGACCTCCAATCCCGCGATTTTTGAGAAGGCGATTATCGGCAGCAACCTTTATTCCGACATCCTGAATTCGCCGGATGCGAAAAAGCTCGACGCCAAGGGCCTCTTTGAAAAAATCGCCATCCGCGATGTTCAGGACGCCTGCGACATATTCAAACCGGTTTACGTGGAAACGAAACGGCGCGACGGGTACGTCAGCCTGGAAGTCTCTCCCTACCTCGCAAACGATACGCAAGGCACCATCAACGAGGCGCGCCGGCTCTGGAAGACTGTCGATCGCCCGAATGTCATGATCAAGGTTCCGGCCACTCCCGAAGGCATTCCCGCCATTCGACAGCTTGTGGAAGACGGCCTCAATATCAACATCACGCTTCTTTTCGCGCAATCCGCCTACGAGCAGGTGGCTGAAGCCTTTCTCGCCGCTCTTGAAGCTCGTTCCGCAAAGGGCCAGGACATCAGCCATTCCGCCAGCGTCGCCAGCTTTTTCGTAAGCCGCATCGATACTCTTGTGGACAGCAAGATCGACGAAAAGTTGAAAACCGCGACCGACAAGACCCAAATTGCGCGGCTGCAGAGCCTGCACGGCAAGATTGCCATTGCCAACGCCAAACTCACCTACAGCAAATATCAGGAGCTTTTTGGGAGCGCGCGCTGGAAGGCTTTGGCGGCAAAAGGGGCGCAAACGCAGAGGTTGCTCTGGGCCAGCACAAGTACGAAGAATCCAAAATACCGCGATGTCATCTATGTCGAAGAACTCATCGGCGCCGACACCGTGGACACGATTCCGCCGGCCACGGTTGATGCCTTCCGCGAACACGGCAAGCTCCGCTCGAGTCTGACAGAGGACGTCGAGGGCGCCCGCAGGACAATGGAAGCCCTCGCCGCAGCCGGCATTTCCATGAAGGAGGTCACTGAAAAACTCCTTGCGGACGGCGTGAAACTCTTTGCGGATGCATTCAAACAGCTTCTGGAGGCCACGGGAAAGAGCGCGGGAGGCAATGCGTGAGCCTGAATCGGCAAACCTACACTCTACCGGACAAACTCGCAGGTGATGTCGAAGCGTCGCTTCAGGATTGGAAGAAGAACGGCAAGGCACAACGGCTATGGCAGAAAGATGCCAGTCTCTGGACGGGAACAGATGAGGACAAATGGCTGGGTTGGCTTGATATTACCGGACAACAGCTCGAGGGTATAGAAAAGCTGAAGCAAATCGCCGCTGATATAAAGAAGGCGGCGTTCAAGAACGCTTTGCTGCTGGGAATGGGCGGATCGAGCCTCTGCCCCGAAGTCCTTCGTCTGACCTTTGGCAAGGCTGCTGGCTACCCCGATCTTCACGTACTGGATTCGACCGATCCCGCGCAAATCAAAGCAATCGAAGCAAAGGTGGACCTCTCCAGCACCGTTTGCATTGTTTCGAGCAAGTCCGGAAGCACGCTCGAACCGAATATCTACAAGCAATACTTTTTCGAGCGTGTGAACGCAAAAGTGGGCCAAAAGGAAGTGGGCAACCGGTTCATGGCCATCACCGATCCCGGCTCAAAAATGCAGCGTGTCGCCGAGAAGGACAAGTTTCGCAAGATCTTGATGGGCGTGCCGAGTATCGGCGGACGCTATTCGGCGCTTTCCAATTTCGGCATGGCGCCCGCGGCAGTCATGGGCATCGACGTTTCGAGGTTTTTGAAGAATACGAAGCAGATGGTGGACGCCTGCGGCGCGGATGTGGATGCCGGAGCGAATCCCGGCATTCTTTTGGGAACTATTCTCGGAATTGCCGCAAATCAGGGGCGCGACAAGCTAACCATCGTCACTTCAAAGAAAATCTTTGATCTTGGCGCGTGGCTCGAGCAGTTGATTGCCGAATCCACGGGAAAGTCCGGCAAGGGCATCATCCCAATCGATCGCGAACGTCTTTCGAAGCACGACGTCTACGGCTCGGACCGCGTCTTCGCTCATCTACGGCTGGAATCGGATTCGGACAAGGAGCAGTCGGCGTCCGTCGACGCTCTGGCCAAGGCCGGGCATCCTGTCATCCGGATTACGATTCCGGACGTCTACAATCTCGGCCAGGAGTTCTTCCGATGGGAGATCGCCACGGCCGTGGCAGGCTCGATCATCGGGATCAATGCTTTCAACCAGCCCGATGTGGAGGCCAGCAAAGTGGAGACGCGCAAGCTGACGGAAGAGTACGAATCATCCGGCAAGCTGCCGTTCGAATCGCCATTTTTCAAAAGCGAGGACGCCAAACTCTTTGCTGACCCGAAAAATACCTCCGCTCTCAAAGGTGGTGTAACGCTCGTGGGCTACTTGAAGAAACATCTCGCTCGCATCGGCCCCGGCGATTATTTCGCCCTGCTCGGCTATATCACCATGAATGAGGAACACGAAGACGCGCTCCAGGCCATTCGTCTGGCGGTGCGCAACAATAAAAAAGTCGCGACGGTGCTCGGCTTCGGGCCGCGATTCCTGCACTCTACCGGACAAGCGTACAAAGGCGGGCCAAACTCCGGCGTCTTCTTGCAGATTACATGTGACGACGCCGTGGACGTCCTTGTTCCCGGACAGACGTACACATTCGGGGTCGTGAAAGCGGCGCAGGCCCGCGGCGATTTTGCCGTGCTCGCGGAACGCGGAAGGCGCGCCTTGCGCGTCCATCTTGGCAAAGATGTCAAGGCGGGACTAGCCACGTTGAAAGAGTGCATAGACCAAGCGCTGGCATAGAAATCAATCGGTGAGAAATCTAGGAACGAAAACACGGGAGCAATCGCGATGCAACTTGGGATGATCGGGCTTGGCAGAATGGGCGCAAACATGGTCAGGCGCCTCCAAAAGAACGGCCACAAGTGCGTCGTCTACGACCGTAGCGCGGAATCCGTGAAACTTCTCGCGGGAGAAGGCGCAACGGGAACAGCCTCGCTGGATGAGTTTGTGAACAAACTTCAAAAGCCCCGTGCCATCTGGCTGATGGTGCCCGCGGCGGTTGTCGACGCCACGCTCCAGGATCTAACCAGCAAGCTGCAATCGGGCGACATCTTGATCGATGGCGGAAACTCTTACTACATCGATGACATCCGCCGCGCCAAGGAACTTTCCGCGAAAGGGATTCACTATTGCGACGTCGGCACCAGCGGAGGCGTGTGGGGTCTTGAGCGCGGCTATTGCCAGATGATCGGCGGCGAAACCGACATCGTTAAGCACCTCGACCCCATTTTCAAGACGCTCGCGCCTGGGCGGGGAAATGTGGACCGGACACCGGGACGCGAAAAAGTTGGCGGGACCGCCGAGGAGGGCTATCTGCACTGCGGCCCTTCCGGAGCCGGGCATTTCGTAAAGATGGTCCACAACGGAATCGAATACGGGCTAATGGCTGCTTACGCTGAAGGACTCAATATTTTGAAGCACGCCAATGCAGGCAAGTCTCACCGGGAAACCGATGCGGAGACCACTCCCCTGCGTAATCCCGAGCACTACCAATATGACTTCAACCTGGCCGACGTAACGGAAGTCTGGCGCCGCGGCAGCGTCATCGCATCCTGGCTGCTGGATTTGACCGCCATTTCGCTTCTCGAGCAGCCCACTCTCGAGCGCTTTTCGGGCCGCGTGTCCGATTCGGGCGAGGGCCGCTGGACGATTCTAGCAGCAATCGAATCCACCGCGCCCGCTCCCGTCCTTACCGCATCTCTTTTCGAACGATTCTCGTCGCGTGGCGAAAGTGATTTTGCAGCAAAAGTTCTCTCCGCGATGAGATTTCAATTCGGCGGGCACATCGAGAAGAAGAGCGGCCACTGAAGATTTCCCGCGCGGCGCCGCGGCCCGAGATAGGAACAACCAAATGATTGCAAACCAACCCGATTCCGCCTCCACCGGTCCCCCTTGCGTGATGGTGATTTTCGGCGCGAGTGGCGATCTCACCAAACGCAAGCTGGTGCCCGCTCTGGTGAACCTTGCGCAGGAAAGCCTGCTCTCGCAGCAGTTTGCCATCGTCGGCTTTGCATATGATCAGCTGACCACCGAATCTTTCCGCGCGCTGCTCAGCGATGAGATCAAGCAGTTCGAGGCTCACGTCGTCGATCCCAAGCTGTGGGATTGGTTTCTGGAGCGGATTTATTATGTGCAGGGCGATTTTAAGGATCCCGCCGCGTACCAGCGCCTGAAGGACAAGATCGCCGAGGCGGAGAAGAAACACGGCACACAAGGCAATCTCTTCCACTATCTCGCGGTCGCTCCGAACTTTTTCTCCACAATCATTCAGAAGCTCGGCGAAATTGGCCTCACCAAGGAGGAAAACGGCAAGTGGACTCGCGTGATCGTTGAAAAGCCATTCGGCCACGACCTCGAATCCGCAAAGCAGTTGAACAAGGACATTAAGCAAGTCCTCACCGAAAAGCAGATTTTCCGCATTGACCATTACCTCGGTAAGGAGACAGTCCAGAATCTGATGGTCTTCCGGTTCGCCAACAGCATGATCGAGCCGCTTTGGAATCGTACTTATATCGATCATGTGCAGATCACCGCCGCCGAATCTGTCGGCGTCGAGCATCGCGGCGCCTTTTACGAAACGGCCGGGGCCCTCAAGGACATGGTGCCGAACCATTTGTTCCAGCTTCTCACCCTCACCGCGATGGAGCCGCCCATTTCCTTCGAAGCCGATGCGGTCCGCGACAAACAGGCGGAAATTCTGCACGCTTTGCTCGTGCCCTCGCCCGAAGATGTCTTGCGCAACACGGTTCGCGGCCAGTACGGCGACGGCGTGGAAGCTGGCGAGAAAGTCCAGGCCTATCGAAGGGAGCCCAATGTCTCGCCTGACTCCAATACCGAAACCTTTGTCGCCCTGAAGCTCAAAATCGATAATTGGCGATGGGCCGATGTTCCCTTTTATCTGCGCACCGGAAAACGCCTTGCCAAGCGTGTCACCGAAATCGCCATCCAGTTTCGTAAGACACCGTTCATGCTATTTCGAAAGACACCCATCAAGGATCCCCGCACCAACCGGCTGGTCATTCACATCCAGCCCGACGAAGGCATTTCTTGGCGCTTTGCGGCCAAAGTTCCCGGTTCAGTAATGAAGCTGGGACTTGTGAACATGGATTTTGACTACGCGCGCGACTTTGGCACTTCGCACAGCACCGGATACGAGCGGCTTCTTTACGACTGCATGCTCGGCGACGCCACGCTTTTCCAGCGCGCGGACATGGTGGAAGCCGGTTGGGCGGCCATCGAACCCGTCATCGACGTGTGGAGGGCGCTCCCCGCTCGCGGTTTCCCCAATTATTCCGCCGGCTCATGGGGACCGAAGGAGGCCGATGAACTCATGGCTCGCGATGGCCGGGCATGGCGCGCCATCGGCGAAGAAGAAGACGACGCAAGGAGTTCCGCGACGGCAACTGAGAACCTCAAGAGCGCCGGAGCCATGCAGAAGTAATCCGCGCAAATGAACCCAACCACATCAAGTACTGAAGTCCGAGTCCTGCCGGACGCCGCGTCGATTGCAAAACGCGCCGCAACATCGCTTTTGGAAATTGCCGGCGACGCCGTGCGTCAAAAGGGATCTTTTGAGCTGGTTCTCTCCGGCGGTTCCACCCCCAAAGCTCTTTACAGCCTTCTCGTTGATGATCCCGCTTTGCGCTCTCAGGTGCCTTGGCAAAAAATGCATCTGTTTTTCGGCGATGAACGCCATGTGAAACCCGAAGATCCGCAGAGCAACTATCGCATGGCTTGGGAAGCCATGATCTCGAAGTCGCCGCTGAAACCGGAACAAGTCACTCGCGTCAAAGCCGAGAACCCGCGCGCGGAGGACGCCGCAAAGGACTACGAGCAAGCCATTCGAACCTATTTTAAGCTGGCAGAAGGCCAGTTTCCTCGCTTTGATCTGGTGCTCCTTGGCATGGGCAGCGAAGGTCATGTTGCTTCTCTCTTCCCGGGCACAAAAGCCTTGCGGGAAAATCGCCGTATCGTCGTGCATAATTGGGTAGGCAAAGTCCTTATGGACCGGATCACGTTGACTGCGCCGGCCATCAACAACGCCAGGCACATTATTTCCATGGTGACAGGCGCGGATAAATGTCCCGCGCTTACCGCCGTTCTCGAACGAGTTTACGAGCCGGACCAGTTGCCGGCTCAATTGATTCAACCGGTGAACGGCACATTACTCTGGCTGGTGGATACTGCCGCCGGAAGCATGCTCACGCGGGCAATTCGCGAATAACTCAGGAGACTTCTATGGCTACCAGTACAAGCGCGGGAAAAATCGAAACCTATCTTGGCGCAAAAGCGGAATTTTACCTCGGCTACAAAACTCCGAAAATCTCGAAGGAGCGGTTGCAGCTGCCGGGCCCGGATTTTATCGATCGCGTTTGGACGCTCTCCGACCGCAACAGCCGCGTCCTCACGAATCTCCAGCGCATGTTCCATCACGGCCGCCTTCGCGGCACAGGCTATCTCTCCATTCTTCCCGTCGACCAGGGCATCGAACATTCCGCCGGCGCGAGCTTCGCGAAGAATCCCGATTATTTCGACGCGGCGAATATCGTCAAGCTGGCCGTCGAGGGCGGCTGCAACGCCGTGGCTTCCACCTTTGGCGTTCTTGGCGCCGTCTCGCGCAAATATGCTCACAAGATTCCGTTCATCGTCAAGATGAACCACAACGAGTTGCTCACTTACCCGAACCGCTTTGATCAAGTTCTCTTTGGGACCGTTCAGGAAGCCTGGAACATGGGCGCGGCCGCTGTCGGCGCCACGATTTATTTCGGCTCCGACCAAAGCACGCGTCAGATCGTGGAAGTCAGCCAGGCGTTCGCCCACGCTCACGAACTCGGCATGGCCACCGTCCTCTGGTGTTACCTCCGCAATAACGCCTTCAAGAAGGACAAGGACTATCACCTTTCCGCCGATCTCACCGGCCAGGCCAATCATCTCGGCGTCACCATCCAGGCCGACATCATCAAGCAGAAAATGGCCGAAAATAATGGCGGCTACACCGCCCTCAACATCGGTGATTCAAGCTACGGCAAATTCGACAAGCGCATCTACACCGATCTCTGCAGCGACCATCCCATCGACCTCTGCCGCTATCAGGTCGCCAACTGCTTCATGGGCCGTTCAGGCTTGATCAACAGCGGTGGCGCTTCCGGTGCCAACGATTTCGAAGACGCCGTAACCACTGCTGTCATCAACAAGCGTGCCGGCGGCACCGGCCTCATCTCCGGCCGCAAAGCCTTCCAGCGCCCCATGTCCGAAGGCGTCCAGCTCCTCAACGCCATCCAGGACGTCTACCTCAGCCCCGACGTCACCGTCGCCTGACCCGCGCCAATCGCGCTGATTCGCCCGCCGGAATTCACAGCCGCACGCTCTCCCTTGCGGGCGCGACATGTCGTGCCCGTCTGTCCTTGGACCATCGCTCTCGCCAGTCAATCTCGATCAAGTCCATCACTTGACGTTTTAAGTCAGGACTGGCGCGTGACCGCAATGGCATTCTCTCCTCGTGCGGCGACGTCAAGCGGAAAACTGGGGAAATCGAATGCGCCACTGGCCTTTTGCGGCTCGTAGACTATCGGTGTCTCTCAACAGAGCGGATGCCTTGCTAGAAGATGGGTCTCGGAAATGGGGCCGGGTGTCCCGTTGGCAAGTGATTCAGGTGCTGACCGCGGACGTACAAGAAAGGCGAAGCTCGAATCTTCACATTCCTTAAGCGCCTTACTCGCAGTCTAGTTGTTCTCTCGTATGGTTTACCTGTAGCTTAAATATTCTTGAGGTACTCCTCAGCCGACAACCAAGCGACGAGACTTAGTCTATTGACCCTTCGTCAAAATTCGGAGGCGGTGTACGGATTTCACCAGCTCACTCATCGGAATCCGTATCTTCAGCCTGCCGATCCTTGCAGCGAGACCTCGAAGAGGCGAAAAGAATGCCTCAACTCGCCGGCGAACTCCTGCCAGGGCTTCCGCGTCATGGACGCCCCAGAAATCTGCCAGTCGCCTGGTCTTATGGTTGTACGCGAATCTTTGACCGCAATCCATGCAAGTGATGTGGGTTCCTCCCCTATTGACAGACTGGCATCCGGACAGGTTGCGTGGGATTGATTCGCGCAGTGTTATCGGAGGGCCCCTGTGCCAGTGAGGGCAGACAAATACAAGTCGAAGCAGTGTCCGCAAAAAGAGCGGGACTCCGAAGACCCTACTCCACCGCGGCTCCAGGCGGGAAGGCGCTCTTTCCGTCTTGAATGTACTTCTCACCGCCGGGCGGTACAGAACTAAAGTCCCCTCGATTCGATAAGCTTGGGCCACTTTTTTACGCGGTGAAGGTTGCATGTGAGCGCCTCAACAGGATGTTAGAGGCGGCCATGATTCGTGTCTGTCCCGTTGTGAACACCGACGTAAGCGGTGTGCCCCACCCTTTCTTTTTTGGTTTTTGAAAGCGTCGGTCTTTATTCTCCTGTTTCTTCTGCTTCGTAATCTCAATCCATCCGGTCAATCTTCACTAGCCGAGATTCTCCATTCACATAAAATCCCCAACTACTCCACATCTGTTCTGGCCGGTAGGACGGTGGGGTAGGCTGTAACACGAACCAATCTCCCTATAACAAATACTAGCTCTGCCGTTTCACTTCACCGCGAATCCAGGATCCTCCTATACAAGTTCTCCCGGCCCTCTTGTTCTGTCTCGGTCGCTCCTTGAAATGTTTTTTCAGGCGCACCATTTGCGCTCCATCTCCTTTCCCATCATCCACTTAAATCTCTACCTCGAGCCATTCGAATGGTTACCATAGTAGAAATGACTTGACAAGTTATCATCTTTTGCGGTAAAATAAACCGTCAAGTTTAGCTCCTATGGCTCTCCAACCCTCCCTCATGCCCGGCCCCGCCACTCTCGCTCCCTTCTCCACACACCCGTCACCACTCGACACGCCCGTGTCGCTGCAGCCCCTCTGTTTTCAATCTTATGCACACGCTTTCCGTCACACATGGGGGTGTGCCTCCGTGTTCACTTCCGACTTTGAACTTTCAGCTCTGAACCGCTCTTTTCGCAGTGTCCGCATCAATATCATTCCGCGCCACTTAGCCGTCCTTTGTTTTCATACTCTTACGCACTCTTTTGCCACGCCAAAAACACTAACTCCCACATTCTCAATCATCTGCGCACTCTTTGCACAAAACACCCGGGGTGGGGTATGGCAGGAACAACTTGTCATTCCGGGCGAAGCAAGGGGTCTGCTGGAAAGTGTCCCTATCCGCAGATTGGGAAGGCCGGAAGATGTCGCTGCCGTTCGCCGCACTTCTTGCGGCGGACGAGTCCAGCTATGTCAGAGGAACTACGTTCGTCGTCGCTGGCGGTCTGATTTGGAATTACGAAGAGCAGTAGCAGTGCGAATCACGCGTGGCGCGGGTTTGCTCGCGGCGGCAGCCGCGCGCGCTGCACGCAAGAGCGCCTGCGCATTTTCGCGGATGTCGCCGTGTGCGAAAACCGCATTGCCCGCGACAAGAATCTCGGCACCTGCGCGGACGATATCGTCGATCGTATCGAGAGCCACGCCGCCATCGATTTCGATTCGGAATCCCAAGCCCCGTGCATTGCGAATCCGCGCGAGCTCCTCGACTTTCTTCAGCGAGTTGGGAATGAAATGCTGCGCTCCAAATCCGGGATTCACGGACATGATCAATACGTGGTGCACGATTTCCAGCACTTCATCCAACGCGCGCACGGGAGTCGCCGGATTAATCACCACACCCGGTTTGCAGTTGTGCGAGGAAATCAAATGGAGCGTGCGGTCCAGATGAACACACGCTTCCTGATGAACGGAGATCCAATTCGCCCCGGCTTCCGCAAACGCGGGAATGAACTCATCGGGATTTTCAATCATCAAATGGCAATCGAACGTAACTTCAGGAATCGTCTTCCGGAGCGAGGCAACGACCGGCGGCCCAATCGTCAGGTTCGGCACGAAGTGCCCGTCCATCACGTCCAGGTGCAGGACGGTGCCGCCGCCATCAAGCGCGGCTCTTGCGTCGGCGCCCAATTGCGCAAAGTTTGCGGACAGGATCGAAGGCGCCAGTTCAACAACAGAAACCACGGCAAAGCTCCTTGCTCTTTCTCACTATTCGATTATACGCGAGAGCCCCTGGATACTTTTCTAAATCGGCGCTGGCGCGTTTCCGTGCCGCAAACTACGCCCCATAACCAGCCGACGGTTAACCTGCGGTATTCACGGCAACAGTTCGACGCTCCCCGCTGCTCTGCCGGGCCGCTTCGACAATCCGCATCACGTCCAGCGCCCACTCGGGAGTCACCGCCGGCGCCGCTTTGCCGAGCATTGCATCCCGCAAGTTGGCATAAAAATTGCGAAAATCGCAATTCACGGAGGGAACGCGCTGCTGCACGAGCGCGCCATTTTCGGTGAGTGTCAAGACTCCCCAGTTTTCTTCCGGCTCCGCTCCCCAGGCTCCCTCGGCTGGTATTTTCCCGTTTCTCAGGTTCTGCTCCTGGGGATCGACGGTCTGTTTGATAAATGCACCGCGCGTTCCCTGCACGACGAAGTGAGGACGAGGCACCACGGCCAGTATCGAGGATTTCAAATCCGCACGGACTCCGTTCCGGTAATGAAGCGCGACATCAAAAGCGTCGTCCACGACTGCGCCCTCGCGTTCGATACGAATATCCGCAGTAACAGCCTCCGGCATGCCGAAGAGCGTCAGCGCATAGTCGATGAGGTGCGGCCCAAGATCAAAAAAGATTCCATTGCCCGGTCCGGAACGTTCGCGCCATGCCCCGGGTTTCAATTCCGGACGATAGCGATCGTAATTCGCCTCGAAACGGACGATCCGTCCAAGCTTTCCGTTTGCCACAACCTGTTTGACTGCCTGGAAATCGCCGTCATAACGGCGATTCTGGTAAACCGTGATCAGCCGGCCCTGTTTTTTTGCATAATCCACGAGTGTGACGGCTTTTTTCAACGTGGTCGTGAAAGGTTTGTCGACCAGCACATCCCGCCCGGCAGTCAGGGAGCGGTAAGCGAGCGGAAAGTGCGAATCGTTGGGCGTGGCGATGACGACAAGTCGAATTTGTGATATGGCCAGGAGTTCAACGAGTGTCCGCACGATGCGCACATCCGGATATTGTTTCGCGGCTTCAGTGCCGTTGCGTTGAACGATCGCTGCGAGCCGCAACTCCGGCACCGCGCGAATCACCGGCGCGTGAAAGCAACGTCCGGCGAGTCCAAATCCGACGAGGCCGACTTCGATCATCAAAGCATCCGGAAAAAGTTCATAAAAGAATGTTAGAGGCGTTCCATACTATCGCATCGTCAAATGGAAAGAACCAATTCTTGAATTCAGCCGAGCTTCGTTCCTCTCGGGGAAAAGCGCGGCACTAAAACGCCGGGTTGCTCGCAATGCCATCGTCCTGCAAAATGGTTGTTAGCCAGTGAGCGCACAAGCCATCGCACTCAACGCCGCCGCGCGCCAGCGCTATCTGCTGGTGCTGCTCTTTGCCGGTTTCGTTCTGACCGGTCTCGAGATCACTCTCTCGGGCCCGATGCTGCCGCTCTTCATTTCGCGGTGGTCGCTAAACGATTCGCAAGCAGGCATCTTTTTCGCGGTCGAGTTTTCCGGATCGCTTGGTGGCGTCTGGCTATCCAGCTTGATCACCCATTATCTCGGCAGCAGGACTCCGCTCATTCTGGGTTACGCCTTGATGACCGCGGGACTTGCAACCGTCAACGCTTCTTCAATGTCAGTCGCCCTTTTTGCGCTAACAGCGCTGGGCGTTGGCTATGGATTGGTTGTGCCGCCGACGAATCTGGCCGTGGCCGAGATTGGCGGCGCGCGCAGCTCCTCTTTGGTGAGTCTGGTGAATCTCGCCTGGGGCGCCGGAGCCGTCTCTTGCTCTCCGCTCGTGATGGTTGCTCTAAAATTCGGATCTCTTACGCGCATGCTTTACGTCTGCGCGGCCCTCGGCGGCGTGCTGGTCTTCTCCATTCTGTTTGCGGAAATGCCCGAAGGAAAACACTCGGCCTCCGGCGGCGCGCAAAAGGAATCGGCAATCGCCGCGGCGGCTAACCCTGGCCTGGTGACGACACTCACGCTCGCCGCTTTGTTCTTTCTTTATGTCGGTATTGAAGTAAGCCTCGGGAGTTGGGCGGCGGCGCACGCCAGGCGCCTCGGCGGCGGAGGGACTTTCTGGGCCACTCTCGCTCCAATGTTTTTCTACGGCGGGCTCCTGGCCGGCCGGGCTTCAGCGCCATTTGTTCTCGCGCGTGTCCGTGAATACCGTCTGGTGATGAGCGCGCTGATAGTGGTCATCGTTGGAAACACCTTGTTAGTTCTGACAACGCGGCGAAGTCTCGCGTTCGCCACGATGACGATCGCCGGCTTGGGATGCGCGACGATTTTCCCGGTTTGCATCGCATGGCTCTCGCGCTGGTACGGAGCGAGAGCGGTTCGGCTCGGCGGCCTGATGTTTTCGATGGCATCGGTCGGGTCCGCCGTCGGTCCCTGGTCCGTGGGATTTGTTTCCGCGCACGCGGGCGGATTGCGCATCGGACTGCTGGTGCCGCTTTTCTCCGCTGTCCTGATGGTGCTGCTCCTGCGCCTCGTGCGCCGCCAAGCGGCCGCCTGAGGTATTCTCTTTCTCGTGCAAACGAAAGCGGAGCGCTCGCCTACCAAGGGTCTGCTGTTTGGCTTGATCATCACGCTTGCCGCCGTGGCGGCGTACTCGTTTTACATCCGCGTACAGCTTTCCGGACTGCGCCGATTGCAGAGCGAAATGGTCGATCGAAACCGCAAGGATTCCCTGCAACTGCTCCGCGTTCAGAATGATCTGAACTCCGTGGGGTTGGCCATGCGCGACATGCTGGACGCGGGCGAACCGTATCCGCTGACGGCGTGGACCGCGCAATTCGAACGCATTCGCGGAGATCTGGACGTGGCCTTGCGACTTGAGGAACAGCTTGCGGGAGCGAATCGCACGGAGGACCAGCGAAAGTATCTCAGCCAATCGGTCGCGCAATTCTGGGCCGCTGTCGAGCGCATGTTCAGCCTGGCAGCCGAGGGAAAAGATGCCGAGGCGCGCGAGCAAATCCGCTTGACGCTTCAAGCGAGGCAGGAGTCGCTGAGCACGGCGGTTTCCCGGTTGCTGGTGCAAAACAACGAAGGCGAAGAGGAAGCAGCGGGACGCATCGCCAAGATTTACGACGGTGTTCAGCGCCAGCTTTATCTGTTCCTGGGGGCCACACTCGTCACCATAGTCTTGACGAGCTTGTACCTGATCCGCACAAACAGGATGATCTTCGCCAGGCTGGCCGCGCTTTCGGAGCAGCGCAGCGATTTGGCGCAGAAACTGATCTCGACGCAAGAGTCAACTCTGCGGCACATTTCCCGCGAGCTGCATGACGAATTCGGGCAAGTGCTCACGGCGATCGGCTCGCTCCTCGGTCGCGCGGGGAGCCATCTTCCCGAAGGCTCGAAAGTGAGGGAGGAAGTTCAGGAAGTTCGCGAGATCGCGCAATCCACTCTCGATAATATTCGCAGCCTCTCGCAAGCACTTCATCCCGTGCTACTCGAAGAAGCCGGACTCTTGAGCACGCTGGACTGGTATATTCCGACAGTGGAGCGCCAGTCCGGCCTCAAACTGCATTATGAAAAAAGCGGAGCACCATTTGCGCTCGAAGGCGCCGCCAACGTGCATGTGTACCGCGTCCTGCAAGAGGCGCTGAATAATGTGAGCCGGCATTCAGGGGCGAAGGAAGCATGGGTGCGGCTGAATTTTTTTCCGGGTGCGCTGGAACTTGAAGTGGAAGATCATGGAAAAGGAATCCTGCCGGAGAAAAATGGCCGAGGAATCGGGCTGGTGGCGATGCGCGAGCGAGCCGAACTGATCGGAGGATCGCTGGAATTCTTGCAGCCCGCGGGCGGAGGCACGACGGTTCGCCTACACATCGAGAGGCAGAAGGTTGAACCGCATGAAGGATAAGCTGACCGTGTTGCTGGTGGATGATCACGCCCTGGTGCGACATGGATTCCGCCGCATCCTCGAAGATGATCCGGAGATCGAAGTGGTGGGCGAAGCAAGCAACGGGGAAGAAGCCGTGCTTCTGGCGAAGAACGAACGTCCCGCGGTAATTGTGATGGACTGCGCCATGCCGGTAATGAACGGTTTGGAGGCGACGCGTCACATTCTGGAGGCCAGGCCGGACGCAGCGATATTGATGTTGAGTATGCACTCGGAGGACACGCTGGTGCGGCAAGCGCTGGACGCCGGGGCTCGCGGATACATTCTGAAAAGCGCGACGAAACTCGATCTCGCGAGCGCCATCAAGCGTGTGGCCCGGGGCGAGAAAGTCCTCGATCCGCAGATCGCGTCCCCGGCGACTCTCAAAGGCGAGCGTGAGGGCGGTCTGACGCCGCGGGAACTGGAAGTGCTGCAACTCATAGTCGCTGGAAAATCCAACAAGGAAATTGCCGCGGAGCTGCATCTTAGCGCGAATACCGTGTCGGTGCATCGCGCAAACATCATGGACGCGCTGGGAATCCACAAGACGGCGGAGCTTGTGGTTTACGCGATTCGAAACGGGCTGGTGAACCTGCCGTGAAGCGGCGCGAATTCCTGAAGAGTGCGTTGGCCGCGGGATTCGGAACGGCGATTGCACAGGCACGAGTACGGGAGCTATCGGGCAACAATCCTGAATTTCGATTGACAAACGTCAGCGCCGCGGCAGGGATTCAGTTTCAGCACAACAGTGGCGCCTATGGCGGAAAGCTTCTGCCGGAGACGCTCGGATCAGGCTGCGCGTTTCTCGATTACGACCGCGACGGTTGGCAGGACATTCTGCTGGTCAATGGAATGGACTGGCCCGGCCACCGAAAGCAGCGATCGACGCTGAAGCTCTTCCGGAACAACCGAAACGGAACGTTCAGCGACGTTACACGCGCCGCGGGGCTGGACGTGGAACTGTACGGAATGGGGGTCGCTGCGGGCGACTACAACAACGACGGCTTTCCGGATATTTTCATCAGCTGCGTGGGCCAGAGCCGTCTTTTCCGTAATACGGGCCGAGGAACGTTTGAAGACGCCACGAAAGCGAGCGGCTTGCTGGGCAGGCAGGGATTAAGCACTTCGGCGTTGTGGTTTGACTATGACCGCGACGGTTTGCTGGATCTTTTTGTCTGCAACTACGTGCGCTGGTCGCCGGAACATGATGTTTTTTGCAGCCTGGACGGAACCCACAAATCCTATTGCACGCCGGAAGCCTATCGCGGAGATACCTGCTGGCTTTTTCACAATCGAGGCAATGGAACTTTCGAAGACGTGACGGCTGCGAGCGGGATTTTCGACAGCAGTTCGAAATCACTGGGCGTGGCCATGTTCGATTACGACCAGGACGGCTGGCCGGACTTGCTTGTGGCGAACGACACGCAGCCCAACAAGCTCTACAAAAATCTGCAAAACGGAAAATTTAAAGAAGCGGGAGTCGAGGCCGGCCTGGCCTTCAGTTCGGAAGGAAAAGCCAGAGCCGGGATGGGAATCGATACGGGGGATTTTGACAACACCGGCAGGCCCGGTGTGGCGATTACCAATTTCGACAATGAAATGATCGGGCTGTACCGTTCCGCAGGAGCGGGAACCTACGACGATATTGCCATTCCCTCCGGGCTGGGCGCGGCTTCGCGGAGCACGCTTGGATTCGGCTGCGCGTTTTTCGACGTCAACCTGGACGGCTGGCTGGACCTGGCGGTGGCCAACGGGCACATTGACGAGACGGTGCGGAACATTCGCGGAAACGTGGGCTACGCGCAAGCGCCCCAACTCTTCCTGAACGAAGGCGCTGGAAAATTTCGCGATATCGCGAATGAAGTTGGCGGAGGATTTGCAACGCCGATCGTCGGACGCGGCCTTGCGTATGGAGACTTCGACCGCGACGGCGACCTGGATTTGCTGATTACGACGAACAACGGCCCCGCATATTTATTCAGGAATGATCTGAACGCAGGAAATCGCTTTATCCGGTTCCAGCTCGTGGGAACAAAATCAAATCGCGACGCGATGGGAGCCAAGGTGCGAATCTTCGCCGGCGGGCAGGAGCAATCCAGAGTGGTGCGCGGAGGTTCGAGTTATTTGTCGCAATCGGAACTGCCGGTGACTTTTGGAGTCGGCAAGAGCGAAAAGATTGAGCGGGTGACGATCGAATGGCCCAGCGGCAGAAGCGAAGAGTACAAGAATCTGGCGACGGGCAAGGCCTATGAAATCATTGAAACGAAAGGAATTACAAAATAAATCGTGTCCTAGTCGTTTTGCATTATTGCCACCTCGCGCCGGGCTCGCTATAAAACGCCCAACACGCATACTGCTTCCCACCTTACCGAGTTTATGGCGACGTGGAGGCACCCCAAAGCACCCGCGGCCGGTCGCCCGCACAGCGCCGGCCGCCTTTATTTGTGGCGGTGAGTTTGCGAAAATGATCGCTTCCCAATGGCAAGGGGCCCGATGAATCAATGGCGTTCACGCACAGTGATGGCGCTGGTTGTGAGCGCAGTGTATTTGTACGGCTTTCCTTCGGCAAACATTCCCTACATTGTTGTGGTTCTCTTTCATGCGGCGGCTGGAATCGTCCTGGCCGCGCTGCTTTTGCCCTTCCTCGTGAAGTTGCTACGGACGAGCACGATGGGCGCGCGCGCGGGATGGAGCGCGCTGGCCGTAGGCACGGTGCTGGGCGTGATTCTGATTTTCACGGGCACTTCCTTGCCCATGAAAGGCTTGCTCTACGCGCACATTTTGGCGTGCGTGCTTGGAGTGACATTTCTCGCGGGTTCCTGGATGGCGGAACACGGATGGCTGGGAGCGGGAGGGCTGCATCATTTTTTGCGGTCAGTGGCTCTCGTGATTGTCGTTGTGGGAATTTCGACGGGCGCGTGGTGGTATCGCACGCAGGCGTGGAACAGCGCGTTCCGCATCACGAACCCGGCGATTTCTCCGGCGACAATGGACAATGAAGGCGACGGTCCGAAGGGGAAGTTTTTTCCGAGCTCGGCCCAGACCGTGGGCGGAGTCAACATCCCCGCGAAATATTTCATGCAGTCGGAGGCGTGCGAACGGTGTCACGAGGATATCTACAAGCAGTGGTACGGCTCGATGCATCACTATTCGTCGTTCAACAACCAGTGGTACCGCAAGAGCATCGAGTACATGCAAGACGTGGTGGGCGTGAAGCCATCGAAATGGTGCGCGGGCTGCCATGACCCGTCATTGCTCTTCAGCGGCATGTTCGATACGCCCATCCGGCAGATCGAGAATACGCCGGCGGCAAACGCGGGGCTGAGCTGTCTGATGTGCCACAGCGTCGTGCACGTGAAGAGCACGATGGGCCAGGGAGACTACACGCTGGAGTATCCGAAGCTGCATGCGCTCGCGGCGAGCGACAACCCGGTGGTGCGGAGGCTGCACGATTTTGTCGTGAACTTGAATCCCGAGCCGCACCGACGGACATTTCTGAAACCTTTCATGCGAACGCAGGTAGCGGAGTTCTGCTCGGCTTGCCACAAGGTGCATCTGGATGTGCCGGTTAACCAATACCGCTGGATTCGCGGCTTCAACGAATACGACAATTGGCAAGCGAGCGGAATTTCCGGGCAGGGCGCGCGATCCTTCTACTATCCGGCGAACCCGATGATGTGCGCGGATTGCCATATGCCGCTAGTGCCGTCGAAGGATGCCGGAAATGTGAATGGTTTTGTGCACTCGCACCGCTTCCCCGGCGCCAATACAGCGCTGCCGACGGCGAACGAGGACGCACAACAGATGGAAACGAGTACGCACTTTCTGCAGGATAAGCAGGTAACGGTCGATATTTTCGCGGTATCGCCGGCGGGAAAAGAGCCGAAGCAATCCGCAACAGCTGGCGGGATGGGGCCCGAGCTTTCGACATCTTTTGCCGTCGGCGAGGAGGCGGAGGTCTCGACGCCGACGGGAGAAAAAGGAGAAGTGCGGCCGATTACGGCGCCGCTGGGAGTGGTTGATGCCGCGGTGCGGCGGGGCGATGACGTGCGCGTGGATGTGGTGGTGCGGACGAGAAAAGTGGGACATTTTTTCCCGGGTGGGACAGTCGATGCGTTTGACGTTTGGCTGGAATTGAAAGCGGTCGATAGTAAGGGCCAAACAGTTTTTTGGAGTGGGAAAGTGGAGGACGACGGCAAAGGGCCTGTCGAAAAAGGAGCGCATTTCTATAAATCGCTGCAGATTGATGAGCACGGCAATCCCATCAACAAACGAAACGCGTGGGCGAGCCGGGCGACCATGTATGCGCACCTGATTCCCCCCGGAGCGGCGGACACCGCGCATTTCCGTCTGCACATACCGGACACGGCGGGAGAAAAGATCACGCTGTACGCAAAGCTGAACTACAGAAAATTCATGTGGTGGAATACGCAATTTGCGTACGCCGGGGTGGAAGCAGGGGGAGTGCCGCGGGGAGAGTTCGCGCCAGATTACGACGACAGGAAGATGGCGTTCACAGGCGATACTTCGCAGGTCGTCGGCGAGTTGAAACGGATTCCGAATCTGCCGATCATCACGATTGCAGAGGACACGAAGAGCTTGCGCGTTTTGGCGCGAAACGCGGCCGAGCCAAAGCCCGCGGTGGCGCTGGTGAAAGACGATTGGACGAGATGGAACGATTACGGCATCGGACTTTTCCTGCAGGGAGATTTGAAGGGAGCGGCGGCGGCGTTTGAGAAGATTACGGAGATCGATCCACAGAATGTGGATGGCTGGGTGAATATCGGGCGGTGCCTCGTGCAAGAGGGCGACACCGAGGGGGCAAAAAAGGTTTTGGAAAAGGCGCTGGCGATTTCGCCAAAGCTGGCGCGGGCAAATTTCTTCTACGCGCGAGTGCTGCGAGAAGAAGGCAAGTATGAGGATGCGGCCGGGCATTTGCAGCTCGTACTGGCGGAATATCCACGCGACCGCGTTGCGATCAACGAGCTCGGGCGCATTCTGTTCTTACAGAAGCGGTATGCGGAGGCGGTGAAAACGTTCGAGCGCGCGCTGGCTGTTGACCCGGAAGATTTGCAGGCGAACTACAACTTGATGCTCTGCTACAACGGGCTCGGAGACGAGACGCGGGCGAATGAGCACAAGGAACGCTACTTGCGTTTCAAGGCGGACGAAGCTTCGCAAGCAATCACCGGGGCTTACCGGCAGAATCATCCGGATGATAACAACGAGCGGCAAGCGATTCACGAGCACGTTTCCGCGGCGCTGAACGCGGATACGCCGAAGAAGGCGGCGGCAGCACGCAAAGCGGTGCCGGGCGAAACTACAGCAGATACCCGGACAAAGTCCGTAGCGGCAACAAAGGCCGGCGGCGGGTCACGATAATCCTTTCAAAGCGGGAGTCACGGAGCCTGAGCAAATGACCTGGATCAAGACTGTTCGAATGGACGAGGACGAGAGCGTCAAGAAGGCGATCGAAGACGAGCGAAAATTTTATCCCGCGGAATACGCCACGCCGGTAGCGGCGGTTTTCGCGGGAGTGGAAGCCAGCATCGTCGGGTCGCACTCGCTGTTTCCGGATGTGCTCTTTCATGCGTTCAGCACTTTCGGCGCACTTCTGTCACCGGAGCTGCCGCTGAAGCGGCATCAACACGAAATGATCGCGACCATGGTTTCGGTCACGAACAGGTGCCACTATTGAATCGAGTCTCACGCAGAGTTTCTGCGTCGCGTCACGCTGGATCAAGAGATGGTGGAAGCTCTGAAGAAGGACTATCGGACCGCTCCCATCAGCGAACAGGACCGTACCATGCTGGAGTATGTGGTGAAACTGACAAAGGATGCGACGCAGGTTTGGCCCGCGGACCACGCAAAATTGCGAGAAGCGGGATTCGATGACCGCGGCATCTTGCAGATTACACTGATTGCGTCTTGGTTCAATTATATCAATCGAGTGGCGGATGCTCTTGGTGTAGGACGCGATGGGAATGCGGTGTCGAAGTGAAAAGGCTGGAGCCGGTACTTTTCATTTTTGTTATCGCATTGTCGGCAGGGGCATTCAGGGGGATTAGCGCAGGAGAGAGCGCGTCGAGCGTGACGTTTCGCGATGTCACGCAGCAGGCAGGCATTCATTTTGTGCACGACAACGGCGCGTTCGGGAAAAAATACCTGCCGGAGACGCTTGGGCCAGGTGTTGCGTTCATCGATTACGATAACGATGGATGGCCGGATATATTTCTTGTGAATGGAATGGACTGGCCGGGGCACACGCGAAAACACGCGACACCGAAGCTCTATCACAACAATCACGACGGCACTTTCACGGACGTGACCCACAAAGCCGGCCTGGATGCCGAGGAAATGTTCGGCATGGGAGTGGCGGTCGGCGATTTTGACAACGACGGAAATGACGATTTGTTCGTGACCGCGTACGGGCAGAACCATCTTTTCCATAACAACGGGAACGGAACCTTTACCGACGTGACGCAGAAGGCCGGACTTGGAGGCGTGAAGGAGTTCAGCACGGGAGCGGCATGGGTTGACTACGATAACGATGGGAAGCTCGATCTGGTCGTGGCGAACTACGTGCAGTGGACGCCGGAGACGGATCTTTACTGCACGCTCGACGGAAAAAGCAAATCGTACTGCACGCCGGAATCGTACAAGGGCACAGCGGTGCGCTTGTGGCGCAATCGCGGGGACGGCACGTTCGAAGACTCGACAAAGAAGGCTGGGCTCGACGATCCGACTTCGAAAACGCTCGGGATTGCTGTGCTTGATTACGATGGTGATGGTTGGCTGGATCTTTTACTCTCGAATGACACGCAGCCGAACAAGCTTTATCGCAACAACGGGAATGGGACGTTCACGGAGAAGGCGGTGCTTGCAGGCGTGGCGTTCAGCGAGGACGGCGTGGCGCGCGCTGGGATGGGAGTGGACGCCGCGGATTACGACCGTTCGGGGCATCCGAGCCTTCTGATTACAAACTTTGCGAACCAGATGCTTTCGCTTTATCACAATGAAGGATCGGGGCTGTTCGTGGACCAAGCGCCGCAATCGGAAATCGGCCGGGCGTCTTTGCTCACCTTGGGCTTCGGATGTTTCTTTTTCGATTACGATCTGGACGGCTGGCCAGATGTTTTTGTCGCGAACGGACACATTGATCCCGACATACAGCGTGTGCAAGCCAACGTCAAATATGCAATGCCGCCTCATCTTTTCCGGAATATGGGCAAAGGAAATTTCCAGGAGGTCACGAAGTCGATGGGGGCGGCGTTTGCCGCTCCGCGTGTGGGCCGCGGCGCAGCCTACGCGGATATCTACAATGACGGCCGGCTAGATATATTGATGTCCACGAATGGCGGGCCGGCGGTGCTTTTTCGAAACGAAGCTACAGGCGAGGCGACAAACCGCAGCCTGCGACTGAAGCTCGTCGGCACCAAATCGAATCGCGATGGAATTGGAGCGACGGCGCACGTTACCACGGCGGATGGAACGCAGACGGAGATGATGCGCAGCGGGTCAAGCTATCTTTCTGCAAGCGAATTGGCGCTGACCTTCGGACTCGGGAGACAGGACAAGGCAAACAAGATCGAGATTCGATGGCCCAGCGGACAAATCGACCGGCTGTCGAACGTGGCCGTAGGTCAGACGATCACTGTGACCGAAGGAAAAGGGATCACGGCGAGCAGGCCGTACGAAAAACGCTCACATTAGAGCGCAGCTTAGACGCTTATGGCGCGAGTTTTAAAACGCGCCGCAACGCCACTTTCTTCCAGCCATCTGCCCGTCGCGGTATGAGTTAAATCGTGGCCGAGAAGCGCGCGAAGATCTGATTCGTCGTCAACGTCCAGTTCCAGCCGAGGGTTACGACGGACGATGATTGCAGCGCCTGCCTGGCGGGCTAGTTCGCGATGTTTGGCGAAACTGTTCGGACCAAAATGCGAGGGAAAAAGGGCGGGCGGGCTTCGGAGAATCGCGTTTGTGCCCGAACCGTCGCGAGAGGGCACCATTACGACAGCCGGCGCCACGCATTCGGTGGAAAGGAGTTCATCAAGATCGCCCGGTTGAACTAGCGGGAGATCAAGCGGCACGCGCAGGAGCGCCGTGACACCGCGCTCGGCGCAAAGGCGCGAGGCAAAATCGACTGAGGCGCTTTCGGAGACCTGGTTCTCTTCGCGTAAGACCCCCCAACCGTGACGGGCGGCGATTTCCATTGCCGGCAAATAGTTTGTGATGACCAATACTTCGTCCGCGCGCTGCGCGCCCCGCACGGCAGCGATCGTATCGGCAAGCATCGCTTGCGCCAGAGCGTAACGCTCCTCAGCCGTCAACACGGGAGCGAGCCTCTGCTTGGCGTTCCGCAAATCTTTGATCGGCAATAGGATGGCGCGCATCAGTAGGTATAGACCATGTCATTCCGCCGCAAGCGCATGCGACATTTTTATGTGTGTCGTAGTTTTCGTCTTTTGCGCGACGGATTGCATGGTATCGTTTTCTTCCATCGTTGGACCGCGCGCCAGTGCTACCGACATCGTACCAGAGCCAGCGGACCAAATCAGGATCCGGCGCGGCGGAAATCATGTAGGAAAAAACGGGCGATGAGATGAAGGTGCAGGACAGCAATGACTAGAAAAATCGGAATTCTCGGAGGCACCGGCCCGGAGGGAACTGGATTGGCCTTTCGATGGGCACGCGCCGGCGAAGAGATTATGCTCGGTTCACGCGATGCTCAGCGCGCGGCAGAAACGGCGGCGCAGATTCGCGCACGCATTGGCGCCTCGGCGAAAATCGAAGGAGCAGACAACGCGTCGGTTGCGTCGCAGTGCGATGTAGTCGTATTAACGGTTCCATTTTCCGGACAAGCGGCGCTCCTGAAACAGTTGAAGGCCGTATGGAAGCCGGGGACTGTGGTGATTGATACGACGGTGCCGCTGGCGGCTACGGTTGGAGGATCCGCCTCACGAATGTTGGGGGTGTGGCAAGGGTCGGCGGCGGAGCAAGCCCGGGAACTGCTGCCCGCAGGAATCAGCGTCGCGGCCGCATTTCACAATCTTGGCGCCGAGCTTCTTTCGAAGGAAGAGCCGGTTGATTGCGATATTCTGGTGTGCAGCGATGACGACAAGGCCAGACAAGTCGCTTCCGAGCTTGCCGGTAAAATCCCGGGGGCCCGGGCTATCCATGGCGGAAAACTTGAAAATGCGCGGATTGCGGAATCGCTCACCGCGCTGCTGGTCGGGATAAACGTGCGCTATAAGGTGCACAGCGCCGGGATTCGTTTTACCGGGTTGCCCCTGAAACCATGATTGCAGTGCAATCGAGCCGTCGCGACGTAAAATTTTGTTGACCGTAGCCGCGAACCGTCTGCATCAACACGAATGCCGCAGTTTTGGTAACATTTGCTGCGCAGCACTCAAAAGGAAACTAAATGAAACTTGTCACTTTTCATGCGCAGGGCCGCGAAAACCGCATCGGCGGACTTGCGCCGGATGGTCAGATCGTGGACCTCAACGCGGCCTATGCGCTCCACCTTCGCGATGTTGAGAATGAAGGCGCGTTTTATGCGCTCGCGGATGCGCGCGTTCCGGCTGAAATGCGCGGCCTTTTTGCCAACGGTGACCGGGGCCTGGACGCGGCGCGGACCGCGATGGAATACGCGTTGAAAAGAGGGCCCGACACCTTGGGTGCTTCGGGAGAGCCCATACTTGTTCGGCGAGACTCGGTGCGAATCAAGGCACCGATCAACCCGAAGAAATTTTTTCACACTGCCGGAAACTTCCGCGAACACCACGAAGAAGCCCAAAAGTCGGGTTTTTCCCATCCCGTGCTTCCGTGGATCGTGTTTTTTCAGAATGTGGACGCCATCATCGGACCTGATGAAGAGATCGTTTATCCCGAGCATCTGACCGAAGAGCTGGATTACGAGCTCGAACTTGCGGTTGTGCTCAAGAAATCGGGAAAACATTTTTCGGCTGAGCAGGCGCGCGATTATATCGGCGGCTACGTGATTTTCAACGACGTGACCGCGCGCGACATCCAACGGCGGGAAATGAAGTCCGGAGTATTCAGTTTTTGCAAGGGGATCGACACATTCTGTCCGCTGGGGCCGCATATCGTCACGGCGGACGAAATCCGGGATCCGAACAATTTGGCGATGGAGCTGCGAGTCAACGGAAAAGTGCGCCAACAATCGCATTCAAGCAAAATGTCCGTGACCGTGCCGGAAATCATTGCGCACTATTCGCCGATGGGTTATACCGCGGGTGATGTGCTCTCCACTGGAACGGTTTCCGGAGTTGCGGCTTTCAGCGGCGACCCGAAGTCACTTTATCTACGACCGGGTGACGTTGTGGAATGCGAGATCGAGAGAATCGGGGTCCTGCGGAATCGCGTAGTCTCTTACAAGGAAAAGTACCGCAGTGAATCAGCGGCCGCGGACTGATTTTCCGGCGGATCAACCCAACAAAATTAGTGCTTCCGAAAATGGGGCAGGACTTTTTCACCGAAGAGCCGTGCCTGCGCAAGCCGATCCTCTCCCCAAAGCTCGAGCAGGATGTGCGAGCAGCCTGCGGCGCGATACTCTTCAAGCCGCTCGATGCATTGCCGCGGAGTTCCGGCGATCGGACAAACTTTTTCGAGAACTGCGTCCGTGACCGCGCGAGCGGCGGCTTTGCGGCCACCGCTTTCCATGGCCTCGGCGATGGGACGAATCTCTTCAAACGAAAGGCCGGCGCATTCGAGCAACGTATCCGCCGAGCCGCGAATGTTCTGGACTTTATTGGCAAGATACATGGCGGCCATTTCGCGCGCGCCTTCACGAGCCGTTTTTGGATCTTCGCCGATGCTACCGACAATTACGGAGCCAAGGTCGAGATTCGCGGCGACTTTGCCGGCCTTGCGCGCGCCCTCTTCCATCATTTTTCGAGAATACTGGACAAATTTTGGCGTGGTGATGCTTGCGGTCAGCAAACCGTCGGAGTGTGAACCTGCAAGGCGCTGCAGCACCGGGCCGGTCGCTCCAACGTAAATCGGCGGACGCCAGCGCGGCACGTGCGCATCCGGCTTAAGCGCCGGGGAATAGGCCTGGAAGGCTTTCCCTTCGTACTTGACTTCGCCGCCCATGAGCATCGCTTCGATGATTTCGATGCTTTCTCGCATGACTGTGGCGGGCCCGACTTCTCTTCCCTTCTCGCCTTCACCGATTTCCTTCATGAATATTTTCGAAGCTCCGAGCCCGAGGAGGAAACGGTCCTTACCGGCGGCTTCCTGAAGCACGCGCGCCTCCATGGCAATTTGCACGGGATGGCGTGTGTACGGAGAAATGATGCCCCAGCCGATGACGATACGCTTGGTCTCGCGCGCGGCAATGGCCGTCACAGCGGTGGAGGATCGCGCTTCCATGGAGTGTTTGCGCCACCAGGGATAGGCTTCCGCGAGCCAAAACGTATCGAATCCCGCGGCGTCGCAGGCTTGCGCCATTTTTACGGTTTCGTCGAGCGGCTCCATGCTGAGCTGCAAGACGCCAATTTTGAAAGGCATCGTCATCTCTTGCTAAGTCCCCAGTTCTACGCTCGGGCCGAATTGCAAGTCCACGGGCGATTTATGGCGAATTACGTTTTGGGCTCGGCAAAACCCGCCCCTACCCAGATACGTTGGCAAAACCCGGCATAATCTTCGGCCCACGCTATGCCGGATCAGTCCAGGAGTGTTCGAGTCCTTTTGTAAGTTGCCAGAGCGCGCGATTGAGCGGAGTCGGAACGCCCAGTTTTTCGCCCCACTCGGCGATGGCCCCATTCATAAAGTCCACTTCAGTTTGCCGCTTGGCAAGAATGTCCTGGAGCATGCTGGCTTTGTGCTTGCCGGGAGCATTAGCGCCTTTTTGGACAAGGGCGCGGGGATCGCCGTGAAGCACGATTCCCATCGCCTTGGCGACAGCTTCGCCTTCGGCGATGAGGGCGTTAAACAAGGCACCGGTCGGCTGGAAACGTGTGGCGGCGCCGTGATGCAACAGAGTGAGCGCGCCAACGGGATTGGTAGAAGCGTTGAAAATGAGCTTGGTCCACTGGGCGCCGCGTGCGTCGGGAAGCGGGATCACGCGCAGGCCGGAGCGGTTGAGGAGTCCGGCGAGTTGTTCCACAAGCGGATAGGGTGTGTTCGTCGGCTCGAACGGACCGATCCATGTATCGCCGTTGATGTCAAAGCCGACATGGCCGGGCCCGGCAACATGACCTGCAGGAAAGGTGGTACCGCGAATCACATAACGCACTCGTTTCGCGAGAATCTCTTCATTGCCGACGCCGTTTTGGACGGAACAGACCGCGCTGTTTTCTCCAAAAATGTGAGCCGTCTGTTCGATCGCTTCGCGCGTATGAGTGCTTTTTGTCGCAACGATTCCAAAGTCGCAAGGAGGAATTTCGCTTGGGTTGGCGGTCGCGTGCAGCTTTGCGGTGAAATCGGCGGCGCCGCTGATGCGCAAGCCGCGTTCGTTGATGGCGCGCGTGTGCTCCTTCCACACATCGTAGGCGTGGACTTCAACATCCTGGAGGCGCGCCAGGTGCGCGCCAAAAATGCCGCCGATGGCGCCACAGCCGACGACGCAAATCTTCACGCTCATGCGGTTTTCAAAGCCTCAATGCCGGGATAAAAGCGCCAAGGAACATTCGCGAGACATTCGCCTGCCTTCTTGCCCACGCGATAGGTGTCCTGCGTGTAGAGACAAACCTGCCCATCCTGATCGACAACTTGAGGGTGAAAGCTGAGCACCATATTTTCTTTCAACTCGATGTGCGTGTTCGCCCCGATTGCGGGGTACTCGATCATGGTCATGCCAATGGAATGGCCCGTAAGATGTCCGAGCTTAAAACCGGCTTTGTCGAAAACGTTTGTGGCTGCTTTGTGAACGTCGCTTGCCAGCGCGCCCTCGCGCATTTGCTGCCGCGCGGCCTCCATGGCGTTTGGATAGACTTCGCTCATCGCCAGCGTTCGCGGGCTCGGCTTTCCCCGAATGAGAGCGCGGGAAAATTCCACCCAATAACCGTCGGCGCCGGCAATTTCCAGCGAGTAGAGCAGCAGGTCTTCCGGACCGACTTTGCGCAGAGAGGGAACCTTGAAGTGCGCTTCCGCTTCGCCGCCAGTGCCGCTCAGGACTATGTTCATCATCCGCGGTCCGGCGCCGCGAGCGAAGAAAACTTCGACAGCCGGGGCCATGATTTCGGCTTCACTCTTGCCGGGTTCGTACGAGGCGAGCAGCGCGTGAAATCCGTCGAGGATGATGTCCATGCTATCGCGAAAGCCCGCGAGTTCTTCCTCGCTTTTGACGGCGCGCGCCATGTCGAAGGGAAAGTCGAAGGGGACGAGTTCGAAAGAGCCCTGCTGCAGTTCGCGAAAATCGCGGACGGCCATTACGAATTCCATTCCATAGACGGCAACGCGCTTCCATTTATGCTTTTCGATTTCTTCGCGCAGCCATTTCCCCGGGATCTCCGCCCACACCTTCTCTTTGACCCAGGGCGCTTTCTTATCGCCGATCCAGCGTGCTTCACGCGGAAAGACGAGAACGGGATCGCCTGCGAGTGGAATCAACACATACACGTACCGATGGACGATTTCGAACCCGGAGGTGTAGCGTACGGCTCCTTCAAAGCCGGTGTACTGGTTGCCGCAAACGATGAGGGCATCACACCGCTCCGCGGACATTGCGGCTCGAATGTTGGTATAGCGTCGAGCGATTTCAGTCGGACTAGTCATCGATTTCGGCTCCGTCCACGGTCAGGTCGCACCGCAGATTTGCGCGGCGGCAAGCGCATAGACTTTGGCAGTGTTTACGAGTGTTTCGATCGCGACTTTCTCGCCTTCGGCATCGCGCGGCCCACTGGACGGGCCGTAATTTAGCGTCTCAATGCCGTAACGGGTCATCACGGAGGCGTCGGAATCCCATAATACGGTCGTGTGCTTCGGAGCCGCTCCGAGCACCCGCTGGTGACAGCCTTCGATTGTCTTTACCAGGGGATGATCCTTCGAGATTTCCGCCCCAGGAACGGAGACGAAAGTTTCGTACTCGATGCCGTAGCCTGGATGCTTCTTTCGCAGTGCCAGCACGAGATCTTTGATCGCAACGCGTACCTCTTTCAACGGCATCGGCGGCGGCACGCGCACGTCCAGGAAAACGTCGGAACGTTCCGGCGTCCGGCTGACCCTCCACGGCTGGCCACCCCGAATGCAGCCGACGTTGACGACGCCGGGTTGTCCATCGTACCCGGCTCTCTTCTCCCACGCGACAATCCACTCATAAATTGCCGCAAGAATTTCTTTGAGACGGAAAATGGAGCTTTGGTCCTGCTTGCCGCGAGTGAAAGCTGTGTGGACATAGTGGCCGTGCGTCGAAATCCTAACCCACACCGTTCCGTAATGCCCGAGCACGAGCTGCATGTCTGTCGGCTCACCCAAAATGCACATATCCGGCAATACGCCGTGGTTGACCAGGTGATGCGTGCCTACGCCGTAGCCACGGTACTCCTTGCCGACAAATTCGTCGCTCCATTGCGTCTTTTCGATTTCGCCGACGACCGCGGCAATCATTACATCGCCTTCCAGTTTGACGCCAGCGCGCATCAAGGCTTTGACGGCTTGCGTGTAGCAGACCAGCGCGCCTTTCATGTTGTATATGCCGAGGCCGTAGATCATGCCCTCACGAATCACCGCTTTTGGCTTGTAGCCGAGGCCGGTAAGAAAAGTTTCGCGCCCGGAGTTCGATGTGTCCATGTGACCGTTGAACATGAGACTCTTGCCGTTCGCGGCGCCTTCCAGCACACCCACGACATTCGCGCGGCCTTCTTCGACTTCCTGCCATGATACGTTCAGTCCTGCTTCTTCAAGAACGCGGCGCATGTACCGGCTCATCTCCAATTCCTCGCCGGTGGGGCTCGGGATGTTCACGACGTCGCAGGCCATGGCGACAATTTCCTCCTCGCGAATTTGCGAGAGAATTGCGTTAGCCAAAGCTTCATTCATTGCGTCGGGGACCTCCGTCCCGTGCGTGCACTTTTTTACGAAGCGATTAACGCCGAAAATCGTCGGGATACGAACAAAGTTTCTCGCATCCGCTCTCCGTCACCAGAAAATTGTCTTCGAGCCGCAATCCTCCGCCGCCATCCCAATAAATGCCAGGCTCAATGGCCAGCACCATTCCTGAACGCATCTCGCCGGGAACGATGCGATGAGAGTAAGGCGCTTCATGGGCGCGTGCTCCCACTCCGTGCGCAACTGGATGAGAAGGCTGACCTGGATACCCTGCCGCATCAATCCCGTCGCGAATGATGCGATCGATTTCTGCAAGCGGAGCGCCGCTCCTGACACAACCGACGGCATCCCCAAATATCTTGAGCAATTGATCGAGCAACCGATTGTATTCGGGAGTAAGGCGGCCGGGGCAAAGATTTTTTGTCAGGTCGGTCCAGTAGCCGTCGGCGCAGACCCAGATCTCGACAAGCGTTGGTTCGTTTTCGATCACGGGACGATGGCTCGTGGCGGTGAAAGTGGCGATTCCACGGCCGGACCAGACCAGCGTAAAGGCACGGGCCATTTCGACCTTGCCCTTGTAGCCAACGCCGATCGCATGAATGTGGCCCTCGATCATCGCGGCTACTTCGCTTTCTTTCATTCCCGCATGGATATGATCGCGCGCGTGCACCATGCCGAGAGCCGCGAGTTCGTTGGCCAGACGCATGCGCTCAATTTCCTGCGGCGTCTTGATCATGCGGACTTCCGAGAGAAATGGCGCAGCGTCCACAATTTCGCGGCAGCCCCTTCGAAACGCATCGTAGAAACCCTGCCAGTAGACTGTCGGCTCTCCGACCATGCGATCGCAAATCTGCGACGTTTGCGATAGCTCGATGCCCACGCGGCCATCCAGCTTGCGCTCCCGCAGAACTTCGACAGCCATCTCGACGGCGCGGATCATCGGCGGGCGCGGATCTTTGGGGTGATAGAACGGGAAAAATCGCACGTCCTTGTTCCATGCAGTCCGCTGCGTCTCGCGGAACTGGGGCTCAATGACGAGAAGTGTGGGATCGCCTTCGCGGGGAAAGATGGCGAGGTCGTAGCCCTTCATTGTCCAGTAGTTCGTGAGGTAGAGAACGTTGTCGGGCGCGCGGACCACGATCGCATCGAGGTTGTGCAACTCCATCATGCGCCGCACGCGGCTCCATTTTTCGTGATCGATGCCGTACGCCATGTGTTTGCCGCTTACTTCTGCGCGTCGCGCTCCCTTCCCCGGTAAGTCCAGGATGCTTCCTTGCCTTTGATGAGGCGATAGAGAGCGGTATGCAACGGCGCCGGAACGCCCGCGCGAAGAGCTTCTCGGGCGATGGCGCCGCCGAGAAAGTCTACTTCGGTGCGCAGCTTATTGCGAATGTCGTAGAGCATTGAAGGAGGGTGGTCAGTTTGCGCGCCGAGCTTATTCATTTCCCAGGGATCTTCGTAAAGCGAGATGCCTAACCCGGCGGCGACGCGTTTTCCTTCTTCGATCAAATCGTGCAGGAGATGGCCGAGATCGCCAAACTGGATTTCCTGCGCGTAGTGAAAGGAATGCGGAAGCTCCGTCAGAGCGGAAACGGCGTTGACCGATGAGTTGAAAATCACTTTGGACCATTGCGCGGGACGGGCATCCTCGAGCGCTTCCGCTTTCAAGCCGGAGGCGATGAGCAAGTCGGCGGCTTCCTTCACCAAGGAGAACGGAGTGTTGGTGGGTTCGAACGGCCCCATCCATGTGGCGGTGTCGAGTTCGTATTGCACGTGCGTATCATCGTGCCGGGTACCGCTCATAAAGGTTGTGCCCCGCATCACGTAAGTCTTCGTGAGATCGGCGATGATTTCTTCGGCTCCAAGGCCGTTTTGCGAAGAAAGAATTGCGCCAGTATCGAAGAGATGAGCGACAGGACGGAGCGCCTCCACAGTCTGCGTGGCCTTGCACGCGACAATCCCAAGATCGAACTTGGGTAATTCCGCGGGATTGTGCGTTGCGCGGATGTGTGTGTGAAATTCGTGGCTGCCAGTCACACGCAAGCCGCGCTCGTTGAGGGCGCGTGCGTGCTCCGGGCGCCGGACAAAAGCCCACAACTCCGTGACTCGCGCCAGATGCGCGGCGTAGAGGCTGCCGATAGAGCCACACCCGATGACGCAGACGCGCTTCATATGCGTAAAAAGATTGTTTGGCTAGTCCCGTGGGGTGGGTAAGCGGTGGCGGGCGACCGTTGTGTGGAGAATGTCGCGCGAATGTTTGGATGCAGACTCATTGGATTCTGGCGGGACGAGCGGCAGTCCAGCTTCGCGATCATTCTAGCGCGCGGCGCCGCGATGTTCGACACGAACCATTCCGGCAAACTCGCCTTTTCGCGCGCGCTGCATGGCCCGAAACAGCGAGTCGCCGGTATTGTGTGAATCCTCGATAACAACTCCGGAGGAATACAGGGCGTCCTGAAGCGCCGCACAAATAGTGTGAACGGGGGCGGCGCCGCCTTCGCCCATGCCCTTTGCGCCATTGAATGTGAAGGGTGATGGCGACTCCATATGGCCATAGAGAAGGTCCGGCATATTCATCGAGGTGATCGGCGTGTAATCGCTGAACGTGGAGGCAAGCAAGTTGCCATCGGAATCGTAGGCGCAATGTTCCATGAGAGCCGCACCGATGCCATGGGCCGTGCCGCCGTGCACTTGGCCCTCGACGATGCGCGGGTTTATGGCGCGCCCGCAATCGTCCACACAGGCATACGCAAGAATTTTCGGCTGGTACGTTTCGCGGTCGATCTCCATCGCTGCGACATGGATTTGCGCGGAATAAGTGAGCGTGAGATTGCCGTACTTGCGTTTGATGTCCGGCAACTGGAAAGGGGCGTGATAAACGTGGCGGCAATTCAGCGTGATATCCCACAAGTCCTCAGGCATCCCCGCATTGTTCACGTTTATGATGTTTGCAAGCGCCCAGTAATTGATGGATTTCTTCGAATTCTTTACCCGGACCTCGGGCCCCTGAGCGCCGACTCCAAATTCCAGGTCTTTCTCTTTTGCTTTCAAGGCCCATGCGGCGAGACGGCTCATTTCCTTGCGAAGTTTCTCCGCTGCCCCGTTAATCGCGGCGAGTCCGGTGACGGCGAACTGGCTGGCATACGTGCCGGTATGCCCGGTGTAAGCATTCTGTTCGGTGTCGAATCCCGGTTTGACCTTGACGAGGTCCGGAGAAATTCTTAGAACATCCGCGACCACCTGGGCGGCGGTTGTCTCATGTCCTTGTCCCTGTGGAACCGACCCCATGCTGACTACCACCTCGCCGTAGATGTCCAGTTTTGCGATGGCAGCTTTGGATTGTCCGGAGAAAGGAGCGCCCGGATTGATGATGCGCGCTTGCCCAAAATTATTCGTCCCGGAATCGAGCGTGGAGCCAATGCCAAGGCCGATCCATCGGCCTTCTTTGCGGGCGGCGGACTGTTTTTTCTTCCAGTCGTCCCAGCCAATCAGGTTCTTGGCCATCGCCAACATGCCGGCGTAATCGCCGGAATCGTAAACGCAACCGTTGGGCGTTGTGTAGGGCATTTCATTCTTGCGGATGTAGTTGCGCACGCGCATTTCATCCGCCGGAATTCCGAGGGAATGGCCGCAAATGTCCAGGACGCGCTCCATGAACCACAGCTGCTGCATGCGCGAGTAGCCGCGATTCGGACCAACAGGACACTTGTTCGTCAGGACCTGGTTCATATCGATGCGGATGTTTTTGACGCGGTACGAACCCGCGAGCACTTGCGCCCAGATGACGCAGCCCAGCGGCTCATAGCGCGGATACGCACCGCAATCGTCGATGTGCCGCGAATCAATCGCGGTGATGACCCCATTTCTATCGAGAGCCACGCGAGTGTCGAGAAACGTTCGTTCGTTTCCATGAGCGCTGGCTTGCATGTGCTCCGTGCGGGTTTCCGCCCACTTGACAGGGCGGTCGCCGGCCTTGCGCGATGCCAGAGCACACAAAGCCATATAGGGATAGTTGGTGATCTTGATTCCAAATCCCCCGCCGATATCGAAACTTTTCATCAAGATCTGGTCGATGCGAACTCCGAGCGCCGGCGATAGAAATTGCGCGGCAAACGCAGGGAACGAATTGTTCGACCAATATTCGATGCGCTCCGAGCGCGAGTCCCACACGGCGATCATCGCGTTGTTTTCCAGAGGCGTGCTCGAAAAACGATGAAAATGGAGCCTGCCTATGTGGACGACGTGTGCGGCCTGCTTCAAGGATTTTTCCACGTCACCGAATTCAAAAAGACCGTGCCAATTCCGGTTCGTGCCCATCTCTGGGTGGAGCAGGTTTTCGTCTCTCAAGGCGTCTTCGATACTCATGACGGGCGGCAAGGGATCGTAATCGACTTCCACGAGTTCCGCGCCATCCTCGGCCAGCATCCGCGTTTCCGCAACGACGGCTGCGACCGGTTCGCCTTGATAGACGACTTTATCGACGGCCATCGGATAGTCGGCGATTTTCTGCCCGACGTCCGGTCCAATTTCAATAAAAGGACTGACCATGCCTTTGACTTCCGCGCCGGTCAGCGTGCAGATGACTCCCGGCAGGGCGCCGGCCTTAGAGACATCCACGCGCGTGATTTTTGCGTGGGCATACGGAGAGCGGACAAAACGTATGTGCAGCATGCCAGTGAGCTTCTGGTCGTCCACGAAAATGCCCTTGCCGCGCACAAGCCGGTCTTCCTCTTTTCGGCGGATGGGCTGCCCGACCCAATTCTGCGAAGATTGAGAATTATTGCCCGCAGCTGATGGGGCAGATTTCGCTTTCTTTGGTTTTGCGTGCGCCTTTTTAGCCATGCCTCGAACCTGTGCCTAACTCAATGCCTTCTGCAATCCATCGATCAACTTCTGGACGTTCTTCTTCGCAAGTGGCTCAAGCAATCCGCCCGCGAGCGAGGCGATGCCTCCCACGACAGAGGACTGTCCGCTCCAAAGCACTTTGGTGCTCCCTCCTGGAACGGCCTCGAGGTCAAAGCCCGCACGCAACGTAGTCCTGCCGCCGGGAATTTCCCCGTTGCCTTGATAGACCGCATGCTTGTCTAATAGCGATTCCACAAGCGACATTTTCACTTTTGCGGTGCCCCGGATGTGAGAAATTCCCACGGCCAGTTTGACCATGAAATTCTTGTCGTCGAGCACTTCCATGCTCTGAAAATCCGGCAGGAGTGGACAGAACCGGCTCGGATCGACTAGAAAACTATAGACCTCTTCTGGCTTTTTCTTGACGACGAAGTCTCCTCCAAACTTGATCTCCATGCTCAGCCTTTTTCCATATCGGCGGCTGCTTTGCGAACGGCTTTGAAAATGTTCTGGTAGCCGGTGCAGCGGCAGGTGTTTCCGGCGATCCCTTTGCGGATCTGGCTATCCGTCGGGCTAGGAGTTTTGGAAAGCAGTTGAAGCGCGGAAAGGAGCAGACCCGGCGTGCAGTAGCCGCATTGCAATCCGTGGCAGTCCGCAAATGCCTTCTGCACGGGGTGAAGATCGCCGTTCGTCGAAAGGCCTTCCACCGTGGTGATTTCTCCACCGTCCGCCATGACAGCGAAAAGTGTGCAGGATTTGACGGTGCGTCCGTTGAGCATCACGGTGCACGCGCCGCAGTACGTTGTGTCACAGCCGATGTGCGTGCCCGTGAGATTCAAATGATCGCGCAGGAATTCCACGAGCAGTGTGCGCGGCTCGACGTTTGCTTCCCGGTGTTCGCCGTTCACGCGAATCCGGACCATCCTCTTATCAGCGTCCGGCATATTCGTGCCCCGCCTCCACTTGTTCACCTCGAGAACGCCGCGCTGCAATGCCAATGGCTCGCTTCACCAAGGCTGCCACGAGCACTCGTTTATATTCCGCCGATCCCCGCATGTCGCTTTGTGGCTCGGCCGCGCTCTGGGCAGCGTCCGCGGCAGCTTGGATGTTTTTCGCTTCGAGCGGTTTCCCACGGAGCGCCGCCTCCGCTTCTCTTACACGAAGGGCCGTTAGCCCGACGCAACCGAGAATGATGCGAATGTCCTTGCAGGTGTTCTTGCCGTCGAGGACAAGCTGCACCGCGGCGCTGACCGTTGCATAGACAGGTGCGCTCCGTTTAAACGCAAGATAGGCGCCTCCGCTGTTTTTCGGCGGGGCTTTGACGATTACCTCGCGCACCAGCTCGCCGGGTTTAAGGACCGTTGTGTACGCGTCCTTGATGAACTCCTCGAGCGGTACCGTCCGCTCGCTCCCTTGCCCGGCGCATCTTACGGACGTCTCAAGGGCAAGAAGAACCGCGGCCCAATCGCCGCTTGGGTCGGCTTCGGCGAGCGAACCTCCGATCGTGCCCTGGTTGCGGACTTGAACGTCGGCGATCCCAGCAGAACAATCACGCAAGATCGGAATGGATGTTGCGATTTCAGAGTTCTCGATGTCCGCATGACGAGCCAGGGCGCCGAAACGAAGCTCGCCATTCTCGCGCTGGATGGTGGCGAGACTCGGGATACCGTTGATGTCAACAAGAGCCACCGGCCGGGCCAAGCGCATTTTCATGAGCGGAATCAAACTTTGTCCGCCGGCAAGCGGGCGTGCTTCCTCTCCTAACTGCAAAAGCAACTTGGAAGCTTCTTCGAGCGTCGCGGCGCGATGGTAGGAAAAAGGATGAGAATACACGGTGGTTTCCGGCGGCCCTTCGGCGGACTTCCGCTTGCGACTCGATGCCAGTTCCCGCGCAAATGCGCTATGTCCGGCGCATTCTATTTCGAATGCATAGGAGTAGCAAGTCGAATTGGTCGCGCCGACAAAATCAGAGCCAGTCAAACCGAGCTGAAAAGCTTTCCTACGCTCGCTTACTCAAATTCAGCTTTACGAGGAGCTTAATCCCGGGAGGGACGTACCATCTTGACTTCGGGCCGTTGCCGGACAAGCTCATTGCGGGAATCTTGTTTCGATGAGATTTGATACTCGCCAGGGGAATGCGCTTCGGAAGTGTGGGCCTACTGCCGCGAACTATGCCAAATAGAGGCCGCCGTTGACGTCTAGAACGTGGCCGGTAATGTACGCAGCTTCGTCGCTCGCTAAGAATACAATGGCCGAAGCCACATCCCGCGCGGAGCCCATGCGCCCCAGGGGAATACGATTCTTGAGCTCCTCTTTTACCTTGTCCGGCAGAACATCCGTCATCGGCGTGGCGATGAAGCCCGGGGCTACGGCATTGACGGTGATGTTGCGTGAAGCGATTTCAATGGCAATCGCTTTCGTGAGGCCAACGAGGCCTGCTTTGGCGGCAACGTAATTCGCCTGGCCCGCATTGCCCATCTGAGCGACGACGCTCGCGATGTTGATGATACGCCCGGTGCGGGCACGCATCATCGTGGAGAGTGCCTGCTGGATACAGAGATGCGCGCCGGTTAAGTTCGTGCGGATGACGGCGTCCCAATCTTCCTGCTTCATGCGCAGGGCGAGCCCATCGCGGGTAATCGCCGCGTTGTTGACCAGGATATCGAGCCGGTTGAATTTCTCGAACACCTGCTTGAAGCCGGATTTGATTTGTTCCGGATCGGCGACGTCCATCTTGATGGCTATCGCCTCGCCTCCGGCGTTGACGATCTCGCTCACCAGAGAGGCAAGCTTTTCCTCATTGCGGGCAGCGGCGGCAACTTTGGCGCCGGCTTCGGCGAACGCGAGAGCCGTTTCACGACCGATGCCTTGTGAGGCCCCGGTTAGCAAAGCGACCTTGTCTTTCAGGCTGAACATATACGTATCCCCGGCGGAAAGCCTCAATACTTCGCCCCAGGCTTCCGCTGATTAGATCCTGCAAATTCCCGCGGCTGGCGCAGGCTGGGACCCGCGCGACCTAGGCCGCGTCCGAGCGCGCACCGGCGATCTTCTCGACGGTAACGGCCAAACTTTTTTCGTCTTCCACATTCAGCGTGGCCACTGACCTCTCGATTTGGCGCAACAGGCCGCTAAGCACGCGGCTTGGGCCGACTTCGACGAAAGTGTTCACGCCTTCATCGATGAGCAAGCGCACACATTCTTCCCAACGCACCGGCATGGTCACCTGGCGTATGAGCGCTTCGCGCGCCTCGTCGCCAGTTGTAACCGTGTCGGCGTCCACGTTGGTCACCAGCGGAACGCTTAGGTTCATGAAGCTCGCGCTCTTCAAAACTCCGGCCAACCGCTCTTGTGCGGGCATCATGAGAGCGGAGTGGAAAGGCGCGGACACCGGCAGAATCACCGCGCGCTTAGCCCCTAATTGCGAAGCGATTTCGACGGCGCGCTTGACAGCTCCCGCATGACCGGAAATCACCGTTTGCTCCGGAGAATTAAGATTGGCAGCGGAACAAATTTCCCCATCCGCGGCTCGTTTGCAGGCATCCGCCACAACGGCGGGCGACAATCCCATGATAGCGGCCATCGCACCAACACCCGCCGGGACGGCTTCCTGCATGTACGTGCCTCTCTTGCGAACGATCTGCACGGCATCAGAAAATTTCAGACCACCAGCAGCCACGAGCGCGGAATATTCTCCGAGGCTGTGGCCAGCCACGAAATCAGGACTGAGACCTCTCTCGGCAAGCACGCGATAGAATGCGACTGAACATGTAAGAATGGCCGGCTGAGTATTGGCGGTCAGCTTCAGTTCGTCCTCGGTGCCCTCAAAACACATCTTTGAAATGGAAAATCCAAGGGCTTTATCGGCTTCCTCGAACACTGCCCCGGCTGCCGGATACTTTTGAGCGAGTTCCTTGCCCATGCCGGTGTACTGCGAAGCCTGACCAGGAAATACAAATGCAACTTTGCCCATCGTCAATTCCTCTTCTGAGCCGTCACGCGTGAACGCTCGCGGCCGAGAGCTCCTGTTCGATTTTTTCATTGATGCGAGCGCGGGCGAGTCCCGCGGCTACCCGGATGGCGTTCTTAACGGCCTTGGCGTTGGAGCGCCCATGGCCGATGACGCACACTCCCCGAACACCCAAAAGAGGCGCTCCTCCGTACTCCGTGTAATCAATCGTCTTTCGCAAACCCTTCAACGCTCCCCTCGAAAACAGAAAGCCGACTTGCGAAGCCAGCGAACTCTGGATCGACTTTTTGAGCAGCCCAAAGATCTGCACGGCGAGTCCTTCACAGATTTTCAGGGCGATGTTGCCGACGAATCCATCGCTCACAATAACATCCACGTTCCCTGAGAAGAGATCTCCTCCCTCGACATTGCCGACAAACTGCACCGGAAGCTTTTTCAACCGCGTATAAACCTCTCGCGTAAGTTCGTTGCCTTTGATTTCCTCTTCCCCCACCGACAGCAGACCAACCCGGGGACGCCGGTTCCCAAAGGTCGCCCGATAATAGATCTCCCCCATCACCGCGAACTGCACCAAATGCTCCGGCTTGGAGTCCACGTTGGCGCCGACGTCCAGGAGCACGGAAACGCCGCCTTTGGCGTTCGGGAAAGGCGCCGCAAGCGCCACTCGGTCGACCGATTCCAGTGTGCCGAGCAAAAACCTCGCCACGGTCATGACCGCCCCCGTGTTTCCAGCACTGACCAACCCGTCGGCCTTGGCCTCACGCACCAAGCGCGTCGCCACATGCACGGAACTGTCTTTCTTCCGGCGAAACGCCTGAGCCGGGTGATCTTCCATGGTGATGACCTCGCTGGCCGGAATAATCTCGATGGGCAAGCTCGGCGCGGCGTGCTTGGCGAGCTCCGCGCGAACGACCCCAGGTTGCCCCACTAGCATCACACGTACGCCCAATTCGCGCGCAGCCAGCACGCTGCCTTCTACCTCGGGGCGGGGCGCGTTGTCTCCGCCCATGGCGTCAACGGCGATAGTGATCATCGGATTTACGGACCGCCAGTTTCTGGATGGAACCCGGGAGCTGTAGAGCAGCGTCAGGCCGATTTATCTTGCACGGCGCGACCCTTGTAATAGCCGCAGTGCGGACAGGCCTGATGCGGCTGTTTCGTTTCGTGGCAGTTCGGGCATTCGCCTAGCGCAGGCTTCTCAAGGAAGTCATGGGCTCGCCGTGTGCTCGTCCGTCTCTTCGAATGCCGTCTTTTCGGGTTAGGCATAGCAATACTCCTCATTCCCGCCGAACTCGGCGGATTGTATGGGCTTTTGGCCCTGGAAACTATTGTTTTTTCAGCCAGTCCTGCTTTAGGCGCGCAAGGGGAGCCAGTCGAGGATCCGTCGCGTGGGTCTCACAGCGGCACTCCTCGTGGTTCAGATTAGCACCGCAGCTTGGGCACAATCCCCGGCAGTCACTTTGACAGATGACCTTCAAAGGCAATGCCAACAGCACCTGTTCTCGCAGCACATCCGCCAGAAATAGGCCGTCTCCTTCATAAAAACCAATTTCGGTATCGTCGTCCTTGAGCCGATCTTCCTTCGGTTTGGCGCCCTTCGGCAATGGAGCATAAAACAAGTCGAATGAACGGTTCACGTCTTCTACAACCGGCTCCAGGCATCGCGCGCAGACCATTTCTATCTTGGTTTCCAGCTGCCCTTCAATCCGTATCTGGCCCTCGAGCAATTCCGCCGTGGCGTTGACTTCCAACGGCGCTACCTGCTTGATCTCAGACGAGTGGTAATCGATCGCGGCCGGTGCGTAGGTCTTCCGGATGCGCAACTTGCGAACCGCGAGTTCTTTTACATCGAGAAACACGTCCTGAACGCCTCCGGCGCTAACGCTCATGCTTAATCATTATTCCGTCGTGCGGGCGGCAAGTCAAGGAAGAGGGCCGAATTCTCGCGGTTTTGCTCCCAGGATGGCACGGGGGGCGGCTCTAGCACCTGGGTATGGCGTCAAACAGCAGCCGAGCGCGATTGGGGTTGTACGAGCGTGGCCTGTGCCCGGGCTATGGCCCATCCTTCGGATTTTTGAGTGAGGATCACCGTCATGCGAACGCAACCAGGATTAGCTGTTTCCGGCGGAGCGGCGGATCGCCAGGCGAGCGTGGCCATCACGGCCTTGGAACCCACGAACTGAACATCTTCTATGCTGCCAAGGCATTTCTTCCAACCGGGATCTGAAAAGATGAGTCTCGCGCCCTCGTGCACGCGCTCTGGCCCAATCCACAGATTGCCCTGTGGGTCCACGAATTGGCCGTCTGATGCAAACGATCTGGCAAAAGCCGTGGCGTCCCCTGAACTCCACGAATTCACGACCTGCGACAGCGATACCAATTCCCCGCCCAAGTCGGTCGCATTCAAGGTGGGAACGTGGGCCAATTCTTCGCGAATCCAATTCAGGGTGAGTCCACGTTCGCTCAGAAGTTCCGCGGCCAGGCACTTCTCTTCGCGGAGAATCCCAAGCAGCAGATGCTCCGTGCCAACGTGTTTTACGCCAAGCCGCTCCGCCTCTTCCGCGGACATGTTAAGAATTCGCTTTGACTCCGCGCTGAGAGGGACATCCACCGAGGTAGAGATTCTCTCTCCACGTGTGATCCGCGATTCGATTTCGTCACGAAGGGATTGCGATCCTCCCTTCTCACTGAGAAATCTTCGAACCAGCGCCCGGTCCTCGCGGAACAATCCGAGTAACAAATGCTCCGTCTCGATCTGGTGGCTTCCGTATTGGCTTGCCTCGTAGCGGGCGAAGAAAATCACGCGACGTGCTTTCTCTGTGTAGCGTTCAAACATGGTTTTTTCCCGCAGGCCGACAGTCTACCCACGCAGCTCACTTCGAGAGATTTGGGGCATTGGAACTGCTGGCGTGAGCATACCACTCCGCAACGGGGGCTGTAAGCCGGCCGATCAGTTTTCCATGGTAGCAAGTGGGCTTGTCTTTAGCTCACTGCATTTTCGAGAAAAACCACTCGGTTAAACCAAGCATCGCGCAATATTTGCACAGAATAAGTACCAGGACTGACCATCTGGCAACTCCCAGATCTTCGCACACATTTTATTCATACATAAGCACTTACGGGGTCTGAGCCTGTTTTCTGCCGCTTTGGTTCGATTCGTGCCCCTCGTAAAGTCCCCCCAATTTCGAATCGGAGAAAATCTCATGAGATTACGAACGGTTCTCTCGCTGGCTACTCTATTCCTTACTTGCTTCACCATCGCTCTCTTCGCTCAGCCATTGCCGCCTGGCAACGCCGCCAGCAGTCTGAGCTCTTTGCCTGAAAATCAATCCGTTTCCGGAAAGATCAGTTCAGTAGGCGACGCTGCCTTCACGTTGAGCGTTTCTAAAGAGAATCAGAAACCGCAGACCGTCGAGTTCCAGGTCGACGACAAAACGCGGGTGGAAGGCAAGCTGGCGGTTGGAGCCGCAGCCCTGGTCGAGTACCGCTCGGATAGCGGCACTAATATCGCGGTCCGCGTGGTGGTGACACATAGATCTGGTTTTAGTATCTACTGATGGTTCCAGTTGTGAAAAAGGGTGCACGGAGTTCACGCTTGCACTGGATTCATCGCTGAACGAACTCAGCCCTGCAGACGGTGACTCCGTACCAGTTTCCAAGCTCATGCATTTCACTGCGAGCAGAAAATGAATTGGAGAGGTGAATAATTGGAGGTGGGGTATGGTTGCGCGAATGCTATAATCGCGACGCTGCCCAGAGTCCGAACTCCCTCCGACTCCTTACAAAAAGTCCGGTTCCTCCGGAGGATAGCAAATGCGTACGACGATAAAGATGGCTCTCCCGCTGGCCCTCAGCGTCGCCGCAATTTCATTACTTTTCGCAGGTTACCAGGTCCGCACGGAGAGACGGAATCTCAGCCACGATTTGGCTCGCCGCGCTGAGAGTCTGGGCGATAGCCTGCAAGAAACAGTGGAGCATCTGCTGGAGCAGAACTCGCCCAGATCTCTGCAACGTCTCGTGCAAAGGTTTGGCCAGCGAGAGCACCTGAAGGGCCTTGCTGTTTATGATGAGTCCGGAAAAGAACTGGCTATCACGGAGGGTCTCCCCGCCCAGTTAAAAGTACGCCCTGAACTTCTTTCGAAAGCGGCCAACAACAAATCCGGATTCGGCACATTTATTCGCGTGGATGATTTGCCGCTCTATGCCTATGCGATGCCTCTAGAGAGGAACGGACAACTCGAGGGCACCATCGCGATTTACTATGACACGAGCTACATCGAAGAGAGGCTATCACACACCCTCCGTGATGCGTTGCTGAATGCACTGGTGGAAACAGTGTTGATTACCGGACTCGCTCTGCTGCTGGTGCGATGGAATTTGATCGGCCCCTTGGATCGCACGGCGAAGTGGCTGCGGACTCTCCGAACCGGAACACAGTCTGTCGTGCCTGTGCCTCCCCAAGGCGAAATCTTCAATCAACTCCACACGGAAGTGACGCACCTCGCGCAAGACCTCAATGCCGCGCGCGCAACCGCGGAACAGGAGGCGCGCCTCCGTGATTCGCACTCCTCTCTCTGGACCGCTGAACGTTTGCGTGTCAGTTTGCGGAGTAAGCTGCGAGACACGCCGCTTTTTGTGGTCTCCAACCGCGAGCCTTGCATGCACATCCGCAATGAGAAGGATCACGGAATCAGCTATCTCGTCCCCGCGAGCGGGCTGGTCACGGCGTTGCAACCCGTGCTGATCGCCTGTGACGGCACTTGGATCGCACATGGTTCGGGTAGTGCGGACCGGGAAACTGTGGACAAACGTGATCATTTGCGCGTTCCCACGGATCACCCCAGTTACACGTTGCGACGCGTGTGGCTAAGCGACGAGGAAGAAAAAGGCTATTACGAAGGCTTCTCGAACGAAGGCCTATGGCCACTCTGCCACATCGCGCATACGCGCCCGACGTTTCGTCCCGATGATTGGCTCCGGTACCAGCAGGTGAACCGACGGTTCGCGGATGCCGTGCTGGAAGAAATGGAGGGCACCAATTCTCCGATACTTCTGGCGCAGGATTATCACTTCGCGCTACTTCCGCGCATGGTGAAGGAAGCCCGGCCGGACGCCCGCGTGGCAATCTTCTGGCATATACCGTGGCCAAATCCGGAAGTCTTTGGCATCTGTCCGTGGCAGCGCGATCTTCTGGATGGCCTCCTGGGCGCTGATCTCATCGGCTTTCACATCCAGTCGCATTGCAATAATTTTCTTGAGACGGTAGACCGGGGATTGGAAGCTCTGACCGAGTGGGATCGCTTCGCCGTCAATCGGCAGGGACACGTGACAAGGGTGCGGCCCTATCCGATTAGCGTGGCTTTCTCCGATCCCGCCCCGCCCCTGCCGGAAGGGAGCAACGTCGGAAGGGAGCGCGCGGCCCTATTTGCCGAACTCGGTGTCGAAGCCAGTCTCCTCGGTGTCGGTGTGGATCGCGTGGACTATACCAAGGGGATCATTGAACGTTTGCGCGGAATCGAACATTTCCTTGACCGTCATCCCGCCTACTTACGCCGCTTTACCTTTGTTCAAATCGGAGCGCCCAGCCGGACGGACATCGAGCGCTATAGGCTCTTCCTCGACGAAGTGAGCAAGGAAGTCGATCGCATCAACGCGCGCTTCCAGGCTGGCCGCTGGAAACCCATTGTTTTTCTGAAGAAGCATCACTCCCACGAGGAAATCTCCCGCTTCTACCGGGCGGCCTCTGTTTGCCTCGTCACTTCCCTCCATGACGGAATGAATCTTGTCGCCAAGGAGTTCGTGGCCTCGCGCGATGACGAGCGCGGCGTGCTCATCTTAAGCACCTTTGCGGGAGCGGCGCACGAACTCTCGGACGCGCTTCTGGTCAATCCGTACGACGTGGAACAAATGGCCGACGCCATACAAAGGGCCATCGAGATGCCCGAAGACCAACAATCACTCCGGATGCAGCGGATGCGTCAAATTGTCCGCGAGCACAATATCTACCGGTGGGCCGCCAACCTGCTCTCCGACCTCACCGAGATTCGCATCGACACCCCAGAACGCGTCGAGGTTCCGTAATTCACTTGGAAAGAGTTCCGTGCCATTAGAAAGGGATGTCTTTGCTTCGGAATCTAGGGAACAAAGGTCCGAGAAGTGATGGAGGGAGGCGTTGACCGGAATAATGCAATCTCAGCTCTTCAGAACCTCACGATTCCAACTTGGGAGCGATTCGCAACTCAGTAAGTGAGAGACCATCCGAAGACCGTCATCGTCAGCACGAGCAAAAGCAGCCCTGTACTCACCACACTCAAGGTTCTTCCATGCCCGAGAAGATAATCCCGCGACTCCGCATCCACGCACAGTAGGACAGAAACAACCAGTACGACTCCCCATGCAAGTATCGCAGGCAGGCCGGGATATTTCCCGATCATCGAGAGGAATTGGCCCGGAGGCTGGCCAGCGGGAATCCACCACGGAATCATAGGAGCCACGCCGGCGGCGAGCGAAAGCGTCAAGAGCTTGCGCGTAAACCATCCTTTGATCTTTGGCCGCGCCTCTTTCCAAACGAAGTAGTCCCATGCCAATAAGGCAACGGCGAAAATCACCCAGCCATAGAGCGCCGCTTTCTGGTCAAACCACCACCAGGCGCGAAAGACGAAGCGCGCGTTGTGAGCCATCGCAATTCGAGGGAGCAGGAATATCGCCACGAGGCCGTTGCACGCCACGGCCACAAGCAAGGTAATTAGGCTCATCAATTGAAACCAATAGCGCGTAGGAACCCGCCGACACCTAGTGCATACGGATTGTTTCGGAAGGAAGTTTAGTCCACAGCGATCGCAAAACACGGCTGGTCTCCCATTTTGCGGGAATCGAATCCTGTGATCGCTGCCAGAGTATCTGATTGGAATCGAAAAAAACTACTGGTCTAACGTGCGGGTTTGCTCTTGGTGACTGCTGGCCTGAGGACCAGTTGAAAGGGCAGGCAGTATTGGTAGTATGGAGCTATCCAGCCACGTACGCTTCCGGGGCGAAGCGCCTATACTTGAACTATTTCCACGGTCAGGCGGGGGTGCGACATGGCTGAGGCCTTAAAAAAGTGGGAAGGCCAGATCATCAATGGGAAATATCCCTTGCGGCGATTTCTTGGAGAATCCGATCACAGCGCGGTGTTTCTGACGGAATATGGCGCTGGTGAGGCGCAGGCAGCTGCTATCAAGCTTGTTCCGGCTGAATCCGCGACTGCCGAATCGCAACTCGCCAGATGGAATCATGCCGCGCAACTCTCTCATCCTAATCTGCTTCGCTTGTTCGACTCAGGCAAGTGTACTGTCGCCGGCCACGACTTGTTGTACCTGGTGATGGAGTTCGCCGACGAAAACCTCTCCGAGATTCTTCCTCAACGCGCTCTCACCGCCGAAGAAACTCGCGACATGCTATGCCCGGTTCTTGATTCGCTCGAATATCTTCACGGCAAAGGCTTCGTCCATGCCGATCTGAAGCCAGCCAATATACTCGCGAGCGGAGACCGGCTGAAACTTTCGAACGACACGATTACGCGCATTGGAGAGCCACTGGCGTCGTCCAGGAAAGGGAGTGCATACGATCCACCGGAAGGGATCCATGGGCCTTCGACGCCGGCCGTGGACATTTGGTCTCTTGGCATGACGCTGGTTGAAGTCCTGACGCAGCATCTGCCGGAATCACAGCCAGAGCAAAATCGAGAGCCGTTGGTTCCCGCGACTCTGCCTGCGCCTTTTCTGGAAATCGCGCGCCAGTGTTTGCGCGTGGAACCTCACCGGCGCATTGCAATCGTTGACGTTGCGGCGCGGCTAAACGCGCGGGCGGCTGCGGCATCTGCGTCCGTGTCCAGCACGATAGCCCAGCCGGCGCCAATGCAAGTGGCCCAGATAGCTCCCAAACCCACAGTTTCTATGCAAGGGCCTCCCAAGGCTGCGCCGCGGATGCAAACAAATCCACATCGGCCCCCGCCTTACAAGGGACCGGGAACTAGGTCCCGGTTCATATTGCCGCTCACCATAGGAGCGGTCTTCTTTGCCGCGATACTCACGGTACCCAGGCTGCTCACCCGCCGCCCGCTAGCCCAGCCCGCCACGGCTGCGCCGAAGGGCAGGCCTGCGACCCTGCCTCCATCCGAGGGAACTCAAGTCTCTTCGGCGGCCGCCACGAGTAAGGCCAATCCGGTTCGCGAATCTGCACCCAAACAATCGTCTCAGGCAATCTCGCCGGCGACTCAAGTGCCAAATCAGCAGGCCACTCAACCAGCGATTTCGGACACGCTGAAAACCGCAGGCGAAAAGGAACAACCTACCGTCACGGTTCCTACAAAACCGGCTCCTCCGTCTGAAGAACCGGCTGAGCCAACCTCGCACGCGATTGTTTCGGCCAAAGGTCAAGTCCTGGATCAGGTCTTGCCGGACGTTTCGCAGAAAGCGCGCGATACGATTCGCGGCAGGGTGCGCGTCGGCGTCAAAGTGCACGTGGACCCAGCGGGCGCTGTAACTGATGCTGAGTTGGATTCCGCCGGACCGAGCAAGTATTTCGCCGATCTGGCGCTGCAAAGCGCCAGAAAGTGGGCGTTTACTCCGCCTGAGCGGGATGGCAAGAGCGTGGCGAGTGATTGGACTCTCCGCTTTGTTTTCATGCAAACGGACACCAAAGTCACTCCAACGCAGACTGCTCCTTGAGCATTCGGTATTCGATTCTCCGTCCTCATTCCTGGTGTGCGCAAACAACCTGGCAACTGTCGCGCGCCAGGTCCTACCGAAAATTGCCCGCGCGCACACACCTGTCCTTTGGGACGGAGCGTCCTTCCGCAGTGCCTATGAGTAACTCCCTGAACTAGTTGAAAGTACAGAGCTTAGATCGCGAAAAACGGCAATCTGAACCGCCGTACCATAGGCCCATCCCATTCCCTCTTCTACTTTTGCTTCGCGCGGGCAGCGTGAGTCGTTCAATCGTGCCCGACGGAGCCATCGCGAATGAGCAACGGGTCGAGTCCAAGTTCCTCAAATTACAACTCCGGACCGGAACGCAGGCGGGTTCAGTTGCGTCAAGCGATCTGCTATGCCTCGGCGCTTGTACTCATTGGGAGCTTTTCGCTCGTGGCTGGTTTTGAAACCGCTCGGACGACACTCCCCGACCAGAACCTGGAAAACAGCACTCGGGCGCGAAGCTCAACGCAATCCATTTCTACCGTTCGTCTCCCTTCCACTGAAAAGAAAGAGATCGCGGACTTCAACAGGCTCCCCCCGCAACTACAGGCGGAGCGCTTGCTCGAACGCGCGATGCATGACGATCCCGCTTCCTTGAACCTCTTGCGTGAAAACGTGGATACCTGGCGGGGCCGCCTGAAGAACACCGATCATCTTTTCGACTTGGTTCTTGCGGCGCTCAATTCGGCGGACCTTCGCGTGCGGACCGCCGCCGTTGACGTCGACCTAGCTGCAAACAATTTGAGCAAATCCCCCGAAAGCGTCACGCAACTGCTTCGTCAGATGGAACGCGATCCCGCGGGCCGAGGGATGGCCTTGTGGCGGCTGGGTTCCCTGGGGAATCGCGGCGTCGATCCGGAGAGAGTGCTGAACAACCTTCTCAACTATGCGCACAATCCGAGCGAACACACGCGCTATTGGGCCGTCGAGGGCCTGGCGATGTTGGGCAATGACGCCACGATTGACCCGCTACTCGACCGGCTGGCCCACGACCCTTCTCCACGCGTCCGGGAACGAGCCGCTAGCAGTCTCGGGCAATCCGGCTTGCTGACCCGCGAAGAGCGTCTTGCCGCTGTGCCGCACTTGCTTAATTTCGCCGACGACGATTCTCTTAACACGACCACGCGGGAGCTCGTTTATGGAACTCTTCGCGTGATTACCGGCGCGCCTCTCGGCAATGATGCCGGCGCCTGGCGCGAGTGGTGGGCGCATCATGACCCCGCTCACGAACGTCCCCGCCATTTGACGGGAGTTCTGCGCGCCTGAACCCTGCTTCTTGCTCTTTTGTACACAAGCCTTCCGAAGTTTCACTGATTTTCCACTCGCAGCTCACAATGCTTGAGAAAATGCGTTCTTGTAAATTGCTGCAGAAGAGTTCGACTTCTTGGGAGGACTCGTTGAAACGTTCATTCCGCAAGACCACACCAATCTTCGCGGTTCTCGTTGCCCTCTGCGTAGGAATAGCCGCATCCTCTTCGACTTCGGCTCAAGAAAGAAAAATCCTTCAAACCGACGGTGTGGATAACACCAAAATGGGGGCCTACCGGGCTCTAGCCCAGCACGCCTACTTCGAGTTTCAGAAGGGCGACGTGGCGGCCGCTGCTCAGCTTGCTCGAAGCCTCGAGCGGCTCTGGGATAAGGCCGAGGACTACGGCGGGGACACCGCGCTCAAGAAAACGCATCCCGACCTGTTTGAGGAAATAGACAAAGCGATGGATGACTTCGTACTGCCTCTCGAACAGTACAAAACCAAGGCTCCTGAAGCATCCAAAGTCAAAGCAGCTTTCAACGCCTACTTGGAAAAACTGAAGTTGGCTGATTGATCTTTCCGCAGTACCTGCAATCCGCGTATCCATCGCAATGGATGTCGCGTTGTCTCTTGCGGTTGGCCTTTACGCATCCAATTTTGCGATTGACTCCACGATTTCAGTGGGGAACTTCGGGCGAACGAAAGAGCCAGCTTAGCAACACATGGGTTGGCCAATATATCAGGGCTACGAGAGGAACGAAGATCACCCCGATGTGCGCGGGCGCAGGTCCCCATGAGCGATGGAAAACGGGATCGCGGTAAGCGTAATTCAGGTTGAGCTCGGCGGAGAGAAAGCGGGAGACAATCAGGAGGACGGCGGCGATCGCGGCTTGTAACCCCAGCGCCCTTTTGTCATACCCGGCTCGTCGCAAAGTCCAGAGAAGCACCAACGGCAGTCCAATGTGAAACGTGGATAGCAGGCGCACCCACAACGGATACCGAGCGTCCCACATGTAATTCGTGCCACCCACCAGAAATCGTCCGGTGACAAGACGCCAACCCACATCCGCAATCCAAAAAATCCCGGCGGCAATCGAGCCGACCGCCTGGCTCGATAGCAAGAGCGGATTCGCAAGCCATATACCAACAAAAGCCAGAATCACTGCTACGTCGCACAAGTGCAGCAGGTTCGCCCAGCCCCACACGCGGAAGTAAGCTGGTAGCCAGACTGCCATCCAGAGCAGGCTGAACCATCGGAGCACGGGAAAAGGCTGGAGGCCCGGTGACATGCGTTTCCCCTTTGGGCTGCTGGAAGCTGGCTAAGGCTATCACAACCCGTTCTGAACTGGGCACGAGCGAAGCGATCTCGATGTAACCAATGTCTAGCGGATTGTTGCGGAGAGTTCAGCGATATCCCAGATCGGGTCCAAGCTGGATGGAACTTGGCATGAACGTTCCGCTTCCGCGCGCCACTTCCCTGCCCCGGCCATCCAGGAGAATGCCCTCGGCGATGTAGAGACGTTTCGACCGGCTGACAACTTGACCGCGCGAGATAAGTTGGCCGTCAGAAACAGGCCGCAGAAAATACAGCTGAAAAGCGGAGGTCACTACGAAACAATCCGTCACGAGCGATTGCACGGCAAAAAAGGTGGCGTCGTCAAGCGCCTTGAAATACACGGCTCCGTGGATTGAGTGGGCCGCATGGTGGAACTCTTCGCGGACAAGCAGCTCAATCTCCGCGCGGCCCTCTGCGGGAATGCGTAGGCGCGGCTTGAACCACTTATTGATCGGCGCATTGTCATACATCGCGATGAGCGTCTCGAAGTGTGTTCGTTCCATTTTGTGGGTTTTGGCCTCGCTCCAGGATTTAAAGGGATTCGGAAGACAGCTCGGCATGCGAAGGAGCAGTGGAACCGAAATGCTCTTGATGTTTGCGAAGCAGAAACTGGTCGGTCATTCCCGCGATGTAATCGCATACGGCGACGTGCCGCGCATCCGCTCGAGCCGCTTCCTCGTGAGAAGCAGGCATCGTGTCCGGCGAATTGAGGTAGTAGACAAAAAGTTCTTCCAGACAGCGAACGGAGCGATCCCGGTCCTCGGTGATGGCCGGATGGTTGTAAATGTGCTCGAAAAGAAAGCGCTTTAGCTCAGCGTTGCGTTTGGCAAACGCGTCGCTGAAACCCGCAAGTCTGCCCGGTGCGCAGCGTATGTCCTCCACGCTTGCGGCTCCGGAAGCTATTGCGCGACTACGCGTGGATTCGATGAGATCGGTGGCCAGGTGATCGAGCACGCTCTTCAATGCCGCATTGAATTTGAGTTTCTCGCGGCCGGCAGGGTAGGCGGCATCGATCTGCGCATACGCCTCGGCGAAGATTGGGACTTCCTTTCGCAAGACCTCAAGATCGAGCAGCTCCGCTTCCCGCGCGTCGTCCAGGTCCGCGGTGTTGTAGGCGATTTCGTCGACCCAGTCGATGAGCTGGCCTTCGAGCGGCGAGCGAAGCTCGAGCAAATACTCGGCCAGATGGGGGCACTCCTTGTCGGTATAATCGTGCGAGTGCTTGATGATTCCTTCGCGCACTTCGAACGTGAGATTCAATCCTGGAAAATCAAGGTAGGGGCTTTCGAATTGTTCGACGATGCGCAGAGCCTGCAGATTGTGGTTGAAGCGCGATCCATGCGCCCGCATCAGCTCGTCGAGTTTGTGTTCGCCGGCGTGTCCGAATGGCGGATGCCCGATGTCGTGAACCAGCGCCAGCGCTTCGGCAAGCTCTGTATTTAGGCCCAGCGCTCCGGCGACCGTCCGGGCGATCTGCGCCACCTCGAGCGTGTGCGTCAGCCGGTTGCGGAAGTGGTCCGAGAACCGGATTGTAAAGACTTGCGTCTTTGCTTCGAGGCGGCGGAAGGCCCGTGAGTGAATGATGCGGTCGCGGTCTCGCGCGTAGGTGCTACGGTAGGGATGTGCCGCTTCGGGATGGCGCCGGCCACGTGAGAACTCCTGGCGCATGGCCCACGGCGCGCTTGTGGGATGTCTTTCGATGAGCGGCTCCGTCGACGGACTCCGGCTCTATTGTCCGTTAGAGTGTTTCTCGCCCTCAAGAGGCCCGCGAATGGCGAGAATGGCTGCCCGGATTTTCCTCACCCGAAGATTCCGCGATTAGGACTTTGGCGCAAGCGTTTCCAGACCTCGGTCCGCTTCGTCGGAAACCGCCGTGTTTGGAAACTCCTTCTTAAGTTGCTCGTAAACGCTCGCGGCTTCCTTCGGGTTGCTCTGGCGCAGCACTTCCGCCAACTCCAGCAGCGCCAGCGGCCGCGAAACGAAAATGGAGGGATGGTCCGCCAGATTACGGAAGACCTTGGCGGCATCGGCAGGCTTTCCCGTGCGCTCGTAGATCACTCCCGTTTGATACTGCGCCATGGCGACAAGTTCCTTGTCCTTGCTGGAACTGATCTTCTTCAATTCTTCGAGTGCTTGATTGTGCCGTTCAAGATCTTCGTAGCACAGCGCCGTGTAGTATGCAGCCAGCTTGCCGGGGTTGGTACTCGGATACTTCTGAGCCACAACGGAAAACTTTTGGGCCGCGTCCTGTGCCCGCGCTTCCTCCGTCGGATAAAAAACTTCGGTGGGATCGGAGGGATCGGCCGTCCCAGCGATGCGCGCGGAATAGGCCTTCATGGCCACGTCCAGGGCGGCGGTCGCCTGCACCGTTTGGCGATCGTTATAAAAACGCCAGCCTGCATACCCTACGCCTACGATCACTACCGCCAGGACGGCCGCGGCGAGGATCGTGGTATGCGAGAAAACCGCTTCGGCTCCGTGCTCGATCGCATCGTGGATCTTGTCTTGCTTCAATTCCTTGCGCGAAATATGTTCCGCCACGAATCTTCCCCCGCTTTTATTGGAATTCCTAATCGTAGCACAGGACGCGCCCAGCCTGCCTGTCCAAGCCTCGGCGTGTCCCACGGCCTGCCGCAAATTTACCTTTGCAACATGCCCAGCCAATGCCCGCAACTCTGTGCGCGCGCGAGTGTTAAATTAGAGTGATGCAAGCCAAGTGTGTCCATTGCGGGACCGAACACAAGCTCGCGGATGCCGACCCTGCCGTCCATCCCAAGGTGCAGTTTCGCTGCTCAAAATGTGGCAATACCACGGTTGTGGAGCTCCAACGTCGTCCTGACCAAACTGTGGTCATTAGCCCCCTGCCTTCGTTTGCCCGCGCGGACTCTTCCAGCTCCAATCTGCGCCTGCCTCCCGCTGACGAGGGTTTGAAGCTGCCTGCGACTGGTGTATTTGTCCTTGCCATTACCTCCGGGCCGGCCAGCGGCGAGGTCTTCCGGCTGTCCCAACCACGGGTCGTCATCGGGCGACAGGGTGCGGACATTCCCCTGAACGATCCGGAAATTTCACGTCACCACTGCCTGCTGGAAGTCCGCGACAAATTCATCAACCTGAAAGATCTCAATTCCACCAACGGCACCTTCTTCGACGAAGAGCGCGTAAGAGCGGCCATGTTGCAGGACGGCTCGGAGTTTCGCATTGGCGAGAGCCGCATTCGTGTCAGCTTTCAGAAAAACTGACGCCGCTTCTTCGTTCCACCCCGCCGCAAATTGCAATCGGAACTGTGCGCAACCTGAGTGTAAGATACTGACCACGTTCCACTCCGGCGTAACCCATGAATCGCCTCTCAGCCTGCCTCATCACGCTCAACGAAGAACAGAATCTGACGCGCGCGCTGTCGTCGCTGGCCGGAATCGCGGATGAGATCGTTGTCGTAGACGCCGGAAGCACGGACGGAACCCGGCGAATTGCTCTCCAACATGGCGTGGCTTTCTTCGAGCGCGCCTGGACGAATTATTCCGAACAAAAAAACTTCGCAGCGGGCTGCGCCGAAAACGATTGGATCTTTTCCATGGACGCGGACGAAGAGTTGAGCAGCGCCCTCCAGACCTCTCTCCTCGATTGGAAAAAGCACGCTCCCGCGTTCCCCGTCTACGAGATGGCCCGAAAAACGTGGTACCTGGGGGCGTGGATCAATCATTCGGGCTGGTACCCGGATTTTCAGCGGCGGCTCTACCGGCGTGATGCGGCGCGCTTTTCCGGAACAATCCATGAGTCGCTGACGTTCGCGGGCAACCCGGGACGTCTTTCCGGAAACCTTCTGCATTACACGGTGCGCTCGTTTGCCGAACACGAGGAAAAAGTCGAGCGTTACGCGATGCTCGCTGCACAGCAGTTGTATGCGGCGGGAGCTCGCTCCTGGCGCGCGGCCGTGTGGTTAGCCACACCTTGGAGTTGGTTCCAGAATTTTTTCCTTCGCGGCGGATTCCTCGATGGCTATCGAGGCGCTCTCATATCACAAATGGCCGCGCGGGCCGTTCGGATCAAATATACGAGGCTAGGTCAGCTTGTGCGTGAGGCCGGAGAACGGAATCAGGAATGAAAATCTTGTTCGTCGACCTCGAGCGGGAATGGCGCGGGGGACAGAGCCAGGCTTTGCTTACTCTGCGGGGACTGCGCGAGCGTGGGCATGAAGTCGTATTGCTCGCGGCTCAGGACTCCCCATTGGCGGAGCGCGCGGCGAAGGCAGGAATTGTCGTGAAGCAGGTCCCGCGGCTCGCTTTGCGCGCTTGGGCCGCGAACTCAATTGCCAGACTTTCGAGAAAGGAAAACTTCGCGCTCGCCCATCTGAACGAGCCACACGCATTGACTTCCGCGTGGCTGGCCGGCTTGCACCGTCATATGCCTCTGCTGCTGTCGCGGCGAATCGGATTCCCGCTGCAAAAAAATTGGGTGTCGCAGGCCAGGTTCCGCGCGGTCCAGCGCTTCGTGGCCAACAGCGAAAACGTTGCCCATAGCTTGATGGACTCGGGCGTTGCGGCAAATCGAATCTCCATCGTGAACGAGGGTGTGGAAATCCCGACGCTCCCCGACACCGCGATGCGTTCCCGGGCGCGAAAACGCTGGGGGATTGCGGACTCTGAATTCCTTTTTGGCTGCGTAAGTGTGCTCGTGCCGGAAAAAGGGCAGCGACACCTCATCGAGGCTCTGCCCATCGTGCGCCAAAAACATCCCCGCGCGAGGCTCCTTTTGGCGGGAGACGGTGCGTGTCGCAAAGAATTGGAATCGCTTGCTCTCCGGCTGGAGCAGAAGGATGCGGTGCATTTCGCCGGCTTTGTAACGAACGTTGAGGAAGTCTATGCCGCTCTGGATGCCTTTGTTTTCCCCTCCGAGTTCGAAGGGCTGGGAACTGCGCTGCAAACTGCCATGGCCGCTGCGCTGCCTTCGATCTCCACGTCGCGCGGCGCCTTGAGGGAAGTCGTGGACAATGGGCGCACGGCGCTGGTCGTCGAGCCCAACGCGCAGGAATTTGCCGAGAAGATGATCCTTCTAATGGAAACTCCCGAACTCCGCGGCAGATTGGCTCTGGCCGCGAGGGAGGAGATCATCGCGAAGTTTTCCGCGGATCGCATGGTGACAAATACGATTCTCGTCTATGAAGACGTTCTGAGCCGCGGGAAATAAGCGTGACCTTTCTTCCCTCGGTCTTGAGCGGCGAACAAGCCAACCTATAAGGCGACTGTAATATACTCTCTCAAAATTTGGGTTCCCGCGAGACTAGGTCTCCGGAAAGCCCAACTCAAACTCAGGGAGGAATCGAATGCAGGAGAAGGTCGCGGACGCTGCCCTGGTGCAAACACAATTCGAATTGGCCTGGAAGAATGCCGACGTGCCGCTTCAGCTTTCTGATTTATGACTCGAGTCCAGCGCCCCGGCGATGGAGGGCAGCGACACAAAAGAATACACCCCATAAAAGATGAAGCGCCGGGCGGCTCCTTCTCCTTCCGCACGGCGCTTCATCTTTTTCTAATTTTGCGCAAGTTTTCTGATTTCTCTTGTTCCAGGCGTTCCCTCCTATCCGCTTGCCGTTTTACGTCAAGCTATCTTGGGGATTAAACAACCCATCGCCCTTTCGGTTCCAGGAACTCCACCCCTATCGCAAAGCCGTCGCCTTGCAATGGTTGGCAGTATGCTACCCGGGCCGAGGAGCGAAACTCTCCAGTGCGCGACACGAACGTCAGCCGTTCGCCTTGTTTCCAGCGCCGCGTACTCACCACCCGCGCGCCTCGCGCACTCACATTCTCTGTAAAAGTCGATTCCGTGCCGGGCATCCGGACATGGCCGTCCAGGACAACCGGAATTTCCATCGGGATCCGCCGCTCGACCCGGTGAAAAGCAAAAGCTTGCCTGTTCGGTTTGCGTGCCATTCATCCTCACAGGCACGCGGCAATCCGCGTGAGATTCTTTATGTTTCCGCTGCCGATCCGATTCTTCATGCCATACAGCGCGCGGTCGGCTGCCCCGAGAAGCTTTTCTGGCGTATCTCCATCCTCAGGAAACGCCGCGACACCGGCGCTGACTGAGAGCGCGGGCGGCTCGGCTTCCGCGGAGAGTCGTTCCCGTATTCGGGAAACCACCCTTGCCGCGATATCCGGGCTTGCCTCTGGAAGGACAAGCGCAAATTCGTCGCCGCCATAGCGCGCCGCGGTGTCGATAACTCGCGAATGGCTGCGAAGTAGCTTTGAAAGTCGTACGATGGCGCGGCTTCCCGTGAGATGGCCATAGTGGTCGTTGATCGTCTTAAGACCATCCATATCGAGCAGCACCACGCTAAACGGTCGTTGCGTGCGGCGCGAGCGGTCCAGCTCCGCCTCCAGCACGCTGATAAGCCGCCGATAATTCGCCAGGCCTGTAAGTGGATCGCTCACGGCCATCGAGCGCACCTGGTCGAACAACCGCGCCTGATCCAGCAGCGCGCCGGAGAGCATGACCACATAGCTCGCCGTCTTGCTGAGTTCCGCAAGGAAGAAGGGTCCGTCAAAGAGTTGCCGGGAAAACGCTGCCGATACGTGGCAAAACACGTTGAGGGAGGCCACCGCGAACAGCGAGTAATCGTAGAGGCTCACGGAGCTGTTTGTGTTCTTGCTTTCCTTGAGCCGCTGCCGGAAGCAAATGGCCGCGCATAAGAACAGCGCACCAGGCAGCAAGTCCCATGGGCGCGAAATAAAACTGGCGACTCGCGCGACGGGCGCAGAAGGCGCGGCAAGAAACGCGGCGCTGGTGAGATACGCTGCGATTGCGACCACGAGGAGTGCGCCAGCCGTTTCCTTGCTGGGTTGCCGCGCTGTCGGAATAAATCGCTCTACGCCAATCGCAGCAAGCAGAAGAACCGCCAGAATCGTGCGGCCGACCATCCAGCCCATCGGAATTCTTGAGAGCGCGGCGGGGCCCGCGTCGAGCACTTCCCGCATCCCGAAATAGCCCACCGTTTCAATGATCCCGGAGAGCACAAATCCGAACGCCAGAATCAGCGCGGTTCGATCGTGAGTGCCTCGAAACCTGACCAGTGCATTTGCGGCGTAACAGAAGCTGACGAGGATTCCGCCCACTTCCAGATAAAAGTAGGTTTCCTCAGAGCCGGAAATGGCCGCTTGCCGTAAGTAGAAGATGGCGCCGAAGATAAGCACCGTCAGGCTCGCGGCGGCAACGATCAGGACGCGCGACCGCTCCTTCCGGAGAAACCCGACGATTTGGCCCCAACCACCCACGAAACCCCCCAAATGCCGAAGAAACAACTACAACCCCGGCAAATTGCAAGTTTGTGCCCTTTCTGGAGGGAAAATCTCGTTCAGTAAGCGACTGAATATAAAGGTGTTATAGGCAGGGCAGGAATGGAGGTTCGACGGGTCATCCCTGCGAGACGCTTCTTGCTCTGAGAAAATCCATGCTTAGAGTTCTATCATCTTTGTTGCCTTATAGTTACCGACACTTCGGCCAGTATCACATCCGCGCGAAGGATCGTCTCACTGTGAGACAGTCTCACAGCTGAATCATGACTCGTTCAAATCTCTGCAAATCTTACAGCTTGGGCTTTGGGGCAGGCAGTTCGCGGGCAACAACTTGGTCGCTAAATCCGGAGGTCTTGTGGGAACCATCACAGAATGGTTTATTTGCGGAATGACCGCAGCGGCATAATCCAATCGAAGTGCGTCCCGCCAACCCGAAGGGGTGCCCTTCCGGATCGACGATTTCGAAATCGCCTTCCACGCGGATGGAACCGTTGTTGTTGATGGTTATCTTGGCTGCGGCCATTCATTCCTCCAAACAAAGTCAAAGCACGACCGGCGATGATGGCCGGGCGCGCTTTCTAGACTACGCAGAACTTCCGTGGAACTCAAGGAATCGGCTCAATACTTGGGAACGCTGCGGTCAACCTCGTCCGACCACGCGAGGATTCCCCCTTTGAGATTGAGAATCTTGCGGAATCCGGCCTTGCGTAGGAAATCGACAGCCTCCGCCGAACGCTTTCCGCTCCGGCAGTGAGCGATGATCTCGCGCGAAGAGTCCAGCTCATGCACGCGCCGCGGCAACTCGCCGAGCGGAATCAAGTGGCCCCTCAGATTGCAGATTTGAAATTCGTGCGGCTCGCGCACATCCAGGATGAATAGGTCATCTCCGCGGTCGAGACGTGATTTCAGCTCTCGCGGCGTGATTTCAGGTACTTGTACATCCGGTGCGGGCGCTTCTTCGCCGCGCACGCCGCAGAATTCGTAATAGTCAATCAGCTTATGGATGGTACGGTGTTCGCCACACATCGGGCAGCTTGGATTCTTGCGCAGCTTCAGTTCCCGGAACTTCATTCCAAGCGCATCAAACAGGAGCAAGCGTCCGATAAGATTCTCGCCGCGGCCCAAAATCAACTTAATCGTCTCCATCGCCTGGATGGAGCCGACAATCCCAGGCAGCACCCCCAGCACGCCGCCTTCGGCGCAAGACGGCACCAGCCCCGGCGGAGGCGGTTCCGGATACAAGCACCGGTAGCACGGGCCGTCTGGCATTCCAAATACTGTTGCTTGTCCTTCAAAGCGGAAAATCGAGCCATACACGTTCGGTTTTCCGAGAAGCACGCAGGCATCGTTGACCAGATAGCGCGTCGGAAAATTGTCTGTGCCATCCACGATAACGTCGAAGTCTTTGAACAACTCGAGCGCGTTCTCGCTCGTCAGTTTGGTTTCGAATGTCTCAATCTGAATGTCCGGGTTGAGATTTGCCAGCCGCGCCTGGGCCGCCGCTGTCTTCGGCTTCCCGACATCACTCGACCCGAACGTCACCTGCCGTTGAAGGTTTGTAAAATCCACCACATCGAAGTCCACGAGTCCCAGCCGGCCCACGCCCGCGGCGGCAAGATAAAGCCCCAGCGGAGCGCCTAATCCGCCCGTGCCAATCAGCAGAACTTTTGCATTTTTCAGTTTGAGCTGACCTTCCATGCCCACTTCGGGCATGATCAGGTGCCGGCTGTAGCGAAGAATCTCCTCGTTGGAGAGGCTCGTCGCCGGCTTCCCTTCGGTTTGCGGTTGTGTACTGGTGGCCATCGAAAAGGCTCCCCCGTTAATTGTCACTCAATTCGCATCCCCACCTGCACCGCCGGCAATGGACGGGATAATGCTGATCGTGTCCCCGTCTTTCGTCGGCGTGCTTTCCTTCGCAAGGTAGCGGATATCCTCGTCGTTCAGGTAAACGTTTACGAATGCGCGCAGCTTGCCTTCCTCCGTGAAAAGGTGCTTGCGCAGCTCGCCAAACTCGCTCGTGAGCCCTCCGAGCGCTTCCCCAACTGTTGCGGCGGTAATCTCCGCCGAATCTCGCTTGCCTGCATAGACTCGCAGCGGCGTCGGAATTATAACTTTGACGGACATCTCTTTTTCTCCCGTTTTCTTGGGCAAGCTAGCTTGCGGCGCTTACCCTGGCTGCTTCAATTCTTTCTTCCTCGAACCTGCTTCTGTCGTTTTTCAATCGCCAGGAAGTCATCTCCTGCGCCACTCCGCCCCGCACGCTCACGATAACGTAACTGTACCAGGGCCACGCGTGCTCTCGATCGTACTCGCTCGGCCTTGCCGGATGGTCGGGGTGCGAGTGATACCAGCCGATCACTTCCATTCCCTGCGCGTTTGCGGCCTTCTCCGCTTCTCTCACGTCTTCCGCCGTGACGGAGAAACGGTTTCTCGGAGAATCATCGCGCCGATTCACAAGTGGAAAAAGTGCAACGACCTCCCGCGAACTCTCTTCATCATTCCCACCCAACTCCTCGCTCCCGGCGGCCCAATTCTCCCGGCCAAGCAGTGCTCCGCAGCATTCGTGCGGATAAGTCTTAGCACCGTGCTCGCCGATCTTCTCCACCAACTCAGCGCTGATCCAGACCTCGAGCGCTTCTCTCATTGGTCTCTCACTCCTCATCCCAGAAGCGTTCGGTCAGGTACTTTGACGCGGAATCCGCGAAAACCGTCACAATCACCGCTTGTTCGTCAGATGCCAGGCCCTTGGCAACTTGCAGGCAGCCCACTACCGCGGCTGCGGCGCTGGGACTGACCATCAGGCCTTCTTCCCGCGCGATGCGCTTGACCATGCGATACGCATCTTCCGTCCCAATCTCCAGATTCTCGTCCGCAATCTCTTCATCATAAATCGCAGGGCGAATCGCGGTCCCCATGTGCTTCCAGCCTTCCAAACCGTGAAACGCTGCGTCCGGCTGCAGACTGATGCACCGCACCGATGGCCTAAGTTCCTTCAGGCGGCGCGAGGTTCCCACAAATGTTCCGCTTGTGCCCAAGGCCGCCACGAAATGTGTGATTCTCCCGCCGGTCTGTTCCCAAATCTCTTTCGCGGTAGTCCGGTAATGTGCCTGCCAATTCGCAGGATTGCTGTATTGATCCGGGTAGAAATACTTCTCGGGATCGGCGCCAGCAATTTCCTGAACTCGCCGAATGGCCCCGTCGGTCCCTTCGTCCCCTGGCGTAACCACGAGTTCTGCGCCCAAAGCACTGAGAATGCGTTTCCGCTCTTGTGACGCGCTATCCGGCAGGCAAAGCTTGACGGGATACCCCAGCGCCGCCGCGATCATTGCGTACGCTATTCCGGTATTGCCGCTCGTTGCATCAATGATGGTTTTCCCCGGCCGCAGCTTTCCGCTTTCCTGCCCTCTTCGAATCATGCTCAAAGCCGCCCGGTCCTTGACGGATCCTCCCGGATTGCACCACTCCGCCTTTCCATAGAATTCCACGTCCGGAAATTCGGCTCCAATTCGCGAAAGCCTCAGGAGTGGAGTATTGCCAATGAGCTCCAGCACCGATTGCCCCGTGGCGCCAAGACGCTTCTCTTCCCGGTAAGAGGTCTCTTGGTCCGAATGTGCGATTTGGTTGATGGTAGCCATGACTCTTACTTCGCTTGAAACTCCCGGGATATGCGACCAGTTTACTCCGAATTAGATGCGATCCACCTCACTCGGGGTATACCCTGATTTTAGCTCAAGTTACAAGAATCACCCTAAAAATACTAGAGAATAGTTTTCCAGGCCAGTTCTCCCTGGATTTGACGTTGCAGACTCCTTCCCCGCCTCTTCGTTAACACTCCCTCCAATCTTTGCGTCCTGCTCTCCGAGATGGTTTCAGGAGCCGTCAGTTTAACGTCTGGAAGCTTAGTTGACTCGCGCCTCAGAATCAGGGACTGTCGAGCGGTGACCACCTCGCCTGCGCCGCAACCTTCGACCGATGCTTCGCTGGTGCTGGCCGCCCGCGAAGGTGATCGCGCTGCGTTTGGCGGCTTGTATTCGCGTTATGCGCGAATGGTCCACGGCATCTTGCTCGCGCGGGTGCCTGCGCCCGAGGTGGACGATCTTGTTCAGGACGTTTTTCTACGTGCTATGCCCCGCCTTCGTGACTTGCGCGACGTATCGCGTTTCGGCCCCTGGCTCGCGGCCATCACTCGAAACCGCGCGAATGACTACCATCGGCAATCCCGCGGCACTGCCGGCATAACGGACAGCCTCTCGGAGGACGAGGCCGAATTGCCGGCTCCGAGCACGGCTCCGGACGCTGAAGCTTCCATGATTCTGGCGCTCGTTCGCAGCCTCCCGGAAGCCTATCGCGAAACTTTGATACTGCGCCTGGCCGAAGGCATGACGGGTCCGGAAATCGCGGCGCGGACCGGCCTGACTCCCGGGTCCGTTCGCGTCAACTTGCATAGGGGGATGCAGCAGCTCCGGGAAAAACTCGCGCAAGCATCGCAGGCTGGCACCATGCAACGCGATTCGCGCGACCCGGGGATTTCGGTATTCCAGGGAAAGCATGCGCCGCGCAAAAGGAATGAACCATGAAAGACGATTACCTCTGGGACGGCGCTGGCGAACCCGATCCGGATATTCAAAAACTGGAAAACGCCCTCGGCAAATATCGCCATCAAGGACAAGCGCCGGAATTTCCCGATGTCGCGCCAGCTCCGCAACCGCGGTTCTGGCAACGGATTCTGCCTCCGCATTGGTCTCTCGGTTTCGGCCTCGCCGCCGCGACCGTCACTCTCCTCCTGATCGCCGCTTTCGGTATTCTCCGTTGGAGCCAGCAAAGGAACGCCGCTTCGGAACCCGGTTGGGAACTCGAACGCGTAGCGGGAACTCCTCGTGTTGAATCGAAACTCTTTGGAAAAAGCGCCAGGACCGGAAGCCTTGGCGTTGGACAAACACTCGTTACGGATAACCGCTCACAAGCAACAATCTCCGTCGCTGAAATTGGCACCGTAAATGTTGAATCGAACACTCGACTGCGTGTGCTGGCTGGTGCCCAAGGACGCCATCAGCTCGCTCTCGATCGCGGGACGATCGAGGCATTCATCTGGGCGGCCCCCGGCGATTTTACCGTGGATACTCCGTCCGCTGTCGCCGTGGATCTCGGCTGCCGCTATACCCTGCACGTGGAAGACTCCGGGGCAGGTCTTCTGCGCACGACTCTCGGTTGGGTTGGCTTTAAGCTGAATGGCCGTGAAGCCTTCATCCCGGCGGGGGCCGTGTGCGCGACGCGCCCGAAAGTAGGGCCCGGCACACCTTATTTCGAAGACGCTTCGTCATCGTTTCGAGAGTCGCTCGCCAGGTTCGACTTTGGCCCTGGCACCCCTGCGCAACGGAATGCGGAGCTCGACGTGATTCTGAAGGAAGCCCGCCCTCGTGACGCGCTCACGCTTTGGCACCTGCTTGTTCGGGTCGGCCAGGCGGACCGCGGCCGCGTTTACGATCGCCTTGCGGCGCTCGTTCCTCCTCCGGCGGGAGTCACTCGCGACGGCGTTTTGCGCCTCGACCAAAACATGCTGGATTTGTGGTGGAATCAACTGGACCTCGGCGACGTTTCCTTGTGGCGCACTTGGGAACGTTCCTGGTCTAGCCGCAAATCCTGAGGAGTGCTTCGTTCTTCCCGTCTGTTCATCAACATTTCGCTGCCTCAGCATGGTGCTGCGCACGCCGCTTTACAGAACTCTCCGCTTTTACTACGCTAGTGAAACCATGTGGAATATCGAAGACCGCTTCACATCAAAGCAAATCGAAAGCCTCGCCGCACTCGGCTTTGCCGTCGGTAGCACCCGCGGCGTTGTTCGCGTCGAAAAATACGGCAGCGGCGCGGAATTTCGCAAAGGTTCAGACGACCTCTACCAGATGACCGTTGTTCCAACCATCATGCTGAAAGGGCGGTTTACTCGCCTCTGGGACGCCGGCTATCAGAAATTTTTGCTCACCGACGACGGCTTGAAATTGCCTGCGCTCGCCCAGCATTTATCGAATCTGAGAAGGTTCAACGAAGAATTGCGCACCGCTCTGGGTGTTCCGACTTTTTATAACGAAGCGCTAGGCTCGGTCAGTCAAGTCAGCGTCTACGACCGCGTCAAGGGCCGCAAAGGCGACGTGCCGGATGAAACCGTCGGCGTGCACCCGCCGGCCGGCGGACACTGATACCGCGGAATTCCTCTTACTTGGATTCTGCTATCGAGAATTGCTTTCCCGGAGTTGTCGGCGGAATTGCTCCACGTTGACGCGGTGCTTGGCCGCCTTGCGCGCGCCAATGAAGATGACGGGAATGTCCAGCCCATAACGCTCTTCGAGAACTGCATCCCCTTCGATATTCACTTCGCGAAGCGCAGCGCCGAATTCGCTTAACAGTGGCGCTATGGCCGACTTGGCTTCTTCACAGAGGTGGCAGCCCGGCCGCGTGTAGAGAGTGACTTCGCGCGGGCCCGCGGCAGCTAGCCGCTCGTCTTCTTCATGCCCTTTCACGGCTTCGGATTCGAATATTTTTGAAACGGGCCGGCGTACGGATAAAACGCCTTGGCTCGATAGAGTTCAGCGATCTGCCGCAGATGGCCCAAGTCGTGCGAAGCCCATTCACTCACCATTTGATGGAGCGTGATGCTCCCGAGTTCAGAGTGGTTCGCCTCGCGCTCGATCGCATCCGCCGGAATGCTCTTCAAGAGAATGATTGTAGAACGCCGCGTCTTGACGAAGAACGCAAGAATTTCGTTAGCGGACCCACGCGCACAGTCGCCCACAACAACGGTCGCGGCGGGGTCGTATTTCTGAAGCGTCGGCGATTCTTCTGTGACGATGCGCCGTGTCCGGTCCGCGAAGACCAGTTCCGCATCCGCGAGATGCCCCAGCACTTCCGCAATCGACCAGCGATCAGGCGCCGGTTTCCAGCGCACCAGATCTTCCGGCAAATCGCGAAGCATCGTTTCCATCAGAATCGGCGTCTTTTCAAGGAGCGTCAGGGCGGGCTGGAGGGTTAGAGGGACTCCCGGCTCGGTGGATCGGGCTACACCCTGCTGCATGAGGCACCTCCCAAGCGATGAAGGCATCTTACTCGAAAACGCGACAAAAAGTTGAAGTGGCGCATAATAGGTAACGCAAGGAGAGAGCACCCGGCATGGGAAGAGTCGTTGCGATGATGGACGATCTGTTTTTTCAGATGAAGGTCGCGGAAACGGCCAAGCATCTCGGCCTCGAGCTGAAAATCGCCACGAACGGCGACGCGCTTCTGGCTTTGCTCGAGCCCGCGCCTAAACTTGTCATCTTCGATTTGAATTCGCGCAGCCAGCCGCTCGCAGCCATCGAGCGCCTCCGCGCGGTCCGGAAAGATCTTCACGTGATCGGATTTCTTTCGCATGTACAGCGCGATCTCGCCGCCCAGGCGCAAGCCGCGGGTTGCAGCGAGGTGATGCCTCGTTCGGCGTTCACGCAAAATCTCGCCGCTATCCTGAGCGCAGCGAAGGACTGAAGTGATCTCTCGAAAAACTTTTTTCCCCACTCCAACACTCATTCTGATCGCCTTGATTTTGTCGCAGTCAAACAATATTTCGGCGCAGGAGCCGCGTTCAACTGCTGTGGCGCAAACCGTTTCGCCGGCCGGGCCATACGCGGCGCTCCGCGACGTCCTGGAAGCAGCCTGTTCACAAAATCAGAACGATTTCTCCCGATTTCTGACGGCGCGCAACAAGGAATCGTTTTCCCGCATGGCTGCCGCCACTCGCGTCGCGTTCATGAAACGGTTCGTTCTCCTCAACGAGCCGGGCAAACCTTCTGCCACCGTCAACGCATCGGGACGGCCCACGGTTCGCTGCGAAACGCCCGCGGGGGCCGCGGAGATTCAGATCGGCGGCGCCGATACACGCGACAACGTTGCATTTCTGCCGGTAAACTTGCGCGACGCGACCGACTCGTCTGGCGCGAGCGCCATCCAGGTGAACATGGGCCTGGTGAAAGAAAATGGCGAGTGGAAGATTCTGTCGCTGGGTTTGGTGCTTCTCGATTTGCCCTCCCTGGAGCTGGAATGGGACTCCGCGGAAGCTGACAAGAATGAGCAAGCCGCCATCGAGTCGCTGAAGAGCATCGCGGAAGCCGTCGAAACATATCGCAAGAAATTTTTGCGCCTGCCTGAATCTCTCGCGAACCTTGGCCCGCCGCTTCATGGCGCGGCAACCGGAGAGTCCGCCGGGCTTATCGATTCCGAACTTTCCACCGGCATGAAAAACGGATATTCATTTCGCTACGTCATCGTGGGCGCCAGCGGGCTGGGCGCGCCGGCCAAGTATGAGATTGCCGCGACGCCGCTCATGTATGGCCGCACGGGACACCGTTCGTTTTTCCGCGATGAAAATGGGACGCTTCGCGCCGCTGACCGCCAAGGCACTGTTGGAAGCGCGGCTGATCCGAAATTACCGTAACGACCTGCCGCGCAATCCAAGAGGACCTGAGCATTCCTTCGAGAAATTTTCTATCAAAACTATCAGCAGCTAAGGCTGAGACTTGACAGTGGGATATTGAATCCCGAGCTGTTCGAGATAAGTTTTGTATCGCGTGGGATCGTAATAATATTTTTTCAATTGCGGCGCGAACTTCTCCATTTTCTCCTTGTTCATCTCGATGGCCGGCTTGTCGTCGGGGCCCAAGAACGATTCGTAGTGCACGTCTTTTGTTTGCACATTCCGAAAGTAGTCCCAGGCTTGTTGCACGAGCTGCGGTTGGAGAAAAAAATCGAGAGCGGTCATGGCTTGCACCTTGGCTCCCGCGGTCGAGCCTTTGTGTGCGATGGGAGTGGCCATGGCCACGCCGTTTGCCCAGCTGTGGCCCGGCAGATTCGGAATATTCGCGGGGTACATGAGATAGACCATCGGCACGTTCCAGGAAACATCGCCGATGTCGTCCGATCCGCCGCCGGTGGGATCTTTTACCGGCTCCGCGAGCGGTTCCACTTTTTCTTTAAGCCCTTCCACTTTTGCGCCGATATCCGTCTGAAGGGCCTTTGCGAGAGTCTGATCCGCTTCGCTCCACTTCGGCATTCCCACGGCCTCGATATTTTTCTGCTGATCCTCGGCGATGACTTTGTTCAGGAACGGCGGCCATGCGGATCCCACCAGCTTGTGGTCCACCGTAGTGCCCGTCATTTTTGCGGCGGAATCGGCGATCGTATTTCCCAAACTGTAGAGATCCTTGATGTGCGGAAAGTCCAGCTCGCGGAAGTAGTACCAGACCGCCGCCTCGGGTGGAACGACGTTCGGCTGATCGCCGCCATTGATGATCACGCGGTGGGAGCGCTGCGCGGGACGCAAGTGCTCTCTCCGAAAATCCCAGCCAGTGTCCATCAACTCGACGGCATCCAGCGCGCTGCGGCCTTCCCAGGGCCGGGCCGCGGCGTGCGCCGCTTTTCCATGAAAAAAATACTGCACGGAGACGAGGCCGCTCCACTCGCCGTTGCCCGTGCCATAGGACGTGGAGAATTCCGATTCCACGTGGGCGCCAAGTACCAAGTCCACATCCTTGAAGAGTCCCGCTCGAACATAGAACGCCTTTGTGCCAAGCAACTCTTCGGCAACACCGGGGATCAGTTTGATCGTCCCGGTCAGGCGATGTTCGTCGATAATTTTCTTCAGAGCCAACGCCGCGGTCACGTTGACCGCCATTCCAGAGTTATGACCTTCGCCATGCCCGGGCGCGCCTTCGATGATCGGGTCGTGATAAGCGACGCCGGGCTTTTGCGAGGCACGAGGGATGCAGTCAATGTCGGTGATAAAAGCGATGACCGGCTTGCCGCTGCCATAGGTGGCCACCCAGGCGGTTGGCACGCCCGCCACGCCTTGCTCGACGTGGAACCCATTTTTCTCAAGGATGCCGGTGACATAACGTGAGGTTTCGTGTTCCTGAAACCCCAGCTCACTAAAACTGAAGATTTCGTCCACCATCTGTTGTGTGAGAGTGTGGAGTCTATCCACTTCTTCCACCGCTTCCTGCTTCAGCGCGGTGAGTTGGGGCGACTGCTGCGCCAAAACCGCGCAAGGCGTAAACAACGCTGCCGCAAGAATGCCGGGCAACCAAGCTTTTCTCATCAAGTATTCCCCCAGGCAAAACGCGCGGGCATCTTACATCGGGTATTGCAATTCAGGGAAAGGAAAGAATCCAGCGTTTGTGCTGCGGAAGCGTTGGCGCTACTATCGTGCGATTCATCATGCGCCCAGCATCCGTGCGAATCCTTCTGCCGCTCCTGGCCCTGGCCATTTTGAGGCCCGCGGCGGCGACGGCCCAGGACATCAGCTCCACTTACGGGCCGCTGCCCGTCTTTGAACTTCACAGCGGATTCTGGATCAATCTTCATCACATGCTCTATTACGAAGCCAAGCTGCGAGTAAGTCCTCCCTCTGCGACTCAGAAGTCCGGATCGGCGCCGCAATCGAAATTGAAGACTATGAAAGAATCCGGGACGGCGCTCACTCCTGGGGAACGAGCGGCCTGGGACAACGCGGTCGCCTATTACACGACCAAATATGCGAATAAAGACCTGCTCTTCAATACCGACCTGATCCTGCTGAAAAACCAGCTTGGGGATTTTGAGGACTGCGACGAACTTTCCGGTGCGCACAAGAAGACCTGCGACGCGGGCCTGCCCGGAAACCTCACGCAGATTCTGGACGCAGCGGCGCCCGTCTATCGAGCACATCTGTGGGCCGATCAGGACCGAGCGAACAGGCGGTGGATCGCTCGGGTCGCGCCTCTCGTTGAAGAACAAGGCGTGGGCGTTTCCCAACGGCTCGCGGATATCTATCAGACCAAATGGCCGAAAGAAAAAATCCGCGTAGACGTTACGGCGTACGCGAATTGGGCTGGGGCCTATACGACGCTGGACCCACTGCGCGTGACCATTTCCAGCACCGATCCGCGGAACCAGGGAGACGAAGCGTTTGAAGTGCTGTTTCACGAAGCTTCGCACGGAATCGCGGAACCGGTGCAAGCGGCGATTATTCGGGAGTGCCGGCAACGGGAAAAAGCGATTCCGCGAGACCTGTGGCACGCCCTGATCTTCTACACAACGGGCGAAGTGCTCGCGCCGCTGCTGACGCCGCCCGGCGTGGGGCCGCAGGACAGACGGGGTACGGGCGGCTCCAGTTCGAGCAGCGCGGAAACTCCCCGACAGACGTACACGCCCTACGCCATTCGCGAGGGGCTCTACCAGCGCGGTTGGAGCGATTACTATCAGTTGCTTGTGCGTTTCTGGCAACCGTATCTGGACAGCAAGTCTACGTTTGATGACGCCATCGCGCGGATGGTGTCGGCGCTGTAAAGTCCGCAAAGAAGAATCACGAAAACTTTTTCGGAACCATTGAGAATTGTATATTCCATAGGGTGAGATTGGACAGATACCACCCCCTCCCCCTTTTCTTGTAAGTGTTGCATCTAAAAGAGTTACGGGAATATTTCTTGTAAGTGTTGATTCTAAACAAGTTGTAAGTGTTTTATTATCAACACTGGCTCTGTTGACATCCTCGGCACAGATTGTGCTTCGAGGGGTCGACAAGGAGGGGCGGTAGGTGTTTTCTGATGGGGCAGGAGGGACGATGGCCGAGATTGGTCTCCTGCC